>Ga0265295_1000019_pt1 | contig 317146 bp, 279 predicted proteins | sample Munlansysbiofilm_FD_192503 | JGI IMG/M metagenome (GOLD analysis project Ga0265295, IMG submission 192503) | Leachate microbial communities from a municipal landfill in Southern Ontario, Canada - Methane capture system biofilm | ecosystem: Engineered > Solid waste > Landfill > Unclassified ... | reverse complement strand
CCTCTGGCTTTTTTTCTGGAAGTGAACAACCTCTGGGATGCTTCCTACGCCCTGGCGGCGTATTCCGGCTCTGTCTATCCCATGCCGGGGCGGAATCTGAAGGTGGGGGTTGAGGTTTTTTTCTGAGTTTTTCGCAGCTCACTGTCGGGAAACCCTGTCCTCTTCGAGCGCCAGAACCGCGAGGTGGCGTACCTTTTCATTGAGATCTTCTCTGGCCTGATTCAGAGCCTGGGAGGCTTCGGGGCGTTTTTCCCGAACCCCGGAGAGTACCCGTACTGCGGCAAGGCGTACATGGCTGCTTTTGTCTTTGCATCTTTCCAGCAATACCTGAAAACCTTCTTCCCGGAGAGCTCCGCCCGTCCGTCCCAGTGCTGTGCTTGCCGCTTCCCGGACGGGAGCCGAAGGATCTGATTTCGCGGCCTGACACAGGGCCTGGTAGGCGAGATCACCTTGGGCCCCGATCAGCCCCAGGGTCCTGACCGCTGTTTTACGCAGCATGAAATGACGCTCGGAAAGATAGGAAGCGAGCAGGGCTTCCACCTCCTGGGGCTCCGGTTGAATGGCTGCGAGGGCCTCCATGGCCGCAATCTGGGTGAACCGGTATTGGGCGTAGGGATGGTTTTTTTTCTCAAGAACTTCCAGGATAATGGGTAAGGCGGTTTTCCCCTCGGATCCCAGGGCCTGGATGCGCATGAGAAGATCCCTGGGTTCCAGCCAGAATTCCTGAGCCAGAAGAAGGGCGAGGCGTTTCTGGATCTGATCCCTTTCCCGTTCTTTTTCTGAAATCTGGGGACTTTCAGGTTCGGAAAAATCTTGGGATTCATTTTCCCTTTCTGCGGTATCCTTTTCTTCCAGGCTGGACTCTTCGATTTTTTCGTCAAAAAGAGGCTCACGCGTGCTTTTTTTTTCGCTGAAAATCCTGTCTGCTTCTTCGGAAGGGGCTGTGGGCGCAGAAATCATTTTGCTTTGGATTTCCCCTGGGAGAGGGACAGGGCTTTGGGGCGGAAGAACGGAGACTGAGGTTTCCCTTTCTTGGGGGAGGGTTTCCGGAGAATCCTGGGCTGGATCCTTGCCCAGACGAATTTCAAGACCCTTTTCCAGGCTTTGGGTGGAGTAATGGCCGGACCAGTCTTCTTCCATATCAAGGACCAGGCGAACCCGGTCTGGGTGGGCAAAGTGTCGGATCTGAAGGATGGGAGCGCTGGCTGTCTGACGTTGTTCCGTGGTAAAGGGCGATTGCAGATCCCAGATATCCAGGACCAGGCGTGCGGGGTTTTGGAGGGTAAAGGCCCGGATCCGGTGAAAACTCTTTTCCGCAAGAACCTGCACCCGAATATCTCTGGATTCCGTCTGAATATCAATGCCGCGTAAAAGGTTGGTTGCTGTGTTCCTGTCTTTGGGGACCCCGGCTGCATCCGCAGCATGGGAAACAGGGGGCAATGATGGCTCTGGTTTGCTGTCAAGGTTTTCAGGGGCAGAAAAAAGGGCTTCCGTGGGAAGACTTTCCCCCTGCTGGGAATCCAGGGCTTCCTGTGCGGCGAGCCTTTGGTTTTCTTCATGGGAAAGCAGGATCTCCGTGGGCAGAGGCGCGGGTGCTGGGACTGGTTCGATCAGAAAAACCTTAGGCTGGGGAGGAGAAAGATACTGGGCATCCGCAGTCAGCAGCAAGGGAGAGGTTTCTTTTTCTGCCTTGAGAAAGGGGATTATGGCGAAAAGGGCAATGAGGGCAAGTCCCAGAATCCCTGGAAGAAGGTAGCGTTTTTTCATGGCCGGATCCCCTTTTTCCCATGAATCAGGCTGTCCAGAAAGCAGGAAGATGAACTGGTCCGGATGCTGGGCAGGGGGGCTGGGGAGGCTTCGTCTCCGAGTACAAAGCGCAAAACCGCAAGCCCACCTGTGGCTTCCGCCATGTACAGATCCTGGTTGAGCCCTAAGCCAGCAAGGGTTTTTCCATAGCTGTCCAGCGAGGCTACGGTCTCAGGACCTTGGGAGGCTGTGAGGTCGATCATCTGCACGCCCTTTTGCCCACAGGACACAAAGGCAAAATGATTCAGGCCAAAAACATGGGCAGCTTCGGCCCCGTCCTTCAGGGCCACCTGGGAAGAAAGGCCGCTTGTTTTTTCATAAACAAAAAGCCCATGGGGTCCTTCGGCCACAAGAACCCGCGTTTCATCCGCCCAGAGAGCTTGGGGGGCTGTGAGGGCCAGGCTACGGATTTTTTCGGGCGTTTCAGGATGGGTAACGGAAAGGGCGACAAGTCCCTTTTGTCTGTCTGCGATCCAGAGGGTGCTGGCATCCAGAAAAAGTCCCACGGCCTGGTCGTACTCGGAAATCAGGTTTTTCTGCACAGGCTGAGCGGGATTGGCCAGATCAAGAACCGCAATCCCCTTTCCCTGAATGAGGCAGAAAGCGAGGGCATCGCGGATGACCACATCCCGCACATCGTCAAGCCCCGGAATTTCCTGGGCTGTAATCTGGGCAAGAAAAAGGGGCGCAGCCGGATCCGTGAGATCATAGACGCCCAGGCCCTTTGGCCCTTCTGCGGTGAAAAGGCGGTTTCCGGAAACCCGGAGAGCCTGGGCCGGGGCCTGGGTTCCTTTTTCCGCCAGTTGCCTTGGAAAATAGGCTGCATCGGAATCTGGCTCAAGCATATGGGTGATGTCCATGACGCGAAACCCCCTTAAATGACCGTGGTCCGAAAGGATGAGGGTGGATCCTTGCCGTTGGATCTGGCGAAAATCCAGAGCTGGCGGAAAGGTTTTTTCTATCTGCGGCGACCCGAGACGGATACGACTGAGATCTTTGGCATAGGAAGCAAGGTAGAGGGCATTTTCCATGGGATCTTTCCAGAGGCTGTGGCTGCCCCCGAGATCATCCGCGCGGCTTTCTGCGCCTTTGAAGTCGCTGTCCTGCACACGGGTTGCGGGATCATTGTCAAAGAGGGATTCAAGACCCACAACGGAAAGGCCTTTTTCCGTGTCTGCGATGAAAGCCCGCTGAAGATGGGTATCCACAACAAGGTCCATGGCCTTTCCAGGGGTTTTACACTGGCCCTCCTTGACAATTTTTAAAGAGTCCCTCTGCTGGGATTCATTGAAAAGGTGGAGGATGGTCAGCCCGTTTTCCTCGTCTGTTACAAAAACCCTGGGACCTTCTGCAAAGAGGCCAGTGACCAGGGAAATCTGACCATAATAGGTTTTGGAACGCATATCAAAGCTAGCTGCGGGCGTCCATTTTTTTTCAGCGTCTCCGGCCTGCTGGTCCGCTGCATCGAAAAGGTGGAGGCCGTGGTATTTATCCAGAACCGAGATCAGGGTCCGTCCTGCTTCCCGGTGCACAAAAACCTGGAGATAACCGCCGGATGCATCCCCAGTGCCCTGGCGATATGCTGCGATTTCCTTCGGCTCTTCGGGAATGCTGACATCAAAAACCCGGAGGCCATACATGAAATCCGCCACATAGAGGCGTTTTTCCAGGTAAAAGAGGCCCATGGGGGCAAAGGTATGGGCGATATACCGGCCACTTGCGTCTTTTTTTCCGGCATTTTGCGGATTGATGTCGTAGGCTGTCACCACAGGGTGTGTGGGATTTTCAAGGTTGAGGATGCGCAGACCATCCGTGCCACAGGCCAGGTAAATACGATTCTGATCCGGCGCATGGGCAAGGCCGCGCAGGCCTTCCTGAAGGGCGATGGGGACGGCGGCAAGAAGCGTGTCATCCGTTCTCTGAAATATCCGTAGAAGATTGCCATGGGTGTGAATGAGATGGTCGCTGTTGCCTGTGACCGATCGTATGCTGCTGCCTGGCCAGCGCAGCACTCCGCTGATCTTTGCCTGGGCAAAGGCGCCGGTGCAGAAACAGAAAATCAGCAGAAATCCGGATAAATACCGTATTTTGCCGGAAAGAGTTTGCATGGTTGGGATTCTCCTTTGGGGACAGTCAGAAAACAAAGGCGCATTCCAGGTGATATCCGCTTTCATCCCCGTAGCGGGAGGCAAGGGTCAGATCCAGCCAGGGCAGGGCGCGGTAGCGAATGCCGAAGGTATAGCCAATATCCTTTCCCGCCTCAATGCTTTTGCTGACCCTGATCCCCTCTTTTTTGTCCTCATAGGTCATTTGGCCGCTGATGTGGCTGATGCGAAGGCCTGTGAAGGGTGTCCATTTTTCCATCATGAGGCCTAAGGTCATGGCTCCTTGGATTTCGTGGAGTACAGAACTCCAGCTTCGACTGTTCTGGTCTTCGGGGTTTAAGGCGTGGTAGCGATAAGAAAGATCCGCATCCAGGGCGATGCGTGTATCGGGATTGGGTTGCCAGCGGGCCATGGCTGCGGTGAGACCACCACCGAAAAAAAGATGGCTTTCATCCCGGAAGCGGGTGCTTTCGTCATAAAAAGCGCTGGAAGACTGATATTTTCTGGTTTCATCCCTGTAGGAAAAGGTGATGTCCGTTTGCGCCATCCCAACCAGGAAATAGGCGGAGACTGCAGAAAAGGCATAGGCACCCCTCAGGCTCAGACCCTGCATGTCATAGATGGAGCGCCATTTTCGTGCTCTGTGGCGTTCTTCCTGGTTTTCATCCTCCGGATCTATCCATGCAAAACGTTCCCTTCCCAGGGGCGATTCATTTTTCTGGGTAAAGAGGGAAAGGCTGACCATGCCCTTTGCAAGCCCTTGTTCCGGCGGATCCGCGGGCCCGGCTGTTCCGGTGATCTGACCGGGCGCAAGGAAGGGCGCGGCCTGGGCCGAAACAGGGGAAAACCAAAATGGAAAAAGCAACAAAATCAAGATAAAAGCGGGTTGCATGGGACAATCCTGCGGTTTCCGGGGCATGGGGTGCCGCCTAAAAAGGGGTTATGGGTCAGATCGGGAAAGGGAGAAGGGTTGGAATGGCATGGAAAGGATGCGGTACTTTGGTATTTCCAGCACTTCTGACATGGGGAAAAAGGAGGAGGTAAAGGGGTGCGTCCAGGCACAGAACCTCAGCGGGTCCATATGCGCACGTTCCCTGACATGTTTGCGTGAAACCCGGTGATGCCGATGCTCCCGAAGCTTGGCCCTTCCCCCGGACGGGGACCCACGCGGATGGAGCCGATGAGAAGTTCGTCCATGCGGATTTCCACATCCGTAAAGTCGATTTTCATCATTTCCATGGTACGGCCCTCGTAGGGGTTGTATTCGGTAACCATGCCCACCTCAATGGGTTTGCCGCTGTTGACGAAGGTGGAAATCCTCACGTCATTGAGGCTGATCCATCCGGTGGCATCGCTGCCGTAACTAAGGGTTTTCATTTCGGAATCAAAGCGGACCTTGTCCACATCGATGAAAACACCAGCCTGGGCGGTCACATGATGCATTTCGGTTTCTGTCATGGCAATCAGTCCGGCAGAGGCCGTGGACAGGGTGATTGCCGTCATGGTGCAGAAAACCAGGAGGAAACGAAGCTTGCTCATGGAAGACTCCTTTCTGTACTACAGGCAACCCGGCTGTCCAGATGTAAAGTTCTGGACCCGTGGCTTTCCGTCCCGGAGTTACCCCCGGTTTGGCTTGAGAAGGAGGCGGCCCGGCTGTCCCTGTGGGACCCGTGGCTTTCCGTCCCATGGTTGCCCATGGTTTGGCTGAAATCTGCCGGAAATTCCGGCAGGCGGCCCGGCCATCCGCACCATGCGGATCCGTGACTTTCCGTCCCGGGGTTACCCCCGGTTTGGCTTTGGTGCAACCCGGCTGTCCAGATGTAAAGTTCTGGATCCGTGGCTTTCCGTCCCGGAGTTACCTCCGGTTTGGCTTGAGGATTGAGGCGGCCCGGCTGTCCCTGTGGGACCCGTGGCTTTCCGTCCCATGGTTGCCCATGGTTTGGCGCATCGCTTCGACGACCCCTTTACCTCCATGTGTGGCGCTGAAGCCCCGGCAATAGGGGGTTCTTCAGCGCCACACATGGTGCGTGCGAAACCTTTCCCGATGTCAAAGATCAAAAAACGCTGCCTCGCGGATCTTTTTTTTGTCTGGATGGTGAACAAAGATCACTTTATGAAAAAAAGATGCAAGGGTCAAATGAAAAACCCGATTTTTCACTCAATGGTTTCCTTGAAATTTTCAAGGGTTGCGGAGATTTTCAGAAAACGGGGCCCAGGAAGCTGGTAAGCCAGCCCCTGCATGGTGTTTTCATCAATAAACCGCACCGGCGCCTGATTGAGAAAGGCGGTGATATTTTCAATGGGAGTGCGCTGGCCATCCATATCCAGGTACCATTTTTTATCGAGAATCACAGCGCATCCCACATGCTGGCCTCCTGGACTGTAAACCGCAGGGCTGATCTGATCCGCCGGAGGGCCGGGAACCCCATCCACCACCAGCCGCTGCTGATGATCATCGGCAATGCCAAAGAGAAGACGGCCGTTTTCATGGAAGAGGGGGGGCGTGACGCCATCATGGGCCTGGCCTTCCCCAAGCTCGGTGACAAGATGCCATTTTTCCTTTTGCCTGGCCCTGTAGGCAAAGCCTTTTTGCGGATGAAAGGCAAAGCCGTCCACAGTCTCATAGGCAGGCTGTTTTTTGTGGTTCACCACATAAAAAGAGTGATCTTTTTCCACAGCCATCCAGGCGATGTGCTGACTGTCCGGAGAAAAGAGGGGCGGGCCCAGAAGATCGTGGCGATCCCCCCTTTTTCCATCCACCACCATGGCCCAGCGCTCACCCTGTTTGGCGGGATAGGCAAGGCGTTGGCTGTCCGGAGAAAAGAGGGGAGGCCCCACCGTATCCCAGGATCTGTGGGTGTCCTTTCCCATGCGCACACTGAGTTTGCCCTTACGGAGGATGACAAGGGCGATTTTCTCACTGTCCGGGGAAAATCCAATGTACTGAATGCCCTCATACCCTTCTTTTTCCATGGTGTTTTCCAGAAAAAGGTGCCACAGGCCATCTTTTTTCACAGCACAGGCAAAATGGCCTTCTGGGGAAAAGCGTAGCTCCCGCACCCCCTCAAAAATCCCGGCCTCCCTGCCATTGACCATGAGCACCGCCCCTCTGTCCGGGTCCATCCCCACATAGGCAAGGCCTCCGTCCTGGGCCATGACAAGGCTTTCCGGATCCACCATCCGGAAAAAAGGTCCTTGTTTGTCTCCGGAAACCACGGCCTGGCCCTGGCCTTTAACTTCAACGCGATAGGCCAGATGCTGACCCGTTGGGCTGAAGGTAAAACTGTCTGCGCCATCGTAAATCCCCTTTTCCTTCCCATTCACCCAGACATGGCTTTTGGCCTGTCGGAAGCCTACGTAGACCATGATATGGCCCTGGGGGCCGAAAAGCGGGGTGCCTTTGCGGATGGACTCAAAGTGAGGTCCCTCCTCTTTGTCCATGCGAACGAACATACCCTTTTCATCCTGCACCGCATAGGCCACATGGCTGAGCTGGTCATCCGCCGTGAGGCCGAAAATCTGGATACCGGATTCGGGCATTCCGAAAAATTCTTCGGTAACGCGCAGGCTGGGCTGACAAAGACCGCCGACGGGAAGAACAAGAGCAAGGAAAACAAAGAAGACTTGTACGAGGAAAGAAGGCATACATACTCCATTGACTCAGAATTGGGAGAGGTTCACTGGGCTTTTGTGCTTTCTTTTCTGGATCCAAAGGGCCAGAGTTTTTTGAGTTTGGAAAGGGCTTTTAAGGCCATCTCCTTTTTCTGCTCCAAAAGCTCCATCTGCAGCTCAAGGGGCATGGTGATGGTAAAGGAGGCAAGGTAGATGGTGGTGTCCTGCTCATAGTTGAGACCCGCATAGGGGTTGTATACGATCTTCGTGAAATCCGTGGAATTCATGTTGGTGGAACGGTTGTTGTCCACCTTGATCTTATCTGCCATGAGAATCCCCATGCCGAGATCGATGGTAAGCCCATTTTTTAAGCGTAATTCCGCGCCTGTGCCGTAAAAATTGTTTTCCGGAAGAAAATACAGGGCGTCAAAGAGGTCATAGTTTAAGGACGTGGGCCGCTTTTCATACCCAAGGCGCAGACTTAAGGCCTCGGATACCATGAACTCAAGACCTGTGCTGAAGCTCCAGGTGTCTTTGAGATTGCGCTCCACTAGAAGCGTACTTTCTCCGCCCGTGTAACCGAGAAGTTTAACAAGCTGAAGAAGATGGATGCGCTGATCAAACTGAAGGCGGTCTTCCTTGATGACAGACCAGTTGGTCCAGTTGACATCAAAGAGCCATTTGATGCGGGAAAAGGGTTTGACCATGATTCCCGCCTGCACCCTCTGGGGAAACCTCTGGGTGGTGGTGACCGTCCCTGCCTGAAAGGGAAGCCCTTTGATGGGAAGGCCAAGAATACCCGCTCCCTGCATGGTGTAGGAGGTGGATCCGTTCCAGTCAATATGACGCTGGAATTGTTCCGAATAGTGAAAAATATAGTTACCTGTCATTTCAGACTGGGTCTCGCTCTGGTAAACGAGGCCAAAGGAAAAGCGGTGATGGGGTTGCCAGAGGAGGCCTAGGTTGAAACTGGGGGAATAATCGTCTCTCATGTCCAGCCTGAAGCTCGCCACATGCTCATAGGGCCCCAGGCCGCCTCCCAGCCAGGGAGCGGGAAAGGTCATGTCTGAGACCACGGGAATGTGAAGATCCCTTGTGGCGTCACCGATGACGCGGGTGAGGGCCACCAGCTCATTGGGAGAACGCTGGTCCATGGCAATGCCCATGGAGGTTTGGCCCATGCCAATGGAGGCGCCCACGGAAAGGGTGTCCGAAATCTGGTAACTCACCGAAGGGGCTGCATAGATAAGGTGCTGGAGATACAAAGACTTACATCCGAAACGCAAAGGGTCGCCCGCATCCTTATGCTCAATCCCTCCGCCGTAGGCCGCATAATTGGCATAGGCAAAGGTCCAGCGGGAGCCTGGGCTTCTGTGGGAAATACCTAAGTTGGGTGCGGGGATGGCGGGGAGGCTGATGGGACCATAAAAGGGCACATAAAGAATGTTGCCGGAGGTTGTGCCTTCTGTCCCCCGGAGAGGGTCCGGACCGCCATGGTCGCTGTCAGGGTCATTGGGAAAGTCGGGATTGTAAGGTTTACCCGGGCCCCAGGTGTCCATGAAACCAGGGAAGTTCGGATCTTCCTGAAAGCGTCCCGTACGGACAATGTGAGCCAGGGTGAAACCATTGCTGAACACCTTGCCCTCATCCAGAAGACTGAGACCTGCGGGGTTGTAATGAACGGACATGAGTCCCGGCGGGTCTGCGGTCACGGTATTGGCAAGGGAAATGGCCTTGGTGCTGATGGCCACCTGCTCATTGAAGTTGGCTTCGGCGGAAAAAGGCCGAAGCACCAGGCAAAAAAGGACAAGGGCAACGATCCAGAGGCAGGCTGAATCGAACCCGGACCGTTTCGTGAGTGGGCGGCAGCGCGGATGGTTTTTCACAAAACACGTTTCCATGAAAAGAAATTCTTTGTTGAAGAAAAATATGAAGATGCCTCTCTTTTTTTTGTCATCAGAAGACCAGTTCAAAGGGCAGGCGTATGGCCAGGGTAAAGTCCGGATCATTGTTGGTAAGGCCGATGCCAAGGCGCACATTCATGGTGCGTTTGCTGCTGATGCGCCAGCCCGTGCCGATACTGAAAACTGAGGATGCGGATGTGGGGCTCTGGGTCTCCCATTTTTCCGGGGTCTCATCGGTGGTCCAGGTGTATTTGGAGCGCATACTGAGGCTGTACTGATAACTGAGGTTGATGTTGAGCCTGTAAGAAAGGGCATAACCAAACCCGGCGCTGAATCCGAACTGCTCTCCCCGGTTCACTTCAGAGACATATTCCGGTGAGGATACGCCTTTGGCGTGGTAGCGGGTGCTTTCCGGCAGATAATAGCTGTAGCTCAGTCCACCATAGGCAATGATGGGATCAAAAACCTTGCTGAAGTTGGCCCCGGCGGTGAGGCTGTATGTGCCGGAGCTGGTGGCCATCTCCTTGTCCGGATCGATGTCATAGGGGCTGCGGCCCACGGGCAGGCTGGCGCGGAGGGAAAGGATGGTGGTCGGTATTTTTCCGCCGGATTTCAGGGGCTGATACTGAAATCCCAGCACAAAGTCCCCGATATCGGACACCTGACGGGAAGAGCCATCTGAGGATTTGTTGTCGCTTTTAAAGACAAAGGGAAAATCTGCGCTCAGGGTGAGATTGGGCTTCAGGGGATATTCCACCACCATGCTGTTTTCAATGTTGTGATTGCTCTTGTGCTCGATTTTTCCGGCTTCCACAAGCTGGTCATAACTGTAGTAGGAGTAGCGGAAATTGTATTCAAATCCCATGCGTCCGGGCCGCATCAGGGTGTAATCCCTGCCCGCGGCGGAAAGGATTTCCTCTTCCTGAGCCGCCTTTTCTTCGGCTGTACTCTGAAGGGTTCTGCGGGCCTCGTTTTCTTCCTGCATGCGTTTGAGGGAGGCCTCCAGCTCCTGGAGACGCTCCTCAAGGAGCCGGATTTCCGGATCGTTCTCCGCCCATGAGGGGGCTGTTGTGCAGAAGAAGAAAAGAATGAGAAGAAAAAGACGAAAAACCATGATCTCCGGACCTCAGACTCTAGGGTTTATAAAAATAGCCCCCTGCGGGAACGCCGTCTTTGACAGGCACCTGGGTGTCCCTTGGGGTGTTAAAGGGTTTTTCCTGGTCAAAGACAAAATACCGGGCCGTGTCTTCGTCGATATAGCGAAGGTCTTCCGTGCGCAGGCGCAGGAGGTTGGGATGTTTTTTTTCGCCGTTGGAAACAAGAAACATGACATTGTCATACCACATGGACGCAAACTGTTCCTCCGTGTAGCTGCTGTTTCCCCGCCAGGGGTCGGCGATGAAGACATGGCCGCCGTAGGCTCCGCGAAAAACGACGAAATGACGGTAATCAAAGATTTTGATGGGAACAATGGCAGGCCAGTACTGGGGATCGAGCAGGTTTTCCATTTTTGCCTTATAGCCTGCGCCGTCATAGCCCAGCACATTGACGAAGCGTTTCATGTCCAGAAGGGAAAAGGCTCTGCGTGCGGCAATCTGCTCCTTGTCTCCGTATTCCATGAGACCATGGATGACCTGACGTTCCGTGAGATTTTCGCCCATGGCAGCATTGAGCAGGGTGGCCAGGGCCGCAGACCCGCAGGAATAATCAAAGTTCTGGCGTACCAGGTGGCGAAACTGGATGATCTCATCCGTTACCACAGGGGTACGCAGCACAATGCGTTGATCCGGATCCACCACAAAAACGGCGTGACTTTCCTTTTCTTCGGAGATGGGATGGAAACCATTGGCAAAGGCAAGGAATATGACAAAGGCGGCGAGGATGTGCATGGAGAGATCCAGGCTCCGGGTTAGGGGCGATCAGGGTTCAATGGGCCTTTTTGTGTTTGAAACAATGTTTTGCTTTGTAGCAGCCCATGGAAGCGCTGTAAAGTCTTATGATCAGGGGGCTGAATCTTTGGAGAGGCTTCCCGCCGGTTGGGTCCACCAGTCTGAGCGGCCTGCTTCCAGAATACCGCCTGTGCCATCCAGGGGTTTTCCCGCAAATACGCCAAAGCCCGGGCGATCGCCGCTTAAGGTCAGGCCGAGGAAAAGTCCCTGATTGGCCTGGCTGAAAGTAAGGGTCTGCTGCCCAAGATTTACGCGGTAGGGGTTTAAGTCTTGGGATTCATTCAGATGGGCATTGACCGCTTGATCGATGACACCGGAGAAGTGGTTGAACTGCGCATCGATTTTACCCGAAACCTGGGGGGAACCCAGGAGAATACGGGCAATCTTGCGGCTGTTCTCTGTACCCTCATATTCCACCACAAGGGTCAGGCCATAGGCTTTGAAAAAATCTGAAGGATTCTTTTCTTCATCCAGAGTCCCGCCATAGAAGCGCACCTTATCCCAGCTCTGATCCCATCCCAGACTGGTCTCAGGATTGTAGTTGTGATAGCCCGCACGGAATTTTTCAATTTCCATGTGCGTTTCAAGGTACATATCCAGATCCATCCGGGCGAGATTCTGGCTTGCGTCCATGGTGAAATTCACAATGGAGCCTGCGGTGATGTTCTGAAGCTCGCCGTCGGAGAGGGCCTGTAAGGGGGCGCTGGCCTGAAGAAGATCAGGAGAAGGGGAAGAAGAGACCGGGTTTTCGCTCTGGGTGAGGGCGAAGGTATGGGACTTTTCTTCTGAAGCAGGCAGAGACGAAATGGCCGAAGGACTTTGTGGCGTTTTGCTTTGAAAGGGGGGGGCTTTTTCCAGGGAAAAGATTTTCTGCTCTTCTTTGAACAGACCATCACAGAAGCCGAAAATACCCGAAGGCCCATTCCCTTGGGCCAGGCTGAGACCCGGCAGGGAAAGCATGAGAAACAAGGCCCAGAAAAAAGTCCCTGGGACCTTGGGGGAGGGGGCCTTTTTTCGCCAAAGTCTTCTTTCCGGGGTGAGACCAGAGATCATGGGGTCCCCCGACCGGGGAATTCCAGACGCATATGATGAATCTGAATTCCTTCGGCAATGACAGGGCCGAAGTTGCGGGTTTCCGCTCCCTGGATGTCCCGGATACCGGCTACGGCAAAGGAGCCGCTGGCATCTTTCAGGTCCAGCCTTAAGACAGGGGTCGCTTGGCTTCTGCCTTCGGTGGTTACGCCCATATCGATGGAGAGGGGTTTGCCCTCCCGCATGTTGCCCAGGCGGAAGAAACCCGAGGCGGTGATGTCTGAAGCATTGGTCTCGGAAAAGGTCAGGTCTTTGGCAAAATAGAGATTGTCAAAGGAAAGGGTCTGGCTTTCGGAAGGGCTGTAGGTGAAGGCTTCAATGTGTTTTTGGAAGGCGAATTCAAAATCCATACCCGCTTTGCGGATATTGGGATCATCAGGATCATCAGGGGCAGTCACTTTCATGATCTGGCCTGCGGAAAGAAAAAGCTCCCACCCCTGGGTCTTACTGCCCTGAAGGGAGAAAGAACCGAGATTCACATCATTCAAGGAAATGCCATTGTTGCGGATTTCAAGGTTTCTGTCCCAGTCCGGAGCGCGAAGGGCGATTACAGGGCGATCCAGTACACCGGCGGGCAAGGCATCTATTATTTCCCACTGATCTTCCGGCAGCCAGTTGGGCTCCTTCCAGAGCCGTTCCAGATCGGAAAGCATGCCGATGTCCAAGGTGATGGGATCAATTTTGCCATTGCCGTTGATGTCGGTTCTGCCCGCATTCAGAGTAAGAAGGCTTTGGGTATTGCTGAGGGTGAGCGGGGTTTGGGTAGTGGTATTTTCATCGATTTTGCGGTTGCTGATAAAGGCGATGTTTTCCTGATGATGATAGACCACCAGATCCGCAATGGCCATGGAAATGCCCGCCTGTCCTGTGCATGCGGCCAGATCCGTATCCGCCATAGCCTGGAGTGCTTCGCTGCGATGCGCGGCGCAGAGGCTGAGCCACGTGAGGCAGATAAAAAACAGGCAAAGGATTTTCATGGTCGTCGCGATCCCCGGCGAGGCTTTTTTGTTGCAAAGCCCCCTCCCCGGTCAGGAGAGGGGGCTTCGTTGGCATTCAGGCTTGGAGGTTAAGCCGGATTTGCATCAGTGGGGAGCGATTTCCAGACGGCCGCCGAGGATGGCCATGGTGGCGTTACCGGTTTTTCTGATGGTGATAAATTCATTGTGGCCTTTATTCACTACATGATCACCAACTTCCACAAGCTTGATTGCTTTCTGCTCGCCTACAGTGTTGTAGTAGGTATTGATTTCCACGGTGGGCAGGCCAATTGTGACACCGGCAACATGGGTGCCTTTTACACCTCGGATGGTATCATTGGTATTGTAGGTCCAGCCCTGGGTAAGGGCAACGGCCTCACCGATATCGATGGTCAGGGGGGAGATACCATTGGTAAAGTTGCTGGTAGATCCGTTGGTGGGATCAAAATTTACTGCATTGGGATCCACAGCAGCGGCTATGCCATCGTATGTGGCTTGGTCAATAGCTCCGGCGGCAAGCTGTGCAGCTGCTGCCATTTCATTCATTTTGGAATTGATGGCGGCTTTTGAGAGGATACCGATATTGTCGGTGTTGAATGTGGCATTGAGTTTATCGATACCGTAAACATCATCGGTCACAATGGCGCCCAGAGTGATGAGTTTTTCTCCACCGGTCTGGTGCTCAATCATGATACCAGCACGATCAACGCCTCCAAAACCATCCGTATCAATGTAGGTCACATCTGCAATGCTCTTCATGTAGATCACCACATCGTCCAGAGCAATGCTCACACCGGCCTGACCGGTGACGCCACCGAGGGCGCTGTCATCCAGAGCTTCCAGAGCCATGGCGGAGAAGGGAAGGCAGCAGAGGGCCGCGCCGATGATGAGTTTTTTGCCGAAATTGCGTTTCATACGAACTTCCTCCTGGTGAAAATAGGGTTTTGGAGAGCAGTTCGCCTTTGGTAACCCGGCCATCCGGAAGACAATCTTGCGGACCCGTAGGCTTTCCGTCCTCCGGTTACCCGGAGTTTGGCTTTGTACATAGGCGGATCACGGGGTGTATGCGTCGCGGAAATCTGTGTCTCCGCGTTGTCGCCGCTTTGCTGTGTAAACAGTGTTTTGTATGGAAGGCAAGGTACACCCGATGAACTTTTCATGTCAAGGGTTTTTTAAAAAATTTTTTCTTTAAAAATAAATTATTGATTTGTTTATATAAAAAACTTGAATTGTCTTGGGTTTTTCCTCAGCAGTGTAAAAAAAATGGATTTTGCCATAGAAATGTTTTTTCACGTAACACGTGTTTACTGTTGAAACGATTTCTGAATCCGGAGGGCATTGGGGAGAAAAGGGAAAGGGAAAAGGGGGAGAAGGGCCATGGGAGGGGCGCATCCCATGGCCCTCAACTCTTTTTCAATGATCAATTCAGTTTGAAGCGACCCACCAGTTTTTCCAGATCCCCCGCCATGCGGGCCACATCCTGGGCGCTGGTATCCACGGCCCTGCCCGTGTCGCTCATGTCCGCTGTGGCGCTGCGCACGGCGTCAATGTCCTTGTAGATTTCACCCACAAGGCGGTGCAGGGCGCTCATGTTTTCATTGACTTCCTGGATGCCCTGGGAGGCCTGGAGCACGTTGCCGGAAATTTCCCGGGTGGCTGCGGATTGTTCTTCCACAGCTGTGGCAATGGCGTTGACAATGTCATCAATGGCGGAAATGGATGCAGTGACCAGAGACACATCCTCTTCCACGTCCAAAGACAGAGCCTGGGCCTGGGTAATGATACGGCGGATGTCTTCTGTGGCGCGGGCGGTCTGTTCGGCCAGGGTCTTGATTTCGGCCGCAACCACGGCAAAACCTTTCCCCGCCTCACCGGCCCGGGCCGCTTCAATGGTGGCGTTAAGGGCAAGGAGATTGGTCTGGGCGGAAATTTCGGATATGGTTTCCGTCACCTTCCCCACCTCCCTGGAAATCTCACCGAGCCGGATGGTCTTTTCCGAGGTCTCGGTAGCTTTCAGTACGGCTTTTCCCGTGGTTTTCCGGGCTTCTTCGGCATTTTTTGCGATCTCATCAATGGTGCTGGTCATCTCTTCCGTGGCTGCGGCCACCATGGAAGTGTTGGTGGCGGTTTCTTCCATGGCCGAAGCAATGCTGCCCATGTTGTCTTTCATGGTGGAGGCGGCCTGGGTGACAGACTGGGTGCCTGTGGCCGAGGCTTCGGTGCCTCTGGCCATGGCCTGGGAATCATGGCCCAGGGAGGAGGAAGCGGTTCGGAGGTTTTCCGCATGGTCCCGGATGCTTGATATGATGCCGTGGATCTGCCCGATGAAGCGGTTGATCCAGAGGGACATTTCACCGATTTCATCCCTGCGGCCTTCGGGCATGCGGTGGGTGAGGTCTCCGTTGCCAGAGGCCAGGTGCTGGAGCAGTTTTGCCGTACGTTTCAATGAAACCACAACCTCGCGGGTGGTGAGAATGGCCACGGTGAAAAAGAGGAGGGCAAAAACTCCGGCAAGGCCAGCGAGCCAGAAGAGGTAGGTTGTGACCCGCTGATTGATGTCTGTGGCGATGCGCTGCTGTTCCCTTGCAATGTTATCGATGTAGATGCCTGTGCCCAGCCACATATCCGTACCCGGTACGGGCTGGGAATAGGAAAGCTTGGGCTGGTTGCCGAAACCCGGTTTGTCAAAAACATATTCGACAAAACCCCCGCCCCGGCGGGCGGCGTCCTGCAGGGCCTGAACATAGTAGACCCCATTGGAATCTTTGGCATCCCGCAGATCCTTGCCCACAAGGTCTGGGCGGGTGGGCAGGGCCACGTTGGTGGTATTCCGGTAAAGGAAAAAATATCCGGAATCGTCATCCTCAAAGCGGATGTCCTGGAGCATCAACCGGAAGATCCGGATGCGTTCTTCCGGATCCCGGATATCTTGCGCCACCTTGCCCATGGCGAGGGCCAGAGAGTGGGTGGCCACATGGATTTTGGCTTTCTGGTCTTCGAGCATCACATGGCCGGTTTCTCGGGTACCAATGTCGCGGGCTGTGTGGGCCGCACGGAAGGTGGCCCAGAACATGCCGATGAGCATGAGCCCCACAAGGATGAGGATGGCCGTCATACGCTGACGGATGGTGAAGGCATGGAGCATGGCGGATTCCTTCTTTTGGGTGCGGGTCTTAGGGGTCGGAAAAAAACCGGATTCCGACGCTTGGGTTTTGGGGTCTGAATTTTCTGGAGGGTTTTGGAAGATCCGCAGAAATCCGGCCAGAGGGAAGCGCGTTTTCAGAAGAAAAGGGCTGGGGCCAAGGCCAGAATCCCTGCAGATGGGTTTTGCCAAATTTTTTTTTTAAGGAAAACAGACGCTGGATCGAATCCGGGTATTGGAATCCTTGTCAGGCGCTGAGCGGGGAGGCGGGGAAAGGGCGTGGCATTTTTTAATGAATTGCCGCCCATGATCCCTAACACACTTTAGTTCATGGAACATTGTTTGTAAAGCGACAAGCCGGGTCCATTCTTTGTTTTTTTAGAATGGATCGGCTTTAAGTACAGGTATTTACTGTGAAGTGGCAGGGCTTTACGCTTCAGAAGAAGACAAGAAAAAGCACGAGACCAGCGCCGAGGGTGAGGCGATAAACCACAAAGGGAAAGAGCCCCATTCGGGCAATGATTTTCAGAAAAAAGTGGATGCACAGAAGGGCACTGACAAAGGAGAGTCCTGCGCCCATGAAAAGGGCGGGCAGATCATAGATTTCCGGGTGACGCATGAGCTTATACCCCTGGTAAAGGGTGACAAGCAGGGTGATGGGTATGGAAAGCAGAAAGGAAAAGCGGGCAGCGCTCTGGCGGTCCAGTCCCAGCATGAGACCGGCTGTGATGGTAATGCCGGAGCGGGAGGTACCGGGAATAAGGGAGAGGGCCTGACAGAAACCAATGGTAAGGGCTTGGCGAAGCCCCAGGGATTCCATGGCGAGAACCTGTTTTCCTTTGGCGTCCGCATACCAGAGCAGGGCGGCAAAGAAAAGGGTAGTCATGGCGATGACCCAGGGGGAGCGCAGGGTGGTTTCAATGATACCGCTGAAAAGAAGCCCGGCAAGGCCTGTGGGAATGGTGGCAAAGATCAGAAACCAGGCCAGCCTGCCGTGCAGGCTCTGCCTGCCCCGTAAAGAGCCGAACCAACCGATGGCAAGGTCCCGGAGGTCTTTTTGGAAATACAAGGCCACAGCCAGCAGGGTTCCCCCATGGAGGGCGATGTCAAAGGCAAGGCCCTGGTCTTCCCAGCCCAGCAGAGCCGAGGGCAGGATGAGATGGGCGGAAGAGGAGATGGGCAGAAATTCCGTAAGCCCCTGGATGAGGGATAAGAGGGTGATTTCAAGAAGACCCATGAGGGAAGACCTTTCATCAGTGGGAAGAATGTCAGAACCCAGGACAAGCCTGATAAAAAAGCCTTTTATGACGGCTTTGTCAACGAAAAAAGGCCGCCTTTTCAGGCGACCCCTCTGCGGACATGGATAAAAAAAGCTATTTCAGCCAGGCATTCACCTGGGCTTCGTTTTCAAGGATAAAACGCTTGGCGTTTTCATAGCGGTCTGCCCTGGGTTCCTGGTCCCAGGCCATGACCCTCTGCAGTTGCCCAGGGTCTTTCCAGGCAAAATTTTTCAGCACCTGATAAACCTCGGGCATCTCTTTTTTGAGATTTTTCCGGACAATGGTATGAATCTGTTCTTCGCCGCCAAGAACGCCTTTGGGATCGTCAAGGTATTTGAGATCCCAGGTTCCGAACATCCAATGGGGCGACCAGGCTGTGACCACCACCCACTCCTTGCGGCGGATGGCCGTATCCAGGGCTGCGGTCATGGTGGCGCCGCTACCTTCCAAAAGCTCCATCTTGTCCAGTTTGTAATCCTTCATGGCCTGTTCGGAGAGACGCATCAGACCTGCCCCAGGATCAATGCCAATGATCTTGTTTTTAAATTGATCCGCATGGGCCTGAATTTCTTCAATGGAATTGATGGTCACATAGGAGGGTACGGCCCAGCCGAGCTTTGCGCCGCCCACAATGGGCCCCAGATCTTCCACCCGGTCTTTGACGCGGGCATAATAATCCGCATGGGTCACAGGCAGCCAGGCGGTGACCATTCCGTCCACATTGCCCGTGGCAATGGCCTGCCACATGGCCGCTGCAGCCACAGGAAGGATTTCCACCTCATATCCGAGTTTTTCCTGGAGAACGGCCTGCACCAGGGTGGTACTGGCCGCAGCGCAATCCCATTCCACATAAGCAAGGCGCACTTTCTTCTGTGCAAGGGCGGTACCGTTGCCCAGAAACAGGGCAAAGGCCAGAAAAGCCAGGATGGACAGCCACTTTTTGTTTTTCATGTGCAAATCTCCTTTTTTTTGGTTCATGATCCATGCTTTTTTGCCCCAAGGTGCTGGAGCACGCGATCCAGAATAATGGCCACAATGACAATGCCGATGCCTGCTTCAAAACCACTTCCCATCTGAAGTCTCTGGATGGCGCGCCAGACTTCGCCCCCAAGTCCCCTTGCACCGATCATGGCGGCGATGACTACCATGGAAAGGGCGAGCATCACCGTTTGATTGACCCCGGCCATGATGGTGGGCGTGGCCATGGGAAGCTGGAGTTTGAAGAGTTTCTGCCAGGGGTTGGAGCCAAAGGCGTCGGCGCACTCCACAAGATCCCTGGGAACCTGCTGAATCCCCAGGCAGGTGAGGCGTATGGCAGGCGGCATGGAGAAAATGAGAGTGGCGAAGATGGCCGCCACCTTACCCAGCCCGAAAAAGGGAATGGCAGGGATGAGGTAGACAAAGGCTGGCATGGTCTGCATGACATCCAGTACGGGCTGCACCACGCGGTTCACCCTGGGACTCAGGGCGGCGAGGATGCCGAGGGGAATGCCGATGGCCAGGGCAGCGAGGGTGGCGATGAGCACGAGGGTGATGGTGCTGATGGTGGCGGTCCAGAGTTCCATGTTCCAGATGAGAAAAAGACCTGCCAGGGTGAAAAGGGCAAGACCTCTTTTGCGGGTCAGCCAGAAGACCAGGCCCGCTGCCATGGGGGTAAACAGCCAGGGCGGCGGAAGGAGAAGGCCCTTTTCAAGAAAAGAAATGACGCTTTCCATCACCTGGGTAAAGGCAATGGTGAGAAAGGAAAAATGGGTCACGAGAAAGTGGATGGCGGACTCAATGAATTCGCCCAAGGGAATTCTAGGCATGGTCGCTGTTCCTTCCTTTTTCCGCGAGAGCCGCAAGGAGGGAGCCGCGGATAATGATGCCCTTCATATGGCCTTGGGTGTCTAAGACAGGGAGGGGATAGGGAATGTCTGCGAGTATGGGGATGAGATCCGCAGCAGGTGTTTCAGGGGTTACATGGATAAAGTCTTTTTGCATGACAGCGCTCAGATCGCGCTCACCCCTGTGGGCGGCTTCGGAAGCGGCTTCTGCGGAAAGAATACCGATCACCCGGTGTTTTCTGTCATGGACAAAAATCTGGGAAAATCCTTCTTTCTGCATGAAGCGCAAAGCCGTTTTGGGTCCGTGCATGTCCGGAGAAACCATGGCCTTGGGCCGGATCATGATGGATTCCGCGGTGAGTACGCGGGTGATGTCAACGTTTTCCACAAATCTTTCCACATAGGGAGTGGCGGGGTTGGTGAGGATTTCTTCGGCTGTGCCGATCTGCACCACCTGGCCGTCTTTCATCAGAACAATGCGGTCTCCGATCTTGAGGGCCTCATCTAAGTCGTGGCTGATGAAGACGATGGTTTTCTGCAGCTTCTGCTGGAGGTGGATCAGTTCATCCTGCATATCGGATCGGATGAGGGGGTCAAGGGCGCTGAAGGCCTCATCCATGAGGAGGATGTCGGGGTCCAGGGCGAGAGCCCGGGCCAGCCCCACACGCTGCTGCATGCCACCGGAAAGATTGTGGGGATAATGGTCCTCCCAGCCTTTGAGTCCAACCTGTTCAAGGGCGATCATGGCTTTTTTTTTTCTTGTCTCCTGGGGCATGCCCTGGATTTCCAAACCATATTCGGCGTTCTGGCAGACGGTACGGTGGGGAAAGAGGGCAAAATTCTGGAAGACCATGCCGAGCTTGGTGAGGCGGATGTGGCGCAGCTTTTCCGGAGACAGGGCGGTGATGTCCTCCCCATCAATGAAGATGCGGCCTGACGTGGGTTCAATGAGACGGTTGATGCAACGCACAAGGGTGGATTTTCCACTTCCGGAAAGTCCCATGACCACAAGAATCTCGCCTTCTGCCACGGAAAAGTTCACATCAGACAGGCCGACGCCGCAGCCGGTTTTTCTGAGAATCTCTTCTTTGCTTTTTCCCTGCTTCAGCATTTTTCTGGCTTCAGGGATGTGATGCCTGGATCCGAAGATTTTGCTGAGTCCTTCTATGCGTATTTTAATGTTCTGTTCTGCTTCGGGCATAAGGTTCCTGTTTGTGAAAAAAGAGAAGGAAAATCCCTGGAGTCTGGACTTTTCCAGGGCATATGTATTCAGAGCAAAAGAACTTATAATCGTTTTTATGGCGCATGTCAAATTTTTGGCATTTTTAATGCCTGGATTCATTGATTTTTATTCTTAAACATTGAAAAACCGGGCGTTTTTGGGTTTAAATAAAGCATCGTATGCGCTGATTTTCGACGCCATGGCTCCCCCTTGCCCCCCGGCCCTGGTATCTGATACTACATGCGGTCGATGGGTGCCCTTCAGCGGATGGGGACCGGAAATGGCCGGAGCTGGATTTTGACATTCCGCCCATGAATTCTGAAAACGTGAGGATGGGAGAGGGTATGCTCTTCAAAGAGGTGCTCGCAAAATGGATGCGACGGTATTTTTCCGATGAGGAAGCCATCATTTTTACCCTGCTTCTGGCTGGGTTTTTCTTTGTGATTATTTTTTTCAGCCGCATGTTGGCGCCCTTTCTGGTTTCTCTTGTGGTCGCCTTCCTGCTTCAGGGCGTGGTCACAGGTCTTCAGCGCCTCCACCTGCCCCGTATCATGGCCGTGATTCTGGCTTTTAGCCTCTTTCTCGGTTGTCTGATGGCCGTACTGTTCTGGCTTCTGCCTCTCATCTGGCAGCAGCTGCTCAGCCTGACCCGGGAGTTGCCCGGCATGGTGCGGGCGGCCCAGGTCTGGTTTGTGGAAATGCAGGAAACCTATCCCCAGTTCCTCTCCCAGCAGCACATGAACCAGATTTTTACGGAAGCCAGTGGGGAACTCCGGAAGCTGGGCCAGTGGCTGGTGGGGCTTTCCCTTTCGAGCATTCCCAACCTGGTGGCCTGGCTGATCTATCTGATTCTCGTGCCCATTCTGGTTTTTTTCATGCTCAAGGATCAGGAAAAACTTGTGTCTTACGTTTCCTCGCTCATGCCCGAAAAAAGGGCTCTGATCAGCCGGGTCTGGCGGGAAATGGATGAGCAGATCACCAATTATATCCGGGGCAAGGTCATTGAGATACTCATTGTAGCCATCGCCACCTGGGCGGCCTTTGCCTGGCTGGGGCTTGGTTATGCCGAACTTCTGGCCCTCATGGTGGGTTTTTCCGTTCTCGTGCCCTATATTGGCGCGGCTGTGGTCACCATACCCGTGGCTCTCATTGCGCTTTTCCAGTTTGGCATCAGTTCCGATTTCCTGTGGGTCATGGCGGTTTACGGAATCATCCAGGCTCTGGATGGCAATGTACTGGTGCCGCTTCTTTTTTCCGAAGCCGTGAATCTGCATCCGGTTTCCATCATCCTTGCCGTACTGGTTTTTGGGGGACTCTGGGGCTTCTGGGGGGTTTTTTTTGCCATTCCCCTGGCCACCCTGCTGAAGGCGATTTTTAATGCCTGGCCCAAGCTGCATACGGATGATGAGCAGGCTGCCTGAAGACCGCAAAGGGACACAGGATGCGCGAAAGGGCAGGCGAGGTTTTTTAAAAAAACCTGGACAGGAAGGAGGCAGAAGACATGGAAACAGGCTGGTTTAAAAGACTGGGAAATATGCTGAAGGGAAAGGACAAAGGCGAAGAAGAAAAGGGGATCTCGCTGGACAGCATGGCGGTGGAAACCCTCACCGCATTGCAGGAAGCAGAAGATCCGGGTCTTGCCAAGGCCATGTATGCCGCAGGAGGGGGCTTGATTTCCTGGGCTGCGGTTCTGCAGCAGCGTTTTTTCCAGGTGCTGGAAGAAAAGGAAAGTTATGTTGCAGACAGCAGTGCCCTACCCTATCCCGAATCCTGGATACGCCTGGCCCTGAAGGCTCAGGTTCTGCGCTGCATCCTGGCGGGACAGGAAGATCTGGTGCCTTCCATTGAAAACGCCTTTGGTCATCTGGCCTGTTTTCAGAGAATCAATCCCATGGACGTGGCCCACCTGGGGCTTGTGGAACGGTACAGAGATGAGGTCAGAACCCATGGTTTTTCTCCTGGCGGGGAGGATGAAACCGTGCTTTCCGATGGAACCTCCCTGCGGGAAGTCCTGAAAAGCTATGCCAGAGCCCTTCCTACCTTTAACCGTTACCATGGTGCCATCGGGGAGAAAAAGGGGGAATACCAGAGGGAACTGACGGTCTTCATTGACCAGGTGAAGGGCTTCAGGAGCAGTCTGGGTCTGGGGTAGGGGAAGGGCGGGGGATCCCCGCCCTTCCCAGGCATCAGGAAGAGAGCTTTTCTGTTGTTTAAGGATCAGAATCTGTAGGTGAGGGTCAGGCCAGCGCCGAGGAGGTGGCCACCGGCTTTGGCGGAAACGCGGGGATTGGATGTGGGGTCTGCAACATCCTTGAAGCTTTTGTTGAAGTTATTGGACTCACCCCCCACGATGCGATCCTGCTCCACGGCCGTGTACTGAATGACCGTATCCAGGGTGAAGTTGCCGAAATGAAAGCCTGCGCCCAGGGCGTAGGTTTTTTTGTCCGCATCCGGCCACATGAGATCCAGGGTGTCGTCAGGAATGGGGCTGGGATCGTAGAAGTATCCACAGCGCAGGGACACCACGTCATTGAGAAGGTATTCTGCGCCAAAACGGATCTGGCGGGTATTCTCCCACTTGCGCTCATAGGCACTCTGGCTCACGCCGCCTGCATAGAGATAAAAATCTTCCACCTGGCGCTGGTTGATGCTCCATTCCGTCCATACGAGGTCAAATTCCATGGAAAAACGGGAGTGGGGCGCATACCGGATCCCGGCCTGCACCTGCTGGGGATGGTTGTAATCCATTTTGGCTTTGGCGATTTTAACGCCATTGCGCTTGAGATCGCCTTCAAACTCCGCTTTGGTCTCACTGCGATAGGTGAGTCCTAAGGTGATGCTTTCCGTAGGCCTGTACATGACCCCGAGATTGAAGGAGTAGTTGAGGTCGTCGCTGACTTCCATCTCCAGATGTTGGCCATCCATGTAAAGGGCGGACCCAAGGGATTGGGCTTTCTGCATAACGGCCTGATCCGTTGCGGGGTTGAGAGGGGCCCCGGTCTCGGGGTTGATGCCGCCTTGAACAGCGGCCACATAAGCCGTGGCCCCCGTTTTTCCCGCTGCGGAAAAGTAGTAAGGGATTTTTTCTCCGCCTGCTTCGGAGCGTCCGATGGAAACCCCAAGACCAATGGAAAGACGATCATTGAGCTTGTAGGCGATGGTGGGGGTCATGGCAATGCGTTTGTAGTACGAGTGATAGGAGTCGTGGACTGCGGGATTGGTGTCTTTGTTCTTGGGCCACTCCACTTCAAGTCCCCAGGGTGCGTACACAGCAAAGCCCAGGCCAATTCTTTCGCTGAGGGGCATGGCAAAACCCAGATGAGGGGCTGCAAGAATGGGGAAATCATCCTGCACGGTGAATGTCTTGTCTTTGAACCGCGGATCGTTGCTGCCCTCAATGCGTAAGCCCTTGACTTCCAGATCCGGGTCAATGACATGGACGCCCACGGCAAGGGTGGGACGCTGAATCTGGGTGAGGCCCGCAGGATTGTAATAGGCGGCAAAGGGGTCATCCGCATAGGCGGAGAAAGCCCCGCCCATGGAAGTGGCTCTGGCGCCGATGCCAAAGGTATCCACGCATCCTGCATAGGCCGTGGAAGCGGCAAGGAGAAGGGTTGTTGTAAAGAGAATGAGTCGTTTTGTCACGGATAACCTCCTTGGGAAAACGGGTAAAAAGGACGGGGGCTGAACAAAAGACTTAATTTGTAAACAATGTTTTTTCTGCGAGGTTCAGAAACCCGCAGGAAGAACGGCTGCTGTGTGATAGCTGTTTATTTTTGAAGAACGGTGTTTACTGGTTATCCGGCTTTCTTTGCGATGTCAAGGAAAATGGGCGAATTTTTCCTTTTGCGTTCCGCTTTGATACAGACCGTGATAAATATCAAAGAATACGTTAGTATGCGGGATTGGCCAAAAGGGTTCGGAAGTTCCTGATTTGCCGGGAGACCGGTTTCCGGGGCGGAAAAGGCCTTTTCTATCTCACTGTGGGGGCATATACGATGCAGATCTGTGTGACCGAAGGCTATATTCAGGCACTCTTGTTTGTTGTGTACGAAGATGGCAGGGTGCTGGCTCTCGATGGGGGATGCCGCTGTGATGTGGCAGCCATGACGGCCTTTCTGGAGGAGGGACTGAAAAAGAGCTGGTCGGATGTGGGGCTTCAGGTGATCTCTCACATTCACCCGGATCATGCGGGGGCGGCTCCCCTTTTAAGCCGACGCTACGGTCTGCCTCTGGCAGCACCCGAAGGTATCAACCGCTGGTATGCGGGCATCGGCGGTTTTCTTCAGCACAAAATTGACATTTCTCTTGGCTATTTTGTGGTCTATGTGATGGGCAAGCCCTGGAGGAATATCTTTTACAGGAGAAGGATCGTCATGGATCATGCCCTGAAGGACGGGGACTTTCTGCCCGGATTTCCGGACTGGCAGGCTCTCAGCACACCGGGCCACACCAACCACGATATGGTTTTTTACCATCAGGAGACGAAAACCCTTTATGCGGCGGATGTGATTTTATACGTGAACCGCCGTTTCCAGCTTCCCTTTCCCGTGTCCATGCCGGAAGCCATGGGCGAAAGCCTTTTACGCATCCGGAATCTGGATGTGAATACCCTGATTCTCGCCCATGGCGGGGTCATGCGGGTGGAGGGCATGGCGGAAATTGTGGACGGGCTGCTCAAACGCCTGGACGAAAGCCGCCTCAATCCCATGCTGCGTCGCCTGCGTCCTTTGACCCGCTTTTCTCCGGAGCTGCGAACCCACCTTTTGTGAATCCTTCTCAAAATCCAAGGGACACAGGCGGCATCTCTGCTGCCCTGTGTCCCTTTTTTTGTTTGGATTTTTTTTGGATTCGCTTACATCTTTCCGGAAGCTTCAAGATCGCTGAGGAATCTGTGAAGAAGCCTGACTCCGAAACCGCTGCCACCCGCAGGGCAGTAAGCGGAAGCTTTGGAAAGGTAGGCGGGGCCTGCGATATCGAGATGAACCCAGCGGGTTTCTTCCACAAATTCCTTTAAAAAGAGGGCTGCCGTGATGGCGCCGCCGTTTTTGGAGGTGGACACGTTCCGCAGATCCGCAAGTTCGCTTTTCAGAAGTTTTTTGTAGTCTTTGGGGAGAGGCATGGCCAGCAGCGCTCAAAGGTGGCATCGCCTGCGGCAGCCAGGGCATGGGAAAGTCCCACGTCTTCGGAAAAAATGCCCGCAATGTGATCGCCCAAGGCCACCATGCAGGCTCCCGTGAGGGTGGCCACATCCACCATGAGATCGGGCTTTTCCTCTTTGGCAATCCAGGCCAGGGTATCGGCCAGAATGAGGCGGCCTTCCGCATCCGTGTTCATCACTTCCACACTTTTACCCGCATAGCTCATAAAAACATCGCCGGGCCGGTAGGCCGTGGCCGAAGGCATGTTTTCCACAATGGGAATGGCAACCACAAGGTTGAAGGAAGGCCGGGTGCGGGCCATGGCCATAGCCGTTGCCGCCACAGCCGCTGCACCCGCCATATCCATTTTCATGCCTTCCATACCGGAAGGCGGCTTCAGATCCAGACCACCGGAATCAAAGGTAACCCCCTTACCCACCAGGGCCACGGTTCGGGTGGCGGGTTTTTCCGGTGTGTAGCGCAGAACCACAAGGGCGGGTTCCGCGTCACTACCCTGGGAAACGGCGAGAAGGCAGTGAAAGCCTAAGGCCTCCATCTCTTTTTTTCCAAGACGCTCCACCCCGAGGCCTTCTTTTTCCGCAGCCGTTGCCAGCATGTGGGCAAAGGCCTGGGGCCGCTTGTCGTTGGAGGGCATGGACACCCAGCTGCGAGCCTGATGGGTGGCGGTGCAGACGGCCTCAATGCGGGAAGCCAGGGCAGAAAGTCCGGCTTCGGGCTCTTCTTCCGTCAGTAGAAGGAGCCTTTCAAGGGGTCTCAGCTCCGCTTCTTTTTTATAGGTATCAAAGCGGTAGTTGGCCAGCACGAGACCTTCCAGGATGGCGGTGATGAGGCTTTCCCTTTGGGCTTCGGGCAGAAGATCCGGAAGATGGAGGCCAAGGCAGGATTCCTTTGCCTGCATGGCGGCCTGAACGGCCAGGGCTGCGGCCTTTCTCAGGGTTTCGCTGTCCAGTTCCTCTTTTTTGCCAAGACCCACCATGAGGATGCGGGAAAGGGGCAGCTCCGCTGGTGCTGCAAGGGAATAGCTTTTTTCCGCCTTGCCCCCGAATTCGGGGAAACTGCGGATTCTTTCACAGAGCTTTGCCTTGTTCTCCTCGGCATAGAGGAGACCGTCTTCACAGACAAAAAGGACACGGGTGGCCGGGCCTTCGGAAATCGCAGGGGCTTTTTGCACAGAGAGCATGGCTTTTCCTTACGTTGTGGGGATGCACAGTTGATGAAACCGTCCATTATCCCATGCCTGAACGGGATAGGCGGGCAGCTCCACAGAAAAGAAGCTGCCCCTTTTGCGGCTTCAGCCTCCGTACTGGATGGCGCTGAACTGCTGAAGTTTTTTTAAATTGTGGATGGAGCGCACATAGCGCATGGTGCCGGTCCGGCCCCGGATGACCAGAGATTCGGTGATGGCCCCTGTGCCGGTGTAGCGCACGCCGGGAAGAAAGGTGCCGCCGGAAATGCCCGTGGCGGCAAAAAACACATCTTCGCTTTTCACCAGATCCTTCACGGAGCGGATTTTTTTCATGTCAATGCCTGCGGCAAAGAGGGATTCCCTTTCCTCGCTGCTCTGGGGATCAAGCCGGGTGAGCATCTCACCGTTCAGCCCCCGGATGGCGCAGGCCGCCAGCACCCCTTCCGGTGTGCCGCCTGTGCCCATCATGATGTCCACCTCGCAGTCCGGATCAATGGCCATGAGGGCTCCGGCCACATCCCCGTCCGTGTGGAGCTGGATGCGGGCTCCGGCCTTGCGGATGGCCTCGATGAGGGGCTTGTGGCGGGGTTTGTCCAGAACAAAGACCACGAGATCCTCCACAGTCTTTCCCAGGGCCTTTGCGATCTTTTCAAGGTTTTCGGGAACAGGAGCATCGAGGTCTGCCACATGTTTTGCCGCTTCGGGCACCACCAGTTTCTGCATGTAAAAACTGGGGCCGGGGTTGAACATGGTGTCATAGGGCGCAAGGCCCACCACGGAGATGGCATTGGGTCTGCCAAAGGCAAGAAGGCTTGTGCCTTCCACGGGATCAACGGCCACGTCCACCATGGGGCCCTTGCCGTTGCCCACGGTTTCCCCGTTGTAGAGCATGGGAGCCTCGTCCTTTTCGCCCTCTCCGATCACAATGCGGCCTTCCACGGGAACGGCGGCAAAGGAGAGGCGCATGGCGTCCACGGCGGCCCCGTCTCCGGCTTTTTTGTCACCCCTGCCCAGCCAGCGGGCCGAAGCCAGGGCTGCGGATTCGGTGACGCGCACAAGATCCATGGCCAGGTTGCGCTGGGGAATTTCCATGGGCTTTCCTTTCATTACAGAAGGTGTTGATTTTTTTTTAAAGACCGCAGGTCTTTGCTTTCAGGGTGAGTTTTTCCTCAAAGAATTCCAGAGCCCGTTTCAGAAGAATTTTCTGGTGGCCCGGATGGCTGACCCGGTGATCGCCCCCTTCAAAGGCGATGAAGCGTTTGGGTTCCGCAGCCAGCTCATAGACCCTGTGGCCTTCATCCACGGGCACCACCCTGTCTTCGGTGCCATGCACCACAAAGAGATTGCGCATGGCGGGGATGCGTTCGGTGAGGTCAAAGTTGAGGCTTTCCCTGAAAAAGGATTCGGGCAGGCCGGTTTCTTCTAAAATGGCCTGGATGTCTTCAGGGGGCTGCTGCAGAAGCACCCGGCCTTTGATCAGGGGGGCCACAAGGAAAGTGGCCGCAGGCCGGATGACGGACCAGGCGGCGATGCAGGTGGCGGCTCCCATGCTGCTGCCGAAAAGCCCGAAGGGTCGCCCCAGATCCTTTCTTTCGGAAAGCATCTTCCAGGCGGCCACAAGATCTTCCACCCGGGTATCAAGGCTGGTTTCGGAAAGCTTTCCTTCGGAATCTCCGGAACCTCTGTGATGAAAGCGGAAATAGGCCACGCCGCAGGCCGAAAGTTTCTGGGCAAGCTCCACCTGTTTGGTGGAATGGGCATCACTTAAAAGGCCGTGGGAGCCGATGACCAGCGGCGGATTTTTGGCATCAGGCATATGGAGAATGCCGGAAAGGGAAAACCCCTTGGAATCAAAGCGCAGGGCTTCCGTTCCTTCAATCGTATCTTTTCTGTTTTCAGGCTGTTCTTGCATGATTTCCTCGTTGGGGGGATTCTTTGAATACTTGCTTTTCCATAAAAGAAGGGACTATATAAAAAACTTTTTGTTTTGTCACTTCCAAGAACCTCAAGCAGAGTGGATTCCATATGAGCAGTATCAGAAAAAAGCAGGAAATGGAGCTTCTTGTCACGGACATGGCCTTTGGGGGCAGGGGGCTGGCCAGGGTGGAGGGCATGGCGGTCTTTGTGGATGAGGCCGTGGCCGGAGACCGGGTGCGGGCGCGGATTTTCAAGAAGAAAAAACGCCATGCCGAGGCAAAGGCCCTTGAGGTACTCTCACCTTCTCCGGATCGGGTGGCACCTCCCTGCGCCTATGCATCCTGGTGCGGGGGCTGCAAGTGGCAGTATCTTTCCTATGAAAAACAGCTGGAATACAAGACCCGTCAGGTGGGTGAAGCCTTAGAGCATCTGGCGGGCATCCGGGATGTGGTGATTCATCCGGCCCTGCCTTCTCCTGAGATTTTTCATTACAGAAACAAGATGGAGTTTACCTGCACGGACAGCCGCTGGCTTCTGCCGGAAGAGCTTCAGAATCCGGATATCAAAAAGGACAGCGCCATTGGGCTGCATGTGCCCGGAGCCTTCGACCGGGTGCTGGACATCGAGCGCTGCCATATTCAGCCGGAAATGGCCAACGGGATTCTGGCCTTTATCCGAAAAGAGATCCTTGCTTCGGGGCGGCCCATGTACGGGCTGAGAAGCCATGAGGGCTTCTGGCGTTTTGTCACCCTCCGCCACAGTGTGGCCGACGATGTCTTCATGGTGAATCTCGTCACAAAGGAGCCGGATGAAGCCCTTTTGAAGCCCCTTGCGGAGCGCCTCCGGGAGGCCTTTCCTTCCGTAACCTCCGTGGTGAACAACGTGACCCGCCGCAAGGCAGGGGTTGCCATCGGAGAAGAGGAGATTCTGCTTTCCGGAGAAGCGGCCATTTATGATGCCATCGGACCTTTCCGTTTTAAAATTTCCGCCAATTCCTTTTTTCAGACCAACACCCGTGCAGCGGAAGGGCTTTACGCCAAAACCGCCGAATATGCGGCCCTGAGCGGAGGGGAAAGGGTGCTGGATCTCTACTCCGGAACGGGCACCATTCCCATCTATCTGTCCGAAAAGGCCTCAGAGATCACAGGCATTGAGATTGTGGAAAGTGCGGTGGCGGATGCCCGCAGAAACTGCCTTGAAAACGGAGTGGAAAACTGCCGCTTTCTTCTGGGCGACATGAAGGACGTGCTGCCGGGGCTGGATGTGAAGCCGGACGTCATCATCATTGATCCGCCAAGGGCCGGTATGCACCCGGATGTGGTGGCGAGGATTCTGACCCTTGCCCCGGAGCGCATGGTGTATGTGTCCTGCAATCCCGCCACCATGGCCAGAGATCTTGCCATGATGAAGGAGGCGTACGAGGTGCTGGAGGTGCAGCCCGTGGACATGTTCCCCCACACCTTTCACATCGAGGCCGTGGCGAGGCTCAGGCGTAAACTGTAAAAAGGTGTCGTGGCAGTCAGGGGCTCTTTTTTTAAAAAAAGTTTTTACAGCAAGGCGCAGATCTGCGCGGGGTTCAGGGGATCAGGATATGGCGGCGTTGATAACGTGGAAGGGTCTTTCCAAGACCTATGGGGAGCAGATTCTTTTTGAGGGCCTTCAGGTTTCCGTAGCCGAAGGAGAACATCTGGGGCTGATCGGCCCCAACGGATCGGGTAAAAGTACCCTGCTGAAAATCATCGGCGGGCTTGCAAGCCCGGACACCGGGGATGTTCTGATGCGAAAGGGGCTGAGGATGGCCTACCTTGCCCAGGAGGACAGTTTTCCTTCCGGAGTTTCCATCCGGGACATTCTCGAAAAGGCCGCCGTATCCGGCCCTGAAGATCCCGAGGCCTACGGCAGGATACGCCGCATCATGGGAGAAGCGGGGTTTCCGGATCTTGAGGCCACTGTGGAGAGTCTTTCCGGAGGCTGGCGCAAGCGGCTTTCCATCGTGTGCGCCCTGGTGCGTCTTCCGGAACTCCTTTTGCTGGATGAGCCCACCAACCATCTGGATGTGGAGGGCATTCTCTGGCTGGAAGGCCAGCTTCAGACCGCAGATTTTGCCTTTATCACCGTGTCCCATGACCGCCGGTTTCTGGATCGGGTGTCTCGGAGGATCGTCGAGTTGGGCCGTTATTATCCCGATGGCTTTTTTTCCATGACGGGCGGGTACGAGCGCTTCAGGGAGCAGAGGGAGCTTTTTCTCCAGCAGCAGGAGGAGAAGGAAGCACGCCTTGAAAACCGCATGCGCCGTGAGGCGGACTGGCTGAGCCGTATGCCCAAGGCGAGAACCACCAAGGCCCAGTACCGCATTGATGCCGCCGGAAGACTGGAGGATGAGCTTTCTGCCGTGCGTTTCCGGAACCGCCAGCAGACCCGCGTGACCCTGGAGTTCGACAGTACGGAGCGCAAAAGCCGGAAATTGCTGGAAGTGCTGGATATTGGGGCAAGGGTGGAGGAGCGTACGCTTTTTTCCCATGTTTCCCTTCTCCTGTCTCCGGGGATGCGCCTTGGCCTTGCGGGGAGAAACGGAGCGGGAAAATCCACCTTCATGCGCATGCTGGCCGGTGAAAGGCGTCCGGATGGGGGGGAAGTGCGATGGGCGGACGGGCTTTCCCTTGTGTATTTTGATCAGAGCCGGGAGGATCTCAATCCGGACATCACCCTGAAAGAGGCCCTATGCCCGGACGGGGACAGCGTGCTCTACCAGGGCCGCAGCCTTCATGTCATCAGCTGGGCTTCACGTTTTCTCTTCCGTCCTGAGCAGATGAACCAGCCCGTGGGAAAACTCTCCGGTGGTGAGAAGGCAAGGATTCTTCTCGCCAATCTCATGCGGCGTCCTGCGGATGTCCTGCTTCTGGATGAGCCCACCAATGACCTTGACATTCCCTCCCTTGAGGTGCTGGAAGACAGTCTTCAGGAGTTTCCCGGTGCTGTGGTGCTGGTTTCCCACGATCGCTATCTTATGGATACGGTGTGTCAGCGGGTTTTAGGTTTTGACGGCGACGGGGAGACCGGGCTTTTTGCCACCATGGAGCAGTGGCTTTCCCATCTGAAGGAAAAGGAAAGGCCAAAGGAAAAAAAGAGTGCGGCACCCAGGGCCCAGGCAAAGGAAAAGAAGGGGGGCGCGGGCAAGCTTTCCTACAAGCTGCAACGGGAGCTGGACGGGATGGAAGAGCGGATTCTTGAGGCCGAATCCCGGCTTGAGGAGCTCAATACCCGGCTGGCAGCGCCGGAAATCCAATCCGACGGGGCCGCCCTCCAGTCCCTCTGCCTCACCATGGAAGAGGCAGGAAGGGAGGTGGAGGCTCTTTATGCCAGGTGGGAGGAGCTGGAGCGCCTGCGGGAAGAGGCCCAGGGCTAGAATTTTTCAGCGTTGTGCCCGCACAAGGGTCAGGGCAAGGCCGAGAAAAACCGTTCCTGCAAGGCGGTTGAGGATTTTCTGTACGCCCTGGGAACGGTTCAGCCACTGGCCGAGGGTTCCGGCCATGAGGGCAATGCCGCCGAATACCCCAAGGGTGGCCAGGATAAAAAGGCCACCCAGAAGAAGGATCTGGAGAGGAACTGACCCTCTGGATGGAGAGGCGAACTGGGGCAGAAAGGCCAGGAAAAAAATGGCCACCTTGGGATTGGTGATGTTCATGAGAATTCCACGGCTGTAAAGGGCCAGAAGACCGGGGCTGGGTTCCATTCCAGAAGAAATCCGGGTGCCAGAAGCGCGAAACGCCTGCCAGGCCAGCCAGAGGAGGTAGCCTGCTCCTGCGAATTTCAGAAGGGAAAAGGCCATGGCTGAGGTCTGAAAGATCACCGCCACGCCAAGGGCCACGGCGGTCGTGTGGGCCACAAGGCCTGTGCAGAGCCCCAGCATGACCACAAGGCCTGCGGCGCGGCCGTGCAGGGCCGACTGGGTGAGAACAAAGATATTGTCCGGACCCGGAGCCAGGGCTAAAAGCAGGGATGCGGTGAAAAAGGGAATCAGAATTTCCAGGGGAATCATGGGAACCTCTTTTCAGGGTTTAAGATTTTCCAGGGCCTTTCTGGCCTCTTCCGGGCTTTCATAGATGTGGGGAGCGGCCTGACGTCTGGCCAGGGCGTCACCTAATTTCATGCGCATGAAAGCACTGGTGGTGTAGCGGGTGACGCCGGTGTAGAAGCGTTTGACCAGGCGGTCCACCATATCAATGTAGGTATCCATGAGTTCGGGGTGGATACGGAAGTTGTCGTAGTTGACAATGGCCGCCACCTTGTGGCCCAGGGGTTCCAGAATCTGGGCTGCCGCTTCTTCGATTTCATGGATGTCTTCCGGACTCCAGATGGAAAAGCCCTCAAAATTGACAAAAAAGCGATGCGCCTTGGCGTCGTAGTGCAGGCGATGGGCCAGGGGAAGTTCCAGAAGGTCTTTTTTCAGGCCCATGGCTTCGGTGGAAAAGATTCTGGGATCCATGACCTGCAGATGCTCTGCAATGAGGGGTCTGAAATCCATGTGGCTGAGGATATCCCTTTCCAGATCCATGCCGGGCGCGATTTCCGTGAGCAGCAGGCCATCGGAGGTGAGGCGGAAGACACAGCGTTCTGTGATATACAGCACATTCTGGCCGTTCTGACTGGCGACCTTTCCGCTGAAGGTGACCTGTTCCACATCCCGGATGAATTTGCGGTTTTCCCCTTCCTTCAGGATAAAAAGCTTTCCGTCTCGGATGTCTACGTCCAGGCTACCTGCGGTAAAAGAGCCCACAAAAACCACACGTTTGGAATTCTGGCTGATATTGATGAACCCCCCTGCGCCGGTAAGGCTTTTTCCGAATCGGCTGACATTGAGATTGCCGAAACGATCCGCCTGGGCAAGGCCGAGAAAGGCAATATCGAGTCCTCCGCCGTCATAGAAGTCAAACTGGGAGGGCTGGTCAATGATGGCGTCGGTGTTGACACCCGTGCCGAAATCAAGACCACCGGAAGGAATGCCGCCGATCACCCCCGGTTCTGCTGTGAGGGTGAGGTAATCCAGCACTTTTTCTTCGTGGGCAACGGAGGCAATGCCTTCGGGCATGCCGATACCAAGATTCACGACACTGTTGGGGCGAAGCTCCAGGGCGGCCCTGCGGGCAATGATCTTGCGCAGCCCCATGGGCATTTCCCCCAGAGACTGGGAAGGCACACGGATTTCTCCACTGTAGGCGGGATTGTAAAAGGAGGAAAGGGTCTGCCAGTGATTTTCCGGGCTGGCCTGCACCACGCAATCCACCAGCACCCCTGGGATTTTCACAGCCCTTGGGGAGAGACTGTTGCGCTCTGCAATGCGTTCCACCTGGACAATGACAAATCCCCCGGAATTGTGGGCGGCCATGGCCATGGCCTGGGCTTCCAGGGTGAGGGCTTCCTTTTCCATGGTGATGTTGCCGTCCAGATCTGCGGTGGTACCCCGGAGTATGGCCACATGGATGGGTCGGTTTTTGTAGGCAAGGTATTCTTTGCCGTCAAAGTGGATGAGCTCCACGATATCTTCCGTGGTGCGGGCATTGATTTTCCCTCCCTCCAGGCGGGGATCCACAAAGGTGCCAAGGCCCACTCGGGTGAGGGTGCGGGGTTTGCCTGCGGCAATGTCCCGGTACATGTGAGAAATGACCCCCTGGGGCAGGTTGTAGGCTTCAATGCGGTTTTCCATGGCAAGTTTCTGAAGTTTGGGCACAAGTCCCCAGTGTCCACCGATGACCCGTTTCACAAGGCCTTCATGACCGAGGCGATTCATGCCCCGGTCCTTGCGGTCGCCGATGCCTGCGGTGTAGATGAGGGTAAGATCCTTAGGTTTTCCGGACTCTGAAAATTCCTGCTCCAGTGCGATGAGAATTTCTTCGGGAATACCTGTGGTGACAAAACCGCTGACCACAATGGTATCACCCTCGCGGATAACCCGGATGGCTTCCTTGGCGGAAACGATTTTACCTTTTTTGATTCTTGTGGAAGAAAGGCTGGAAGCAAGGGGATGGCGAGGCTCGGTCATGGGTGCTCCTTAGCGGAAAGAATGGACTCAGCGCAGGGCTGTGTTGCGGTTTGGGACGCCGACGTTTATAGTCGGGGTATCAATATGCCTGGGGGAGAAGGGTTTGGCAAGGGCTCCAAGGTCGCCTACCCGGGTTTTCTCCCATGGCGGGTGTGGATGGTCTTGGTTTTTACGGGAAGGAGAAAAATCTTGTGGATGCTGCGCTGATCAATCCTTTCATTGAGGCGGTCCTGAATGTCATGAAAACCACCGCCACCCTTGAAGGTCGAACCCAGAAGCCCTATCTCAAGGAAAACACCACATCCCTGGGGCCTGTGACAGGTTGCATCCGTCTCACTGGGAATCCTAAGATTTCCCTGGCCCTGACTTTTTCAGAATCCTGCATTCTGAGTGCGGTTTCCCATATGTTCGGGGAAGAGATGAGGGAGATCAACGATGAGGTCCGGGATGCGGTGGGAGAGATGATGAATATGGTCTGTGGCCAGGCGAATAATAGCCTGGCCCAGGCGGGGATTTCACGCAAGGCAGCCTTTGACCGGGTGCTTTCCGGTAAGGCGCATGTCATTGACCACGGGGCTTCAGGCCCGGTTCTGGCCGTTCCCATTCATACCGCTTCAGGCGCTTTTTTCATGGAAGTCTCTTTCCATTCCTGAAGCAATCCCTTCGTAAGGATCTGAAAATCACGGGATCAGCGGCCCAGGCTTTCCAGGTAAAGCCGAATGAGCTGCGGTCCCCAGAAGATATACAGGAGAGCGCCTACAGCAAGGAAAGGGCCGAAGGGAATGGCAAGGCGCATGCCTTCTTTCTGCTTCACCATGGCAAGCAGACCGATGAGCGTTCCTGTGAGGGAAGAGGCGAAAATGGTAAAAAGAACGCCTTGCCATCCGATGAAAGCGCCGATCATGGCCAAAAGCTTGATGTCTCCGCCGCCCATTCCATCCCTTCCGGTAAAAAGGCGGTAGGTGAGGGCCACGGCAAGGAGACTGCCGCCGCCCACAAGAACGCCGATGCCAGCGTTGAGAAAACCAATGGAAAAGAAACCACTGGCCAGAAAGCCAAGGGGGATGCCGGGAAGGGAAATCACATCCGGGATGATGCGGTGATCGAGGTCAATGAAGGTGATGACCACCAGGGCCGCGCTAAAGACAAAAAGAATGAGCGTGATGGGCTGAAGCCCGAAACGCCACATCAGGGCCGCAGCCAGGCAGCCTGTGAGAATTTCCACCAGCACGTAGCGCGGGGAAATTTTTTTTTTGCAGGTGCGGCATTTGCCTTGGAGCAGAAGCCAGGAGAGGATGGGGATGTTGTCATAAAAAGCTATGGGTTTTTCACAAAAAGGGCAGCGGGACGGGGGATGAATAATGGAGAGATCCGCAGGAATCCTCAGGATGCAGACATTGAGGAAACTGCCCACAACAGCCCCGAAAACAAAGGCGGAAACAAGAAAGAAAGTCACGGGAATATCCTTAAAGAAAGAATGAAGATGAAAGGGTGAATCAAAGCCCAGAAGAGCCTTTTGCAGCTGAAAAGGGAAGTGAAGGACAGGCCAAAAGCGCATATGAAAATTCCGTATTATGAAAGCAGGGTTTTTAAAAATCAATCCTTAAAAGTTTTCCTGGGCCGTTTCTTCCCAATCTTTTTGAGCCTGACCCTTGCACCCTGAACTTTCTTCACTATAATACTACGTCGGTGTTCAAAAAAATCTGAACCCCTGAACGATGTTAAAAATGGTCTTTTTTTGGATCTGCGGCGGAGTTTTTTTAATTTCTGGATGTTCTGGGTCTGTTTTTTTGTGTACAGAACCCCATCTCTTGGACGGTGGGATAAGATTTAAGGAGAGTTCATGGCAGAAATCGATAAGGATGATCTTATCAGCATCATAGAAGAAGAACATGATGTGGAAGATGTCCCCGAAACCCTTCCCCTCATGCCCGTTCGGGATGTGGTTATTTTTACCGATATGCTGCTGCCGCTTTTCATTGGACGGGAGCGTTCCATCTATGCGGTGGACAAGGCCCTTTCTTCCAACCGCTATCTCATGCTGGCAACCCAGAAGGATCCCGGGAGTGAAGATCCCGAGCCCGATGAGATTTATAAGGTGGGTACGGTGGGGCGTATCCTGCGTATGCTCAAGCTGCCCGATGGGCGTATGAAGACCCTGGTTCAGGGGATCTGCAAGGCCCGGATCCTGGAGTATCTTCCGGATAAAGGTCCGCTCATGGTGCGCATTGAGCGCATGGAAGAAAAGGAAGTGGAAGAGCTTTCCATGGAAACGGAAGCCCTGATACGCACGGTGCGGGATCAGAGTGAAAAAATCATGGCCTTCCGCGGAGAGCTCACAGGGGATGTGGGTACCATTCTCGACAGCATTGAAGATCCGGGGCGACTGGCGGACCTTGTGGGATCCAATTTACGGTTAAAGCTTTCCGAAGCCCAGGAGCTTCTTGAAATTGAAGACCCGGTGGCCCGGCTGCGCAGGGTCAGTGATCTTCTGATCCGGGAAGTGGAGCTTTCCGCCATGCAGGCAAAGATCCATTCGGACGTGCGGGACGAGATTTCCAAGACTCAGCGGGATTTCTTTCTCAGGGAGCAGGTCCGGGCCATCCACAAGGAGCTGGGCGAGGCAGACGAGCGTACCCAGGAAGTGGAAGAATACAAAAAGCGCATCAAAAAAGCCAAAATGCCCAAACCTGCCCAGGAGGAGGCCACCAAACAGCTGCGAAGAATGGAGCAGATGCATCCGGATTCTTCGGAAACCGCTGTGGTGCGCACCTATCTCGACTGGTTATTGGACATGCCCTGGAGTAAGATCACCAAAGATGTCTTAGAAATCAAAAAGGCCCAGAAGCTTCTGGATAAAGAACATTTTGGCCTGGAGCGGGTCAAGGAACGCATCCTTGATTACCTGAGTGTGCGCAAACTGAACCCCACCATGAAGGGGCCCATTCTGTGCTTTCTGGGACCTCCGGGCGTTGGAAAAACCTCCCTGGGGCGGGCCATCGCCTCGGCCATGGGGCGGAAATTCTACAGGCTTTCTTTGGGCGGTATCCGGGATGAGGCGGAAATCCGGGGGCACCGCAGAACCTATATTGGGGCCATGCCCGGTCGTATCCTCCAGGGATTGAAGCAATGCGGATCGAAAAATCCTGTTTTCATGATGGATGAGATCGACAAGATCGGTTCGGATTACCGGGGCGATCCTTCCTCCGCACTACTCGAAGCCCTGGATCCGGAGCAGAATGCAGAATTTTCAGACCATTACCTCAATCTCTCCTTTGACCTTTCCGGGGTAATGTTTATCCTTACGGCCAATATCACGGACACCATTCCATCAGCCCTGCTGGACCGGATGGAAATTATTGAGATTCCGGGGTATACGCCGGAAGAAAAGCTTGAGATCGCCAAACGCTACCTCCTGCCGCGCCAGATCAGGGAAAACGGACTTCAGGAGGATACCCTGGTTTTGGGGGATGCGGTTTTAAAGCTCATCATTGAAGAATATACAGCGGAAGCTGGCGTCCGGAATCTTGAACGTGAAATCGGTACGGTATGCCGCAAGGCGGCCCGGAAAATGGCCGAGGGCCATAAGGGCAGGATACGGATTGACCGATCCAACCTCTCTAAGTATCTGGGAATTTCCAAGTTTCAACCTGAGATGGACAAGGACGAGAACCAGGTGGGACTGGCCACAGGCCTGGCCTGGACTTCCGTGGGAGGGGAAGTGCTTTACATTGAGGCCTCGCTCCTTCCGGGAAAGGGAGAATTAATCATCACAGGACAGATCGGCGAGGTGATGCAGGAATCAGCCCGGGCGGCCCTGACTTACATCAAGGCCAATCTGGGGCATATGGGAAAGGATGCCCATTATCTGGATGATTTTGACATCCATATTCACGTGCCTGCGGGGGCCATTCCCAAAGATGGGCCTTCCGCTGGCGTGGCCATGATTACGGCGCTGGCTTCCACCATCACGGGAAAACCGGTGAATCAGGACATCGCTATGACCGGAGAGGTGACCTTGCGGGGTCGGGTTCTGCCCATCGGTGGCCTGAAGGAAAAAGCCCTGGGCGCTTTGCGGGGTGGGGTGAAAACCATTCTGATTCCAGAGAAAAACCGCAAGGATCTTGCGGAGGTTCCAACCTCTCTCAAACGGAAGATGGCCTTTATTGCTGTGAAGGATGTGGCAGATGTGCTGAAAACAGCCATTGCGGAAGATATACTCTCCGCAACGCCGCCCAAACCCAGGGAAGCAAAACCCCGGAAAAAAAAGGCGGAAGCATGAGGCTTCTGGCTGCGGACACCACAACCGCATCGGCGAGCGTCTGTGTTGTGGAAGGTTTCAGGGTATTGGCCGCCCGTTTCCGTAACCCCGGAGAAACCCACTCCCGACACCTTCTGCCCATGATCGAAGGGGTGCTGAAAGATGCGGGCCTGGGGCTTGGGGAGATGCAGGCCCTGGCCTGCACCCTGGGGCCTGGGAGTTTCACAGGACTTCGCATTGGTATCACCAGCCTGAAGGGGCTTGCGGTGGCCGCAGAGCTTCCCATGTTCGGATTTTCCACTCTGGAGGTTATGGCCTGCCGCTTCTTATGTTTTCCCTTTCCCGTCTGCGTGATGCTGGATGCCCGGCGAAAGGAAGTGTATGCCCAGGTTTTCCGGGTCTCAGGTAAGGCCCCGGAACCCCTGGGGCCTGCACGGGTGGCCTCCGTTGGGGACATCCTTACGGGACTTGAGGGTCCCATGCTCTTTGCTGGGAGCGGAACCGAGGTGTACAGGGAAGCCATTCTTGCCCATATGGGAGAAAGGGCCTTGTGGCCGGGAATTCTTTCCCAGGATCCGGATGCCAGGGATCTGGCCGCCCTGGCCGTGCTGCGGGGAAGGGAGGGGGCCCTGCCGCCCGCTGAGATCCTTCCTCTGTATCTGCGAAAATCCGATGCAGAGCTTAAGTGGCGGCAGGATGCATGAAGGTGGGTTGTTCAGTTTTGGAGGAGACCCGATGGCTGGAGGGCTTTTCTCATTTTCCAGCGTTGAAGCGCTTCAACGGCTTCCTCTGTGGCTTTGTCCATGGCGGCTTCCACAGCTTCGGGTTTTTCCCCTGTACCCAGGGTCAGGCGTCTGCCGGGCTTGAGGTCGATTTCTTCCTTAAAGGCTTTGAACTCCGCAGCCATAATACTCTTATAATCTTTAAAATCCTGCATCAGCGTTGCCTTGTAATCTCCAAAACTTTTCCTCTGAAATTCCACATATTCTGAAAAAGTCATTTCTCTTGGATCTTTGGCCTCAAAAAGGGCCATGGCTTGTTTGTCCTGGCGCTCCACGCCAATGGCCCCCTTGATCAGGGCCACATCCTCGCGTTTTTCATTGGAAGAAACGAGAAAAAGGGTGGCTTTGACGCCAATGACCACAAGGGGAGTCTGGGCGGTGATTCTGCGCCCATCCCGGGCTGTGATTTCAAAGAGGGCAACGCCGGACTCAAGCTTTGCCCCATCGGAAGCAAGAACCGTGAGAAGACTGTCTCCGTCCAGAAGAATTTCATCGTTTTGTGAGAAGATCAGTGCTTTGGCATTGCGGGTGGTCTGGACTTTTTCTCCGGGGTTGAGGATGCGGGGCAGGTCTCCGGGGGGTTTGGGGAAGGGAGAATCGGGTTCCAGAATACGCACCGCCCCTTCTGTACGGGTGAGAACCAGAGTTTGAAGATCAGGAGGATCCTTTGGCGCTGCTGGCGGTTGAACGGCTTGGGCGAAAGCGGGGGCAGTGAAAAGGAAAAAAGCCGTGCAAAGGCAGGTGAAAAAGGACGGGAAAGGACGCATGGAGGCCTCCGTGGGTCTTGGTGGATGTGCCTAGGGCACCCGTGAGAAAAGGGGTAACGGATTGTGTGCGCCGGGTTTTTACGGCAGAGAAACTATACCAGGGAAGTGCTTGGGGAGGAAAGGAAAAAGCATGCGCAGAGCGGCATGCTTTTTCGGCTGCTTTTTTCCGGAGAAAAGAAAAGAGGAGGCTGGTCTGGTGCAATCAGCAAGGGATGCCTGGAGCAGGTGGTTTTAGTCTGGGGCCTTTTCCTTTTAAACGCACCCAGAAGAGCTTATCCCGGCATCCCTCAAACAACATTTTGAAAAAGCTCTCAGGCCAGCTGACCTCCGTCACAGATCAGTGTGGTGCCTGTGGTGAAACTCGCTGCATCGCTGACCAGATAGAGCACAGCACCCGCCATTTCCTGGGGTTGGGCATAGCGGCCCATGGGAATCTGTTTGACGGCATATTCCCGGATATCGTCGTTCTGAATGAGAGCGCCCGCGAATTTGGTGTCCGTAAGACCGGGAAGAAGGGAGTTGACGCGGATTTTTCTTGGTGCCAGCTCCTTGGCAAAGGCCTTGGTCATGGAGATCACAGCGGCTTTGGAAATGGAGTATGCGCCCTGGAAAAGGGCAGGGCTGACACCGTTGACCGAAGCCACCGTGACAATGGATCCACCGCCGTTTTTATCCATCACCCTGGCTGCGGCCTGGATGAGGAAGAAGGGACCCTTGACGTTCACGTCCATGATCTTGTCCCAGGCCCCCTCATCCACACCGAAGAGGTCACCGAAGTAAGGGTTGGTGGCCGCATTGGCGACGAGAATATCCAGGCGTCCCAGTTCCTGATCGATGCGGTTTACAAGGGCTTTCACCGCCTCGATCTCCCCCATGTGGCAGGCCATGACCGTGGCCTTGCCTCCGGTCTTGCGGATGCCTTCGGCTACGGTTTCCAGCGCTTCGGCTTTGCGGCTGGAAAGCACCACATGGGCACCCTGGGCTGCGAGGGTTTTGGCGATGGCTTCACCGATGCCGCGGCTTGCGCCTGTGATGAGGGCAACTCTGTTTTCAAGGGAGAACAGGTTCTGCATAACAACTCCTTTCATGGGAAAGAGGGGGGACAGGCAGACGTTTGGACCCTATGGGACAGTACAAGGAGGCCATCAGGGATTCCGGGCCACGATATCCCGGCAGGCTTCCTCAAAAAAACCCACGGCATAGACCAGAAAACCAAAGCGCGGATCCTGGGTCTGACCATGATAAAAACGATAATAGATCTGCTGGGCAATGACGGCCAGGCGGAAAAGGCCGAAGGCGTAATAGAAATCAAAGCCTTTGACATTTCTGCCTGTTTTTTCCGCATACTTTGCCACCACCTCTTCCCGGCTCATCATGCCGGGCAGGGTGGTGGGCATGAGTCGGGTGAGTTTCAGGTTTTCCGAATCCGTTTCATTGATCCAGTAAGCCATGGAAGCTCCAAGATCCATCAGCGGGTCGCCGATGGTGGCCATCTCCCAGTCCAGAACACCGATGATGCGCGTGGGGTCCCTGGGATCCAGCACAACGTTATCAAATTTAAAATCATTGTGGATAATGCCCGGTTTTTTTGTATCTTCGGGCTGTTTTCTGGCAAGCCATTCCATGATGGTTTCAAAATCCGGAACATCCGGAGTGCGGGCATCGCGGAATCTCTTGGACCACCCTTCCACCTGACGGCGCACATAGCCTTCGGGTTTGCCGAAGTTTTCAAGGCCTGCGGCCTGAATGTCAAGGGAGTGAAGGTCCGCATGCACGGTCACCAGATTTTCACAGAGTCTGCGGGCCTGCTCGGGAGAGAGGCTGAGACCCTGGGGCAGCTCTTTGCGTAAAATGATGCCGGGAATTCTTTCCATGACATAAAAGTCACAGCCCATGATCGCAGGATCCTCGCAAAAGCACAGGGGCTCAGGGCATAGGGGAAAAATGGGTCTCAGGCTGCTGAGAATTCTGTATTCCCGGCCCATGTCGTGGGCGGTTTTTGCTTTTTTGCCAAAGGGCGGGCGACGCAGAACCATCTCTCTGTCTCCGGATTTCAGAAGATAGGTGAGATTGGAAAATCCGCTGGGAAACTGGTGAACCCGGATTTCCCCATCCATGCCGCTTATGGTTTTTCTGAGGTAGGCGGAAAGGCGCTCCAGGTCCAATTCCTCTCCGGATCGGACGACTGTGGCTTCATCCCGAATGGTCATGATCTCTCTCCTGCTGGACGTTCTCAATACCGGGTATCTCCTGATGCTTTGGAAACAGGAGGGGTCAGCGCGGCATGGATAAAGGAAATGAGGAATGTGGCGTAGGCATCCACATGGATTTTTCGTCTCTTGTACTTCCAGCGTTTCAGATACCAGTCCTGGAGCATGGCCTTAATCATGGCCGCCGTGAGTCTTGTATCCTGCACCTGAAAATCCCCTGCTGCTTTTCCATGCTCCAGGATTTCCACAAAAATGGATTCTGTCAGCAACTCGCTTTCAATGGCTTTTCGGGTTTCTTCCCTGCCAAGATTTTTGGTTTCCATGTAGGAAAAGTAAAACCACGGATGCATGATTTCACTGAGATAGAGGTGGGTGCGTATGGCTGTTTCCAGTCTTTCGATGGGATGGACAGGGGCTTTCAGGGCCTCGGCCATGACCGAGCTGACGAGCCTGCGCCCCTGTTCCTGCATGAGATTGAGCAGGGCTTCCTTTCCGGAAAAATAGGAGTAAAGGCAGCCCATGCTTAAGCCCGATTTTGCCTGAAGATCCCGCAGACTCATGGCGTCAAAGCCCTTTTCCACAGCAAGACTTAAGGCAGCATCCACGATGAGTACGAGATTTCTGACAGCGGTTTCCTCTTTTTTAACACGTATGACATCCGCTCTCTGACGGAACATATCCCGACACAGGGTTTCAAGGGAAATGTCATAATGTTTCCTGAAGGCTTCAAAATCCATGGGCAAATACCACCTGAAACGAAATTCAGATTTTTTCCGCATAGGAGGGATTTTCTGATCCTTGCGAATGGAAAGGGCTTTTTTTAGTCTGTGTAGCGTCTGAGAATGCGTTTGGCCATGGCAGTTTTATGCACCTCGTCTGCTCCGTCATAAATGCGGGCTGCCCGTTCATGGCGGAAGAAATAGGCAAGGATGGTGTCGTCGGTCATGCCAAGACCCCCATGCACCTGGAGTGCCCGGTCAATGACTTTCTGCATGACACCCGCCACATAGAACTTGATGGCGGAAATCTCATCCCTTGCCTTGGCAGCGCCCACCTGATCAATGCACCAGGCCGCATGCAGGGTCATGAGCCGGGCGGACTGGATTTCCGCAGCGGATTCCGCCACCCACTGCTGGACGATGTGGCGGGAGGCCAGGGTCTGCCCATCCCGGGTGATTTTGCGGAAATTGGCCCGCCTGCACATGAGATCAAAGGAGCGGTTGCAGATGCCGATCCAGCGCATACAGTGATGAATGCGACCCGGCCCCAGTCGATCCTGGGCCATGACAAAGCCATGTCCCTCAGGACCCAGAAGATTTTCCTGGGGAACCCGGCAGTTCTGAAGGATAATTTCTCCATGGCTGGCGTAGTCCGTGCCTTCATGCCCCATCACGGGAATGTTGCGGACAAGGTTGAAGCCCGGCGTGTCTGTGGGCACGATGATCATGCTGGCTTGGGCGTAGGTGGGCGCTTCCGGATTGGTGACCGCCATGACGATACAGAACTGGGAACCGTCCGCAGCGGTGGTGTACCACTTGTGCCCGTTGATGACATAATCCTTGCCGTCTTTTACGGCGGTGGTGCCGAGAAGGACAGGATTGGAGCCTGGCATGTCCGGCTCTGTCATGCCAAAGCAGCCCCGGATATCGCCGGCCACAAGGGGTGCCAGCCAGCGCTCCTTCTGCTCCTTGGTGCCGTACATATGAATAATTTCTGCATTGCCCGCGTCCGGTGCCTGGCACCAGAACACATAATGGCCCAGGGGGGAACGGCCCAGGGCTTCGGACACCATGGCATGTTCCACCATGGAAAGGCCCATACCGCCCAGCTCCGGCGGATAGATGGGGGCCCAGAGTTCCATTTCTTTGACCATTCTTTGTTTTTCCCGAATGACGGGCAGGAGTTCATGGAAATCCTTTTTAACAAATTCCTTTTCCAAAGGGAAAAGTTCTTTTTCCACAAACTCGTGGATCATCTTTAAGATGGTCTGCATCTTGTCGGATACGGTAAAATCCATTGTTTCTCCTTATCGTTTAACGGTAAGTGATCAGATCGGGCTTGTGGCAGAGCTCCAGATGGGGGGCGAGGTTCCAGGCGTGGAGGCGGAAATTTTCCCCTTTGCCCGCGACCCAGATGCTCAGGGAGGTATTGAAGCATTGCCAGGACATGGTGATGGCTTTTTTGGGCGGAACCTGGAGAAAAAGATGCAGGCAGGCAGCCATGACCCCTCCGGAGGTGACGATGGCTGTCTTTTTTGGCCCCTTAAGATCCAGATCCAGAATGCCTCTGTGTACCCTGCTGCGAAACTCAGACCAGCTTTCCAGAGGAAGGCTTGCGGTTTCCATGTCCATCCAGCGATCCAGGACCTGGCCTAAAATTCTCTGAAAGGCCTGCTTGTCCGCCACCATATTTTCAAGATCCCTGGAAGCTTCCTTGTTTTCCGCGAGGATAGCGGGAAGCATTTCCCGGAAAACACCTTCGGAATCATATTCATTAAAGGCGGGCAGCAGGGAAAGCTTAGGAGACTGAACCCGGCTTTTTAGTTTTTCCATGAGAATGCGGGCGGTTTTCTCCTGGCGGCTCAGGCTTCCGGAAGCCAGAAGGTCAAAACGGGTGTCCGTCTGTATCAGGTAATCCGCCAGAAGCTCTGCCTGCTTCTCTCCTCTTGGGGAAAGCCTGTCATAATTGGCTTCACCAAAGGAGGCCTGACCGTGACGGATGAGGTAGAGCATGCCCATATGGAGTCCTTTTTTTGAGCCTCTGGGTTCAAGGTGTTCTGATGGGGGGAGTATACGTGGGGAAGGTGGGAGCGTCAATAAAAAAGAACGAACGTTCGATTTTGTTATGGCAGAGCGGAGGAAAAGGCTTTTTTTTAAAGATTGTAAGCGAAAAACGAGGGAGGGTGCGATCCTGGGGCTTGTGTTGTGGGGCTTGTGAAGGTAAGGATGTGGGGCAAGGTATGTGAGGCGGAATCATTTACAAGAATGGGGCGGATGATGGCGGATATGGCAGAAGAGACGCAGGAAGGCGCATTTCACATCCCCTTCGGGGCCATGCTGAAGCTTAAAATCGACGGGATCCTGATTCCCGTTGAAATAAAAAGCCAATTGGTGGGCATGCTCAAAGATGAGTACCTCCTCATCACCCACCCCACGCCCCTTGCCACCACAAAGCCTAAGCTTTTTCCCGGCAACCGGGTGATTGCCCAATACCAGAGTGGGGATACGGTGGTGGTGTTTGGGGTACAGATCAAGGCTTTTCTTCTGAAACCCATACGGGTGGTGGTACTGGAGTACCCGGATAAGGTGCTGCGTCGCAAATTGCGCGCGGAATCCTGATGCTGTGAATGACGGCGGAAGCGCCATTCCCGGAAGTTATGGGAGACATCAAAATGCATGTTGTGGTGTGTGTGAAGGCTGTGGCGGATCGTCTGCCCGATCTGGGGCCCTCGGGGCAGGAGGATGGCACCGAAGGACTGCACATGAATGAATGGGACAGTGTGGCCGTGGAAACAGCCCTGCAGATGCGTGCCAAGGAAAAGGATCTTCGCATCACAGCCCTGTGCGCAGGGCCTCCTTCCTGGGATGGGGTGCTGCGACGTGCTGTGGGTATGGGCGTGGATGCCGCCCTACGCGTGGATTATGCATCCGAATCGGCGGATCCCTCAGCAGGGGCGAGGGCTCTGGCCGCAGGTATGGCGCAGCTGAATCCCGATCTCATCCTCTGTGGCGCCATGGGGGAGGATGGCATGCAGGCTGCCACAGGCCCCATGCTGGCTGCGGCCCTTATGCTTCCTTTCTGTACCATGGCCATGTCCATGGACCGTGAGGCGGGAGGCCTGCGGGTTTCCTGTGAGGACGAGGGCGGAAAACGGCGCATTTATTTTCTTCCTCTGCCTTGCCTGATCACCGTGCAGACGGGCATTTACCCCCCCCGATATCCCAGGCTTTCCCTGATGCTCAAAGCCGACAGAATGGAAATCCCCGTTCTTGCCTTTTCCCGGACAAAGGCCCTGCCCAGGCTGCGCCTTGCATATTTTGAATCTCCGCCCCCGAGCCGCAGGGTGCATATGCTGACTGGAAGCGCTGAAGAGAAAGCCAGGGAGCTGGTGGCTCTTCTGGATCAGCGAGGATGGCTGGATTTGGGTAAGCTGGAGGAAGGCCCATGAAGATCTGGATGATTCTCGGCTCGAAGGAAAAGCTCTCCACAGGGGCAGAGATGCTGGCCGCAGCCAGGCAGATTGGGGAAGACAGATCCGCCTGCCCCACCTTTGTCTTTCCCTTTGGAGATGGGGCACAGCAGGCAAAGGATTTTGCCGCCCTGGGTGCGGATGTGCAGATTTTTGCCCCAGGGGGAAAGGGCGATGACCTGACCCCGGAAGGGGCCCTTTTTTGTCTGCGCGCCTGTATGGCGCCGGGAAAAGAAGATTTTGTACTGATGCCCGACGCCGCCATGTGGCGAGCGGTGGCTCCGGCCCTGGCCTTTCATCTGGAAGCTGCATTCGCAGCCGGTATCCGCGCACTGCGCTGGGAGGGAGAAGAGCTTTTCCTCGGGCGTCAGACCTGGAGTGGAAGACGTCTGGCCTGGCTGGGGCTCAGGGGAGGCCCCGGAGTCTTCACCGTGGCCCAAGGGGCCTTTCTCCCTGGGGAAAGGGGAGAAAAATCCGGATCCATCACTTCCTTTGCCCCCCTCATCCCTGGGGGAGAGAGCCGATTCTGCGGTGAAGAACCCGGTGCGGGGGTGGCTCTGGGCCTGAAAGAAGCGCGCATCATAGTGGCTGCGGGGCGGGGAGTGGGAGGACCGGAGGGGTTGGATCTGCTTGGGAAGCTGGCAACCCACCTGCCGGGCAGCATCCTTGGCGGCAGCCGGCCTGTGTGTGACTGCGGGTGGCTCCCCTACGACCGCCAGATCGGAGAGACGGGTGCGGACGTGGCGCCGGAGCTATATCTTGCCTGCGGAGTTTCCGGAGCATCCCAGCACTTAGTCGGTATGGGGCGTTCCGGCCTGGTGGTGGTGGTGAATAAGGATCCTGCCGCACCTTTTTTCAGGCATGGGGATGTGGGAATTGTGGAAGATCTGGGCGCTTTCTTACCAAGGCTTCTCGAGGTTCTCGCTGAGGAAAAAAAGAAATAAGAAGAAAAAAAATCTTATTTCTGAATCAGTCAATTCCATATTCGGAAAGAAGGGCGTCGATGTTCTCCTGGGAAATCTTGTGCTGAACCTCTTCCCGGATCTCCTTGCTGTTTTTCTCGGGATTGGCTTCCTTATCCTGAAGCATGAGGTTATGGGAAACATAAAGCCGGTTGATGATCTCTTCCACTTTACGGATGAAAAGAATCACCTTGTGCATTTTTTGTCCGATGAGATCCTGAAAACTTAAGGCTGTGAGGATATGGATGAAATCTTCCTGAAGTCCGTTGAGATAGGCATCCGCAGGAAATGTTGACGGGGTATTTTCCTTCAGCGCAGCCCGCTGGTTTTCAAGGGCCTCCATCTGCCGCTCCACAATGTCCATGATGGAAAAGGTGGCATTTTCGGTCCGTCTGTGAATATCTTCGAGCTGAATGGCGGTCTGGTTGAAAGCCTCTCCGGGCGCGTCCTCGGCCGCGTTTTTTCCTGATGTATCCCTTCGGAGTTTGCGCATTTCCCTCACAAGATCCTCAAGCCCTTCCTTGATATCCGTGGAAATACTCTGATAAAATTCTCCGTCATTGATGGCCCTGGAAAGGGCTTTCTGCACTTCCACGGCAACGGATTTTTCAAGCGTTTCCTTGATGGTCTTGGAAACATCCTGGTTGAGGCGCTCGGCCAGCCTTGAGAGTATTTCTTCTTCCATAAGCATCCTGTGGAGGGTGGTTAAAAAGGTGGATTCGCTTCTGTCCGGATCCAATCCGCCTACTTTCTGGAGCGAGGAAAAGGCCGCTGCCGGGCCAGAATACGCCCGGTCAGGAAAAAGCTAAGAGCTGGGCAGATCTTCAAAGTTCATCGGGCGGGGCAAAAAAGGCATATCCCAGGCCTGCGGTCTTGGCCCTGTACATGGCCTCATCCGCATAGCGGATCAGGGTTTTGATGTCTTTACTGTCATCGGGATAAATGGCCACCCCAAAACTTCCGGAAACGGAAACCTGCAATTTTTCAATGTCAATGGGCTGGACAACGGCCTTCATGAGGCGTCGTACACTTAAGGAGGCGTGAATGCCGGCTTTGAGGTCGCTCAAGCCCATCACGAATTCATCCCCGCCAAAGCGGGCCAGAATATCGGTTTGACGAATGGTATCCTGCAGACGGTCTGCAATCACCCGGAGTACCACGTCGCCTGCCTTATGTCCATGGGTATCATTTACGGGTTTGAAACCATTAAGGTCCATGAAAACAAAGGCAATTTTGGTTTTGGTCCTGCGTCCCTGCTGGAGAAGTTGTTCCGCGCGTTCCATAAAGGTTTCCCGCGTGGGCAGGCCTGTGAGGGCATCCAGATTCTCCCGTACGGGCTCACAGGCATGTCGGAGTAAAACCACATAAAAGTTGTTGGTTTCAGGATTGTGTCTGAGGATAACTTCTCGATCTTCCTCTGCAATGAGCCCTTCGGCCGTGTACCGGACTTCCTTTTTTTCAATGCGGGCCTTTTCCAGGAGAACCTGCAAGGTGCCCAGACGGGCCTTGGGAATCAGGCTGTGCATGCTCCGTCCTGAAAAATCATGGATACCCGTGCTTCGGGTCAGGGGGGCATTGGCGTAGAGAATGGTCAGATCCGCATTGAGAATGCACATTTCAAGGGGAATCATCTCATGGAAAAGGGCCAGGTTAAGAGGGTCCATGGGGAAAGCCTTTATGGTCTGGAATTCTGGTTTTTTGAAGACAGAATCCGGCAAGGATCCGGGCTGCAGGTGAAGCCCTTTTACCGCATCCTGAGACATGGTTCCCTTAAGACCGGCAGAAGGCGCTGTGTTTGCAGGCGTGTAAGAACGGGGAAAGGGGAGACCCCAAGGCCTCCCCCTGAAGTCAGACGGCCCGACGTTTCAGAATTTCCTCCACGATTTTATCCGCGCTGAAGCCAAACAGCTCCTCTGTGGTGAAAAGATCCAGAAACTCATCCTTCCATCCTACGGAGTATTCGTTCACATTGTTGCGTATGCGATCCAGTTTACCGCCTAAGGCTTTCATCCGGGCAAAAAGCGGTACCGTGGGATGGAAGGCTACGTCCAGGGAAAGCAGGTATTCGACCACCCTGTGCCCTTCGGCAGACTCGGAAAAGGCGGGAATGATGAGGATCCTTCGGCCATCCTTTTTTCCCTGGCCGATGAAGACATTGCCTTCATGGACAATGATGCGCTTGCTGCCCCTTAAGGTGGGATCCGTTTCTGTCCTGGAAGACATGGAAACCAGGGTTCCCGTTTTCCGGATCAGGGAAATGGTGGTCTGGCCATTGGCCTCTCCCAGAAGATTGAGGCCCTGGATTCTGTAGAGAAACGCGCCATTCACCCTGGCAATCACGGACTGCAGGTTGCGCAGGACAAGGATATTGCGGCTGCTGAGCTGGGAGATGCGAATGTCGTGTTCGGCCAGGGCATCAAAGAGAAGGCCTTCCACCTTTTCACTGATGCGGCTGGTGCCCACGGTGACGGTTTTGGCCTGATGTTTGATGGCGTCCACCGGTCGGGCAAGCAGGTTGATGGCCTTTCCAAGTTTTTCAAAAAAGAGATCCAGAACGGCCTGGATACTCTTCACCCTTGCAAAATCCACTTCCACATCCGCAATGGGCAGTCGTCCGGCGAGGTATTTGCTGAGAAGCAGAATATCCGTTGCCTCCCTGGCGTTGAGAAGGAAGGTGAGGGGACCTTCGGACAAGGCCTTCCGGAACAGGGCGCCGAATACGGCCACCTCTTCGCGGAATCGCTTTTCAAGGACAATCTCATGGATGTCCATGCCTTTGCGGGAAAATTCCTGAACCACCCCTGTTATGCGCTGACGCTGTTCATAGAGAAAGCGGGAAGCGTCATGGATAGCCAGGGCTGCATGGTAGCCCCAGATATGACCCGCGAGGGTGGTGAGGAGTGGAGCCAGATGCTCGGGCAGGTCAGGAACGGGAATGATCTGGGAGGCGTAGCCATCAAAGCGATCATCCCCTTCGGCCACCACCACCACGGGCAGGGCTTTATGGGCATGGAAGATTGCTGTATCCTTAATGATATCTCCCATGACAGCGCTGCGCGTACCCGCAGCACAGATGAAAATCAGGGGCTCTGCGGAAAGATCGATGTGTTTTTTGTCTTCCACATAATCCGATGAGATGGTGCGGTAGCAGAGTTCGCTGAGTTTGATGCGGATTTCATCCGCAGCGCTCTTGTTGGGGCCTGATCCCACAGTGGCCCAGTAGGTTCGGGAAACGGCGAGTTTTTTTGCCCCTTCTCCGATGGCTGTTTTCAGTGAGAGAACTTTGCGCATTTTGTCGGGGATGGCCACCAACTCCCGGATTTCCGAGGCAATGAAATCCTCGTTTCTTTTGCCAAGCACCTTGGTCAGGTGAAGCCCGAGGAGGGCACCAGCCACAATCTGGGAGTAAAAGGCCTTGGTGGATGCCACAGACATTTCAATGTCCCGGCCTGAACTGGTGTAAAGCACCCCGTCCACTTTGAAGGTCAGGTCCGAATCTCTGCGGTTCACAATGCCGATGGTCCTTGCGCCGCGGCTGCGTACCATATCCACGCTGCGGTTGGTATCCGTGGTGGTGCCGGACTGGCTGATGGCAACGACGAGGCAATCGGCCATGGCGTCGGCGAGGTCTTTGTCATCAAGGAAAAAACCACTGAGTTCCGAAGCTTTCAGGGCCTGGATCTGGATGGAGGGATCTCCGATATAGTGCCGCAGCAGATCCGCAGAGGCCTGGGCTGCAATGGAGGCCGTTCCCTGACCGATGAAAAAGACCCTGCGGATTTTCCCGGAACGAAATTCCTGATCAAGACTTTCCGGCACGGCCGAAGGCTCCAGAAGAACAGTATAACGACCTTCTTCGGCATCTTCCATCCGAAAGCGGCCTGCAAGGGTCTGGGCAACGGAATGGGGAGATTCGCTGATTTCCTTGATAAAATAGTGGGGAAAATCCTGGCGGTCGATATCCCTGGAGGTGATGGCCGTATGTTTGACCATGTCTTTTCGGATGGGAAAGGGCGTTCCGTCGTAGTAGAAGGCGCGGATGTCCTCCACAGGATCCTCGGCGTTCTCATCCAGGATGAAAACCTGGCCCTGGGTTTTGCCCTTTTCGCCTTCCACCACCTTTTCGCCTTCCACCTTCACGTAGGTCGGCATACTTTCCACAAAACCATAGACTTCCGATGCCGCAAGGTAATAGTCTTTTCCGATTCCCACAAATATGGCCTGCCCCGAACCCTTCTGGGCTAAAAAGAGCTGACCCGGCGCCAGATCTGTCTGCATCCATATGGCATGGGAACCCTCAAAATCTGAGACTGCCTTTCGGAAGGCCTCCTCAATGCTTTCCCCTTCCCTGAGATAATGCTCCACCTGGAGGGGGATGATTTTGGTATCCGTTGAAATTTCCGCAGGAATGGTGTCCCAGCGGTTTTCATAGCGCTGTTTGAGTTCCATGTAGTTGTCAATGTCGCCATTCAGCGCCACTTGTATGATGCCTGAGCGGATACTGCCCGGATCCTGGGTCTGATTGTCCACAGGATGACAGTTGGGCACGGAAATTTCCCCCACAGAGGCCCATCGGGTATGGGCGGCCACGGAAAAATGCAGGCGGGGCAGGGGGCTGAGGAGGTGCAGCAGGGTATCGTTTTTGATCTGGCTGCGTAAAAATGCGCCGTTGTCACCCAGGGAACCGATTTCGGCTGCCACCTTGTAGGTAAAGGCGAGGCTGATCTTGTGTGCGCCTTTGCGCACCTGGTTCTGTATGCTGATGGACTGGTTGGTCAGGACCCTGGGATTGCTGCGTTCCGCAAGCTGGGGGGTGAGCCCCTCTTCATGTACGCGTTTGCGGAACAGGGCGAAGTGCTCGGGATCCAGAACAAAGAAAAGGGAAATGCCTGCGGAATCCCGGCCCCGGACCTCAAGAATTTCAATGCTGTTCAAAACTGCCTGGGTGCGGTGAAAAACGCTGAGATGTTCGGGCGGAAGAGGCAGGGAAACATTGCCCGCAAGCGTCCGTGTTTTTTCGAGGTTGGCCAGAAGGTCTCTGGAAAGGTGCCAGTGCATGTCCTGCAGTTTTTCCAGTCTGGATCGGAGAAGGACCAGGTTGTCCTGGGAAAGCCTGGCCTGCTTTGCTGTGAGGATTTCCCTCTGTGCAAGAGTTTTTTCACCCATGATCCGGGTGATTGCTTCCAGATCTTCGCGCAGGTCTGGGTCGGAGAAAAGCCGGAATATGGCGGCCTCACTGCGCAGAAGGTCAACCTTGCGGGCCATGTCGGCTAAACGGGCTTCGCCTCCGAGAAACTCAGCAAAGTTTTTTTCTTCAAGCACCTTAAGATCGGCAAAGGGCATGGTTGTAATTGATTGGCGAATTTCGGCGACGATGGTCTCGAGGCTTGCCTGGGATAAGGCCGGGGGCTGAATATTCTGCTCTTGTTTTTTGTAGGCGATGAGCCCGGCAAGACCACAATGCAGCTCGGTTGGGCAAAGGGGGAAAAGCACAAGGCTTCCTGCTGGAACGCTGGCGAGACTGCGGCCGAATTTCAGGCGTTTCAGGAGACCCCTGAGGGAGGCGTTCTTAAAACTCATGGATACCTCTGAAAGGGTTATGGAGATCATACATAAAAAAAACATTCGGGTGCGGCCCATGGGGGCAGGCATGAAGCGTAAGGATGGCAAACAGAAGAGAATTTACGCGATAATGGCAGGATTGTCAAAGTGCTTTCCCCTGACAGGGGAAAGCACTTTGTACGGATTTAAAGGACTCTGGGCAGAGGCCCTGGTGTTTTAAGACCTGCGGGCCTTTTTTTTGTTTTTTTACATTCTTTCAAAGAAGCGACGCATGCGGTCCCGGCTCATTTTCTGCTGCCAGTCTTTGCCCAGGCAGTTTTCCCATAGGGGAATCATGCCCATGGAAACCTCCACCATTTTTTCCATTTGCGCTTCAGTGAGGCCGGAGGTGAGATTCCTTGGGATCTGGATGTGATTTTTTTCCGCCATGGCCCGGAATTCCTTCACCCCCTCAGGATAGAAATCTTCAAGGTAGTCAAACACGATGGAATTGGCAATGCCATGGTGCAGTCCCAGGACATAACTTAAACCATAGGAAAGGGCGTGGCAGGCTCCCACCTGGGAATAGGCGATGCTCATGCCGCCGAAATAGGAGGCCATCATGAGCTTTTCGTCGGATTCGGCATGGTGGTCGAGAAAAACCTCCCTGCAGAGCACCTGGGATTGTTCCCCAAAGGCCCTGGCGTATTCATTGACAAAGGTGCCGCAGAGGGCTTCCACATTATGGATGTAGCAGTCCATGCCAGTCCAGAACCATTGTTCTGGTATGGTTTCGCGGACGCCTTCGAGAAGATCGGGATCCAGAACCACCTGGTCATAGACGGTGTGGTCGGAGTTGAGGCCCAGCTTGCGCACAGGCCCTGTGAGTACGGCCGTCCGGGAAACCTCGGCACCTGTGCCTGCCAGGGTAGGGATGCCCACATGATAGATCGCAGGGAATTTGATGAGATCCCATCCCTGATATTCATGGGAGGGGCCGGGGTTGGTGAGCATGAGGGAAACGGCCTTGGCCGTGTCCAGAATGGATCCGCCGCCAATGCCGATGACGCCGTCGGGCAACCGTCCTTCACCGCAGAAATCCCGGACCTGCTGAGTGAGGGCGTCGATGCCTGTGGTTTTGGGCTCATGGTCCACATTCACCCGCAAGACGAGGTCGCCATCGCGCAGGGGCAGGCGTTTATCCAGAGCCTTACCCGTAAAAAAATCATCCAGAATAAAAACCATGATGCCGCTGCCTTTCCGCTGGGGTTCCAGAATGGCGTCCAGCTGGTCAAAGGAGCCGCGGCCAAACACGACACGGGGTACAACTTTCAGATTGCGATACATAAGGTTTCCTTTCATGGATGTATCAAAGGGCGTCAGAGGGAGGCAAAAGCCTTTTTCATGCCCTGGATGCGTGCTTCAAGATCCTTTGCAGTCCATGCCAGACGGATCTGCATGGAGAGGGCCCGACCCATGATGGCGTCGGAAACGGGCTTGGAAAGGCCTGTATAGTCCGGCGTGTCATGGCGCAGCTCCAGAGGGAGGCGGGCCAGGCTGGTCATGTTGCGGATGTGATCCCAGCGGCGGATATAATGCCAGTTGTTGTCATACCAGTAAAACACCCCGTCCACGCCATGGGCGGGAAGGGCTTTGGCCAGGGCGCGGGCCTTGTCCTCGGTTTCCATAAAAAAGCTTAAATGGGTTGCAGAATCGCCCGCAGGATCGGGAATCTCACGGAAACGAACCCCCTGGATCTGGCTCAGGGCGTCCTTCAGGATGGCTTTGTGCCTGCGTTGGGTTTCAAGGATGGTATCGAGCTTGCGCAGCTGGGCCAGGCCCACGGCGGCGTTCATTTCACTGATGCGGAAGTTGAGACCGATGAAAGGATGGCTTTCAGCTCCCCTATCTGTTCCCACATGATCGTGTCCATGATCGGAAAAGGCATGGGCTTTGAAGTAAAGATCCTCATCGTTGGTGATGAGTCCGCCGCCCTCACCGCAGGTGACGGTTTTGACATAATCAAAGGAAAAGCATCCCATGCTCCCGAAACTGCCCAGGGCCTTTCCCCTGTAGCTGGCACCGAGGGCCTGGCAGGCGTCTTCCAGAAGAAGAAGTCCTTTTTCCTGGCAAAGGTCGGCCAGGGCGTCAATGCGGGCCATGGATCCGCACATGTGAACCGGCATGATGGCTTTGGTTCTCGGCGTGATGGCTGCGGCGGCAGCCTTGGGGCAGAGGCAGAGGGTTTCATCAATGTCTGCAAAAACAGGGGCCGCGCCTGCGGCCACAACGGCCTCAATGGTGGCCACAAAGGTAAAGGTGGGAACAATGACCTCATCGCCTGCGCCCACACCGCAGGCAGCCAGCATGACCTGAAGCGCCGCTGTGCCACTGGAAACCAGATGGGCGTGACGGACACTCAGGCGCTGAGCCAGTGTGTTTTCAAAATCCCGGGCTTTAAAGATGCCTTTGCGGGGGCCATCGAAATTGTAGCGCATGAGAACGCCTGTCTGGAGAACTTCCTGCACTTCTCTGCGTTCTTCTTCTCCGAAAATTTCAAAACCCGGCATGTGAATCTCCTTATAAGGCTAAACAGTGTCCGAACAGAAACAGGGTCAGCACAGGGTCCGCAAGGGCGCCATGCCATACCACAAAGCAAGAGACGAAATTCCAGAGGCCTGACGGACCCCCGGAAAGTCGTAAAAAGTTTTTTTTAAGGGAGCTCTTTTTCCGTGGGAGTCTTTGAATCCGATGCAAGGGAGATGCGTCTCGGATCAAACCAGAAGGAAAGGATGCTCTTTGCATATTCACCGGCCCGTCTTCCAATATAGGCGCCGTGACCGACCATGATGGACACCACAATTTTTCGGCCATCGGGATGGATGCCATATCCGATGAACCAGTCGTAGCGGATGTCCCTTGCGTCATTGGAGATGGAGCCGGTTTTGCCTCCGATGCGCAAGGAAGAAAGCACGCGATCCCTCTGATGCCCGCGGAAGATCCGGCTTGCCGTACCCGATGTGATGGTGCTTTCCATCAGGGTCCGCATGGTGGCGGCGGTTTCTTTTCGGATGGCATGCCGCCCGGCAGCTGTGGATTCTTGATAGCGGATCACTCCATCCGCGTCCATGACTTTTTCAATGATGTGGACAGGAGGCAGAATGCCATCGGCTGCAATTACAGCGGCAATGCAGGCTCCGTGGATGGGCGTGATGCGTGTTCTGCGGTTAAAACCCGAGGCAACCTCCGCCCAGCTGTAGGGCGTTTCGCTGAGCTGTATGCTGCTGGCGGGCACGGGCAGGGTTCCGGTGGGAAGATCGCCAAAACCAAAGCGCTGGGCATACTGACTTAAACCGGATTTCTGGAGATCGTGGTACCCGAGTTTTCCGAATACGGGGTTCACGCTTTTGGCAAAGGCTTCCTTCAGGGAAATGCGGTTGGTCTGGCGATGAACCTGCTGGGTCATCTGCCTTTTGTAAAGGGTGTACATCTCCCCATTGAAAAAAAGGGGACTATCCGGTGTCAGCCGATGGAGTTCCATGGCAGCAGCGGCTGCGGGAATCTTGAAGAGACTGGCCGCAGGATGCAGGGTAAAGGCCACGCCCGCATCCCCTCCCTGAACCTGAGAGCGGCTTCCCGCAAGGCCGAGAATTTTTCCACTTCTGGGTTCCATGACCACCAGGGAAAGCAGTTCCGGTCTTCCCCGTCCTGCGGCTTCAGCCTGCTGGACATAGGTTTCAAGGCGATGCTGGAGGTCTGGATCCAATGTGGTCCGGGCTTCCAGAGAAAGGCCGTACAGAGAAAGGGGGATGTGCGTTTCCACCTGCTTGGCCTCGGGAAGTTTTTCCAGGGCCTGGCGCAACTCCTTATCGGAGAAAAGAAGCGGAACAGCGGGCAGGGTTTTTTCCTCTTGCACCTTTTGGGGAGGTTTTTCCCTGGAGACATTCTGCCACAGAAGGGAAACAAGCCAGAAAGCAAAGGAAAAAATGAAAAAACCCAGCAGGATGCGCGTTGCCCGCTTAAAGGATTTCTGTCGCTTTTTTCCGGATCGCTGCTGTTGTATTCTCTGGCTCTGCTCCCTCCGCCATGAAGGTTCCGGCTTGTAAGAGACGTTCGACATGAAAATCCAGCCCACCCTTTGTTTCAAAAAAAGCTACCTGACCACGGTTCCGGATTCAAGGGGTTTGTCAAAGCTTGCAAGGCAAAGCCCCTGTTCTCCGTTGGCCGCCAGAATCATGCCTTCAGACCGGACGCCCATGAGCTTTGCCGCCTTCAGGTTGGCCACTAAAATGACCTGCATGCCCACCAGGGATTCGGGGGTGTAGTCCTGTCCGATGCCCGCAACCACCTGCCGGGTTTCCCCTGCAAGGTCCACCTCCAGCCTGAGAAGTTTTTCGGATTTGGGAACCCTTTCCGCCGCAGAGATGGTGGCCACCCGGAGATCCAGGCGCTGTACCTCTTCAATGGAGACAGGGGGTTTGGCCTCCTTGAGTCCTTTGGCAGGAGGGGCAGACACAGGGGGCGTGGAGAGGGGGGGCGTGTCTTCCTTTTTTGTTTCAATACGGGGAAACAGGCGTACGGCCTTGGGCAGGGTATGGCCTGTGGGAAGGAGTCCCCAGGTTTTCAGTTTGTCGATACTGTTGAAATCCGGATCCGAAAGGCCCAGGTGCTGCTGCATTTTCACCGCTGTCTCCGGCATCACAGGAGAGATGAGTCCGGAAATGATACGCAGCCCTTCGAGGAGGTTATACATGACCGTATCCAGCTCAGGGTGCTGGCCATGTTTCTGGAGTTCCCAGGGCGCTGTGGTATCAATGTATTTGTTCAGCTGGGAAATGAAAGCCCATACGGCCATCAGGGCCTTGTGAAAGGCAAAGGCCTGCATTTCGACAATGAAATGATCCACCGCCTCCTGAGCCCCTGCCATAAGACCGAAGTCCATGGCAGGCTCCTGAAAGACGTCCGGGGCAGGAACCTTGCCGCCATAATATTTGTGGGTCATGGCAATGACGCGGCTGAAAAGGTTTCCGATATCGTTGGCAAGGTCGGCATTGATCCGTCCCACCAGGGCCTCTTCGGAAAAAGAAGCGTCGAGGCCAAACACCATTTCCCGCATGAGAAAATAACGGAAGGCATCCACCCCATAGGTGTTCTTCATGGCCAGAGGATCCACCACATTGCCAAGGCTTTTGGACATCTTGGTTTCAGCAATATTCCAGTAGCCATGCACATGGAGGTGCTGGTAAAGGGGAATGCCTGCGGCTTTCAGCATGGTGGGCCAGTAAATGCCGTGGGGTTTGATGATATCTTTGGCCACAATATGCTGCGCGCCGGGCCAGAAGGTCTGGAATGCTTCATGATCCGGGTATCCCAGAGCGGAGACATAGTTGGTGAGGGCGTCGAACCACACATAGGTGACAAAGCGTGCGTCAAAGGGCAGGGGGATTCCCCACTGCAGTCGGGAGGTGGGTCTTGAGATGCAGAGATCTTCCAGGGGCTCCCGCAAAAAGGCAAGGATTTCATTTCTGTAGCGTTCCGGACGGATAAAATCCGGATGCTTCTGAATGTGATCCACAAGCCACTCCTGGTAGCGGCTCATGCGGAAAAAATAGTTGGCTTCCTGGATTTTTTCAGGTGCTGTCAGGTGATCCGGACATTTGCCGTCCACCAACTCCTTTTCCGTATAAAAGCGTTCGCACCCGTAGCAGTAGAGCCCCTCATATTCGCTGAAATAGATGTCCCCTGCATCATAGATTTTCTGGAGCAGATGCTGAACCACGCGGATATGGGCGGGATCCGTTGTGCGGATGAACTGGTCATTGGAGATGGAAAGCGCGGGCCAGAGGTTACGGAATTCGGCGCTGATGGCATCCGCATAGGTGCGGGGACTTTTGTTTTCCTTGGTTGCGGCTTTGACGATCTTGTCGCCGTGTTCATCCGTGCCTGTGAGAAAATAGGCGGCCTTACCCTGCATGCGTGCAAAGCGGGCGGCCACATCCGCAGCAATGGTGGTATAGGCGTGTCCCAGATGGGGACGGGCGTTCACATAATAAATGGGCGTTGTGATGTAAAAAGCCTCGGACATGGTGGGATTCCCGAAAAATCATGGCGTCATGCGGATGGACCTGCCAGGGTTTTCCATCCACAACAGATATGCCGCAAGGGGATGGTGGATCTCCCGGATGCGGGGGAAAGGGGAAAAATCATTCTGGGTCATCAAAAAGTTCCGTCTCAAGCCCTTCATCCATACCCTCTGAAAGGTCTTCCGGAAGTTGTACGGGAAGCCCGTGGGAGTGGGGGGAGGGATGCAGGGATTTCACCTCTGCAACACAAAATTCAACCTCGAGGCCGTCTTCCAGTCGCACGGCCATGCGACCGGCAATGACATTGTGACGGGTAACCCGTCCCTTCCCCTTGGGCGTTTCCACGAGTTTGCCCACCTTGGGAACACCGCTTTTGAGGTCTCTGTAGGTGCTGTTCTCATAGGTGAGGCAGCACATCAGCCGACCGCAGAGCCCTGAAATCTTCGTGGGATTCAGGGACAATCCCTGCTCTTTGGCCATGCGGATGGAAACAGGCTCAAATTTTTCAATGAAGGCGCTGCAACAGGTCTGACGGCCGCAGCGGCCAATGCCGCCGCACATTTTGGCCTGATGGCGGATGCCCACTTGGCGCATCTCAATGCGCACCCGAAATTCCTTGACGAGGTTTTTCACCAGCTGGCGGAAATCCACCCTTCCTTCGGAAGTGAAGAAAAAGGTGAGTTTGGAAGCATCAAAGGTGCTTTCCACGGAAAAAAGATTCATAGAGAGGCTGAGGTTTTCCACTTCCTTTTTGCAGAAATGGGCGGCCTTTTCCTCAATCTGTTGGTTTTCCTCCACACGGAGAAAATCATCGGGCTGTGCAAGGCGAAGCATTTTTTTTAAGGGAAAACCTGTGTAGGGCGTTTTCTGTTCGCGAACCGGCGTGGCGACAGTGGCAAAGCCAAGACCCTGCTCCGTTTCCACAATCACCGCATCCCCAAGGGAAAGATCCAGGTTTTCGGCGCTGAAATCATATATTTTGCCTGCGGCTTTAAACCGGACACCTGCAATTCGGATCATGGCACCCCCAAAGCCGGAAAGCCGGATTCAGGGCAAGCCTGATGCCGGCGCTCGGCCTGTTTCAGATAAAATACGGTCTTCTCATCCCAGAGGGAAACCGGAACCCTTTGGCTGAAGGCCCAGCAGAAGCACGTCCAGTGAAAGACGGGGCAGGGCGTTTTGCCCCATGCGCCGTCTGACCTCACGGATACGGTATACAATGTCCAGAGCCTGCTGGGCAGAAATTTTTTTTCCTGCGTTAAGGAGTTCTTCCCGACAATCAAGGGAAATCCCATGGGTGCATAACACGTCCGCCTCCGTTGCCGCAAGGCAGATGTCCCGGAAGAGTCCTTCCAGAATATCCAGGGTGATTTCAGCGCTGACCTTGTCCTGGCTCAGCCATTCCGCAAGGAGCAAGGCAGTGGCGGCAGCCAGGGGAAAACCGCCTGCCAGCAGGCGCGCCAACAGGCGGCGTTTATGGCTTTCCTGGGCCAGCCGTTCGCCCTGCCTGAGATTGCCAAAGGCAAGTTCTGCCGCAGCAAGGGCTGCCTCAGCATCCGGAGAAAGGGGAAGAAGGCGGGCCGCAAGGGCCTCCACGGAGAGGGGCGTAAAGCGGACTTCCTGGCATCTGGACCGGATGGTCTCCAGAAGCCAGTGGGGCTGGCTGCTGAGGAGCACAAAATAGGTGGCCTCCGGTGGTTCTTCAAGCACCTTGAGCAGGGCGTTGGCCGCCTCCCGGTTCAGGGTTTCCGCTTCTTCCATAAGAACAAAGCGCATGCGGGCCTCGTAGGGCCTGCGCATGAGTTTTTCCGTCAGCCCGCGTACAGCCTCGATGCGGAGGATACCATTTACGGGCGCAAGTTTCAGAAAATCCGGATGTTTTTCTTCAAGGATTTTACGGCAGGAGCGGCAGACTCCGCAGGGAGGGCTTTCTCCCTGGCAGTTTCCCATCATCATCAGCGTCCTGGCGGCAAGGAGACGACCGCATCCGGGCATGCCGGAAAAAAGCAGGCCCTGGGGCAGGCGTTGGGAGTGAATCATGCCTTCCAGAGCCTGAATGGCGGTATGCTGGCCTTCAAGATGCCAAAATCCGTATGCAGGCAGAGCTTCAGGGTTCAAAGTCAGCCTTTAACGCTTTTTTCCGTTTTCTGCGGATAATCCACGCGTTCCTTCAGTTCCTTGCCGCACTTGAAAAAGGGCAGTTTTTTAGGCTGGATACGCACTTTTTCTCCGGTTTTGGGGTTGCGGCCCGTGTAGCTTTTGTATTCTTTGATAAAAAAGCTGCAAAGCCCCCGGATTTCCACCCGCTCTCCCTGGGCCAGGGCTTCGGTCATGGAGTCAAAAAAAATCTGAACCACTTCCGCAGCCTCTGCTTTGGAAATGTCGGCTTCATTTTTGAGCGTTGCAATCAGCTCCAGTTTATTCATCGTGTGCCTCCTCACCGGCGGAAAGAAATTCAAGCGCAGTACATAGTGGGAAGGTTTCCGGAAGTCAAGGACTTATGCCATATCCTGCGTGCAGGGGCATGAAAATGTCGCTCTTTTTTTCCGAAAAACCCTGCTGCGAAGAACCGCCTTCGGTATGCCAGGGAATCTGTTTTGTTGTCAAGCCATGTAAGGGCTCTTTTAAGTTTTTGATAAGAATATAAAAAAAATCATATGGCCATGGAAGCTTCGGTTTTATCCCGGGGGGCGCATCCAGGGGTGGAAAGCCCGAGGCTTCTGCGCAGGGCCTGCATGAGCATGTGCAGCACCATCATCTGCCCATCTTCCACCTTCTGCATGTCGTGGATGGGAATGAGGATGGAGATGTCCGCAACCTGGGCGAGACGCCCGCCGTCAAAGCCTGAAATGCCCACGATTTTAGCGCCCCTTTCCTTGCCGTAGGCTGTGGCGCGGAGCACATTGTCCGAATTGCCGCTTCCGGAAATGGCCAGGATGAGATCCCCGCAACGGAGGTGGTTTTTCAGCTGCTCCACAAAAATCTGACTGTAGTCCAGGTCATTGGCAATGGCTGTGATCATGGCCATGTTGTCGGCAAGGGAAAGCATGCGGAATTTTTTTTCAAGCTCCAGGCAAACGCCCTTGTTGATGTCGCAGAGGGCGTGGGAGGCGGTGGCCGCACTGCCGCCGTTTCCCAGAATGAAGATGGTTTTTTCGTTTTCATAGGCATCCAGCATGGCCTCGCAGAGGGCGGAGAAAGGCTTTTTATCCATCCTTTCCATGGCCCCGTGAAAGGTTTCCACATACTGGGTTGCAAAGGCATTAAAGTCCATGGGATCTCCTTGAAGCAAGGGGCCATTCCCTCTGGGCGGCGGCCAGGGCATCGGGAGTTCCGATGTCCCGGAGGTAGCCCTCCATGGGAAGACCGTACATTTTTCCCGTCATATGGGGCAGAACATGCAGGCCAAAGTCATAGGGGCGATGGGAGGCATGGGATCTGAGCGAGGTGAAAATTTCGGGGCCTGCGGCATAAATGCCCGCATTGGCCAGGGAAGAGAGGGGATTTTCGGGTTTTTCCGCAAAATCCGTAACAAGGCCTTGGGCATTGAGAACAGCAATGCCGCAGGCCGAAGGACAGGGCGCGGTAAAAAGGGCCATGGTCAGCAGGCCTCCTTTTTTCCGATTTTCTCCATGGGCCCTTGCAAGGCGTCTCAGGTCAAAATTACAGAGGTTGTCCGCATAAACGATGAGAAAGTTTTTTTCACCCTCAACAAAGGCCTCGTTCTGAAGAAGGGTGCCCGCGCTGCCCAGAAGCTCCGGTTCATGGACGGTCCGGATGCGAAGATTCTGCTGTGGCCAGGCCCGGACAAAGGCCTCGACCTTTTCCGCCAGGTGGTGGGTGTTGATCAGAATCTCGCGCACTCCGCAGGTGTGCAGGTGGTCCAGCCAGATAGCCATGAGGGGGGTGCCTGCGATGGGCGCTAAGCATTTGGGGCTATGGTCCGTGAGGGGCTTCAGGCGGGTTCCAAGCCCTGCGGCCAGCAAAAAGGCCTTCATCCCTGAACCTCCCGGATGACTTTGAGTTTTTTCATGTGACGGTCCGCATAGGCGAGAATTTCTTCTCTGGCTTCCTGCTCATGGAGATGCTCCCAATAACTGAGAATGCTCTCTTCAATGCCACGGCGGGGTTTCCATCCAAGGCTTTCCAGAGCGCGGGTGTCAGAAAAAATATGGCGGGTGTCGCCATAGCGATAATGGCCCCCTCGCTGGGCGGGAAGACGTTTTCCCGTGATCTCCTGGAGTTTTTCATAAAAGGTGTTCACCGTGCAGGCCTTTGCCCCTCCCACATTGAAAATCCGGCCTTTGGCCTGGGGATGATCCAACACAAGAAGGTTGGCGTCCACCACATCCTTTATATTGACAAAATCCCGCACCTGCATGCCGTCTTCAAAAATAAAGGGGCTGCGGCCGCAGTAGAGGCTTAAACAGAAAATGCGCATGGCCCCGGAATAGGCATTGAAAAAGGACTGTCTCGGCCCCTGCACAATGGAATAGCGCATCACCGTGGTGTCAATATCTTCCCGGGCGCCCAGGCGGAGCGCGGCTTTCTCCTGGGCATCCTTGGAAAGGGCGTAGGGATTGCAGGGGTTGGCAATGGATTCATCCGATGGCTGCCACTGAAGGGTCTTGTGGCAGAGGGGGCAGGAATGATCCCAGCGTCCCTGGCGTAAGCGTTCTTCGCTGCGGATGTCGGGAATTCCCTCCCAGGGGCAGTGGGGGCAGACATAACGACCTTCACCCATGACGGCCTGACTGGCCGCCACCACCACCTTGGATACGCGACGGTCTGCGCCCTGTTCTGCGAGGACCTCATACAAAAGGGCCGTGCCCACGGCGTTCACATGATAAAAGGTTGAAAAATCAGGAAGATAATCCTGGTAAGCGGCAAAATGAAAGACCGCATCCACCCCTTCAAGGGCGCGGATCCAGTCTTCTTTGTTGCGAACATCCCCCTGGATAAAGGTGATTTCCGGATTCAGGTAATCGGGAAGGCCTTTGGGGTGGACGTTTTTCTGGAGGCAATCCAGCACGCGGACCCTGTGTCCCTGCTGAATGAGGGCATCGGCCGTATGGGAGCCGATGAATCCTGCGCCGCCGGTGATGAGTATATGCATGGACTTCTCCTGCCTTTGGGCCCGAGGGGCGTGAAAGTAAGGCTATTTGGCGGAATAGGAACGGCCATCAAAGATAATGCGGCTGCCCGACTCGCTGAAGAGGAAGGGAAACTCCCTGAAATCGGAAAGCGCTTGGCGCACCGCAGCCTGCTGGCTGGGAGGCGTGAAAAAAAACATGAAGCCGCCGCCGCCCGCACCGGCGATTTTTCCACCGATGGCACCAGAATCTCTGGCGCTTTGGTACATATGGGCTGTGGCTTCATTGGAAATGCCTGCAGCAAGGCTCTGCTTGAGCTGCCAGTTTTCATGGAGAAGGAGACCGCATTTTTCAAGATCTCCTTCCCCAAGGGCTTCCGAGAAGGGAAGCACAAGGTCCACCATGGCACAGAGGGCCTCAAACTTTTCTTTTTGCCCGAGATTCTGCTGTTGTTCGGACAAAATGGTGTCCGCACTGCGGGTGACCCCTGTGAAAAAAAGCTGCATGCCTTCGCAGATCCTGCGGCGTAAGGAGGGAGCCAGGTGGACGGGGTTGCGTATCACCTGGGCATTTTTCCGGAAAACAAAGCGATTGAGACCTCCATAGGCGGCGGCGTACTGATCCTGACGGCCGATGGGTTTTTTTAAGATGTCAATTTCAATGTGGCAGGCCTCTTCCGCCAGCTGCTCTGCGGTTACAAGGGTATTTTTATAAGTGTGCAGGGCATGGAGCAGAGCAACGGTAATGGCGCTGGAACTGCCAAGGCCGGAACCGGAAGAGGGAATATCCGCAAGGGTGGTGATTTCCACCCCACTTTCCACGCCGGTCATGCGCATGGCTTCCCGCACCAGGTCATGCCGGATATCGGACACCCGCCTGACCCTCTCCTTTTCCGAGTAGTTGAGGTAGATGTCTTCGTCAAAGCGCTCCTTCACAATGGCGTACACATATTTATCAATGGCTGTGCAGATGACAGCGCCATCCTGCCGTTCATAAAAGGCCCGCATGTCGGACCCGCCGCCCACAAAACTTAAGCGTAAGGGGGTTTGTGCAATGATCATGATCACCTTTCGGCCAAAAAACGTCATTTCAGAGTGTGTCAGGGCAGAAAGCTCTCATCCAGGCTGTGTTCCAGAACCCCAAGACCCGTGAGCGTCCAGTAGAAACCGATTTTTCTGTCGTCCTTGTCATCGGAGTAGATGAGATCCAGCTGCCAGCATCCGGCATTGTAGCGCAGGCCGTAATCCTGCTTCTGGATGATTTTTTCTTTGAGGTTGCGCTCATAATCCCAGAGAAGCCCCAGATCCTCCCGCAGGGCCAGATAGCCCCGCAGGTGCAGGGAAGCGGAAATCTCACTGGCATAGCGATGTTCTGCATAGAAGTAATGCGCATCCCTTGTAATTTCTGCCCCTGAGCTGTAAGCGCTCCATTTGGCCTCCTGGGTAGACCAGGTGATATCCCCGAAGAGGCGGACGTAGGGCAAGGGCCAGAGGGAAAGCTCCGCCTTGGGATCGGAGAAGGGTTTTTCTCCTCTTGTCTCGGCCCTGTCCATATCATAATCCTGAGAAATTTTAAAACGCATGTAATCCCTGTATGTGTCCTGGGGGCCTTCTTCTCCGGGTCTTTCTTCTTTGAAACGCGCGGTGAGGGTCTGGGTGAGGCTGTAGGTAAGGCGTCTTTTTTTCTCAATACGATCCAGGTCATCGAAAAATGGAAGATGGTTCTGGTCCTTGTCAGGCACATACTCAAAGGTGAGCCGGGGTTGCAGGCTGTGGCGGATTTTGTCCGCACCGATGGGGCCGCCATCAAAGACCCTGTAAACTTCCGTGAAAAGATCCATCCGGGCGTCATAAAGCAAACGATTTTCGGTGTGGTATCCGGAGGAAGTCTCTTCCAGGGGATTTTCACTGTGCCAGAAGGTCTGGCGCAGTCCCAAGGAGGGTTCTGCGGAAATCGGTCCCAGGCGGAAAGGGGCGTAAACCCGGGGAGCAAGATCCAGCCGTGTCCCCCTTTCACCATCAATGCGATGAAAATAGACGCTTTCTCCTTCAAATACATGGTAAAGGGGCAGATCCAGAAGACGTTGGCGGCGGGTGCTCAGGGAGAGTCTTGGCAGGCGCTGCACCGTATCGTCCTGAAGATCCTGGGTGCGTCTTCTCACCGCATCTTCCCAGATGACCTCCCCTTCCATGCGGAATACCTCTCCGGTTTTTGTGAGAAGAAGACGATTGGTCCGGGTGTCTTCTTTTTCCGGATCGAGCTCCCTGCCAAATTCCTTCTGAAAGAGCGCGTTGGTTTTGGTAAAGCCCAGGGTCCCGCCCTTGAAATCATCCATATAGCGGATATCACTGAGCAGATCGAGATCCATAAAACCCTGCACACCTCCGGCAAAGGCGAGATTCTGTTTCATGCGAAACCAGTAGCGGTCCCGGGAAATCCCTTCCTGGACAGCCGTCTGTGTGGGATCCTCATCTTTGAGACCATCCAGGCGCAGGGTGAGCCTGTCTTCACTGCTCCACAGTTTTCTGTATTCAAGGCCAAGGCGATCCGGGCCTTTTCCCATGAAATGGTAATATAAGGTGGCATCTGAGCTCTCGCTTAAGGCCAGGTAGAGGGGCTGGAGCTGCTCATAGCCGTGGCGATCGGAAAGGTGGATTTCAGGCAAAAGAAGGCCGCTCTGGCGTTTGGTCTTGGCGGGAAAGAAAAGCCAGGGCGTGTACAGCGCAGGAAGACCGCGGATGCGGAAAGCGCCGTGGTTCAGCGTGCCATAGCCCTCCAGGGTCAGGGAAATGCGGGAGGCGGTGATTTCCCAGTCCGGCCTTTCTCCCTCACAGGTGGTGAGCCCGGCATCGTCTACCACATAGGTCCGCTCTCCTGTGCGCTCAATGCGGCGGCCCCTCACCCGGAACTGGGATTCTGAGATAAAAAGGCGGCCGTTTTCAAAAAAGCCCCTCTGTTCTTCGAGATGATAGACCAGGCGATCCCCTTCCATGCGGTCTTGACCCATGCGCATGACAATGGAGCCCTCCCCATGGATGATACCCTGATCCGGCGCATAGGAGACCTGATCCGCCGTGATGATGAGGCCCTCGCCCTCAATGCGGACATTGCCCCTTGCCGTATAGAGGCCTGAGGCGGGATCATAGCCCATGGCGTCGGCGTAAAAGTCATAGGGCTGGGCTTCCTCGGCTGATGCGGAGTTCAAAGCCGCCGCAAGACAGCAGAAAAGAATGCCCAGACAGAGATATGAGCGCATATGGAAAGAATCCTGATGTTCTTGATGAAGGAGAAGAAGGGATTCCGGCTTTCCCTTGAACCTCTGAAGGTTATGGACTATACATGCACTTTCCCCACCGGACAAGGGTCGGGAGTCTTAAAAACAGGTAAAAACGCAAAAGAGACCTTGGGTAAGGCTTCTGAACAGGCCGTAAAGCCCAAAAAACCCCGATCCGGGAAGGATGCAAAGCCCAAGGTTAAGCCTTGGACGGCCGGATTCTGAAATAAGGACACATCATGCTCATCACCCTCTGTGGCGGCGAAGGCGCAGGCAAGAGCACCCAGGCAAGGCGGCTTGCCGAAGAACTGGAAAAACGGGGGTTTGCCGTGGTCTGCACCCGTGAGCCCGGCGGAACGGCCATTGGAAGAAAAATCCGTGCGCTGCTGCTGGATCCTGAAAATATCCATATGGCCAAAGAAACCGAACTGTTTCTTTATGCCGCAGACCGCTGTCAGCATCTCAGCGAGGTGGTGCGACCCGCCCTGGCCGCGGGAAAGGTGGTCATCAGTGACCGCTTTTCTGACAGCACCACCGTATACCAGGGCGTGGCGAGGGGGCTGGATGCGGACCGCATCCGTAAGGTGCATGCCTTGGTGCTTGAGGGTTTAAAACCGGATATCACCTTCTTACTGGATCTGCCTCCTGAAAAGGGTCTTGCCCGGGCCATGGCCCAGATCGATGCAGGCGGCAGAAACGCCTGTGAAACCCGCTTTGAAAAGGAAAGTCTTGCCTTTCATCAGAAGATCCGGGAAGGTTTTCTTGCGTTGGCGGCCGAAGAGCCGGATCGTTTTTGGCTTGTGGACGCCTTGAAGCCTGTGGAGGCCATCACGGAAACAATGCTTGAACGCTGCCTCGTTCTTCTTGAAAAACGACATAAGGAGACCCCATGAACAGTCTGGATGAAACGGAAAAATGGCGGGAAACCCTGTTTGAGGAAACCTTTGACCGCATCTGTGCGGAGGTGAGACGGCAGAAGGCGGCCAACCCCCGTTTTTCCATGACGGATCTTGAAGCCCGCCTCAATGATCGCTACCTGAGCCATGGACATGGCTGGGATGGAGGCAGCCCGGTGCAGGAGGTGCGACTTTCTGCGGAAATCGCGGCCCTTGAATCCCTGCTTGCGGAATGGCGGGGCGGACTTTCCCCCTTAAAACGGATCTGAGTCATGGGGGATTTGGGCTTTTCCAGATCCAGGGTGGCAGGAGCGCGCGTTCGTCGGTACAATGACCGACCCTTTCGTAAGGATGGGGAATACGTTCTCTACTGGATGCAGCAGTCCCAGCGGGTGGAGGAGAATCATGCCTTAGCCTTTGCCATGGAGACAGCGGCCTATCTTGAAAAGCCCCTGGTCGTGGCCTTCTGCCTTTTTGGGGCCTATCCTGAAGCCCGGTGGCCCCACTTTGTCTTCATGCTGGAAGGTCTGAGGGAGCTTGCCAGAAGGTTTGAGGCGTTAAGACTTCCTTTTGTTCTGCGCATCGGAGATCCCCTCACCGTACTGCCTCCTCTGGTGGAAAAGGCTGGAGCCCTTGTCCTGGATGTGGGCTACCTGCGTCACCAGAAGGAGTGGCGGGAGCATTTCGGACAAAAGGCGGGATGCGCTGTGATGGCCGTGGAATCTGATGTGGTGACCCCGGTTGCCTCTGCCCTTGACCGCAGGGCGTACGGGGCCCATGTGCTGCGGCGGAGTCTCGGCGTCCGGTGGCGGGCTTTCCTTGAAGAGCCCCTCTTGGGGCCGATTCCGGCCTTTCGCGGACTCCCCCCCGGCGGTGAAGATCCGGAAGAAGGGGAGAATCTTCTGCGACGGGCCGGGGTGCCCTTTTCACCCATGCCTCCTGCCTGGTCTTTCCGGGGAGGCGAAGGGGCGGCAGGGGAAAGGCTCAATGTCTTTATCACGGATAAGGCAGCCTTGTATGCGGAGGCGCGCAGTCTGCCCCACCGTCAGGCCGTTTCCTGCCTTTCGCCCTATCTGCACTTTGGCATGATTGCCCCAAGTCTTGTGGTACGGCGGATAGAAAAAGCGTCCCTTATTCCTTCGGAGGCAAAGGCCGCTTTTTTGGAACAGCTTGTGGTGCGGCGGGAGCTGGCCATGAATTTTGTGTACTACACAAAAGACTATGACTGCTACGGAAGCCTGCCGACCTGGGCCCTTGAGACCCTGGATGCCCACCGAAAGGATGCCCGAGCCTTTGTCTATAGTCTTTCTGATCTTGAAAATGCGAGAACCCATGACCCTTACTGGAATGCGGCCATGATGGAGGCAAGACGGACGGGCTACATGCACAATGTGATGCGCATGTACTGGGGAAAAAAGGTTCTGGAATGGTCCTCTTCCCCGGAAGAAGCCTTTGAACGTTTGATTTTTCTCAACAACCGCTATTTTCTCGACGGTCGGGATCCCTGTTCCTACGCAGGCTGCGGGTGGATTTTCGGTCTGCATGACAGGCCCTGGCCCAGCCGTCCGGTATTCGGCAGCGTTCGTTTCATGGCCGCTTCCGGGCTGGAGCGCAAAAGCCGAATCGGAGAGTATGTATCCTGGGTAGATTCCCTTGTGTGAGCCTGCTATGTTTGGGTCCGTCTCCGGACCAGGCCCTGGGCCAGAGGTCCGGGCTTTGATCTTATTTTGCAACCCATCAGGATTTTTTTATGGCAAATTCCCTTCTGGATCTCATAGGCAATACCCCGCTGGTGGAAATCCGGCGCATGAACCCCAATCCTGCGGTGCGGATTCTCGCCAAACTTGAATACATGAATCCCGGCGGCTCGGTAAAGGATCGGGCAGCCCTCTACATGATCCGCATGGCCGAAGAGGCGGGGATTCTCACCAAAGACAAGGTGGTGATCGAGGCCACCAGCGGAAACACGGGCATTGGTCTCGCCATGGTCTGTGCTGTGAAGGGTTATCGTCTCATGCTGGCCATGAGCGAGGCGGTGAGTCTCGAGCGCCGTCGCATTCTGAAGGCCCGTGGGGCTGAAATTCTTCTGACTCCCGGTCATCTGGGAACGGATGGGGCCATTGAGGCCGTCTACCGTCTGGTGCGGGAGCAGCCTCAGCGGTATTTCATGACAGATCAGTACAATACCGAAGCCAACTGGCGTGCCCATGCCGAAGGCACGTCCAGGGAAATCTGGGAGCAGACCCAGGGTCGGGTGAATGCCGTTGTGGCTACCATGGGTACCACAGGCACGCTCATGGGACTTTCCAGGGGATTGAAGGCTCTGAATCCCGAGGTGCGCATCATCGGGGTGGAACCCTACCTCGGCCATCGTATCCAGGGGCTTAAGAATATGAAGGAGGCGTATCAGCCTGAGCTTTATGAAAAGCACCGACTGGATGTGAAAGTGAACATTGAGGATGCCCGGGCCTTTGAAACCGCAAGACGCATGGCAAAGGAGGAGGGGCTTCTTGTGGGCATGAGCAGTGGTGCGGCCATGGCGGTTGCCCAGGATGTGGCCGCTTCCATGAAAGAAGGCGTGGTGGTGGTCATGCTGCCGGACAGCGGGGAGCGCTACCTTTCCACCGAACTTTTTGCCAGTAAGGCTCCGGCTTCCCTTCGTTTCTACAATACCCTCACGCGTTCACGGGAAACCTTCGCTCCCATTCATGAAGGCAAGACATCCATTTATTCCTGCGGTCCCACGGTGCATGACCGCATGCACTTAGGAGGGTGCAGAAGGGCGCTTTTCAGCGATCTGCTCTGCCGTTACCTGAAATTCAGGGGCTTTGATGTCACCCATGTGATGAACATCACGGATATGGATGACAAAACCATCGCAGGCTCCGAAGCCGCAGGCCTTCCTTTGGATCAGTTCACAGAAGGTTGGATCCGGATTTTTCATGAGGATCTCGCCCGTCTTGGGGTGGAACCGGCCAAGCATTATCCCAGGGTGAGTGAACACCTTGAGGATATGGTGGCCCTTACGCGCAAGCTGGTCAGCTCGGGCCTTGCCTATGAAAAGCATCACTCCATCTATTTCAACATTTCCGCCTTTCCCGGATACGGCGCCCTTTCCGGCGTGGATCTGGATAAAATCCATCTGGGCGCTACCGTGGATCTGGAAGAATATGAAAAGGACAATCCCAGGGATTTCACCCTTTTAAAGCGTATCCGGCTTTCTGAGCTCAAAAGGGGGATTTACGCGTCTACGGAATGGGGAAATGTGCGGCCTTCCCTGCACCTTCAGTGTGCAGCCATGTCCATGAAGTATCTGGGCCAGACCTTTGACATCCACACCAGCTCCAGGGAGCTGGTCTTTCCCCACCATGAAAACGAGATCGCCATTGCAGCCGCAGCAACGGGTGCGCCCCTGGCCCGTTTCTGGATGCACTGTGACCGGGTTTTTGTGGATGGTCAGGCCGTGGGCCCTGAAAACCGCCTGCACCTCGGGGATCTGGAAGGCCGGGGTATGACGGATCGGGAAATGCGTTTCTGGCTGCTTTCGGCCCATTACCGCAAACCAGCCCTGCTCACCCAGGACATCCAGCTTTCCGTACGGCGCTCCCTTTCCCGCATTGACAGCTGCCTGCAGCGCCTTTCTTCTGTAACCGGAGAGCGGGAGGATGGGGAGGCCCTGCGTCTTGCCGATGAACTGAAAGCCCATTTTATCCGGGATATGGATGATGACCTCAACATTTCCGCAGCCATGGGGGGAATTTTTAATCAGATCCGAAGCATCAATCGCCTGCTCAGTGAAGGCCGCATGGGGCGCAGGGGAGCTTGCCGGATTCTTCAGGTTTTCCGGGAAATGGATCAGGTGCTGGGTTTTTTCAATGTGGTGGATTTTCAGGAGAATCCGGATATTGCCCGGAAACTGATCGAGCGGGAGGCCGCCCGAAATCGGGGAGACTGGGAGGCTGCGGATCGTCTCCGGGCAGAACTCGGGCGCATGGGATGGATTATCCAGGATGGCAAGACGGAACATGAGATTCTGATTCCCCAGGAAAGCTGACCCTGCATATAGAAAAGAGAGGCGCTGATCCATAAAAGCGCCTTTTACCGCAGAATGAGTCAAGGAGAGTTGATGCAAGCCCTTTATTTTCCCTTTCTGGATCCAGCCCCCCAGGCCCTTTCTCGTATGCGAAGGCTTTTTCCAAAGCTTTGGCTCCTTGCCCCCGTTGAGCTTCCCCCTGATACGGGTGACCTGGCTTTTTCGGAATCGGATCTGAGATTTCTGAGGCCTCAGGGACTGGATGAAAAATTTTTGCAGGCCATGCTCCAGGACTTCAAGGCGCGTCTTCACCTTCTGGGAAAAGAGGCTTTTTTGGATTTTTTTTCGGAGCCAGAGGAGGAAAGTCTCTCTCCTGCGGGGCTTGCCTTTGAAATCTGCGGAAAAATTCCTGAAAAGAAGGCAAGGGAGCCAGAGGGCATAAAACTGGCCATGGCGGCTTTTTTTCTCATAGAGGCCGAAGCCCTGGATCGCATGCAGCAGGAGCTTGATGAAGACCTCTTTCAGGTGGACAGGGCAAGACAGAGGATGATGGCCGCCCTTAAAGGGGAAGAGGAAAAGGTCATTTTTCCCTCTCCCACTCAATCCGCCTGCCGCATTGAAGCACGGATGCGGGCCTGGCTCCGCCTTGCGCGGCACTGTTCAGGCCTTCCCTCTTTCTGGGTGACGGATATGCCAGGGCTTGCCGATGTGCTGGAGACCCTTTTTCCCGTGGGCTGTGAAGAAAGAGCTGTCCACGGAACCGAAGGGTTTTCCTGGCTCTCTCCACAGGCGAAAGGGCGGTTTTTTCGGATTTCGAGGGCTGAGAATGCGGAAATTCTGGGCTCGGGTTTTTCGGAAAAGGCTGAGATTCCGCCTTTGTGGGTGGCCTGCCTGGAGGCGGAATCCGCTGTGGATTGAAGGAAGGAAATATGGAGTTGACAGAAGCTTGGAGAAGCCCCTATAAAACCGTTGGTTTTTTCAGAATCAGGCTTGTGGCAACTCGGTTCGGCATGCGGTAATGGTTCGTATGGACATTCCGCTGGACTTTGGATAAAGATGTGCTACATCCCTTCTGTGTGTTAACCTTAAATTTTTTTAAAAAGGAGCAGGACCAATGAGTGAGTACGCCCCCCTTGTGGATGAAGAGAAGTGCGTAGGCTGTGAAGAGTGCGTGGACGTATGCCCTGTGGATGTTTTTGAAATGCAGGGTGGCAAGTCCGTTCCCGTGAATGCGGATGAGTGCCTTGGCTGCGAAAGCTGCATCGAAGTTTGTGAGCCCGGCGCCATCGTTATCCAGGGATTGTAATTCTCTTTTCCTTGACGTGTTTTGTGGCTTCTGCCCGAAGACCCGGACCCGCCCTTTTAAGGGCAGGCCGGGTCTTCGCTTTTTTGAAAAGGCCGGGTCTTGGACCCTAGCCTTTGACCACGGCCAGGGGGCGCAGCCGCACAAGAATTCGGATGAGATCCCTTTGCTGTTCCATGACAAGGTCAATGTCTTTGTAGGCACCCGGCGCTTCTCCGAAATCCGTTCGTCCTCGGAGGGAGCCCTTCTGGATTCTCGGGAAGGGCGCATGCACAATGCCCCGCATGGAGTCTGCCACGGCTTCGGGGCTGAGCATGCGGCAGGCCTCGTTGCGACCCATGGTTCGGCCTGCCCCGTGGGAACAGGAAAAAAAGGCGTCGGGATTACCCAGGCCCTCCACAATATACGAAGATGTTCCCATGGATCCGGGAATGATGCCCTTTTCCCCCTGCCTGGCCGAAGTGGCTCCCTTGCGGTGAATCCAGACCTCTGCCCCCAGATGCCTTTCCTTTGCTGCGTAATTGTGATGGATGTTCACTTCCTCGCCAAAGCCACAGCCCAGCACCTCCCCCAGCACTTCCTTTACAACAAGCATCATACGTTTTCGGTTTTCCCTTGCAAAATCAAGGGCAAAGGTCATATCCCGTATGTAGTCCCGGCCCTTGGCCGTATCCGCATCCAGAAAGGCCAGATCCTCGGAGGGCAGAAGAATTTTTTCCCGCTGGTTTTCCCTGAGGGCCTGGTGATGGTAAAATTCCGCAATGGTTTTTCCGAGATTGCGGGAACCCGAATGGATCATGGCCCAGATCCGGTTTTGGGTGTCACACTGAATTTCGATGAAGTGGTTGCCTCCCCCGAGGGTGCCAAGACTCTGGGCCGCAATGTGGAGTGTATCCTTTTTCATCCATCCCGGAGTCCGGGAAAGGGCCTGGGCATAGTCTTCCATGCCCTTCCATCTCTGGGCCATCCGATGGCGATCAAAACCCGTGGGAATGCGGGAAAAGAGGAGGCGGGTGATGGTTTCCAGGGTCTTTTTTTCCGGGATCTCCTGAAAGTCCGTGGCAAGGGCGCACATGCCGCAGCCGATGTCCACCCCCACCGCATTGGGGATGAGGGCGTTACGCACAGCCACAACCCCTCCGATGGGCATGCCATATCCGGCATGGCAGTCCGGCATCAGGGCGATATGGCCCATGACCCTGGGGTGACGGGAAAGGTTTTCCGCCTGAGCCATGGCTAAGGGGTCGGGATCCGGGCACCAGGAAAGGATGGGAATGCCGTTTTCTTTGGGTTTCATGGGAAGGCTCCTTGGTTGTTGCCGGTTTTCTGGGTGTAGGGACTCCTGGAGAGAATGGTGGCAAGGGTGCTGCGCCGCATGTGATAAAGGTCTTTGAGGGCGAGAATCAGAGCCAGCCACATGCGAACGATGTCCGTGTGGGCCGTATCCGGGATCAGATGCGCGAAGGCGGGGTGCAGCTCCATGAAGGCCTCGGAGCGGTAGCGGTAGTTGTAGTGCTGCATGGTGGTCAGGGTTTTGAGAAAGTGGCGGATCTGCTTGTCTTCACAGGGACGCAGGGCTTCCTTTGAAATAAAACCCAGGGTGGCCCGTTCCAGGATGCGATCCACCATATCCGCGTCCAGCCAGGGAAGTCCCCGTTCATTGAATCGCAGGGATGTCAGTTCCCAGACATTCCATACCCTTTCGGGAATCATGCGTCGGGAAGCCCGTTCCGTGGCCCAGCGGATCATGTCGGGTTTGCGGGCTTCATCGGTACACAGACGTTCAGGTACGGGGATTTTGCCCACGCGCCCGAGATCGAGACGGTCTGCGTCCCAGCAGGTGCGCACAGTGATGTCCCCTTTGGTCTTTCCTTTGGTGTGATCCGTGCAGGCGGTCAGCAGAAGGGCGAAACGGGCATCATCCAGATCCATCAGGTGATGGCGCAGACGCCTTGCAAGGTTAGCTCCCCGGAGGCCATGATTGAAATCCAGACCTTCGTTTTTTCTGCGGGAATCGTGGAAAAGGGAAAAATAGGTGACAACCGCCCTGTCCGCGCCATTTTGTTCGGCAAGACAAAGACCGATTTCCAGAACCCTGGCCCAGTGCGAAACCCCATGGGTGCCAAAGGGATTCAGGCGATACTGGGAAAGGATTTTTCCGACAAGCTGTTTTTCGTTCATTCCGACACTCCTGGAAGAAGCCTTGAACAAAGGCGGTTTCATCTTTACAGTAAAAAACTGTTCTGCCCTGCATCCTGAGAAAAGCATATTATCAGGGGGCTGTCCATGATTGCCGCCCATAACCCTGGAAGAGAATGATGGCCGGAAAAATTGCGACAAAAATTTCGGATATGGTGGATACGGAGTGGTTTTTAGCTCTGGATACGGAGCTTGGGGAGAAAACCCTTTCAGATCCAGAACTTGTGAAGGGGATTTTGCCGGAGATGCCGGACGCAGCTTGTCTCAGCCATTGGCTTGCTTTCCAGAGAAAAAGGGCGACTGCGGAAGGCCAGCGGCCCCTTGTGGGGGAGCAGGTGGTTTTTGCTCTGAAACTGGGAGTTTTTTTACTGGTCTTTTTGGGTTTTATCTGCGGATTTTCCGTGGCCCTCGGGCTTCTCACCTATGACGGAAAAACCCCTGTGAACCTTCTCTACGCCCTCTTGCTCCTGGTGGGCCTGCCCCTCATCAGTGTTTTTTTAAGCCTCCTGATTCTCTTTTTTCGCAAAAAAAGTCTTCCCCTTAGTTACCGGCTTTTTCTTTCCCTGATCATAGCTTTTCTTTTCCGCCTTCTGAAAAGTGCGGGCCGGAAAATACCCTTGAAGGTTCAGAATCTGCTTGCGGTGAGGGGGAGGCAGATGGAGCGCTTTTCCGCACAGTATGGTCATCTTGTGCGGGCCTTTGCTTTTTTTGCCTTTCAGGCGGCTGGTTTTGCCCTGGTTTTGGGTATGATGTGCGCCTTTGTATTAAAGGTGATTGGAACCGATCTGGCCTTTGCCTGGCAGAGTACCCTGATGCCAGGGGCTGAGCTGGTTGAAACCCTGACCCGCACCCTGTCTGCACCCTGGCGTTTCTTTCTGCCTCAGGCCTTTCCGGATCCCGCACAGATTGAGGGATCGCGGGTGATTTTAAAAGAGGGTATTGGGGGCCTGGATGCCCGTCATCTCACGGCCTGGTGGTCTTTTCTCCTGATGTCCCTTTTGCTGTACGGTGTTTTTCCAAGGGCGCTTCTGGCTCTTTTTGCCCTGTGGCGTTTAGGGGAGAGGGTCAGGGAGGCAGGGATTCAGGACTCTCGGGTGCAAAGGCTTGGCTTTGTCCTCCGGCGTGCGGCCTTAAGGGGGGAAGAGAAAAACAGAACGCCTTCCCCAGAGCCCCCTCGTCCGGTGCAGAAAACTCCCCTTGAAGGGCCTTTTTTGGAAAAAACGGAAAAGCCTGTGCCTGGACCGCAGGCCTGGGAGCTTTGGATTATCAATGAAATTCCTGAAAGCCTTCACCAAAGGATTGCTGAAAAAGCCGCAGCGCTGATGGGCATAGAGCCTTGCGGCGTTTTTACCGTGGACATGGATGCGCTTTCCTCGATGAATATGGAGGCTCCCCTGACAAGGGTGCTGGCTCTGGAAGTTTTCATGCCGCCTGTGCGGGAGGATCTGCAGATGCTCCGGGAGGCGGCAGTAAAAAACAAGGCACCTTTCTGGATTTTTCCCGTGGGAAGGCCTCGGATTTTTCCTGGGGAAGAAGCGAGGATGGAAGGCCCGGATCCGGAAGATGTGGCCATCTGGTCAAAACGCCTGGAAGGCCTTCAGGAACCCAGACCCCTTCTTCACGGGGAGGTGAACCATGGCCGCTGAAGCGCTGAGACTGGAATTTGCCGTGGTGGGACATCCCAATGAGGGCAAATCTTCCGTGGTGGCCACCCTGGTGGAAGATGATGCCATCCGCATCAGTCCCTGGCCCGGAGAGACCCGTGAAAGCCGGGCTTATCCCGTGCGTGCAGGCGATACGGTGCGCCTTTTGTTTTCGGACACCCCCGGATTCCAGTCTCCCAAAAAAACCCTTGCCTGGATACAGGAACATGAAAAACAGATGACAGGGAGGGATCTTGCCCGGGCCTTTTGCGCGGCCCATGCCAGAGATCTGGATTTTACGGATGAGTGTGAGATTTTTTCGGCCCTGGCCCGGGGGGCTGGGATTTTATATGTGGTGGATGCGGCACGGCCTGTGCGGAAAACCGATCTTGCGGAAATGGAAATCCTGCGTCTTGTGGGTTTACCGCGCATGGCCCTCATCAATCCTAAGGGCGGATCGGATTCCGTGGAAGAGTGGAAGACCGCCCTGCGTAAAACCTTTAACGCTGTCCATGTGTTTAACGCCCTGACCGCAGGATTCAGTGAAAGGGTGAGACTGCTTTCCGCTCTGAAGGCCATGGACCCGGACGTGGAGCCCATTCTTCACCCGGTGATTCATGAGCTGGAGCAGGACTGGGAAAAACGTATTCGTCTTTCTGCAAAAAAGATTCAGGATCTGGTGACTGCCGTTTCCACCTATGCTCTGAAGGCGGAAGCTGTGGATGCCAGAGAAGTTGAGGTGCTTTCCGCACGACTGACCTTGCGCTGGCAGGAGGGGGTGCGAGGTCTGGAAGAAGACTGCTGGGAGCAGTTGAGGGAAATTTTCCGCCATCGTTTTTTTGCCCCTTCGCCAGACCTTCTGGCCCTTGTGGAAACGGATTTGCTTTCGCGCGAAGCCTTTCGTGTGTTCGGGCTTTCCAGATTACAGTTGGCCGCCATCGGCGGAGGCGCAGGCGCTGCTGTGGCCGCAGGGGTGGATATCGCCCTGGGCGGAGCGGCCCTGGGGCTGGTCACCGCAGCGGGAGGCCTTGCGGGTGCGGCCTGGAGTTATTTGGGTACGCGGAGTGGGGATGTGCGCAGGGTGGCGGGAATACGGGTCAGTGGCTTTGAGGTTTCGGCAGGCCCGGTCCGGGATGCGAGGATTCCCTGGATGGTGCTGGACAGAAGCCTGCTTCTCTTCCATGCCCTGGTGACTCGCACCCATGCGGCCAGGGAGGGAGAGAAGGAAGCGGGGCAGGGGCTTCTCAATGTTTTTGACAATGAGGAAAGAAAAACCCTGGCCGCCTTTATCAAGGATGCGGCCAGGGAGAAAAGGGATGGGGATCTGACCCAGAGAGTTGAAGAGCTTCTGGTTTCCATCCTGCGGCGTATTTCTCTGGGGAAGGATCAGAGGAAATAGCCAAGGATGTAGGAAAGGGAGGTCCAGGCGATCACAAGACAGAGGCCCCACTTGATCCATCGTTCCGGAACGAATTTCTGAACCCTTGCACCACAGTACATGCCGCAGAATCCGCCTATGCCAAAAAGAATGCCCAGGAGCCAGTCCGGCGAAATGGCCTGCTCAGGGTTAAAATAGGCAAGCCCCTGATAGAAGATGACACCTGCCACGCTGGTGATGAAGGTGCCCATCAGGGCCGCACCCGCCACCGTGTACACGGGAAGCCCGAATACGGAGACAAAAAAGGGTGCGATGATCGCCCCACCCCCAATGCCGTAGACCCCGCCGATGATCCCCACAATGCCGCTTAAAAGCATGATGCCGCCCGCGCTGACGTGGTATTCCTTTTCCCGGAAGATGAAACGTACTTCAAAGAGGCCCGAGGGCAGCACTTCCACCCGGCCGCTTCCCTGGACGCCTGGGGGGGCAGGGGCTTTTTTTCCCAGAAGATCCTTGAGCATGCGGGTGCCGATATAGAGAAGTACGCACCCCACAAAGAGTTTAAAGAGGGAAGGGTTGGGCAGATAATAGATTCGGATGATTGCACCGATGAAGACCCCCGGAAGGGTGCCGATCACCACGGCCCGTACCAGCGGAGGGATGAGTCGGCCTTCCTTGTAAAAACGCCAGACTCCGCTGGGGATGGCCACGATATTGTAGAGCTGGTTGGTGGCGCTGACCGAAGGGGTGGTAAAGCCCAGAAAACTCATCTGGAAGGGAAGGAGCAGAAAGGCCCCGGAAATTCCGCCCATGGCGCAGAAAAAGGCCAGTACAAAGCCCACCAGCACGGGAATGAAGGGGTTCAGGCTGAGCCCGGATACGGGAAAAAAAATTTCCATCGTCATGATCTCCTTTTTTGGGGTAAAAAATCAGGGGTGCGGCGTATCTTTTTTCCATTTTCATCTGGTGAATTTCCTGTACGTAATCCCAAGGAGTTTGTGCGTCAAGCCCCTCTTGGGGGGCAGGCGGATTCCGGGATCATCCGGCGTCTCCCAGGAAAGCCTTTGGGTCCGCATCCGCCTGCTGTTTTTGAAGTATTTTGTTCCAGAAAACAGGGGAAAAGGGCTTTTCATCGCCTTTTTGTATGCAAAAAAGATGCAAAAAATGAATCTTTATTTTATTTTTCCCTGTACAGGAAAAACAGCTTGATTTTTTTTGTTTTTCTGAAGCGCAACCGATCCTTATGATCCTGGCGATTTCCAGGATCTGTCTTTTTTCAGACAGTTTTTTCTTTTTTTTTACACCCCTTGGGGTTCGGCGTGGTGTCCAGGGTTCCATGGGCTGTTGAAAACCACAGTTGGGGATGATTTTTTTCTTGACAGAAAAGCTTAAGCTGTGGGAGAGTCGAATCCAGAAGTGAACGATGTTCGCATAGAAAAGATTGCTTTCAGTGCAAACACCTTCTTGCAAACCATCCTCCCGCCTTACTTCCTCCCTTGAAGGGCTGCATCCCATCCCCAGGATGCAGCCCTTCGATTTTTTCACTCCCTCCGCAGGGCTGGAAAGCCTTGAAATAAAAGGGCTTTCCGGATGCAGGGTTTCACTTCAATGCCCGTGAACCAGTTCTTGGGTGAAAAGGGCTTCGTCAAATCCGCACCCCAGGTAATCCACGATAATCCTGAGATCTTTGTGGGCATTTTCAAGACAGACCGTTCCACCGGGCGACGGGGTCATGTTGAAGGTGATCCCCCTGCCCGTGTCGATTTTTGCCTCTCCCAGAAGAAGCTCGCCCTTTTTCTTATCAATGAGCTGAGGTCTCAGCCCGCCAAATCCCTTGGCAAAGGTGAGATCCTCAAGTTTGGCGGAAGGAATGATCTTTCTCACATCCTTAAGAAAAAGGCGCTTGTTGATATGGGGGATTTCAAAAAGAAAGTTTTTCAGGATGTAATTGCGGATATCGCTGACCCCATAAAGACTGAAAAGTACCTTGAAAACGCCCTTATCCAGCCTGAGAACCTTGAAAAAATCAAAAATGGTGCGGACATTGTAACGCTCCAGCATGGGGAGGAGGAGGGCTGTGGGTCCGATGCGGGTGAGGCCCGGTGCTGTGATATCCGGATCACCATGGATGGCAGCAAAGGGGAGCTTGTCGTTTTGCACCGTATACACCTTGCCGTTAAGGTAGGGAGGAGTGAAGTAATAGGATCCGCCCACGGGCAGGCAGCTGAATTCATGACCGTACCCCATGCGCTGGGCAAAAAGAAGGGAATGGCCGCCCGCAGAAACCACAACAAAGCGTGCAGAAAGACGGGCTTTGGAGGTCTTCACACTGTAAAGCCCCTGTTCTTCCGTGATGGAGAGAACCGTTTCCCCAAGGCGCACGTCCACAAGCTTTTCGTTTTGTTTTTTCGCATTGCGGGCAAAGGAATGGGCAAGGGCGTAATAGTCCACAGCCGTATATTCCCCTTCCACGCCCAGGGCCACGATTTCTTCTTTTCTGTCTTTCACCACAAGGGGTTCAATCCTTGCAATGTCTTCCTTTTCCCACAGGCGCATATGGGGAAAGTGGGGGCTGAACAGGGAAAAACGTTTTCGGAGCAGCGCACACTCCTCAGGCCCAACGCCTAAGACCATTTTGGGATATTTTTTCATGAGCCTGTCGGTGTTTTTCTGGGCCTTTGCATAGTGGATCAGCATGTGGGCGGCTTTATTCACCTTGATGGCCTTTTCAAGGGAGTAATTGGTCTCAATATCTCCGCAGTGCAGGGTCTGGGAATTGTTGCTTGCTGCGGAATTGACCTGGGAGAGATCCTCATATTTTTCAAGGAGCCCGATGCGTTTGAGGTCCGTATACCGCGCCAGGGTATAAAGAAGGGAGGCCCCTGAAATGCCTCCCCCAACAATCAGAACGTCGTATGTCGTGCTTGTCATGTGTGAAGCCTTTTTATCATGAATGTTTATGGCACAAGACGCCTTCTTCGGAAAAATCCGATCCGGCCCCATTCTCTGTTCCGTTTCCTTCACCTCTTATAAACCATAGGGAGAAGGGCCCGCGCCTTTTTATACCGGATTTGAATAAGCCACAACCAATACAAGGCATTTTCATGAAAAAAGGGGGGAAAAAGCCTTCACGGATAAAGGCTTTGTTCCTGCAGGTAAAGGATTGTACTCCCATTCAGCTTCTGGTACGGTGTAAACCTTTGTAGTCAAAAGCCATCACCAAGTGCTTTGGCGGGGGATTCCATGCAGGTGAAAGAAAAATTTCAGGCCATCATCAAAGAGGCCCGTCTTTACAGCTCCCAGGGGCTTTATGACGAGGCTCGTATTCGTTTTGAGACATTGGCAAAGCTTGTTCAGTCTGTGGAGGCTATCCGGAACCGGGACAGTCTTCTGGCGGATATCCGTGATCGGATTGCGGAGCTTGATAAAAAAATTGCTGCGGTTTCATCGGAAAACGAGGTGCGTACCTTTACGGCAAAGGAGTCGGACCTTGTGAACACCCTTTTGCCGGACACCGAGGAAACCCCTGTGGAAATGCGTCTTGAAAAGGCAAAGCTGCTTGCGCGCTATGGATCCTATGCAGCGGCCATCGCACTTTTTTCCGTACTGATCCGGAAAAAGGAGGTGCGGGATGAGGCGGCCATCGGTCTGATCACGGCCATGGTGAAGGATGGCAAGGAAAAGGACGCAAAAAACCTTGTACAGAAATGGGAAACTCAGGGGCTTTTACCGGAAAAACATCTGGCACGCTGTAAAAACCTTGTGCCGGGTATGACGTCAGGCATGGAGGCTGTGGAAGACAATGAGATGGAGCTTCTTCCCGTGAGTTCTGTGGGCATACGTCTTGAAAATGTTCCTGAGGATCTCAATGAACAGATTGACCTGGATGTGAGCTTTCAGTCCGGCAATCTGGTAAGCCTGATTATTTCGAGCAAGGATAAAAAGCTGATTGATGACCTGAAGGTCGGATTGCGGCTCAATGACATGCGCTGTTATTCTCCGGTGGCCGTATTCCGCAGCTCCGGTGTTGTGGCTTCCAAACATCAGATTGACGCAGGTCCCAAAAAAGGGGACTGGTGCCTGAATATTGAAATCAAGAGCTGAGGGCGTGTTTTTGGGGTGAATGGATCCCGATATCCCGCGATCATAAAGGGGATACAATAGAATTGTGGAGGGTCTTTATGGCCGTTTTTAATATGCAAAAGCGGGTCATCGAGTGCAAAATTGTTTACTATGGTCCAGGCAGATGTGGTAAAACCACAAATCTTGAAACCATTCATAAGCTGTTTCGCAAGCAGACCGAAGGCGATCTGGTTTCCATTGATACGGAAGGGGACAGAACGCTTTTTTTTGACTTCCTTCCCCTGGGCCTTGGCAAGATCCACGGCTGCGATGTGCGCGTACAGCTTTTCACGGTTCCCGGCCAACCCCAGTATGCTTCCACAAGAAAGCTTGTACTCAAAGGCGCTGACGGCCTTGTCTTTGTTGCCGATTCCTTAGCTGTGCGCAGGGAAAAAAATATGCTTTCCCTTAAGGATCTGCATGAGAATCTGAAGTCCTATGGCCTTAACATCATGAAAGTTCCTTTGATTTTACAGTACAATAAGCGGGATCTGGCGAACGCCGGTCTTCCCGTCATGTCCATCGAACAGATGGAAAGGGACCTCAATCGTCAACTCAAGGTACCTTCCTTTCCCGCCAGCGCTGTGACGGGTGAGGGGGTGGGAAAAACCCTGAAGGCCTGCATTGAAAGCACCTTGCGGCATCTGCAGAAGGAACTGGACTGGGCGGGAAGATAGGGCGGACTCATGCAGACGGCAGACGTACTCTCCGGACGATTATCCTTTGTGGGCCTTGCCGATCTTCTCCAGTTTCTGGGAGCTGCGGTGGCCGCAGGGGAGTTGCGTATTTTTGCGGAAAATGGCGTTGAAGGCGTCATTTTCATGAAAAATGGTGAGGTTTTTGACGCAAGAATCGGCCGGGAACAGGGTGAAGAGGCCTTTCATACCCTCTTTACCTGGCAGGAAGGCCGTTTTTTGTTCATTCCCGGCAATCCTGAGATAAAACGTGAGATTCACCGCAATCTCACAGGACTCATTCTGGATGCCCTGCGCCGCATGGACGAGTTTCAGGCCATTCATGCGGGAAAAGATACGGAATCTTCCAGGGATCTCTGCCTTAAAGGCCCGACCATTGAATATAGCGATGTGGTGGATGAGGAGTTTCACCGGGATGGAACTGTGGTGGTGCGTCAGGGACGTTTTGGCTCCTGGCTCTGGGTCATCCTTGAGGGGAAGGTGCGTCTCTATAAGGAAGTGGGGGGACGCAGTGTTCCTTTGTTCTGCCTTGGAAAGGGTGCTTTCATCGGGAGTGCCGCAAGCTTTGCCCTGATGAACCGTCCCCGCAGTGCTTCCGTGCATGTGGTGGGAGAGGCCCTTCTGGGGGTACTCGATTCCCAGCGACTGGCAAGGGAATTCACCACCTTGGGTCCGGGCCTGAGGGATCTCGTCCTGGGACTCGACCGGCAACTCAGCCAGCTGGGGGATCTGCTTGCCCGCCTGCGGTCCTCTTCGGCGCCCTTACCGCTTATTCCCGAATCCTGGGAAATCCTGCGTCGTTCTGAGGGGGTTTCAGGCGCCTCCTTTTGTCGCGTGGCGCGTGGAAAGGTTGTACTGGGATACAAGATCGGGAATCATTTTTCAGAATTGGCTTCCTTTCCGGAAGGTGTCGTCTTTGCCGACCCCATGCCCGCCACCCGCATATGCCGGGATGGGATGGCTTTTTTCGGAAACGCCACAACGCGCATTCTTCCCCTGGAAGACGGGGATGCAGGTATGCTCTGGGACAGGCTTTCTCCCACTTTTCGTAAAATGCTGGGTTTTTCGGTCAGTTCCATTCAGACCAGCCTGGAGCTGATCGGAGAAGCCATAGAATGCAAAGGACAGCAGGATGACGCATGATCAGGGGATATCGGAAAAAAGACGTTTTCCCTTTCGACCAGAAACACGGAACCTCGTTCATTTTTCTGTGCTGGGCGAGAATGGGAGGATTCTGAACCAGGGTATGGGAAAAACCTTGAATATCAGCAGGGGAGGACTTCTCCTTGAGGCGCACAGCCCCATTCCTGAGGAAAGCCGGGTGCAGCTTTCCATTGGCATGGGGGATGAGATCCTGGATCTGGAAGTCATCATCGTCCATGCCCGGCCAGTGAAAGAAAAGCTTTGGCAGGCGGGCATGGCTTTTTTACCCATGACAGGCCCCAAGGCCAGGCTTTTATCCCTTTTCATTGAACGCTTTGAAATGGAAATGGATACATGATGCGCATTCAAGACCAAGGTCCTGTGCGGGTGGGAGTGCTTTCCGATACCCACATGCGAAGGGCAGAGGCAGACCTTTTTACCCTGCGGCAGGGACTTTTTTCCGATGTTTCCCTCATCCTCCATGCTGGAGATATTGGTTCACCCGCAGTTCTGGATGCTTTTTATGATGTGGAGGTGCTGGCTGTGGCGGGTAACTGCGACGGCCCGGAAATTCGTGCGCATCATCCGGTATCCAGGGTTATCTCCGTGGGGGGTGTTTCCATCGGCCTGATTCACGGCTGGGGCGAGCGCAGCGGCGTTCGCATGCGGGCAAGAAATTTTTTTGAAAATGTTCAGGCTGTGGTGTTCGGACATACCCATGTTCCGGAATGCTGCGAGGTTGAAGGGGTGCTCATGTTCAATCCAGGGAGCTTTTCAGACAATCGCGGGGGACCCTGGCCCGGTACGGTGGGGATATTGACAATTTTTCCCAATGGGGATATCAGCGGGGACATTTTTCCCGTTTGTTCTGTATAACCCCTGAATACGAAATGAAAGGATGTCTGAACGATGAGCGTTCCTGAATCCAATGTGGAACTCAGCGGCTTAAAGCGGCTTCGGAGCGGTAAGGTCCGGGATATTTACGAGCTTGAAGACAGTTTTCTCATGGTGACCTCAGACCGTATCTCCGCCTTTGACGTGGTGCTGCCGGATGCCATTCCCGGAAAAGGACGGGTTTTGACCCAGCTTTCCCTTTTCTGGTTTGACCGGATGAAGTCCCTTGTGGACAACCACCTGATCAGTGGGGATGTGGATGTGTTTCCCAAGGTCTGTGAACCCCATAAGGAATATCTGCGCGATCGGAGCATGTGGGTGAAAAAAGCCGAGCCCCTTGCCATTGAGTGCGTGGTCCGGGGGTATATTTCCGGTTCCGGGTGGAAATCTTATAAAAAGGATCAGACCGTGTGCGGCATTGCCCTGCCCGCCGGGCTTACGGAATCCGATCGCCTGCCTGAGCCCATTTTCACCCCCTCCACCAAGGCGGATGTGGGGGACCATGATATTAACATTTCCTTTGGCCAGGCCGTTGATCTTGTGGGTCGGGAAACGGCAGAGCGCGTGCGGGACTTAAGCCTTGCCATTTATAAGGAAGCTTCGGAGTACGCCCTTGAAAGGGGCATCATCATTGCGGACACCAAGTTTGAATTCGGTTTTGTGGACGGGAAACTCATCCTCATCGATGAGGTGCTGACTCCGGATTCTTCTCGCTTCTGGCCGCAGGAGGGCTACCGCCCCGGTGGTGCTCAGCAGAGCTTCGACAAACAGTTTGTGCGGGATTACCTGGAAACCCTGGATTGGAACAAGGAAGCGCCCGGTCCCAGGCTTCCGGAGGCGGTGATCCGGAAGACCGCTGAAAAATACGAAGAAGCCCTTTTCCTCCTGAGTGGTCAGCGCTGAAGGAAGGGAAGGCAGGGAATCGCATGTTAATTTCTGGGATCTGGGCGGTATCAATCCCTTCCGTGGATTTTTTCCATCTGAATGGATTGCCTGTGAATTCTGCATGCGATTCCCCCTGAAGATGGGGTCGATCTGATATTTCTGTGATTTTTTTTGAAAAAATTTTCTTATATATACGTGTAAACGCTGTTTATCTGAAAAAAAGATTGCTGCCCATGGGGGGTGGCGGAATCTTGATCTGGAAAATGCCTGACTGAAAAAAGACCCGATTCTCCCATTTGAGGGCAGAGGATAAGGGCATGCGGTATGCCCGCCCCATCCGGCAAGGTTTCAAAAAGCTGGCAAGGGCCCTTTGGGAAAGGTCGTTCAAGCAGGCCATGCGCAGGAGGACGATGATGCGATATGCAAAAAGAGGAGGCTTGGTATTGCTTCTGCTGGTGGGGCTCATGGGAAGCGCTTTGGCGGATATCCTTGTGATTGCCAACAGGGGCGTGCCCGCAGCAAGTATTTCCAAAGATGAAGTGGAGCGTATCTACCTTGGCAGAATGAGCCGTTGGGAAGATGGCAGCCGCATCAATTTTGTCGTGCTCAGGGACGACACCATGGACACCTTTTTGTCTTCTTATGTACGGACCACCTCCGCCCAGTTTGCCCAGCACTGGAAACGTCAGGTTTTTACGGGAAAGGGCCAGATGCCGCCCATGCTGGACAAGCCAAGGGATGTGGTGAGTTTTGTGGCCAACACGCAAGGGGCCATTGGTTTTGTGCCCGAAGGCACGCGTACGGATGAGGTGAAGGTACTGGGAGTGACCCCTTAAGAAACGGGTCTGTTTTTTAAAAAAAAATGAAAACGGATTCTCATACGCAAAAGGAGGATTTGCATGAAAAGTTTACGAGCAGTGGTGGTGGGCCTGAGCCTGCTGTGCCTGGCGAGCCCGGCAATGGCCATTGAATTTGGCGATGATTTTTATGGCGGCGTCACCGTACACGGCTTTATCTCCCAGGGCTATCTGAAAAGCGATAACAACAATTTCTTTGCAAAAACCGAAGATGGCAGCACGCGCTTCAACGAATTTGGTATCAACGTGAGCAGCCAGGTGAGTGACAGGCTCCGGGTGGGACTTCAGATTTTTGCAAGAAACCTGGGCGAGTTCGGAAAGGGTGAGCCTGAAATTGACTGGGGCTTTGCCGACTACCGCTGGAAAGACTGGCTGGGCCTGCGCTTTGGTAAGATGAAACTGACCCATGGTCTTTACAATACCACCCGTGACGTAGACATGCTCCGCAACAGTATTTTTCTCCCCCAGAGTATTTACAACGAGGCCTGGCGGGACACGGTTGCGGCCATCAGCGGCGCGGAGATTTATGGGGATATCTACCTTGGCGGCGCAGGCTCCCTTGCTTATCAGTTCCAGGGCGGGGAAACGGATTTTCCCGTGGACGGAGGTGTTGTCACCACAACCAAAGACCAGTCTCGTCTGAACAATATCCTTTCAACCCCGCAGTCCACGCACACCAAATATTCCTTCACCGGTGGCCTTGTCTGGTCGACCCCCATCAACGGCCTTCGCCTGAGCACCACAGGCTGGGTGGTGGAATTTGACACCGACGGCGTCTTTTCTCAGATGGATACTCAGGCGCAGGCCAATGTGCGCACCAACACCAATTCCAAGGTGTATACGGCTTCTCTGGAGTACATCCGGGGTCCCTTCACCTTTGTGACGGAGTACATGGGTGCCACCTACGAGTTTGCTACACGGGCCAAGGGCAACAGCCCCTTTGATCAGGCCATTAATGCCAACAAGCCCATTGATCTGGATACGGAAGGCTACTACGCGGCCATTGCCTACCGCTTTACGGACTGGCTGGAGCTGGGGCTTTCCTATTCAGAATACTATGCGGACAAGAACGACAAAGACGGCAACCTGAACGTAACGGACCCAAGACGTGTGGCCGCAGGATACAAAAAGCATGACGCCTGGCTTAAGGACACAGCCCTCACAGCCCGCTTCGATCTGACGGATAACTGGGTCTTCAAGCTGGAAGGGCATGCCATGAATGGGGCGGCCATTCTGATGAAAGACATCAACTCCGATGATAATAACAAGCTGAACACCTCGGAAAACTGGTTCCTTTTTGCCGCCAAAATGACGGTAAGCTTTTAATGAAAAAAGTTTAACGGCTTGAGTGTTTTATTATCCATGAAACGTGGCAGGGCTCCGGATCCTGAAAGTCAGGTCGGAGCCCTGCCATCGCAAAAAAAGACGGGGGGATCATGGGGCGCAGGATCGTTTGGTGCGGCATAGGCGCGATAACCGTTTTCTGTTTTTTTCTGGCCGCCCAGGCCATGGCCACTTCCGTGCAGTCGGAAAAGGAAGTGGCCCTGCTTCTGGAGCTTTCTGACACGGCATCTGTCGCCGATACCCTTGCCCAGGCGCGCGAGCAGGTTGTGCAGCGCCAGACCCGAAGAGGGCGCAGCCTTGCCATACACGGCATACGGGATTTTTTTGACTTAAGTGACAAGTATGCGGCGGTGGCTTACAGCGCCACCATTGTCCCCGATACTCCCGCCATTGCCATGGTCCTGTTTGAACGCGGAGCCTCCACGCTGATCATGCCGAAAAGCTTTCCTTATCTTCTCTTTGTGGGGGCTGGGGACATTGCCACCTATGAGCGCATCGATGACGCCGGGATCTGTGGGTATTTCCGTGAAATGGGCGTGAGCGACTGCGTTCCCGTATTCACCCAGCGCAAATGGAAGCAGATGCTTTCCGAAAAGGCGGACAAGAATCATACCCATGACGCCAGCACACTCACGGGAATCATCCCTGCGGAGCGCATGGATCCCTCCCTGGTCCGCCGATCCGAACTTCAGGCCGCCCTGGAAACCAAAGCGGATTTTCACCTGGTTCAACCCCTTCTTGTGGGAGCTGTGGCCCTTCCCGGAGGGGGGGGGGAAACGGAGCAGTTGCAGCAGCGCATTGCAACTCTCGAGGCCCAGGTGACCCGGCTGACCCGTCTGCTCGAAGGCGTGCAACGAACAGGCCAGGATTTACAGCTTCAGGGCCTCAACCTCGTTCTTGTGAACGGAGACGGAAAAACCGCCAGCGCCAATGGCGGCGGGAATCTCATCATCGGATACAACAGCTCAGAAAAAGTGACCGGCTCCCATAACCTCATCATCGGAGAAGGGCACCAGTGTTCAGGATATGGGAATATTATTTCGGGAAGCGGGCATCGGGTGGAAAGTTCATATGGTGCTGCCATTGCCGGTAAAAACAACAGCATTGGCGGCAAATCCGCCTTGGCCCTGGGGGGCGAGGGCAATCAGGCGGGCGGCGATTTTGCTGCGGTCCTGGGAGGGCGCAGCAATAAGGCGGAGGGGGATCGCTCCATTATTTCCGGCGGAGAGAATCGGGCAGTACTGAAAAGCAATCCCCATTTCACCGGAGAATAAAAAGGTCTGACCCGCAGGCCTGGGAATTTTATAGGGTCATGGGTGTCAGGTCCTGATGTTCTTCCTCAACGAAGTCTGTTTTTTGCGCTCACTTTTCGTATCCGGCAGACCTGCCGGTGATGTGTGAGGAATTTTTATGAATCCAGATCCATCAGCACACAATCAGGGCAAGTTTTATTACATGGTAAAAAGGATCTTTTTTGCCCTTTGCCTTCTCATGATCACATCCCACGGTGTGTTTGCCGGAGAAAATCGGGCCCTTGTGATCGGTATTGATCAATACCAGGACCCAGGCATCCTGTTTCCCGCTACGGCTGGAAAGGATGCAGCGGTTCTCGGGGATTATCTGGAACGCCATCTGGATTTCAGGGTGACCCGTCTTCTGGGCGCTTCCGCCACAAGGGAGGCGATTTTAAAAAGCCTTGAAACCATGGCCAGAGCAGCAAAGCCCGGAGATGGGCTTCTCATTTATTTCTCTGGGGCTGGGGAAACGGAAAATCTGTACGGGTACGGTTGGTGGTTGGGTGCCGATGCCCGCAAGGGAGAAACCGAGACCTATGTGGAGGTGAGCGCCATCCAGCAGGCCCTCCGGCAGACCCAGGCCAGACGGCTTCTGGTCATCTCGGATGCGCCCTTTCCGGATTCCGCCTGCGGACCCCAGGTGTCGCCCTCTGAGGACAAAGTGCTTCCGGGTTCCCAGGAAGAAGCATACGGCCATACCATTTTACGCAGAAACAGGGTGGTGAATTCAGAGGGTGGAGGAAAAAACGGGGTTCTCGTCTCAGCCCTCCTGGAGGCCTTGCCCAGGCTTGAAGGACGCATCGAAGGATACAAACTCTTTACGTATGCCCAGGCCTCGGCCAAAGCCTCAGGAGAAAATCTGGATTACCGGGCTTTACGGACAGGGCGAAGGGGGGGGTATGATGTGGTTTTTCTGCGGGAACCCGCTTCCCTGCCCTTGGTCACACCCACGGCCGCAGCACCGCCTGTGCAGGAGGTTTTGTCGGCAAGCCTTGAAATCCGCTCCCGGACAGAAGGGGCAAAACTTCGTGTGAATGGCCAGGACCGCGGTTTTCTTCCGGTGCGGATGGGCGCACTGGAAGCAGGCCTCTATCGTCTGGATATCACAGCTCCTGGGCATGAGGATCTGCGCGAGGAGTTGCGACTGGGGCCGGGAGAAGAACGGCAGCTGATCGTTACCCTGAATCCGGAAAAACCCAGAGAGGGCAGACTTTCCATTCTGACAAGCCCGGAACATGCCACCATCCGGTTTGAGAACAGGGCACTTACCTACTCTCCGGATATGTCCCTTGGTCCAGGCCTCTATCCTTTACGGATCACAGCGCCCCTTTACGAAGAAAGTCGCGTCAATCTGCGCATTGAAGCAGGAAAAAAAGAAGAAACCCATATTCGGCTTTCCCTTGTTCCCCGCCACGAAAATAGCCTGGGAATGGATTTTGTACGAATCGAGGAAGGTCATTTTCTCATGGGAAGCCCTGGGGGCGAGGTTCGAAGAAACAGCGACGAAGAACAGCACCCGGTGACCCTTTCAAAACCTTTTTTTATGCAGACCCATGAAGTCACTGTGGGGCAGTGGCGGCAATTCATCCTGGCCACGGGGTATAAGACCCAGGCCGAGCAGGGGGGCGGGGCCTATGGTTTTGAAAGCGGATTTCGCTGGGTCCGGGATCCCGATTATGACTGGCGGAATCCCGGTTATCCGCTGAAGGATACTTTGCCTGTGAGCGCAGTTTCCTATCATGATGCCCAGGCGTTTATCCAGTGGCTGCGTGAGAAAGAAGGCCTGCCCTATGATCTGCCCACAGAAGCACAGTGGGAATATGCGGCAAGGGCGGGCAGTGGATCTGCCTATGCCTATGGGGCTTGCCTCACGGATAGTCAGGCAAACTTTGCCGCCAACTCTTTCCGTCCGGGTTGTGCCGTGGGCCAGTTCAGAAAAGAGCCCCTTGCCGTGGGAAGTCTTGCGCCCAACGCCTGGGGTCTTTGGGATATTCATGGCAATATGTGGGAGTGGTGCAGGGACTGGTATGGCAAGTATCCCGAAGGAGGCGATTCCCGTAAAGACCCCGTGGGGCCGCCAACCGGGCAGAAACGGGTTGTACGTGGGGGAGGATGGGATACGGATATGGATTCAAGCCGTGTGGCCAATCGTTATAGCATGGACCCCTCTCTGGCCTATACCCATATTGGTTTTCGCCTTGTGATTCAGCCTTAAACTTTAGGTCTTTTTGTTTTTGAGGGGGGCCGTCCGCATGCGGACGGCCCCCGTTGTTTCAGGGATGGAAGGCGTAAAGCTCGGAAAAGGAGCGGATGGGGGACACAAAGCCACCCGGTGCGATCTGGATCAGATAAATTTCTTCAGAACCTGCATGTCTGTTTTCAGAAAAACTGAAACGGAAGCCACCAAGATCCACTTCAAATTGCTTGTAAGCCGTCTGAATAAAGGTTGGTGGGGCTGGGGGAGAGGGACTTTGACGCAGAATATGGGCAAAGGCCCGGACATTGAGATAGGCTTCAAAACCCGGAAAATCCATTTCTATGGTGGGGTCTTCTTTTTTGAAAGCGTCAACGGCCGCCGCATAGGCGTTAACGGCCGGAATCCTGCGGTAGTAGGGAAAGGGGACCGCCTGGCTTAAGACCACCCCGAGGCCACGATTCATGAGGGTATCGGCCAATGCAATGGGATCTGCGTGGGAAACCACAAGAAGAACAATAGTCCCATCGTTTTCCCGTATGTTCCGGATAAAGTTCGCGGTGATTTCCGGGGGGGCTGAGATGACAATGGCATCTGGTTTTGAGCTTAAAAGCCTCTGAGCCGCCGTCTTTGTATCACTATTCTCATCGGGGCTGGCAAAGCTGTGAACCGTCAGTCGTTTTTTTTCCAGAGCCGAACGTACGGCATCCAGATATTCGGCTCCATGGACATCATCCCCATAAAAAACAGAAATCCGGTTTTTGCCGGTTTCATCAATGAATCGGTGTACAAGGGTTTCAGCCTCACCCCCCACATCCGGACGGATGGAAAAGGCCGGAAGGGCTTGTGGGGTGGAAAGGCCGCGAAGGCCTGTGCTGCTGCCAAAAAAAAGGGTGGAGGTGCGTTGGGCATGGAGAAGGGTTTCACGGGTTCCCAAAGGGCCAAAGGCGCCAAAGAGGGCAAATACCTTTTCTTTTTCCGTAAGCTCTGCCAGGTTGGCCTGTCGTTGCCTGGAATTTCCTGCGTCATCCAGAGCAAGGATGCGTAAGGTTCTTCCGTGTACGCCGCCGCTGCGGTTGATATCCGCCACCGCAGCGGACATTCCCTGAAGCCATTTACCCGCATGTGAGGCTTCATTGCCGCTTAAAGGAAGGCTGAGGCCAATGGAAAGGGGAGGGGAAGGAGAGCTATCCGCAGAAGCAAGGTCTGTGGTTAGCATAAAGAAAAAAAGAAGAAGTAGGCTCAAAACGCAGCCTGCCCATCCAGGCAATGCCTTGCATGTCATATCATCACCATTTCTGTTGCTTTTTAAGATATGTGGTTTTAAAAAAAATGACGAATAAGCTGGGTGGCGGATCAGGACAATAATGTTTGCCATACATACGATTCAAGCCCTTTCTTGTCAAGAAAGGCCAATGTTTTGTCAAAGAGATTTTTGTAGCCCTGCCAAGGGGTTTGATGTGAAAAAACGGTTTTTCCATCTGCATCGATCCTCGGAAGAACCTTTGGGGTCACATATAAAAAAACAGGCCCCACCTCTTCATCCCGTACCTGAGGTAAGGTCCCCTGTCTGACATATAAATACAGAAACTTAAGGTTTGCCTCTCCCGGAGATTTAGGCTATACAATACGCACAAAGTTTCGTGGATGTGAGATTTTGGCATGCCTTCGGCAAGACAAGATGGCAACAAGGCTTTGAATGGATTGCAATGCGATCTCTCCGGCCTTCTCAGGCGGTAGAGGCATTGATCACTCATGACCCAGGGAGCATTCGAGGAAGGGACTATGGAGTTTACCCTTGATTTGGACAGACGTCAGATTGAAAAAATTGAAAAGATTCTTGATGAGGAGCTCATTGATCTTGGCGTCAGCAATGTGATTCTTCTGGATCTTGCCGGGAACGTCATTGTGAATCTGGATAACGGCAATACCCAGCATGATGTGTATTCCCTGGCAGCCCTTGCGGCAGGGAATTTTGGCGCTGTCAGCGCCATGGCCAACCTCATCGGAGAACAGGAGTTTTCCCTGCTTTTCCATAAAGGAGAAACGGACAGCATCCATTTCAGTAAGGTAACAGACGACCTCCTTTTGTTATCCATCTTCGGCAAAGAGGTTTCTCTTGGTTTTCTCCGGTTAAAGGTCACGGAGGCCGTACGAAAAATCGAATCGCTTTTTGGATAAAATAATCGGAGGCTTACCTTGGCGCTGATCAATCCTAAAAAAAAAGAAGTGCAGGTAAAAATTGTATATTATGGCCCAGGTCGGGGCGGCAAGACAACCAACCTAGAATACATCAATCAGAAATTCAAAAGCCGCATTAAGTCTGAAATGGTCACGGTGAAAACCTATGGTGACCGCACCCTGTTTTTTGATTTTCTTCCCTTGGATATCGGAACAATCAATGATTATAACATCAAAATCCAGTTTTATACCGTACCGGGACAGGTGAAATACAATGCCACCCGAAAACTGGTTCTTCGAGGTGTTGACGGGATTGTTTTTGTTGCAGACTCCATGACGCTGCGTCGGGAAATGAATATCCGCTCGCTGCAGAATCTTGAAGAAAACCTGCGCTCCTTCAATAAAGATCTTTCGAGGATCCCCCTTGTCTTCCAGTACAACAAGCGGGATCTTGCCTCCCACAATATTGCCTTGCTTCCCCTTGAAACCATGCAGCAGGATCTTAACGCCAAACTCAATGCGCCTTACATTGAAGCCAGCGCCATCTCAGGGGAAAACGTTGCACTGACCATGAAAAAGATTATCTCCATCACCATTGGATCCCTCAAAAAAAAGCTGGAGGAAAAATAAGTGACGGATAAAACAGATACGCTCACGATGGAACTCGATAAGCGTCTGGAAGATCTTTTTGATGAGGACACGCTTATGGAGCCTGAAAAATCCTCCTCTCCTCCCAAGCCCGTCAGAAAAGAAACCAGCAAAAAGAATCCGGATCTCCGCTTTGCCGGGGGAGAGAAGCCAGGGGGGGATCCCCTCCGGGGTCTCAATGCCCTTCTGCTCTCTATGGAGTGGGAGATTGATGACAGTGTCATGGATCAATATCTTGGGGAAATCCAGCGATTGCAGGGGACCTGGGAAAAGGATCGTATTGTTTTGAATTTTTTCCGCATACTGGAAGCCCTGGGCAGTTATCTTAAGCAGAAAAAGGTGCATGCGCATCAGGACACCCTGCGCCTCCTTCAGGAAATACAGGGTGAGCTGGGCATGCTCATGGATAAGGGAGAGACGCTTCAGGATTTACAGAGAAAGGAGCATTTCCAGAAAGCCTACCAGCATTTTCAGGATTTCCGGAAACAGATCACAGGGAAAACAGGGGATCTCTCATCCACGGCCAAGGCCAAGGAAGAGCAGCTTTCCGGGCTGATTCGCGGAATTGTCCGCGAAGAACTTGAAAAATTCCGTCAGCGTCTGCTCCAGGATCTTCGTTCCTGAGAGAAAAAAAGACGGTTGCGGACATAAGGCTTGGAGTGGAAGCCGGAACGTTTTGACGCAAGGGGCAGCCATGGCATTCTTTTCTGACGATCCATCCAAAATAATCCTCCGGCAGAGTGATTTTGACAATGACCGCGCCTTTTCCATGGATCGGGACATGCTGAAGGTGTTTGCGTCCATTGATGGAAAACGGAATCTTTCGGATATTGCCGCCCATGCCGGAATGTCCCTGAAATCTCTGAAAGAGGTCGTCCACCGGCTCCTGGCAGCCGGATTGGCAGAAACGGTGCAGGATCCGGGAAATGGGAAAACAGCCGCTTTCATGCACACCATCGAAGAACATCTGGCCATAGCCATTGGACCCATTGCATCCGTTGTCATTGATGACGAGATTGATGCAATGAAGGAATCCTGGAGTGCCTTTCCAATGGAGCGTGCGCCGGAACTTGTGAATTTACTGGCCCGACAGATACCCAGGGAAGAAAAACGCGTTGCGTTTCAGCAGGCGATGATTCCATTCCTCAAGGATATGGCGCGCTAAGGTCGAGGAGATCCCATGACAACCCTGATTTGCGAAGAGTGTGGCAAGATTTATCACCTGGATCCTGAAAAGCTTAAGGGCAAGCTCTCCGGGGATGAGGCAAAAACCCGTTGCCGGGAGTGTGGGCACCTGATCCGCATTTCCAGAGAGCAGCTGGAAAACGGTGGAGATACCAAGCCTCCACAGGCGCCTGCGGATGAAACGCCGCCCATGGCAGAAAAAATGGAAACGCCGCCCAGTCCAAGTCCCCCGGCCCCGGAAAGAAAGTCCAGCGCAAAACCCAAAAAACAGGGTTCAGGAACCAAAGGAATGGGCCTCAGAACCAAAATGTTCCTCCTCTTCCTTGTGGTTCCCCTTCTTCTTATGGCTGCGTCGGGAGTTTTTTCCCAGAACCAGCTCAATGAGCTGGCACGGCGCATTACCCATGAGAGTACCCGGGTGGTCCAGGGAATGGCTGAGGAAATCATTGCTGAAAAGGCCCGCTCCGTAGCGCTTCAGACCAAGATTTACCTCCGCAGCCATCCGGAGCTGGGAAAGATGGATTTTAACTATGATCCGGAATTCAGCCGCATTGCGGTCCAGCGTGTGGGAGACTCGGGGTATACCGTACTGTTTGAACGGCCTGGGGTGGATGAGCCGGACCAGGCATTCCGTATCTGGGCGCATCCAGATGCCCGTCTCATCGGGGTCCCGGTTCTGGACAGCCTCCGGGCCGCATTGGGTGCCCAGTATTTCAGCGAGTTCAGAAAAATATTTGAAGAGGCTCGCCTGGGGCGGGAGGCAAGGGGATATTATACCTGGATCGAACGGGATGGACAGCTTCGCCAGAAGTTCATGGTGATCAGCCCGGTGGAAGGCACCCGGTATTTTATCATCAGTACGGCCTACATTGATGACTTTACCATACCCGTGAGAAAACTTGAGGCGGAAGCAGGTGCCATGGCCCTGCAAACCCGGAATATTGCCCTGGGCATTCTGCTTTTTTCCCTTCTGGTCATCGGCCTTTCCATCTCCATTTATGGATACCGCATCACCCGAAACATCAAATACCTTACCCATGCAGCAGACCGCATCAGCGTAGGAGAGCTGGATACGGAAATCCGTGTATATGCAAAGGATGAAATCGGCAACCTGGCGGATGCCATTTCCCGTATGCAAGACAGTCTCAAGCTTTCCATTGAACGCCTTCGCCGTCGTCGCTAGCCAGAAAATGACGTTTTAAAAAAGCTGCGGAGTTTGCCCTATGTCCGAGATCCTTTTTCCCAATGACACGCCCGTGGCAACCGGCATGAACAGCTCTTACCTGCTTTTGAACCGGCTGATGGAGTATTATCAGCGTGAAACGGGCTGTGGGTGCATTCATTTCAGAGGCTCTTCGGTCGAGGCCTTACTTTTTTTCAATAAAAATCGTCTTGTGGAAGCCCTTTTCTGGGATGGAAAGGGCAAATCCACGGGAGGAGCGGCAACGGAGTTTTTAAAAAGCGAAATTCAGGTGCAGGATTTCAGGGTTTCGGTATATGGCATAAGGCCTGATGCTCTTCCCTATTGGGCAGGCCTTATCCATGCCACGCCCTTCGGACTGTCCCAGTCCGTTTCCTTCACAAGACTTCTCAGCATGCTTGAAAAACAGTATGAGGGACGACCCCATACGGGATATTTTCGCGTGCAGGGGGATAAGCGCAGGCAGCTGGGTTGGGTTCTTTTCCAGGAAAAACGGATTTACGGTTTTCGTCTTCCCGGCGAAAGGGCTGTATGGATGGAGCCTGAAGAAATGCCGGATTTCATCGAAAGATTTCGAAACGCCTCGGAAATACGCATCGATGCCTGGGCCCTTCCTGTGGAAAGCAAAGGATCCGAGGGCCAGCTCAAGCCCCCTGCCTCCCAGGAAACCATCGCCATGCTCCAGGACCTCATGCAAAAGGCCGAAGGGGTTTTTGGCCAATCCCGTACCAGCAAAGGACCCTTTCCCATCCAGTTTCGTAAAATATGCGTGGAATGGGCGGACTTCTATGAATTTCTCGATCCTTTTGCAGCTGAGTTGGAATACAGGGAAGGCACTCTGATATTTAAAGGTCAGGCCGGAGACGGAGAGGTTATCGAGGGCCTTTGTCGCGTTCTCACGGAATTGATGAAATCCGAGAATCTGGGGGAAGATTTTGCCGCCCACCTTGAAGCATGGAAAAATCAGCACCACAGACGGATTTCCGAACTGCAGGTTCGTTTTTCATGAATCACAGGTGTTTTTTGTCTTTTGTGGGTTTTAAGGGGATGGGAACATGAAAGCGTCCTTTACCTTGTAAAAAAAATATTTTTTCAGGTGTTTTAAGAAAAATCCATTTATTCTGAACGTGTTTTTGTCCCTGTTTTGATGTGCGGCCACGGAATCGAGCAGGAGGTTCAATGCGTATCAAGGTTTTAATCGCAGATCCAGATCCCGAATCCGCAAGACAGATGCTTGCCTGGATTGAAGAGTATGGGAAAAATTTTCAGTGCGTCACCGCAAGTACGGGAAAGGCCGCAACGGATCTTCTGCGTCAGGAAAACATCGGGATTCTGGTCACAGAATTGATTTTTTCCGACCTGGACGGGTTCGGGCTGCTGGATTTCATCAACACCCACAGCCCAGAAGTTCCCGTCATTGTGGTTTCTTCCCACGGAAGGCCAAAAACGCGTGAAATTCTCATCCGCAAGGGCGCCCAGGCTTTTCTGGAAAAACCTCTGGAGGCAAAAAAATTTCTTCAGACCTTTGACCTCACCGCACGCCGCATCCAGGAAGGAGGCTCGCTCAATGGTGCCTCTCTGGATACCTTTGCCCAGATGATCGAGATGGAACAAAAGACCTGCACATTGCGCGTACTTCACCCACCAAGCCAGGGCTATGGGCTTCTTTTTTTTAAAAACGGGGACATTGTACATGCGCGCATGCCGGGTGGTCTGGGGGGAGTGGACGCAGCTTACGAAATCCTTGCCTGGCAGCCCGTATCGCTTATGATTGAAAACCAATGCAGGATTCAGACCGAGGCCATTCAGGCCGACCTCCAGGCCCTGCTCATGGAGGCCATGCGTCTGAAGGATGAAAGATCGGAAAGGCGTACGGAAGTTCCTGTTGCCCCTCGATCTACCTTGCCTACAAAATCTGAAGAAGATGTTCATAAGCCCAACTCTGCTCCTCAGGACCCGGTTTATGCCTGGCTGGAAACCATCGGAGCGCAGTCCCTTGGCATTGAAAGTGTTTACCAGGATGCCGCATGGCGGGATCTTGTGACCCATGCCCAGATTATCGGTTCGGTCTTTGACGCAGGAAAACTCAAGGCCTGTTATCTCAATGCGGGCCATGGATCCCAATCCATTCTCCTTCCCGATGAACAGGATACGGTCCTTGCCCTGCTGCCTGGGTGCAAACGGGAGCAGATTGTGGCTGTGCTTGCCCATCACCCTCCCCGTTTTCAGTGGTAAAAACGCCGAATGCATCAGATGATCAGGGGTGGGAGTACGGCCGATGGATGGCCTGTTTTGGTTTTGTAATCCGTATGCGAGAGAATTATGAAAATTTTTTCCGAAATCCTTGCCCTCCAGGATGTTGAAGGGGTTGTTCTGTTTTCCCAACAGGGAGAACTTCTCGGATGGGAGTTTGCCCCCGTGCTTCGTTCAAAAATGGAACAGGGGACCTGGCAGACGGTCCTGGATCCCGATGGCGTGCGCAGAATGATCCAGAGTTTTGAAGGAATGGAAGAGGTGGAGCTTTTTTTTGAAGAGAAAAAGGTACTGCTGCGAAGGGCTGGAACCAACCATCTCATTGTGGTGATGGGGCGGAACGCTTCAACGGATATGATCCGTTTGGTTTCCGATACCTTGATGCCAAGTCTGCGTAAAGCTGTAAAAGCAAAAAAATTCAGTAAATTATTCCGTTTGTAAATGGGATGAGAACGCATTCCCGGCGTGTCCTTAAGACCGGATAGATACAGATTTGTTCAAAGTCATAAAAATTAAGGAAGGAATCTCCATGAATGCCCCGGCAGATACGCAGATCCGGATTCGTGAAGCAGAGGAATATTATCGACACGGCCTGTATACGGAAGCCAGTCAGTTGTATGAACGCCTTCTTTCCGAAGCATCCCTGGATCCGGAGACTGCGGACAGCATTGCCGAAAGAATCCGGGAAATTGATAAAAAAATCAAAGAAATGGAAAGCATCGACCGCCAGGTGCTTTCCTCGAGGGATCTGGATTGTATCCGCAGCACCTGGGGCAAGCAGGAAAAACCCTCGGATATACTCCAAAGCGGCAAAGCCTTTGGTGAGCTGGGCCTGCACAAGGAAGCCCTTGGAGAATTCATCAAGCTCCTCAGCAAAGACTATCCCTTACAAGAGTCCGTGCGATGGATACTGGACAGTCTGTGCGCAGCCCATCCCGGAGGCCGCATGCTGGAACCACTGCAGACCGCGCTCAAGGAAGCGGAAGTGGAGGCAAAGCTTGGCCTTGATCTGATCTTTGCCTGCGGAAAAGAGCTGTGCAAGCGTCAGATGACCGAGGTGGCAGAAGCCTTTTTCAACGTGGTCAAAGAAGACAATCCAAGATATCCGGGGCTTGCTGCGGAATTGGCGCGTTTTGGCAGTTCCCAGCGATATGATTCACGCTACGCTTTTTTATTGGAAAACAAGCTGGTCAACACAGAGCAGCTCCAGCAGGCCCTGGCCATGGCGAAAAAAAGCGGCAAAAGCGTGGAAGCTGTGCTTCAGGAAGAGTTCCGCATCCCCAAAACCCAGATTGCGGAATCCCTGCGACTTTTTTACAATGTCAACTTCAAGGCCTTTGATCCCAAGACACCGGTTCCCATTGAACTGATCCAGAAGCTTAAGAAAAGTTTTCTTTTTGAAAACAAATGGGTTCCCCTTGCATGGGATCTGAATGCTGTGGATGTGCTCATTGATGACCCCAAAAACATCATCAAAACAGACCAGGCCCAGGCCCTGCTCAAGGCTTCACACCTGAGGCTCTTTGTGGGATTCAGGGAAGATATTGAAGCGTATATTCACCTGTTTTACAAAGAAAACCACGACGAAGTGGATGCGGAGCAGTCGGAGGATGCGGTAGAGGGCTTTGACATGCTTCCGGATGTGGCCTTTGAGGAGGTGGAGGAAGAAACGGACAGTCGTCTGCATGATCATGACGATGCCGGATCCAGCCACACGGTGCGCATGGTGGACCAGATTCTCATCAATGCATACCGCAAAGGAGCTTCAGACATCCATATCGAGCCTTCTCCCATCAGTAAGAAAACCCGTATCCGCTACCGCATTGACGGTGTCTGTCAAGAAGTCCTGCAACTGCCCAACCAGGCGGCAAAACCGCTCATTTCGAGGATCAAGGTTATGGCGCGCCTGGACATTGCGGAACGTCGCATGCCCCAGGACGGTAAGATTAAATTCCGGCGCAAGGGTATTAGACCCTTTGAACTCCGGGTGGCCACTCTGCCAACGGCAGGGGGATTTGAGGATGCGGTTCTTCGTATCCTTGCAGAGTCCGGCGCCATGCCTTTGGGCAGGATGGGGATGAGTGATCGGAATCTTACCCATCTGAAAAAAATTATCCGCCAGCCCTATGGATTGATTCTGGTGGTGGGTCCCACAGGAAGCGGTAAAACCACCACCCTCCACGCGGCCCTGGGCGAGATTAACAAACCGGGTATCAAGATCTGGACTGCGGAAGATCCTGTGGAAATTTCCCAGGAAGGTCTGAGGCAAGTGGAGTGCCAGTCTAAGATCGGGCTTGATTTTGCAAGGGTTATGCGGGCCTTTCTCCGGGCGGACCCGGATGTCATCATGATTGGTGAGATGCGGGATCATGAGACCGCCGCCATCGGGATTGAGGCTTCTCTCACAGGGCATCTGGTTTTTTCTACCCTCCACACCAACAGTGCTCCGGAAACGGTCACCCGTCTTCTTGATATGGGGCTGAATCCATTAAATTTTTCCGATGCTTTCCTGGGCGTTATGGCCCAACGCCTGGTGCGTCGGCTCTGTGATCACTGCAAGGAAAAGTACCATCCCACGCCTGAGATGTTTGAAGAAATCCGCATGCTCTATGGCGAGGGCATGGAAAAAGCCGGACTGGTATATGATGAACATCTGTACCTTTATAAAAAAATGGGCTGCCCGGAGTGCAGCAATACGGGGTACAAGGGGCGGCTTGGCATTCATGAACTGCTTTTGGGTACTCCGAAGGTTAAGCTCTTAATCAAAAGGGCCGCCCCCACAGAAGAGCTGTTCATCCAGGGGGCTGCGGACGGCATGACCACGCTGATCCAGGATGGGATTGCCAAGGTTTTCCAGGGAATGACCGATTTTGAAGAAGTGCGTCGCGTCTGTGCAAGCTGACTCGGAAAAGGGGAGGGGCCATGGAGGAGAGAATTTTTGTGAAAGACAAGAAGGCCACTTTCATCTGCCCGGATTGCGGTTTTTCTGCAGTCCGGGATGTGAGTGCTTTCCTGACGATTCAGACCAAGGTCCGGATACGGCGCACCTGTAAAAAATGCGGGCGCATGGATTCTGTACTTCTGGAGCGCAGGCGTTTTGCCCGGAAACCCCTTTCCTTTGCAGGCCTTTACTGGAAGCTCAAAAATACCGAGATTCAGGGTTTCATGACTGTGGAAGATCTTTCCCGCTCAGGAGTCAGGGTAATGATTCCCGTATATCAACCCCTTTTTCCGGGAGACCTCCTTGGTATTGAGTTCCGCCTTGACAGGGGAGCCCAGCCGCTCATTCAGCGGGAGGCCATTGTCCGTAACATCCATGAAAAATCCGTGGGGCTGGAATTTTTATCCATGGAACACACGGATTCCCTGGGGCCTTACCTGGCTTTTTTGTAGCAGAATCCGGGAGTAAAGCTTATGGGGCGTATGAAAACGCAAGGAGGGGGGGCTGGCCTTTCTATCCTTGCATTTTTTATGTTTTTTTTAATCTCTGGGGCGTTTTTTCCCCTCCATGCCATGGAAAAGGTGCGTGCTGACTTTATTCCGGATGGAGACACCCTGCGCCTTAAAGATGGTCGATGGGTACGGCTTTGGGGACTGGATGCGCCGGAAGTGGGGCATGGACAAAAAAAAGGCAGTTGCGCAGGAGAAGTCTCACGCCGCGCTCTGAAGAGGCAGGTTACAGGCAAGGACCTTTATCTTCAAAGCGAGGGCAAGGACCGATATGGGCGTCTTCTCGCGAGGATTTACCTTGAAAACGGTCTGTGCGTGAATGAAGAGATGATCCGCTTGGGCATGGCATGGGTGTTTTTTCACGGGAAACCCGATGAGACCCTGCTCCGATGGATGGGGCTGCAAGAAGTGTCTGTGCGGAGCAGGAGTGGATTCTGGGCACAAATTCCGGACAACCCCTTTCCTGTCATCGGCAATCGACGCTCCCATCGTTTCCACCATGCAGAGTGCCCCCTTGCCCAGAAAATCAGTCCCAGAAACCGTATCCGGTTTTCATCCTATGTGAAGGCTTTCATGGCGGGCTATGCCCCCGCCCGGGAGTGTATTCCGGATCCCGTATGCCCACAAGGCCTTTAAAACCCCTGGGTCCATGGTTGTCAAAGGGGTTTCAGAGGCCCGAAGTGCTCCTGCAGATAGGCCTGGATACTGGTCAGAACTCCTGTAAAAACACGCTTCCCCGCAACACCTGCATAGGCATCCTTTGCGTCTCCGCAGAGTTTGGCATAGCAAAGTCCCACCTCACGGCCCGGATCTTCGGGATTTTGGGCCTCGGTAAGCGCAGAAACGTACATATCCAGACGGCGGCGCAAGGCGGCGAAATAATCAATCTCCGTGCCGGAATCCTTGCAGAGGGCGTCAATTTCCTTGGAAAGCAGGGCGATTTTCTGCCAGAATCCTTCACTCAGCGAAGTTTTTTCCGGGTGTTCGGATAAAAGAAAAGCAAGCCCCCATCCTACCGAGAGAATTTTCAGCATGCGCATTTCATATTCCATGGCGGGCCTTGGGATATGACTGCTCTCGGGAAGCCCCTCCACAAGGGGCAGGATATCGTTGCTGCGCGTGGCATAGGCGACAAGGGCTTCGGAAAGTGCAGCGATTTTTTCTTTGTCTTCCATTCAAAAAATCCATTCTTTCATGAGAGGTTTGATCCCGCCTGCGTAAAAAAACGAGAAGCGGGAGTGCAGGGAAAACCTTGGATCAACGGAGAAAGAGCCTTGTTTTACGTGGGATGGTGGTGTCTGACCTATGCGACCTATTATCACAGGATGGACCCAGGACGCCAGTCATACCCAGAAAATTTACCTGGCTGGAAGGGGCTTTTCTTTTTGCTTTCCCGCGGGTATCCCATTCACAGGGCCTGGATGGGTTCGCCTTTGTAAAGATGGGGGGATGAAATTTCCACAAAGCTTTTTCTTCTCATTTGAAAAGGCTTTTGTTATCTTCCCTGAGCAGCAGGGCAGGCATCACCCGATGCGGGAGCCAAACCATCTTATCCTGTCTTCACGCGTCTCGTCCCAATCCTTCCCTATCCGCCCATGCCTTTAACCCCATGATCTGAACCCGAAGCCAAAGGAGTTTTCATGAAGCGCAGTCTGATCCGCAGCACCGGTCGTTATATTCCCCCCCGTCTGGTTACCAATGAAGATCTCACCCGGTACATGGATACCTCGGATGAATGGATTCAGCAGCGAACCGGCATTGAGCAACGCTACTGGATCCCGGAAGAGGGTGGAGTGGGGGCTTCGGACCTGGGCCTTGAAGCTTCCCGCATCGCTCTGGACCGGGCAGGGTGGAAGGCCCAGGATCTGGATCTCATCATTTTTGCCACCTTGAGTCCGGATATCTTTTTTCCGGGATCCGGCTGCCTTCTGCAGGATAAATTGGGACTGGACACCACCCCAGCTCTGGATATCCGGCAGCAGTGTACGGGATTTCTCTATGGTCTGGCCACTGCCGATGCCTATATCAAGGCCGGTATGGCCAATCGTGTGCTTGTGGTGGGAGCGGAGGTGCACAGCTCAGGCCTGGACATCAGCACCCGGGGCAGAGATGTGGCGGTTCTTTTTGGTGACGGCGCAGGAGCCGCCTGTGTGGAAGGCGTGGAGACGGACCAGGAAATCGGCATCCTGGCCTCTGCCCTCCATGCCCAGGGGCGTCATGCCCAGAGCCTGATGCTGGAAGTGCCCGCTTCCCGGTATCCGGAACGGATCACCGTGGAAATGCTGGAGCAAGGTCGACATTATCCGGTTATGGAAGGAAAAACCGTATTCAAGCATGCCGTACGTCGTTTGCCCGAAGTGAGCCATGAGGTTCTGGAAAAGGCGGGACTGACCCTGGATGACATTGATCTCATCATTCCCCATCAGGCCAATCTCCGTATCAACCAGTTTTACCAGAAGGCCCTCGGCGTTCCCGAGGAAAAGGTTTTCCACAACATCATGCGTTACGGGAATACCACCGCAGGTAGCATTCCCATTGCTATGGATGAGGCCATTGAAATGGGCCGCATCAACACGCAAAAGGATACACTCCTGCTCACCGCCCTGGGCGCAGGTCTCACCTGGGCCGGGCTGGTCTACCGTTTTGGGGTCTGATGAAATCCCTCATGAACAGGCCCTGGGTTTGTTTCCTGAATCCATCCCAGAAAATCCCCCGCAGCGGAGGGCCCGGAGGTATTGGGGGGTGGTTCCGGAATCAGCCCCTGGCTGGGAAGAATGCATGGCCTTGACCAGGGTATCGGCCAGCTTTTTTCCGTTTTCAACCCCAAACTGGTCAAAGGGATTGATTTCTTTTAATAATCCCACATAAACTGTGCGGGCTTCCAGAAAAGCAAATAGGCGGCCAATGTCTCTCGCGTAGAGATCTGTGAGGGTGAGGATGCTCGAAGGACGGTTGCCCGGGCAGATCTGTTCCGGGCGGCCTTCACTGCGTCCCATGGCAAAGGCATCGGCCTGGGCAAGGAGATTGGCCCAGAGTTCCTGGTGGGGGTCTGGATTGGTTTCATGGTTGCCAAGGCTGGGCGGAGGGTTCAGGACACCAATGAAGTCGATGGGAATCCCCCGTCCCTGGTGGAGCATCTGGAAAAAAGAATGCTGGGCGTCCGTTCCCGTATCTCCGAAACAGAGCATGGCCAGAGAGGAAGCCGGGAGGGGCTTACCGGAAACCGTCAGTTCTTTGCCAAGGCTTTCCATATAAAGCTGCTGCATGTGTGAAGGAAAGCTTCTTAAAGGATGGGCATAGGGAATCATGGCAAAGGCGGGGTATCCGAGATAGTCCCCATTCCAGATATCGCAAAGCGCCGCGAGAAGGGGAAGATTGACGCTTTCACAGGCCTTGGCGCTGTGCATGTCCATTTCCCGGCATCCTGCGAGAAATTCTTTCACCACCTCCGGCCCGTACACAAGGCTTAGGGGCAGAATTCCCACGGCAGAGCTTGCGCTGTAGCGACCACCGATGAAGTCAAAGATGTGAAAGACATCCAGGCAGGCATCGGCCCCCGTATCCCCCGGACTTCCCTGGGCCGTTATGATCACAAGATGCCTTGAGGCAGGAACATGCGCCGCCTGCATCCACGTCTTTACCTGCTCAAGGTTTACATGCACCTCCTTTGTGGTAAAACTTTTGGAAACCACCAGCACCAGGGTGCGCCTGGGGTCCAGATCGCGGGTTTCGTGGAGAAAAGCATTGGGATCCATGGTGGAGAGAAAACGAAGGTCCATGGCGGGCGCATGGCGACCCGCCAGAGCGTCATGAATGGCCTGGGTTCCCAGACGGGAGCCTCCGATACCCAGAACCAGGATATGGGTAAAGGCTGCACCGTCATCGGCCTTTATTTTTCCTGCTCGCAGGGCTTCGGCAAAGGAGAAAACCCGGCCTTGCACATGAAAAAGGTCTTGGCCGACATTTTTCCCCTCCACCCATACGGTGGTATCACAATCCCTGGCTAAGGTATGAAGTGCAGGCCTTTTTTCTGAAATATTGACGTATTCCCCTTGCATCATGGATTGAAATTGTTGACGTAGGTCCTTTTCCCTTGCCATATCCACCAGCGTGTGAAGGATGGGAAGGTCCAGGCGCTGACGGGAAAGATCCAGGTGCAGCCCACCGCCGTGGAAAAACAGGTTGCTGCAGCGGGTGTTTTTTTTGACGAGGGATCTGAGGTGGGCAGAAGGCCGCTCTGCTTGCCGGGCAAGGTCTTGGAGCTTTGCATGAAAAGGGGACACAGGAATTTTGCTCCTTTTTTTGAGGATCAGGGACTGGGTAGAGGGGATTTTCAATCTTCAGGTTGTGGAGCATAGCAGGATGAAAAGTATCTGTGCAAGACTTTTGGAAAAGGGTGTTCGGATGCCGGATCCGCTGCAGGTCTGCATTGCAGAGGATGTGGATCTTGAGCGCATTGAGCCTGGGGTGACCCTGTATCCGGGATCCCGCATTTCCGGAGAGGAGACCCTCCTTCTGACGGGTACCCGCATCGGAGAAGAAGGTCCTGCAACCCTGCATAATGTGCGGACAGGACGAGAGGTGAGGTTGAAAGGTGGGTTTTTTCAGGACGCTGTCTTTCTGGAAAAAGCCTCGGCAGGGACAGGCAGTCATGTGCGTGGCGGCAGCATTCTTGAGGAAGGCGCTTCCATAGCCCATACCGTTGGGCTGAAGCAGACCATTTTATTTCCTTATGTCACCCTGGGAAGCCTGATCAATTTCTGTGACATTTTCATGGCCGGAGGCACAGGCCCTAAGAATCACAGTGAGGTGGGCAGCAGTTATATCCATTTTAACTTCACGCCTGATCAGGACAAGGCAACGGCTTCCATGCTGGGGGATGTGCCTTCCGGCGTGATGCTGGACAAAGCGCCCATATTTCTGGGAGGGCAGGGGGGGCTTGTGGGGCCCTGTCGGCTTGCCTTTGGAACGGTCATTGCTGCAGGTACCCTGCAACGAAAGGATGAGCTACGGGAAAATCGACTGCTCTTCGGTTCCTCCCTCAAAGCCGGGAATGTGGAAAGAAAGGCGGGGCTTTATCCGGGACTGCGACGCATTCTGGAGAATAATTTTTTTTACATCGCCAATCTTCATGCGCTGAAGGCCTGGTATGTGTTTTTCCGAAGCCGACTGATTTCTCCTTTTTTTCCGGAAAGCCTACTCCAAGGCCTTGTGACCATGGTGGATGCGGGGATTTCGGAAAGGGTGGAACGCCTTCTTCAGCTAAGGGAAAAAATCCGGACACTGGATGGGGCCTCTCTGGCTTCAAGCCCCCTGCACAGCGCCTGGGTTGAAAGGGCAGAAAGCGTTTGCGCCTTTCTTGCGGAGACTGAAAAGGCAGAAGTGCATGCTGAGACCGCTGTCCTGAAAGATTTTTTTTTCAAAGATCTGACTTTTGACAAAACCTACCTTGGCACCCTGGCCCTGTTGGATGAAAAAAAGCGGGAAGCCGGGCGTGCGTGGCTCAGCAGTGTTGTGCACACAAGGCTTGCGGGTGCATGGCGGAATCTTTAGTGGTGCGGAATAAAGGAAAAGGGCATGGAAAATTTTTTTGGTACGGATGGGGTCAGGAGCAGGGCGGGCCATCCTCCCATGGATGCGGAAACCATTGTGCGCCTTGGAAAGGCCTGGGGGGTATGGCTTTTGTCCCAGGATGAACAGAAGGAAGGGGCCCCTTGTGTCATCATCGGAAAAGATACCCGTGAATCCGGGGACATGCTCGCAGCGGCTCTTGCCTCTGGTATCATGCAGGCGGGTGTGGATGTTGTGGACGCCGGTGTATTACCCACGCCTGCGGTGGCTCTCATGGTTCGCGACCATAAGGCCGCAGGCGGGGCTGTGATTTCCGCTTCTCACAATCCCTTCTGGGATAATGGGGTCAAGTTCTTTAACCATGAAGGTTTCAAACTCACGGATTCCGAGGAGGCATCCATTGAGGGGATTCTGCGGTCTGCTGAAATTTTTGTACAGGGTTCCATCGGCCGTATGCGGGCTTCAGAGGATGGGCTTTCCTCTTATGTGCGGTTTATTGTGGAAAGGGCAGGGGAGGGAGAAAGCCTTTCCGGCCTGCGCCTGGTTCTGGATACGGCCCATGGGGCCATGTACCAGGCGGCTCCGGAAGCGCTGCGTCGGCTGGGGGCTGAAGTCGAAGTGATGGCAGCAGATCCCGATGGCCGGAACATCAATGATGGCGTGGGATCTCAACACACCGAAGCCCTGGCGCGCCAGGTCCGGCTGACAGGAGCCCATGCAGGCATGGCCTTTGATGGCGACGGAGACCGACTGATCGCTGTGGATGCCAGTGGCAACGTTTTGCGGGGTGATCTGCTTCTGGCCATCTTTGCCCTTGAGGCAAAAAAAGGGGGAAGGCTGAATCCCCCGGTTCTGGTCAGCACGGTGATGAGCAATCTTGGCCTTACCGAAGCCCTTCGGAGTGCGGGGATCTCCCATGAAATCACGGCTGTGGGAGATCGCAAGGTTCTGGAGCGCATGCGGGAAAAGGGCGGGCGTATCGGAGGGGAGGACTCCGGACATATGATTTTTCTGGATCCCCACTGCACTGGAGATGGGCTTTTTGCTGCGGTGCGTCTGGCAAGGCTTTGTCGCAAGACGCCCTTGGAGGAGCTGGCCCTGTGCATGAAAACTTATCCCCAGGTTTTGATCAATGTGCCCGTACGGGAAAAACCTCCTCTGGAAGAACTGAGGGAAGTGCAGGAAAGTATTTTGGCTTCAGAAAACATCCTGGATGGAAAAGGGCGGATTCTTGTGCGCTATTCTGGTACGGAGTCTTTATGCAGAATTATGGTGGAAGCGGCCTCGGAAGAAAAAGCCCTCCGTGCCTGCGCGCCCATTCAGGCTGCACTTCTGGCTGCAATTGGCGGGGTTTTGTAACAGTTTTCTCTTATTCCGGATGTCTGTCTTATTTCTTGCGGAGTTTTTATGAAAAAAATACGGATTGTTCCCATCATCCTTGCGGGTGGTTCCGGATCACGCCTCTGGCCTTTGTCCCGGCAGCTGCATCCCAAGCAGCTCATTTCCCTTAACAGCACCCGCACCATGCTGCAGGAAACCGTTTTGCGCCTGAAGGGCCTGGAGGGGGCCACGGATCCCATTGTCATCTGTAATGATGATCATCGTTTCATGGTTGCAGAGCAGTTGCGTGAGGTAGGCATTCGCACCACAGCCATCCTGCTGGAGCCGGAAGGGCGCAATACTGCACCGGCCATTGCGGTATGCAGCATTGAGGCTGCGGAGCGTTACGGCGATCCGCTTTTGCTGATTCTCCCTGCCGATCACTTCATTTCCGATCCTTCACGTTTTCTGGAAGCTGTGCAGTGCGGGGCTGGGGAGGCGCAAGAGGGACGTCTTCTGACCTTTGGCATTGTACCCGATGCGCCCGAGACAGGGTATGGTTATATCCGAAAGGGCGTTCCGCTGCCATCCAAGGCCTTCTCCATTGGAAGTTTTGTGGAAAAACCGGACAGCAAGACCGCCGAAGCCTATGTCAATTCCGGGGAATACTTGTGGAATTCTGGAATGTTTCTGTTCAAGGCCTCGACTATTCTTGAAGAGTTTCGCCTGCTCGTTCCGGAAATTCTCTCCGCCTGTGAGGCGGCCCGCAAAAAGGCCACTGTGGACCTGGATTTCATCCGGCTGGATCCTGCGAGTTTTCATGCCTCACCATCGGATTCCATTGATTATGCTGTGATGGAGCGAACAACGCGGGGGGCCATGGTGCCCCTGGAAGCGGGGTGGAATGACCTTGGGTCCTGGGAAGCGCTCTGGCAGGTGGGCGAGAAGGACGCCAATGCCAATGTTATGCAGGGGGATGTCTTGATCCATGATGTGAAACATTCCTTTCTTCACGCGGAAAACCGCCTCATCGCAGCTGTGGGCCTTGAAAATCATATTGTGGTGGAAACCCAGGATGCTGTTTTAGTATCTCCCAGAGACCGTGTTCAGGATGTGCGGAAGCTTGTGGACGCCATGCGCCTTGCCAGGCGGGAAGAAGCCATTTCCCACAGACGAGTCTATCGACCCTGGGGAAGCTATGAGACTGTGGCCATGGATGAACGCTTTCAGGTGAAGCGCATTACCGTAAAACCCGGTGCCAAGCTTTCCGTGCAGAAACACTACCATCGTGCAGAACACTGGGTTGTGGTGCGGGGTACGGCCATTGTTCGGAGGGGGGAAGAGGAGATTCTTCTGCGGGAGGATGAGTCGATTTATATTCCCCTTGGGATGACGCACCGCCTTGAGAATCCTGGTAAAATTCCTCTGGATCTCATTGAGGTGCAGTCGGGAAGCTACCTTGGAGAAGATGACATCGTGCGCTTTGATGATGTGTACGGAAGGGCCGCGGATCCAGGCTGATGCGGCGGTTTGCTTAAAAGAAGAAGCATCCGGCGCTTCCAGGAAACCTGTAAAGCACCGGATGCTTTTACGTGCGGCAAAGGGATTTTTTTTAAGAGATCAGTCTCTGTCTCCGAAGATCCGAAGCATCATGATAAAGAGGTTGATGAAATCCAGATACAGGGAAAGCGCTCCGAAAATAGCGCCTTTTCTCAAGGTGGCGTTGTCCAGATCCGCAGGCTGGGCAAGGGCCATCTGCTTGATTTTCTGGGTATCCCATGCCGTAAGCCCGATGAAGACGAACACGCCCACATAGCTGACGATCATGCTCACCGCAGAACTGCGGAAGAAGAGGTTCACAAGGGAAGCAATGATGATGCCGATCAGCCCCATCATCAGGAAGCCGCCGAAACTTGTGAGGTCCTTTTTGGTTACCATGCCGTAGACACTGGCCGCTGCAAAGGTCAGGGCGCAGATGAAGAAGGTTGAAACAATGGAGGCCTTGGCATAGACAAGGAATATCCATGAGAGGGTGACGCCGTTTAAGGCCGCATACAGCACAAAAAGACTTGTGGCCGTTGAGGCGGAAAGGGACTGGATTTTACCTGCCAGCACAAAGACCATGCCCAGCTGGGCAATGACCAGAATGAAGAAGAGTCCCGGAGGGACGATGAAGTGTTCGGATACAAAGTACGCAAGGCCGCCTGTGACAGCAAGGCCGATGGCCATCCAGTTGTACACACTCTGGATAAAACCATTGACGCGGACCTGGGCGGACTGATGGGGAGCAAGGATTTTTTCCATGCTGTGTTTTTCCTCCTTTAAGTATGTTGTGGTTCATGTGTTTTCACGTGTTCCGCATGAACACCAGGGGACATGCACCGCATCCCGCGTATCTGCGGTTTAGCAAGAGATACTATAAGAAAGGCTGGCTTCAGAATCAAGGAAAGTCGGAATTTGAGCCTACGATTTTTAAAATGCACTATAAAAGTTTACATAATTCACATTATCGGTTAATCAGACCCAGGTCTTCCTTGCGAAACGCTTGTCAAACTTTATAAAAAAGCATAGGATTTGCCCCATTTCCGCAGGCTCTGGATGCCCTCCGGGTCCCCAACCCCTGGATTTGCCGAGCATCCGCCTGTTTTTCAGAGATCGGCCAGGACACAATGCGGATTGCGCTTGTGGCTTTGGCCCCCCAGAAAGAAATGGGGATTTGGGAAGAAAGGCGGCGTCACACGCCATGGGGACAGAGCTTCAGGAAAAGGAAACACGGAAAATTTATACGGTCTCCGAACTGACCTCGGAGATTCGTTCCTGCCTGGAGTCCGCTTATCCTTTTATCTGGGTCACAGGCGAGATCTCCAATTTTTCCAAAGCCGCTTCCGGACATCTGTATTTTTCCCTCAAAGATGCCGAGGCCCAGATTGCAGCGATTCTGTTCAAAGGACAAGCCCGCCAGTTGCGCTTTCAGCTTCAATCTGGTCTGCGCATCGTCGGGCTGGGGCGCATTGGCGTCTACCCCCCCAGGGGCAGTTATCAGCTGATCCTCGAATATGTGGAACCCATGGGAACGGGATCCTTGCAACTGGCCTTTGAACAGCTCAAGCTGCGCCTTGGGGCTGAGGGTCTCTTTGATCCCGCCCACAAACGTCCCCTGCCCTTTTTACCCCACCGTATCTCCCTTGTCACATCGCCCCATGGGGCTGTAATCCACGACATGCTCAAGGTTCTGGGCAGACGGTATCCCAATCTGCATCTGGAGATTGCTCCGGTTCGGGTGCAGGGAAACGGGGCAGCTGAAGAAATCGCCCGGGCTTTGCATCGCATTGCCATGCAGGGCAAAAGCGATCTGATCATTCTGGCCCGGGGGGGGGGTTCCCTCGAAGACCTGGCGGCTTTCAATACCGAGGAGGTCGCCCGCGCCATTTTTTCCTGCCATATTCCCGTGATCACGGGGATTGGGCATGAAACGGATTACACCATTGCGGATTTTGTGGCGGACCTCAGGGCTTCAACCCCCACGGCAGCTGCGGAAACTGCTGTTCCGGACAAGGCAGAGCTCAAAGCCACCTTACAATCTGTGACCATATCCCTTCACCGGACCTTTGGCGGCTCCATCCAAAACCTGCACCGGGATATCCGAAATCTCCGGGAAAGGCTGCTGCATCCCAGCCGACACCTGGTTCTTTCCCGCATGCGACTGGATGAAACCCAGGAGGCCCTGCTGCGGCGTTTCCAGCGAATCCGCACCTGGAAGCAGCACCAGCTGGCCTGGATGCTGCGCAGCCTCTCCCCTGCCCCTTTGGTTCAGAAACTGCACAGGGAACGCAAGGCCCACATGGCCTGCCACAAAAATCTTTGTTTCCACGCCTTCTCAAGGCTCCACGGCCAACGCATGCTTCTCAACGGACTGCACCATCGTCTGCAGAATCTGGGGCCCTTTGCCATCCTGGGCCGGGGGTATGCCGTGGCGAGAAAGCTTCCGGAAAAAACTATCCTCAGCCACACAGGGGGACTTTCCCCTGGCGATGCGGTGGAAATTCAGCTCGCGGCGGGTTTTTTACGCTGCCGCATTGAGGAAATTGAACATGGCAAAAAAAACCTTTGAAGAAGCCCTTGCCCAGCTCCAGGGCATTGTGGAAGAACTGGAAAAGGGCGATCTCGCCCTGGAAAAGGCCATCCGGAAGTTTGAAGAAGGGATGAAGCTTTCCCGATACTGCAGCGACTGCCTGGATGAAGCGGAAGCCCGCCTGACCCGGCTGACGGAATCCGGAGAGGAGGCGCCTTTCTCCTTTGAAACGGGACCCCAGGAGGAGGCATGAGCATAGCCGATCTGTCAGCTTACCTGAATGCCTGCCGCATCCGGGTGGAAAAACGCCTTGAAAGTTTTTTTAAGGAAGACACCGCGCCCTGGGCCAGCCGACTGGACGCGGCCATGGTCCATTCGCTCTTGGGCGGAGGAAAGCGTCTGCGTCCCATTCTCTGTGTGGCGGCGGCTCAGGCCATTGTTCAGGACCGGGAAACGGCCCTGGACCGCTGTCTGGACGTGGCCTGTGCCCTGGAAATGATCCATACCTATTCCCTCATCCATGACGACCTTCCCGCCATGGATAACGATGACCTGCGCCGGGGGCGGCCCACCTGTCACCGGGCCTTTGATGAAGCCACCGCCATTCTGGCCGGAGACGCTCTCCAGGCCCTTGCCTTTGAAGTCCTTGCCTCTTTCGGGAAAAACAGCCACAATCCCCTCCTTGGGCTTTCCCTTGTGGTGGCCCTTGCCCGGGCTTCGGGCAACCGAGGGATGGTTGCAGGGCAGATGCTGGATCTTTCCGCAGAAGGGCAGATGCTGAATCTGGAGGATCTTGAAAAACTGCACCGTCTTAAAACCGGAGCCCTCATTGAGGTTTCGGTCTGGAGTGGCGGTGTTCTGGGTGGGGCCAGCGTCGAAGAGATCCAGGCGCTTTCCACCTATGGCCGCCATCTGGGCCTGGCCTTTCAGGTGACCGATGATCTTCTGGATGTCACGGGTGATCCGGCTGTAATGGGAAAAACCGCAGGATCCGATGTCCAGAACCACAAAGCGACCTACCCTTCCCTTCTGGGAATGGCAAAGGCCCAGGCCATGGCTGAAGAATTGATTCAAAAATCTCTGGACGCTCTGGAAGCCTTCGGGCCCGGAGCGGATCCCCTGCGGGCCATAGCGGCCTATGTACTGGAACGGAAACAATGACACTCGTGCCGTTTTGTTTTGATGAAGGAGTGTGTGCATTGGCTTTGCTGGATACCATCCATTCTCCGGCGGATCTTAAAAAACTGAAGCGGCCGGAACTTTTCAGGTTGGCCAGTGAGATCCGTGCAAAAATCATTGATGTCACTTCCCGCAATGGAGGGCATCTGGCTTCAAGCCTCGGAGCCGTTGAACTCACCCTTGCCATCCACTATGTCTTTGACGCGCCAAGAGACAAATTGATCTGGGATGTGGGGCATCAGGCCTATGCCCATAAACTGGTGACAGGTCGAAGCCAGGCCTTTGAAACCCTTCGCAAACCCGGAGGCATTTCAGGTTTTCCCCGCATTTCAGAAAGCCCCTATGATGCGTTCAGCACCGGGCACTCCAGCACCTCCATTTCCGCAGGCCTGGGTATGGCGCATGCCAAAAGGCTGTCGGGTGACAACCACAAGGTTGTGGCTGTGATCGGAGACGGGTCCATGACCGCAGGCCTTGCCTATGAGGCCCTGAACCACGCTGGGGATTCAAGGGGAAATCTACTTGTCATCTTAAATGACAATGACATGTCCATCTCTCCCAATGTGGGAGCCCTGTCCTCCTTTCTCAGCCGGACCTTTTCCGCAAGATACCTCCAGGATCTGCGTGCGGAATTCGGAAAATTCCTGAAATCCCTGCCCAGGATCGGGGATGATGTGTACCAGCTTGCCAAACGATCCGAAGAATCCTTCAAGGCCTTTGTGACCCCAGGGATGCTCTTTGAGGCGTTTAATTTCGACTACTTTGGCCCCATCAACGGCCACAGGTTGGATCATCTCATTGACATTCTGGAGAATATCAAAGAGCTGCAGGAGCCGGTTCTTCTCCATGTCACCACGCGCAAAGGCATGGGGTATCCGCCAGCGGAAAAAAATCCCACCTTCTTCCATGGTGTCGCTCCCTTTGATATCAAAACCGGAGAAAAGCTGCCCGCTGCCCCCTCTCCCCCAACCTATACGGAAGTTTTCAGCGAGGCCCTTTGCCGTATGGGCAAGGAGAATCCTCGAATTGCGGCCATCACAGCGGCCATGCCCGAAGGAACGGGACTTTCTGCCTTCGCGGCCCGATTCAAAGAACGTTTTTTTGATGTGGGCATTGCGGAGCAGCATGCGGTTACCTTTGCGGCAGGTATGGCAACGGAGGGATACAGGCCCGTTGTGGCCATCTATTCCACCTTCTTGCAAAGGGCCTATGATTCCCTTGTCCATGATGTCTGCCTGGACGGCCATCCCGTACTTTTTGCCATAGACCGGGGAGGTTTTGTGGGAGATGACGGCCCCACCCACCATGGTCTTCTGGACATGGCCTCTCTGCGTCCCCTCCCAGGCATGCTCATTATGGCGCCAAGGGACGAGGCCCAGCTCGTGGCCATGCTCAAAACCGGCCTTTCCCACGATGGGCCTTCCGCCATCCGATATCCAAGGGGGGCGGGGGTTGGTGTTCCCGTGGACTGGGACTGCCCTCCCCTGCCCCTGGGCAAGGCGGAGATTCTGCGTGCAGGCCAGGACTTAACCCTTTTTGCTTTGGGCCGACCCGTTCAGGCGGCCCTGGAAGCCGCAGAGATACTGGCATCCCAGGGCATTGAGGCTCAGGTGGTGGATGCCCGTTTTCTTAAACCCCTGGATGAAGCCTTCCTTGAAAACCTGGGGCTGTCGGGAAAACCCATGGTGACCCTGGAAGAGGGGGTACTTGCGGGAGGTCTGGGTTCGGCTGTGCTGGAGTTTTTTGCCGACCGGGGGATGGTCTGCCCGGTCAGACGCCTTGGGGTGGAAAATCCTTTCATGCCCCATGACCATCCCGATACCCTGCGAAGAAAATGCGGCCTGGATGTCGCCTCCATCGTCAGGGTTTCTTTGCAGATGCTGGAAAAGGCAGCAACCTGATGGCAAAAACGCACGCTGTCCGGAAAAGGCTGGACGCTCTGCTTGTGGAAAAGGGGCTGGTGCAAAGTCGTGAAAGGGCCAGGGCACTGATCCTTGCCGGTAAAATTCAGGTGGATGGCCTGCGGGTGGACAAGGCTGGTGCTCAGGTTTCTGTGACATCCCAGGTCTCTGCCGATGTTCCGGATTTTCCCTATGTCAGCCGGGGTGCTCTCAAGCTGGAGGCCGCCCTGAACCACCTGGCCCTGGACGTAAAAGGCATGGTCTGCATGGATGTGGGAGCTTCCACAGGAGGATTTACGGATCTGCTCCTGCAACGGGGGGCGGCCAGGGTCTTTGCAGTGGACGTGGGATACGGACAGCTGGCCTGGACTCTGCGTCAGGATCCCCGCGTTGTAACCATTGAAAGAATGAACATCCGCCATATGCCCCAGGATGCGGTGGATGTACCCATGGATCTGATCACCATTGATACAAGTTTTATTTCCCTGCGGCTTGTGGTGCCGGCGGTAAGAAAATTTTTAAAAAAAGACGCCCGTATCCTTGCCCTGGTCAAACCCCAGTTTGAAGTGGGAAAGGGTGAGGTGGGAAAAGGCGGGGTGGTGCGCGACCCAGAGCTTCAGGCTCGGGTCGTTACGGATCTCCGGGCTTTTTTCACCCAGCAAGGTTTTTTTGCAGGCAGGGCCATTGCCTCGCCCATTCAGGGGCCCAAGGGTAACCAGGAATTTATCCTGCCGCTCTGGACCCAGGCTGAACGTCAGAAAATGGAGGAACATCCGGAGTCTGTGGAACCGCCGTTGCCGCCCGAATTTTCGGGATTGTCAGACGGGCCTTCTCTGCCTTCCGGTTCGCATGAGGGAGACGTATAGACGTATAAACGAAAAAACAGCTTTTGATTAGGAGGAATTGGATGAGCGAAAAAGCCAAGTTCAAGCGGAATATCGCGCTGGTCGGTCATAGCGGTTCTGGAAAAACGGTTCTCGCAGAACGCCTCCTCTTTGACAACGGGCTTCTTTCCCGTATGGGACGTGTCGAAGACGGTAATACCGTGATGGATTTTGAACCTGAGGAAATTGCCCGCAGGGGAAGCGTTTCCACAGGGCTCCATGCTTTTTCCTGGAAAAAGCATGAAATCATGCTGCTGGATACACCAGGCAATGCCAATTTCTTTTCCGATACCCTCCTTTGCATGCAAGCCGCAGAAACCGTGATCCTTGTGATTGATGGCGTGGATGGCATCCGCGTTAAAACCGAGGAAGCCGCGGAAAGCGCTGCGGAGCAGAAAAAGCCTGTGGTCCTTTTTGTGAACAAGATGGATAAGGAACGCACCATTTTTGAGCAGATCCTTCAGGATGCGGAGATTCTTCTGGGCATACGGCCCGTCAAGGTACAGCTTCCCATCATGGATGGAGAATTCTGCACGGGCTTTGTGGATCTTTTACATCTTCAGGCCTATGGTTTTGGAGATGACGGCAAATCCAAAAAAATGGAAATTCCCCCAGACCTGCAGGGGGATGTGGAAAATGAGCGCATGGCCCTGGTGGAAGCCATTGCGGAAGCTGATGACACCCTGCTTGAAAGGTACCTGGAAGGGGAGGAGCTTGCCGGTGAAGAGCTGGCGGTGGGCCTCCAGAAAGCCGTGACCGACCGGGTCTTTGTTCCTGTGCTTCTTGGCTCTGGCCTGAGCGGTGCTGCCATGGACTTTTTTCAGGATTTCGTCGTACAGTCAACACCCTGCCCCCTGGATATGCCCCCCCGCCCTGCCCTGAAAGGTGATGAAGAGGTCGCCATTGCCTATGATGAAAATGCCCCCTTTTCCGCCTTTGTCTTTAAAACCGTGGTGGATCCCTTTGCAGGTCTTCTCAATATCTGCAAGGTGGTTTCCGGAACCCTTGGGAAGGATGGTGGATTTCTCAATGTCGGCAAGGATGAGAAGGAACGTTATTCCCAGCTTTACCAGATGGCGGGTAAACAGCAAAAACCCATCACAGAGGCGGGCCCTGGGGATATTGTGGCCTTTGCCAAGCTGAAAAACACAGCCACCTTTGATTCCCTTTGCGATGAATCCTATCCGGTCTTATTCCCCCAGGTTGCCCCCCTGGCTCCCTGCATGGGTTTTGCTGCCTACGCCGCCAAAAAAGGGGATGAGGACAAAATTTATGCTTCTTTGGCCCGTCTGGCCGAAGAGGACAAGGCCATACGGCTGGAACGCAATCCCACCACAAGTGAAATTCTTGTTTATGGCGTGGGACAGGTACACATAGAAACCATTGTTGAAAAACTCCGTCGTAAGTTCAAAGTGGATGTGGATCTGAAGACGCCCAAGATTCCCTACAAGGAAACCATCACACGTAAGGTGCGCGTGCAGGGGCGCCATAAAAAGCAGACCGGAGGTCATGGTCAGTTCGGAGATTGCTGGATTCGTTTTGAACCTCTGGCCCGTGGCGAAGGCTTTCAGTTTTCCGATGAGATTGTGGGCGGATCCATTCCACGGCAGTACATACCTGCGGTGGAAAAGGGGCTTCTTGAAGCTTCTGTCAAAGGTGTGCTGGCAGGTTTTCCCTGTGTGGATTTCAGGGCTACAGCGGATGATGGTTCTTTCCACGCTGTGGATTCTTCGGAAATGGCCTTTAAAATTGCCGCATCCCTTGCGTATAAGAAAGGGATGGAAGAGGCCAGACCTGTTTTGCTGGAGCCCATTTATAATCTTTATGTCAAAGCGCCCAGTGATTATATGGGAGATATTATGGGGGATCTCAACTCCCGCAGAGGCCGGGTGATGGGGATGGATACGGAGGGAAAAACCGGTACCATCAATGCCCAGGCTCCCCTTGCGGAGATCCAGAAGTACGCCCCGGATCTCACATCCATGACCGGCGGTCGGGGGACCTTCACGTCAGAATTCTCCCATTATGAGGAAGTACCCGCGGAAATAGCCCAGAAAATTATTGATGCGGCGCGTAAAGACGCGGATTAATCTGTTCTGTGAGGGCTTGTGCATCGTTTCTTTTCATCCCCGAGGGGAAAAGGAGTGCTGCACAAGCCTTTTTCTTTACAAGAGCTTGCGGCTCTGGTACGAACCTGAACCAATGAAAACAGCCTGATCCTTCTGTATCCGGCAAGATCTTTATGGCAGTGTTTGCGTATGCAGGCACAGGATAAGGCGCGTCGGGATGTTTTTCGTACAGACATCTGCGTTTCCGTTCCTGTCCGGGAACAGAGCACGGATCTGTTTTTTCTTAATCTTTCAGGTTTTCCGATCTTTTAAGGAAGGAAGTATGCGCAGAGATATCGTTCACGTGGGTTCGGGAAAACTCACCTATGAAATCCGGGAAATTGTAGCTGTGGCCCATGATTTACGCCAGCTTGGCGTTGAAATCACATGGGAAAACATCGGAGACCCAATACAGAAGGGCGAAGTGGTTCCCCAGTGGATCAAGGATATCGTCCATGATCTGGTGGCGGATGACGTAACCTACGGTTATGTGGCGACCCCGGGAATACAGGAGACCCGTGAGTTTCTTGCAGCCCAGGTCAATGAGCGGGGCGGTTACAAAATCTGCGCCAATGATATTCTGTTTTTTAACGGGCTGGGCGATGCGGTTGCCAAAATTTTTGGCTTTTTAAAACGAGAGGCCCGGGTCATCGGACCTTCTCCTGCCTATTCCACCCACTCTTCCGCAGAAGCGGCGCATTCGGGCTATGAGCACCTGACCTATGAACTGGATCCCAACAACGGCTGGATGCCTGATCTTGTGGATCTTGAAAACAAGGTAAAATATAATGATTCCATCGCAGGCATCCTTCTCATTAACCCGGATAACCCCACCGGAGCGGTTTACCCCAAGGAAATGCTGGAAGCCATTGTGGCCATTGCACGGCGCTATGATCTTTTTGTGATTTGTGATGAAATCTATGCCCACATTGTTTACAACGGCGCTCAGACCTGCCATCTGAGTGAGGTGATCGGTGATGTTCCTGGGATGGCTCTCCGGGGTATTTCCAAGGAATATCCCTGGCCGGGAAGCCGCTGCGGCTGGATTGAAATTTTCAACCAGGATCGTTTCCCCATGTTTGCCACCTACATCAAAACCATACGGGATGCTAAGATGCTGGAGGTGTGCTCCACAAGCCTGCCCCAGTTCTCCATTCCCAAGGTCATGGGTGATCCCCGTTATCGGGCCCATCTGGACGCACGGGCCAAGATGTTTGAGATGCGGTCCAATGAAGCCTATGAGGCTTTGAGTCAGGTTAAGGGGATTTCCGTTGTCGCCGCACGCGGAGCTTTTTATATGACTGTTCTTTTTGATGAGCATGCTCTGAATGCCCAGCAGACCCTTCCCATCGAAAACCCTGAAGTAAGGGCCTATGTGGAAAACAAGGTCAAGGGCGTGGAGGTGGACAAGCGTTTTGTCTATTACCTTTTGGGTGCAACCGGCATCTGTGTGGTTCCCCTCACCGGATTCTGCTGCAAAAAGCAGGGTTTCCGTATCACGCTGCTGGAAACCGATGACCAGAAGCGACCCTGGATCTGGAAAACCATTGGTGAAAGCATCGAACGCTACATTGCGTCCGCCCCCTGACCGGATTTCCATACCCTATTTGTCTTCCAAAGCCCGTTTTGTTCAGGCATCCGCTGCTGGCCATGGCAAAGCGGGCTTTATGCTGAAAAGACCTCATCTGAAGTCATGAACAAGGCACTGGCCATAAGCCTGCACCTCCCCTGCCCTTTCACTGGTCCAAAGGAGGCTCCATGCACTCTTCCCCCCTTGCCGAATATATGCAAAAGTCCATCGGTCATCAAAAAAAACTCTATGGCGCATACATTGATTCCTGTGTGATGCTTCAGGCGGAGCTGGAAAGAACCCTTGCCTTCATGTACTCGGATTTCCAAGGCATTCCAGTGGAAATCCGGGATATGGTGCAGGATCTGGGGTTGCGGATGAATGCCTGCAGAAGCGCTTACAAAAAACTCATCAATGCCCAGTTTGATTACTATATCCAGGCATGGGGAAAGCCCAGCGATGAAAGAGCATGAGCCGTCTGCCCAGGCGCTTCGGATGGCTGTGCTGCTTTTGGGCAGAAAAAGCCTTTCCAGAGAAGAGTTGAGGCAGAGGCTTCGCAGAAAAGGCATGGAGACGGAGGCTGTGGAGGAGGCTCTGCGGGTCTGTATGGAAAGGGGCTATCTGGATGAGGAGGAAAGGGCCTCTCAGATTGTGCGATCGGGTCTGCGTGCAGGCCATGGGCCTTTACGTGTACGTCGGGATCTCAAACAACGGGGCATCCCAGAATTACTGGGAGAAAAGGTCATGGAAGCCCTGATGGCCGAGGGGGATGCGATGCTTTCTGTCGCAGCCCGGAAAAAGCTTGGTGAAATGCATCAAAAGGATCCCGCAAAGAAAAAGGCCGCCTTGTATCGTTTTTTGCTTTCAAGGGGTTTTCCATCCTCGGATATTCTGCACTTCATTCACCATATGGAAGAAAACCCCCCTACCTGAATCCGGAGTTTTTTTTATAAGCCGGATCCGTTTTCTTCATAGGCCCTTCTCACCTCTTCACCAATGATGCCAATGCCCTTTTCAACCAGGGAGGGCGCTTGCCCATAGGTAACGCGGATGCATTCTTGGCAGTGAGGCCAGGCGGCATCCTGAATGCCAGGGAAAAAGTGGTGGCCAGGAACCACGAGAACGCCCCGGGCTTTAAGTCTCTCATAGAGTGTCTGGGAGCTGATGGGAAGATTCCGGAACCAGAGCCACAAAAAAATGGCTCCTTCGGGTTTGTGGATAAAATAATCCGTTCCAGTCAGAGCTTTTTCAAAAAGCGCCACAGCTTGGGCAGCCCTTTCCCGGTAGTAGGGCTTCACCACAGACTGACTCAAGGAAAGGATTTCCCCTGTCCTGACCATGTCCAGGGCCATCATGGCCCCAAAACTTCCCGTGGCGAGGTTCATGACAGCGTTCATGCGGGAAAGGGTCTGGATCACATCTTCCCTTGCAATGACAATGCCCGTGCGTGCTGCGGGAAGTCCCAGCTTGGAGAGGCTCATGCATAAAATGATATTTTCATTCCAGAAGGGCTGGGCTTCGGTGAAAATGATGTCCGGAAAAGGAGTGCCATAGGCGCTGTCCAGGATCAAGGGAATTCCAGCTTCCTTTGCCAGGCCATCCAGGGTGAGGATCTCCCCATCGGTGAGTACGTTTCCTGTGGGGTTGGTGGGCCGTGACACGCAAAGGGCCGCAATATCCGGCGACAAGGTAAGGTGCTGAAAATCTACCCGGTATTTAAAAAAAGGTCTTCTGAGAAATTCGATTCTGGGTTTAAGGGCTGTGAAAAAATCCGGCACAAGCCCCACATCCGCATAACCGATATATTCAGGGGCCAAAGGCAGGAGAATCTTTTTTTGTCCGCCCTCTGCATCCGGTCCTGCAAACATATTGAACAAAAGGAAAAATGCGGATTGGGATCCATTGGTGAGGGCGATATTTTCCGGTTTCAGGTGCCAGTCAAAACGGCGGTTCAGCAGACAGGCCAGTTCCGCAATGAAGGCCTTTTCTCCTTGGGGTGGATCATAAATACCAATCATCCTGCGGGTTTCTGAAGGACTGTCCACAATGGCGCAGAGGCGTTTTTTCATGGCAGCCTCCACCTCCGGAATATGGGCCGGATTCCCCCCTCCCATCATGATCATGTCTCCAGGCCCGGCCAGGGCATTCCCCAGATCTTCCATCAATTGTAAAATACCGCTGTTACCGCTGAATTTTTTGCCGAATGCGGAAAGTCGCATGCTGATTGTACCTTTCTTCCTGTGAGCAGATATCAAAATCTGTGCTAATAGCGCCTGAGGTGGAGGCTGTCAATGCGGGAAAAAAAATGAGCGGGAGAGCCCTGAAAAAGGCCCGCTCCGCTCATGGGTCAGGATGCCGCTTCTCTCTCAAAAGACAGGGTTTTTTCGTGCCCCCCCGTTTTTCCAGGCTCTGGTCCATGGGATTTGGGAAGGGGGAGCCCAAAAAAATTACCGTTTCGCCGGATATGCTGCCCTACCTTTTCAAACAGGTGAAAAGGTGGCATGAACCCTGGGATTTACCCCATGGGCAGAAGCTGCGCCGGGAATATGGAAAAAGGAGCTTAGCCGTTTTTTTCGTCAAAGCGTACGGACTCAGCACGATCCATGGCTTCGGGAAACTCGGTAAAAGGAAAGGGCCGCCGGTTTTCATTCAGGGAAATATAACGCAGAATCCGATAACTGAGAACAGCAAGGCGATCGGTGAAGTTCCGCAGGGGCTCCAGATGCTTGCGTGTGGCGAGGGCCCATATGAACTGTACACAGGAAAGGAAAATCTGTAGGGTTTTCAGAAATTCAAAGACAATGAAGAAAAATACCGTATAAAGTAAACGAACGGCAATGTCTTTGCGGGAAACGAAAAAGTTTTTTACCTGGTCCATGCACCTGCTCCTTATGAGTAAAAATATTTAACAAACCTACCCTGATCATCCCATGCCGGATCATCGATCAGGACTTTTCTTGCTGATATGGGAAAAAGCCAAAAAAAGTCTTTTTCCGGACATTGACAAAAAAGGCTGGAAAGCCTATAAAACCCTGCACTTTGTTTCCAGTGCCTGGATGGCGGAAATGGTAGACGCAAGGGACTTAAAATCCCTCGGTCGAAAGGCTGTGCGGGTTCGATTCCCGCTCCAGGCACCAACGTTTGATTTTACCAGATCGGGCTTAAAAAACATTGAAAGGGTCGCCCCTTAAAAGAGGCGGCCCTTTTTTTTCAGCGAACCCGTTTGTTCCGCCTGTGCTGGTCCACAAAAATACGGGTTCTGGCATAGGGTCCAAAGCGCTGATCTTCGGTTCGGATATGCTCCACAAGCCAGTGACCCAAAAAGACCAGAGCCTCATCCCGGATGTTGTCTGGGTCATCGGATATCAGACGGCGCAGGTTGAGGGTCTTGCGGATGAAAAATTTATGCAGTTTGCGGTGTTCCGCAAGCTCGGGATAGCCCAGCTGCTGCATGATTTTTTCTTCCAGGGCAAAGTGGATGCGCAGCCCCTCCCCTAAGTCGTTGAGAAGGTCAAAGAGGACGCGGGGCTCGGCTTTTTCCTCGTGTTTCTGGTAAATTCTGTTGATGTGGTCTGCAATTTTCTGTTTCTGTTCATCAATATTCTGAACACAAATGTTCAGATTTTCTTCCCATATGATCCGTTCCATACGCTCTCCTGATCCGTGGACGCTGGCCTGAAAAAGGCTCAAACGATGTTTTTTTACTTCTGCCACTCCTACTGCACAAGCTCTCATATCATGGGGAAGCCGGAGGAACAAGATAGTCCGCTTCTTGTGCATGGCGAATACGCATGGGCACCTGGATATGGATCCGGGCGCCTGTTCCCGGGGAGGACTGGATCTTCATTTTTCCTCCCAAAAGTGCTACGCGCTCTTCCATGCTGCGCAGCCCCATCCGTTTTTCATGCAGAGCCTCTCCCATGCGGACCTCTGGGTGAAATCCCTGCCCATCATCTTCAATGCGGAGAATAATGTGGGGGTGGGAGGCCACAAGACGTACCGTCACCTGCCTTGCGGAGGCATGTTTGCGAACATTGCTTAAGGCCTCCTGCAACAGGCGATAGAGGTTGATTTCCGTATCAAAATCCAGATCCAGCGCATCAAGGCCTGCGGATGAAAAATCCACCTGCAGACCATATTTGCTGCTGAGATCCTCGCAATAGACAAAGAGGGTGCGCACAAGACCCAGGGCGTCCAGGGTGGGCGGACGCAGGTCATAGGCCAGATCCCGCACTGCCTGAATGGAATTGCCCAGGGTGCGGTTCAGAGTTTCCGCCTTTATCCGCAGAGCCTGAGGAACATCCTCCCAGGCTCCGAAAAGATTCTGGGACATGATTTTCAGGGTTGCCAGGTCCTGGGCAATATGATCGTGCAGATCCCTTGCGATCCTCTGGCGCTCATTTTCCTGGGCCCGGATCAGCTCCTGGGTGAGAATCTGTATCCTGTGTTCCGCAGCCTTTAAGCGGGTGATATCACGCCCCGTACACAGGACACTGATAACCTGGCCGTCACTGGACCATTCCGGAATGAGGCGCCAGTCATACACACGATCTCCCTGACTGCCCGGACAGGAAAAAGTGAGGCTGCGGGCTACGCCTCCGTCAAATATAAGGGGCAGGTGGCGCACCAGCATCTGACAGAACCCTTCGTCAAAGCCCACATGCCAGAGTCCGTGATTGCGGATTTCCAGGGGTTTTAGACCGGAAATCCGGGTGACGGCGCTGTTGACAAAAACAAGGGAAAGATCCCTTGAAAACCGCATGATGATATCCGTGGAATTCTCGGTAAGGGCGCGGAAGGTTTCTTCCCGCTGGAGCAGTTCCCTTTCCACTCGTTTGCGGTCTTCGATTTCACGGAGCAGCTTCTGATTGGTGAGCAGGAGTTCTTCCGTGCGCTCCATGACCCGCCCTTCCAGTTCATCCCTGGATCTTCTCAGAGCACTTTCCACCCGTTTGCGGTCACTGATATCCCGCATGGATCCAATAACCCTCAGGGGTTCGCCCGTCTCATCTCGGATCAGCTCCGCATTCAGGGAAAAATCCCGGATCCGGCCATCCCTGTCTTTGAGCTGCAATTCAAAATCCTGGACCAGACCTTCCCTTTCAGCCTGGGAAAAAAGCATCTTTCTGGCCTTTTCTGGATGGATACAGTAGCCAAAGAAGCTGTTTCCGATGAGTTCTTCCCGCTGATAATGGAAAACCCTTTCAATGGCCGGACTGACTTCAAGAAATTTTCCGGTCATATCCGTTTCATAGTAAACATCCTGGATATTCTGAAAGATCCCTCTGTACTTCTGTTCACTTTCCTCCAGAAGACGGGCTGCTTTACGCCATTCCGTCACATCCCGGAGGGTTCCGTAAACGCGTACGGGCTCCCCTTTTCTGTCCCTTTCCAGGATGCAGTTCAAGGAGCCTGTATAGATATTCCCCCAGCGGGTGCGGAAATTGACCTCAAAATCTTTGAGTTCTCCATGGGCGAGCAGCAAGCGGACCATGGTGTCTTTTATTTCCGAATCCGCATAGAATCTGTGGATTTTTTTTCCGATAAATTCTTCGCGACTGTATCCGGTAAAAGCCAGTACCGCAGGACTGACTTCTACCACCGTACCGTCAAAAAGGGCCTCACAATAAATATCTCTTATATTTTCAAAGATTTTTCTATACTTTTCCTTGTATGAATTCAGCTGAACCAAAGTATCCTGTTGTTTTTTTGCAAGCTGAAGCTGATCCCAGCTTCTCCGAAGCGCATACAGAAAAAAAACCAAGGCCAAAGCCATGGCTGTGATTTCCGGGTAGGAAAATTTTTTTTCAAACTCCGGAAAGTTCCATAAAAAAAAGACAAAAAAGATAAAGACAAGCCCCAGGCCCACGTAAAAAAGATCTGTAAAAATTCTTTTCAGGTGTGGATGGTTGAAAAAAACACCCAAGGGTGGTCTCTGGGAATCCCGTACAGAGTGCATGTTAGACGATTTCCACTTCCGAAGGCGTGAGAACATCCGCGCCTCTGGCGTCACTGAATACGGGCATGCGTATGCCTTTGGCCCGCCAGCCCCGGTGCCGGAGAATTCCCTCAAAGGGCGGTTCCCCCGCCACCTTGCCCACAAGCTTGATCCGGCCAGGATCAAAGCCTTTGGGAACGGTGAGACGTCGACCTTCTTCCTCTTCCATGACCGGGATCATATCCAGATATCGGGCCAGGGTTTTCCGGGCGTTTTCGTGAACAGGACGCACCGCTGCCCCGATCTGATCATCTTCATACAGATCCAGGTCTTCGGCAAAAAAATCCAGGAGCCGGGCTTCTTTCTGCAGGGCGGAAAGGAGATACACAAACATGCGCTGCTCCCTGGCTTTTCTTGCTTCAGAATCTTCGACCGGCTGGGCAACCGAGGCTTTGGCGTCCTTTTTTTGAACTTTTTTTTCCTTTGTTTCAGGTAGTTGTCTGAAAAAAAGAGCGCACAGGGCTCTGAAAATGAGGGCTGCCATCAGGCCCCCAAGGGCACCTAAGTGGGGCAAGAGAGGGCCCAGAGAATGAAAGGTACCCAGGGTATCCGGAGAGGCAGAGGAGGCAAACCACCCGGTGAGGGTGGATAAGGGAAGGAAAAAGATCAGAGCAAGCCAGAAAACACGTCTTGAAAGCACAACAGAAGGGTTCACAATCACTCCTTATAAAAAACCGCTGGTCATGTAGCCTGCCCTATTGGGCGTTTGTGTTGAAAGTTCTTCAAAGAATCCGGGTTTTGCAAAACCCCGTGTGACATGATATAGATCCAGATTAAATTTTTCATGTGCGGCTTTTTTATGCCGCCAAAAAACTCAAAAGGCCCCTGATCCCTCACTATTGAAGGATCAGGAAAGCGCCGGTTACCAGAGCGGCTTTTGTCCGCTGAGTCTTTTCTGGGCTTAAAAGGGCTCTTATTCCCTGAAAGGCCAGCCCCCATCAGGATTTATCGTCAAGGAAGCCTCAGATCATGAAAACCATGGGAAGTCAAAAATCCTATATCAAGCGAGACACCTTTGATTTTGAAATCGGGTATCTTAAAAAAAGTCCCTGCCTGGCTTGCAAGCGCAAGGAAAAATTGCCCGCATGTGCAGCCTTGTGTCCGGAACTGGACGCCATACAGACGATACTGGCTGCGGGCATTGAACTGGGCAGAAACGAAGACTGAAAGCCGAAGGTTCAGCGGCATGGCGCCTGATGCTGAACCCCCGGATTCTTATCCTTCCTGGCGGAAAGCCGGTTCTATCTCAATTTTTGCTTTTTCCCGCAAAGAAGCCATCCACTGACCATACATGCGGTTTTGCTTGCGGTTTTTCAATTCCCTTTCAAGGCGCGGACGCTCTGTTTCAAAACTGGCCGCATCGGGAAGAGTTCGTCCTGTAATGCGGAAAACCGCATATCCTTCATTAAGACGGACCGGCTCATCGGGTATGGTGCTCTCCTTATCCAGGGCAAAGGCCGCACGGTTAAGCATGGGCAGGGCTCCGAGCTTGGGAATTTCCTCCTCCCGGCCAAAAAATCCTGTCTCGACAAGGGGAATCTCCGGATGCTCTCCCTTTTGCAGGGCCACGAGGATGGTCTGCGCCTTGGATTTTGCCATGGCCTCCCGCCCTTCCCTCTCAAGTTCCGCCACCATGCGTTCGCGCACTGCATCCATGGGAGGTACGCTTGACTCCTGGCGATCCACAATGGAAATCAGGAAAAGGGCGTCTCCGATTTCCACAAGCTCGCTGACCTCATCGTGGGCCAGGGAAAATGCCGTTTCCGCAAAACGTCTGGCATCCACCACGCCGGAGCTGGGACCTCTGCGGCCAAAAAAGGAGGTCTCATGCAGGGTCAGTTTCCAGGTCGCGGCCACTTCCTTGAGATCCGCACCCGCCAGGGTAGCGTCATATACCGCATCCGCCATATCATAGCTCTGGTTTTTGGCCTTTTCTTCCTTCAGAGCTGAACGCAGCTCTCCGGCAACAGCTTCATAGGGCTTCACCCCTTCGGGCAGACGCTCATCCACATGGATGAGATGCCAACCAAAGCGGGTCCGGACCGGCAGACTCATCCCATTGAGTTCAAGGGCAAAGGCTGCTTCTGAAAATGCGGGAACCATGGCTTCTCGTGGAAAAATTCCAAGCCTCCCTCCATCCGAGGCGCTGGGACATTGGGAATGTTCCCTGGCGGCATCGGAAAAATCCATTCCCTGGACAATCCGTTCACGAAGAGCCATAAGCTCCTGATACTTGGCGTCCACAAGGTTCTGGTCCGCATTTTCATCAACCTGAAAGAGAATATGACGGGCGGACACCCTTTCCGGCTCCCGGAAATCTTCGATGTGCATCTCATAGGCCTGGCGGACTTCTTCGTCGGTGATCTCAATGCGATCTTTGAGTTCTTCTGGGTCAAAACGAAGATAAGCTGCCTTCACCATGGGTTCTGTTCGGTAGCTTTCCTTATGACTTTCATATCGGGCCACAAGTGCTTTTTCTGTGACAGGTTCCGGTGTGAAATCCAAAGGCCGCAGCACAAGGGCTTCCATGGCAATTTTCTGGTTCTGGGCGTTGTAAAAATCCAGGGCTTCAGCCTTGGAGACATGAACTCCGCCAAAAATCAGCTCCTGCAGCTTGCCAAGGAGAAGATCCTCCCGCTGACGTTCTTCAAAAAAGACCGCATTCATGCCGTTGGCTTCCAGAAGACGGCGATAAAGAGCTGCGTCAAAACGGCCATCGGTCTGAAATACAGGAATGGCGGCAATGGCGGCGGTCACTTCCGCATCCGTTACCTGCAGTTTCTGCGTCTTGGCCTCCTGCATGAGAAGCTGCCTGTCTATGAGTCGTTGCAGGGCCTGCTCCTGCACCTGAAAGAGCTCAAGAATTTCAGGGGAGACCACCCCACCGAACTGACGACGGATCTGATCCACAAGGGATTGGTACTCCGCGCGATAGGCGTCCACGGTTATAACCGTTCCATTGACAACGGCAACCCGGTTTTGTTTTCCTGTGTGATAACTTTCCACTCCCAGAAAGACAAAAACAAGGACGATAATCCCCAGAATAAACTTGACCATCCAGGAGGAAGCTTTCTCCCGTATCCGTGCCAGCATAAAAGAATCCTTTTCTTTTGCAGAAGTTGAAAGCCCTGTAAAAACCTGATGCAGGGACTCGGAAGGGGTATTTTCATGAAAAAGCCCTTCACAGCTTCCCGCATCAGGACTGATTTTCACATGTAATGTGGATGATGGTGGATAGGATTGCTGAAAAACCCCATTCTTTTCAGCAAAAAACTGAATACGAATGGTTTTTTGCGCACAACCGGCGCTTGGGGTACAGCCCTCAAATATTTTAATGTATTCCAGTCTTTAAAATGATCACCTCCTGAAGCCAGTGTCTTATGATATTTTTTATTCTGCCACAAATTATGAAGAATATAGAATCCCAATCTTTTTTCAATGATTTTTTCCATGGATTTAAGATGCACAAGCCCGAAAAGTAAAAGTGGGCCTCCTTTTAAAATTCCTTGGCTCCTTTCTATTTTTTTATTGACAGCCTGACGCCTCTGCTGGTAGATGGTGCCTCGTTATCTGCATGTGGGGTTGTAGCTCAGCTGGGAGAGCGCATGGCTGGCAGCCATGAGGTCAGGGGTTCGATCCCCCTCAGCTCCACCAAAATATCAAAACGGTAAGGATCATCATGAAGGTGATCCTTTTTTTATGCGTTTATCCTGGAATATTTTTTTCAGGCCTCAGTACCCAGGCCAGCCATCGTGTCCCCACAGCAGACGTTTGTCTCTTAAAGTAACAAATGTCCAAACTCAGGCTTTGCCAGAGCGCGCAACCCGCATCCTCCTCCCAGAGATAAAAACGCCGTCCATCGCCATCCGTCTCCACGCCGCTTCCCTCTTTGAGGGATACATAGAGTCGTCCCTCTTCTGAAAGGCAGGGCAGAAATCTTGCAATGACTTGTGCCACTTGCAAGGGGGGCAGATGCACCAGCGCTCCGGAGAAGAGAAGACCATCCACCTGGAAAAGCTCAGATGCACAGGATGTGAAGTCTTCAAGGTGGACTTTGCACCCCGAATGGGAGCGAGCGAGATCCGCAAGCTCCGGAGAACGCTCCAGTCCCTGGGGCAAAAATCCCTGATCCCGCAACCAACGCAGATCCCGACCACACCCACAGCCCACATCCAGAATACGGGCTGCGGGTTTGAGTCTTACGACAAAGGGCTGAAGAAAGCTTGCAGGATCCGCAGCCATGGCTTTGCGGGTAAATTCCGCAGCCTTATTCCGGTAATAGCGGATTTCAGCCTCCGAGGCCTCAGGGCTTGACATAGGCGCAACCATCCTCCTGCTGGAGCCGTACAAGCTCCAGAATCCCTGCAGGGACGGTTTTCACCCCAGGCGGGAGTTCGGAAACATCCACCTCTTTGGCCTTGAGCGCATTCTGACAAGCGACAAAATGCACCCCTGCCTCCGAGAGAGCAAAAAGCCTTTGCGCAAGGGACTTGTCCATCTGACGAAAAAGGAGTACTCCGGGACCGTTCACCACAAAGTGGGCATTGACATGGGCAGGGCCTCCGGCAGCCCGGATCAGGTTTTCAAGGTTGGTCAGACCAATGGCAAGACGTTTTTCTTCGGGTTCATCCATGTGCAGCACCACACGCAGTTCCGCCACAACGCCTCCTTCAATGTTCATGTTGTTTTTTTATGGGGGACCCTGAATAAGGATCCCAGAATAAAAAAATCAGAGAAAAAATGAAACATCCTATGGAAAAAAAACATGCATTTTTCCACACAAGAAAATGAGCTCAGGGCTTTTCGAAAGGCCCTCCTTTCCTGGTACAGGACGCATAAACGGGATCTGCCCTGGCGACGCACCACGGATCCTTATGCGATCTGGATCTCGGAAGTCATGCTCCAGCAAACCCGCGCGGATACGGTGATTCCCTATTACCAGGCTTTTATGGAAAAATATCCGGATCTGGATGCTCTGGCCCAGGCCGAACCCGAATCCCTTCTTAAAAGCTGGGAAGGGCTTGGATACTATCAACGACTTTTCAATCTTCAGAAGACCGCCCAAAGGTTGAGGCAGCAGGGGTTGTCTCGCCTTCCCGAAGATCCTGAAAACCTGCGCCAACTTCCCGGAGTGGGACCATACATTGCCGCAGCTGTGGCTTCCATTGCCTTTCATGTACAGGTTGCTGTGGTGGACGGTAATGTGAAAAGGGTTATGGCCCGGCTTTTCTCAGACCCCTTTCCCGTTAATGCGGGAACTGCGCACAGGCATTATCTGCGCCATGCTTCCCTTCTTCTGGATCCCAAAAATCCCAAGGACGCCAATCAGGCGGTGATGGAGCTTGGAGCCACCTGCTGTTCTCCAGCAAAACCTAAGTGTGCAGACTGCCCTGTTTCCTTGTTTTGTGAGGCTTGGGCACAGAAAAAAACGGAGCTGTATCCCCTGCGGGAAAAAAAAAGACCCATTCCTTTTTTTTCCGTTGCCTGCGCAGCCATTGTGGATGAAAACTTCCGCATCCTGGTCACCAAAAGGCCGGAAACCGGCATGCTGCCCGGATTCTGGGAATTTCCGGGGGGTAAATGCGAGCAAGGAGAAAGTGAGGAAAGGGCCTGTATCCGGGAAGTGCGGGAGGAGACAGGACTGATTCTGGAAAAACCTGAGAAACTCTGCACCATTGGCCACGCCTATACCCATTTTCGCATTGCCATGACCCTCTTTGGCTGTCGCACCCGGGAAAAAATCCCTGCTCTCTTATCCCAGAGGGAACATCGCTGGATCTTTCCCGATGAACTGCAGACCCTGGCCTTTCCCGCGGCAAACCGTAAATGCATGCCCGCCCTTCATTCATGGCTTCAGAGGTATGCCTGAAATATCCATATAAGGAGTGTCTATGAGAAAAATTGTTGTGATTCCTGCTCGTTGGGGTTCCAGTCGACTTGAGGGCAAACCCTTACGCCCCCTTGCAGGCAAACCCATGATTCGCCATGTATATGAACGCTGCAGAGCCGCAGCCGTGGACGACGTTGTGGTGGCCACCGACGATGTCCGGATTCTTGAAGCTGTGGAAAATTTCGGAGGCAGGGCGGTACTCACCTCGCCTGAAAATCGTTCCGGAACGGATCGTGTTGCGGATGCTGCCCGCATTCTCGGCCTTTTGCCTGAGGATCTTCTGGTCAATGTGCAAGGTGACCAGCCCCTCATCCATCCCCGATGCATTGATGAGGTTCTGGCACCTTTTCAGAAGGAGTCGGATCTTGCCATGACCACCTTGGGTTTTGTCATCCAGGATCCAAGGGAAATCACGGATCCCAAAGATGTGAAGGTGGTGATGGACGCCAGGGGAAACGCGCTTTATTTTTCCCGGGCCACCATCCCCCATGTCCGGGATCGGGAAACCCCCTGCACCTACATCAAGCACCTTGGTGTTTATGCCTATACCCGGCGTTTCCTGGATATTTTCAGGGATCTTCCCACAGGAACCCTTGAAGAGATTGAAAAGCTCGAACAGCTCCGGGTTTTAGAGCAGGGATACACCCTCCGCGTGGTGATGACCTCCCATGATTCCCCGGAAGTGGATCTGCCCGAAGACATTGCCCGCATTGAAGCCCTCATGCAAGATTCTTCCAAAGGAGAATGAAGATGCGTCCATCCCATCCCCCTGAACTGATCCTTGCCTCCCAGTCACCGAGACGGAGGGAGCTTCTTGCGCAGGCGGGCGTTTTTTTCCGCGTGCTTTCCAGTGATATGGATGAAGAAAGTGTGCAGGCGGATACGCCGGGTCAGCTGGCCCAGATTCTTGCCGCAGAAAAAGCCGCCATCGTGAGCCAGCGTCATCCGCAAAGCTTTGTGCTTGCCGCAGATACCCTTGTGGTTGTGGGGCATGAGGTACTCGGTAAACCCAGAGACCGGGAGGATGCCGAAGCCATGCTACGCAAGCTCAGCGGCATCACCCACCAGGTGATCACCGGTGTGGCGCTTCTCTGCCATGAAAAGCAAAAGCGCCTTGTGTATGCGGTTTCCACGGATGTACGTTTCAAAATCCTTTCGGATGCGGAGATTGCATGGTATACAGCCACAGATGAGCCCTATGACAAGGCGGGTGCTTACGCCATCCAGGGTCTTGCCGCCCACTTTATTCCCAATATCTGCGGATCCTATACCAATGTGGTGGGCCTTCCCATCTGTGAAGTCATGGAAAGCCTTGCCCAGGTCGGAATTCTGCCCGCCTATCCTGCCCAGCCCTGAAAAAATGAGGATGCACCCATGATTGCCCAGAGACTGGAAACGCTGAGGGAAGCCATAGGAAACGCCTGTCTTGCCTGCGGCAGAAAGCCCCAGGAAGTGAAGCTTTTGGCTGTGAGCAAAACCAAACCCGAAGCCCTGATCCGTGAGGCGTATGGCGCAGGTCAGGAAATCTTTGGTGAGAACTATGTCCAGGAAATGGCATCCAAAGCGGAAACTCTCCAGGACCTTTCCCTTTGCTGGCACTTTATCGGCCACCTGCAGCGCAACAAGGCCCGTCTTGTGGTGCAGATGGCCGATCTTATCCATTCCGTGGATTCCCTGCGCCTTGCCCAGGAAATTCATAAGCAAGCTGAAAAAATGGGGAAAATCCAGAAAATCCTTGTCCAGATCCATCTGGGCGGAGAGGAAAGCAAGTCCGGGCTTGCGCCGGAAGATCTGTTTTCTCTGCTGAAGGATCTCGCGGATCTCCCCCACCTTGCCGTGCAGGGGTTGATGACCATCCCTCCGCCTGCGGAAAAGGAAGAAGACAACCGCAGGCATTTTGCCTTTTTGCGGGAACTGATGCAGAGCGCAAACCATAAAGCCCTTCTCCCTGCCCCCCTGCATATCCTTTCCATGGGTATGAGCGATGATTTCAGGGTGGCCATCGAAGAAGGTGCTACCCTCATCCGCATTGGATCGGCCATTTTCGGAGCCAGGGAGTAAAGCATATCATGAAAGTCCTGCTCCACACCTGCTGTGGTCCCTGTACCATCTATCCTTTGCGCATACTGAAGGAGGAGGGGCATACGGTTATGGGTTTTTTTTATCGCCACAACATCCACCCCTACGCTGAATGTCTGCGCAGGGAAGAAACCCTGAGGGCTTATGCCCTGGAAATGGATATGAAGGTGATTTTCCAGGAGGACTATGCTCTCGAAAAATTTTTACAGGATATGGTTTTCCGGGAGCCGGATCGTTGCAGAATCTGCTACCATAAACGTCTCAGCGCCACTGCCCTGCTGGCCAAAAGGGGAAAGTTCGACGCCTTTTCCTCCACCCTTCTCTACAGCCGTTTCCAGAACCATGCCCTCATCCGCGAGATCGGAGAGTCCGTAGGAAAAAAAACAGGCCTTACCTTTTTGTACCGGGATTTCAGGGAGGGTTGGCAGGAAGGTATTGAGGTATCCAGGCAAAGGGGTATGTATCGCCAGCCCTACTGCGGGTGCATTTACAGCGAAAGAGATCGTTACTACAAAGCCCCCGCTCCCCAGAGATAGGGAAAATAGCCCCCCATGTTTCATCACCTCTTCTCCACCATTGCGGCGCTTGTCCTGGTCACCACCCACAGCCCGGTTGCGAATCCCGGAGCCGTTGGTCTTCGGTGGCTGTGTATCCTTTTTGGCATAACGCTTTTTTTTATGTTCATTGACCGTTGGAACCGCCGGGCCATGGCCCTGCCCCTTGGGGCCTTCCATGCAGGTTTTGCAGAGGCCTGTCACCGGAGGCTCCAGGTACAGACGGTCTTGCTGCTCATACTTTTTGCGCTTTTCATCCATATCCTGCATCTGCCCCTGTTGCTCTGCCCGGACGTCGTTGCTTGGGTATTCCCTTTTTTGCGGGATTTTTCCAGCATGGCCTTTTATTTTCTGCTGCAGTCCGGCCTATGGTTTCTCGCATCAAAATCCGCAGGCGCCTACACCGGGACCGACGCAAAGGCTTTTATCCGGGAGCAGATGGGGCTCAGCCTGCCCGCCCTTTTGCCCTGGTTTCTGCTCTCCGGTATCCATGATCTTCTCCTGCTATTGCCCTTTTCTGCCTTTCAGGAAGTTTTTAAAAGTACCCCAGGTCAAACCATTTATTTTCTTTGCCTTTTTCTGGCGATCTTTCTTTTTGCGCCCATTGGGATACAGAAATTCTGGAATTGCACTCCCTTGCCCCAAGGCCCCCTGCGCCATCGCATTGAGAAGGTTCTTCGCCTTACGGGTACGGGATGCCGGGATATTCTCATCTGGCCGCTTTTTGGCGGTCGCATGCTCACCGCAGGTATCATGGGGCCCTGGTCCCGTTTTCGCTATATTCTTGTGACTCCTGCTCTTTTGCGCCACCTCTATCCTGAAGCCCTGGAAGCGGTCATCGCCCACGAGGCAGGCCATGCAAAGCGCTATCACCTGCCCTTATATGTCCTGATCCTTGCTGGTTTTCTTCTGGTCTCCTGGGCCCTGCTTGATTTTTTTTATCAGGGCCTTCTGCTGGGTGCTTCCTTTTTTTTCCTTCCCCATCTGCCATTCCTGCCGCCCGCAGGTGTTGCCACAGGCCTTGCCATCGCCCTCACCCTTTTTTTCTTTTTCTTTTATTTTCGTTTTGTCTTTGGTTTTTTCATGCGTAATTTTGAACGCCAGGCCGATGTCTTTGCCCTGAGTGTCCAGGGTAGGGCCGATCATCTCATTCATACCTTTGAAATGCTGGGACAGCTCACAGGGCAGGATCCGGATAAACCCAACTGGCATCATTTCAGTCTTTCAGAGCGCATGGATTTTCTTAAAGCCTGTGAAAGGAATCCCCGGAAAATCCTTCAGCATGACGCCAAGGTAAGGCGCAGCCTTGCCCTTTACCTTTGCGGCCTTTTCCTGCTCGGCCTTGGCGGAGGATATCTGCATTTTACAGGCGCGGCGACGGAGCTGCGTCTGCGGCTTCTCACCCGCAGTCTTGAAGTGGAGGCAGAGCGGAGCCCGGAAACTCCTGGAGTCCTGCGTTACCTTGGGGATCTTTATCAGGAGCAGAAAGCCTGGGAAAAAGCCCGCAGCGCCTATCACAGGGCCCTGATCCTGACCCCTGAGGATCCGGAACTGCTCAATAACCTTGCCTGGCTTTACATCACAGCCGAGGACAGAAAGGTCGCGGATCCTGACCTTGGAAGCTATTATGCGGAAAAGGCAGTGGAGAAAAGCAGAGGACAAGAACCCCACATTCTCGATACCCTTGCCGAAGGATATCACAGAACAGGGCGCGCCACAGAAGCGCTTGGTTTTGCGGAAAGGGCGCTCTGGCTTCAAAGGGAGAGGGGCCAGGATACAACCTACTACGAAGAACAGCTCCGCAGGTTCAGGGTCCCGGAAAACCCGGATAGCCCCTGAAGTCTCATTTGATGCAGACCTTACGGACCTGGAGCAGATCTGTATTCCCGCCAAAGATTTTTACAATTCCATCCTGTTTGAGGGTTGTCATCCCCTCGGCAATGGCCAGCTCCCGGATTTCTTCCATGGGAGCCTTACGCTGGATGAGCCGTTTAATGGAATCCGAGCCCACAAGAAGCTCATGGAGTCCCATACGTCCGGCATAGCCTGTGTGGTTACAGCGATCACATCCCTTGGGTCTGTGGAGTTTCAGATCCTGAGTATATGAAAGTCCGGTTTTTTCTTCAAAGCCTTCTCCGTATTCCCGAACGATCTCATCATACTCAGACCGTGAGGGCTGATATGCTTCCTTGCAGTTTTTGCAAAGGGTCCGCACCAGACGTTGGGCCAGAATGCAGAGAATGGCATCGGCAAAATTGAAAGGATCCATTCCCATGTCCAGAAGACGGGTCACGCTCTCCGGCGCGCTGTTGGTGTGCAGGGTGGAAAAGACAAGGTGGCCTGTGAGTGAAGCTTCAATACCGATCTGCGTGGTTTCCTTGTCCCGCATTTCCCCTACCATGATGACATCCGGATCCGCTCTGAGAAAGGAGCGCATGGCCGCTGCAAAATCAAAACCGATTTTGGGCATGACCTGTACCTGACGAAGCCCCCTCTGGGTGATTTCAACGGGATCTTCCGCAGTCCAGATTTTACGTTCCGGCTTGTTTATATATCCTAAGGCCGAATGCAGGGTAGTGGTTTTACCGGAGCCCGTAGGCCCGCAGACAAAGATAATGCCATAGGGTTGTTCAATGGCCTGGATGAAATGCTCATAATTGCGCTGGGAAAAGCCCATCTTGTTCAGAGGAATGGGTTCACCCGCAGCGAGAATACGCATGACCACATCCTCCATGGCACCTTGGGTCGGCACTGTGGCCACGCGTAGTTCAATGTCTTTTCCACCGTATTTCTTGAACTTGATTTTACCGTCCTGGGGCTTTCTGCGTTCGGCAATGTCCAGATCCGCCATAATCTTGATTCTGGAAACAATGGCGTTCCTGTAGCTGTAGGGGATGGTCTGGTAGACGGCGCAGGCACCATCCACACGAATACGGACCTGGGTGCTCTGTTTGCCTGGATAGGGCTCAATGTGAATGTCCGAAGCGCCCCTGGCATGCGCCTCCAGGATTACTTTATTGACAAGCTGAACCACAGCGCTGCTTTCTTCGGAAACCCCGGCTTCGGCCTCTTCCTCCTCCTCCGCTGCTTCCTTGAGTTGGGAGATCAACTCATCAATGGATGCCCCATCCTGGTTCTGCTGAAAAAAACGGTCAATGAAGCGGAGAATATCATCATGAAAGCAGAAGGTGAAAATGGGGCTGTGATTGGGAAAAAGGGCGCGAACCTCTGAGAGACGCTGCAGGTCATGGGGGTTGTCAATGGCAATGAGGGGCTGGCCGTCCTCCGTACCCACAGGAACCCAGAAGTTGGCCCGCATGAATCCCACCTTAAGGCCTTCCAGCCATTCTCCGGGAATGGGGAGCAGATCCGTGTAAGCCTGATACCCGATCTTGTAAAAGCGGGCCAGTGATTCGCCCACATCTTTTTTGCTGATCTTTAAGTCCTGAAGCAGGATGCTTTCCACACTGGTCTTACGACTTCTCGCAAGGGTGACCGCATCATTGAGTTCCTTTTGGGTCATGATATGGTTTTCAAGAAGATGATCAAACTTGGTCACCCTGCGGCTGCTGGCCAGTCTTTTCTGATTGTGCAGGGCAATCCCCAGCACCTGCGCCAGCTCCGAGACATAAATTTCATCCCGCGCATCAAAAACCGTTCCGTTTTTGCGGTTAATAAGCTGCAAGGCCCCCAGCAGAAAGCTTTTATAGATGATCGGCACCACCAGAACCTGACGAGTGACAAAACCTGAACGCTTATCCCAGCTTTTATCAAAGGAAAGGATGGGGTCGATGCGTCTGAGCTCTCCTTCATCATACACATTGCCCACATTCACAAGCTTCTGGTTAAATACAGAATAGCCTGCAATGCTGTTGGTAGAGATGGGCACGCGGATTTCCCCGATTTCATCTCCGCTTTTAAATCGGGAAACAAGTTCCCGCTTGATACCATCCACATAATAAATGGTGAGACGCTCACAGGCAAAAAGCGAGGTGATTTCCTCTTTGAGATCAATGAAAATCTCATCAATGCGTGCGGCAGAGTAAATCTTATTGGTGATTTCCTGCAGGCGTGTCCGGTATTCGACCTCGGACTTGAGGGTTTGCACATCCTGGCTTTTTTCCACTGGGTGCATGATCCGCTCCTCAGAATACAGGTCCTATGGCTGCAACAAGACATAAAGGGGCAAAATACGGATGCAAAGAATCTATGCCTTGAAAAAACGATACCACAGTTTACGTACGCCACCGCCAATGAGAATGATTCCCATGAGATAAAAGCAGAGTCGTATGAAAAAACCAGAGCCTGCAAAAATCTCCATTTCAAGAATCCCCGGCATGACCTGGGGAATTCTGATGAAGACGCCAATACCTGCTCCGATGAGAGCCATGGCCCAGAGGATGTCCAGGGGATTTTTATTGTCTTTTGTCATCCAGCGCACTCCTTAGCAGTTTTAAAGCAGATTTTTTTTTTTAAAACTCAGGCATCCCCATCTCCCAAAGCCTGCATTTTTTCATCAAAAGAGGCCTTAAGATCTTCATAGCTCCGCGTGACTTCGTCCAGAGAGGTATAAAAACCGTCTATTCTGGACTGCATATGGGCTATGGATTTTGAGATTTCAGCCACTTTCATGCCTTCCCCGTTCTGGGCAAAGACCTGCATGTCCACGGTCAGGGCATGGAGGCTTTTTTCAGCATCTTCAATTTGTTTTTCCAGCGCATCCATTTTTTTTTCAAAGGGCTTTAAGGTTGCGGATTTGCGTTGGATGATTTCAGAGCGCATTTTCCGCAGATCCTTTTTGCTGGGCCCGCCCCTTTCCTGGGTTGCCTTTGCCGCAAGGCTGAGACTTGTGGTCATGGCACCCACCGAACGTCCTTCCTGTTCTTCCTCCCAACCGATTTTATCAAGAAAATCCTGATATCCCCCATCAAAAACCCAAGGCCCCCCTTCTCCGAAAACCACAAGGCGGTCTGCCAGGGCATGGAGAAACATTTCGTTATGGGTGACCATGACCACCGTACCTTCAAAGGCGTCAATGGCTTCCAAAAGGGCGTCGCAACTGTTCATGTCCAGGTGGTTGGTGGGCTCATCCAGAAAAAGCAGGTTGTTCGGTTTCACAAGGAGTCGTCCCAGCATCACCCGGCTCTTTTCACCACCGGAGAGGACGCGGATGGGCTTGAGGGCTTCATCCCCTTCAAACATCATGGCGCCGCAGATGTTGCGCGCCAGTTGGCGTTCGCAATCACCGTGTGCTGCCTGGATTTCTTCTTCCACGGTGCGGTTGGGATGGAGGTGGCTGATATGGGTCTGCTCATAGATGCCCGTCTGGAGCCCTGGACTCGGCGTCAGTACTCCGCTGTCAGGTTTTGCAATACCCGCAAGAAGTTGCAAGAGGGTGGTTTTTCCCCTGCCGTTTTTTCCCACAATGCAGACCCTTTCACCCGCACTGAGGGTGAGGGAAAAGTTTCGGATCAGGGGAGGCTGACCTTCATAGGCAAACTCGAGATCCTTTGCGTGGAGCATGTACCGGCCCTTGTAGGGTGAATATCGGAAAGTAAACTCAAGATCCCGGATGTCTTCCAAACGATCTCGTTTTTCCATTTTATTCAGTGCTTTGATGCGGGATTGCACCATTCCGGCCAGTCGGGCCTTGGCCCGGAATCTTCGGATGAACAACTCCATTTCTTTTCGGCGTTTTTCATCGTTGACGCGGGTCTTTTCATAGATTTCTTCTTCCTGGGCCATCTGTGCGTAATATTTTTCCGTGTCTCCCGGAACCTTGCGGATACGTTTTCGATGAATTCCCACCACGTGGGTGACAACACGATCCATGAAACTGCGATCATGGGTGATAAGCACAAGCTCCCTGGGCCAGGAAGCAAGAAAACGCTCCATCCATCGGATGGAGGTGATGTCCAGATAGTTGGTGGGTTCATCAAGGAGCAGGAGATCCGGTTCCGAAACGATGACCTTGGCCAGATGCACCCGAATCTGAAAACCTCCGGAGAACATTGAGGGAGAAGAGGCCATGTCCTTTTCGGAAAATCCCAGGCCTGCGAGAATTTTTTCCACTTTCCAGAGAGCGTCTTCTTCTCCCCTGGGCAGTCCTGCGGCAACTTCCTCACGGATGCTGGGGTGGGAAAACTGAAGATGCTGGCTTACATAGCCGATCCGATAATTTCTGGGAATGAGGATCTGCCCCTCATCGGGTTGGGTTTCCCCCGAAAGAATCCGCAGGAGGGTGGTCTTTCCATGCCCGTTTCTTCCCACAAGGCCAATGCGTTCGCGCGGGTTGATCTTGAAGCTGACATCATCAAAAAGATCCTGGTTGCCATAACTTTTTTTGAGGTGTTCAATCTGTATCATCTATACCCGTCCATGGGTTTGTCTGGATCCTGGCCGCGTGTTAAAAGGCATTTTTCATCTTTTTAAGGTGCCTTTTTTGAGTCCTCGTTCGCCTATTTGGGCATTCAGAGACCAAAGGGAAGACACAAAGGCCGTATGCGGCAAAAGGTCCATCTACCTGTTCCCCGCAAAATTTCAAATCTTGAACATACCACGCCTTGGGTCATGGGGAAAGCAGCATGGAAAAGTATTTTTAAACGTCAAAGCCTGGGGCCTGGGGAGGAAAAACCTTGTTTTTCCTTGACTTCACCTTTAAAAATCCTTAGAGAGACCCTGATTTCTGGTCCCTGGCATCCTGGTCGGCATTCATCCCCCCTTCCCGCTGATTCTCCCTAGAAGAAAGGGATTTTGTGGATGCAATGCGCAGATCCGTATATTTCTTTCTTGTATAATTTTTCATAACCAATGGAATATACAGTAAAAAATACCAGTGGAATCCCGTCCGGGGTAAAAAATATATTTTTTACTACCATCCGTGGAAAGGGCATTGGCATCTTCAGCCATAAAAGCATCTCTCTTTGCTTGTCCGCGCCATCGCCATCCTGGCTGTGGACTTTGGAAACGGACCTTACGCCCACAAAAAGACACTTTTATCAGGCTTGCTGTTTTTTGGAAAGGAAGGAAAAAGCATGACGACCTACGTTTACGGTTTCGGTAACGGAAAGGCAGATGGCGATGCGACCCAGGCCGATCTTCTGGGCGGAAAAGGTGCCAATCTTGCGGAAATGGCCCAAATGGGACTCCCCGTCCCTGCAGGATTCACCCTGAGTACGGCCTGCTGTAACGATTTTCTGTCTTCCGGCGGAGTCTATCCTTCGGCGCTGCGTGAGCAGGTGAGTGCCGCACTGAAGCATGTTGAAGACGGCATGGGCATGAAATTCGGGGATGCTTCAAATCCTCTTCTGGTTTCTTGCCGCTCCGGCGCCCGTCAGTCCATGCCAGGTATGATGGAAACCGTACTCAATGTGGGCCTTTGTCCCGATACCATCCCGGGCTTGATCAAAAAAACCGGTAACGAACGTTTTGTCTATGATGCCTACCGCAGGCTCATCATGATGTATTCCGATGTGGTTATGGAAAAAGCTGAGGGCATTGAGCCTGTTGATGGCATGGGCATCCGCAGCCAGCTGGATCATATCATGGAAGCGCTGAAGGAGAAAAAAGGCTACCTCAGCGACACGGACATCCCCGCAGAAGAACTGAAAGCTCTCTGTGAGACCTTCAAGGAAAAGGTTAAAGAAGTTCTGGGGGTCGCTTTTCCTGATAAGCCCGAGGATCAGCTCTGGGGATCCATTGGTGCGGTTTTCAAGAGCTGGAACGGCCGTCGGGCCATTGCCTATCGCCGCATCGAAGGCATTCCCGATCAATGGGGAACGGCATGCACGGTGCAGAGCATGGTCTTTGGCAACATGGGATCCACATCCGCCACAGGCGTTGCTTTCACCCGAAATCCGGCCAACGGAGAAAACCGCTTTTATGGAGAATGGCTTCCCAATGCCCAGGGTGAGGATGTTGTTGCAGGTATCCGTACCCCCAATCCCCTGAACACAGATACCAAAAACGACCAGAATGCCCACCTGCCTTCCCTTGAGGAAGAAATGCCCGCTGTTTATCAGGAACTCTGCACCATCCGGGAAAATCTTGAAAAACACTACCGGGATATGCTCGACATCGAGTTTACCATCCAGGAAAAGCGTCTGTACATGCTCCAGTGCCGTGTGGGGAAAAGAACAGGTCCTGCGGCCCTGAACATGGCCATGGACATGCTCACCGAAGGCCTCATTGACGAGAAAACCTGTGTCATGCGGGTCAAGCCCGCCCAGCTTGATGAACTGCTGCACCCGGTTGTGGATCCTGACCATGAAAAGTCGGCCCCTCTCATCGCCAAAGGCCTTCCTGCAGGACCTGGAGGCGCTTTTGGTCAGATCGTATTTACTGCCCAGGATGCGGTGGACTGGCAGAAACAGGGCAAACAGGTGATTCTCGTACGCGAGGAAACCAATCCCGAAGATGTGGAGGGCATGCGTGCGGCCGAAGGCATTCTTACCGCACGTGGGGGGATGACCAGTCATGCCGCCCTGGTAGCCAGAGGCTGGGGAAAATGCTGCATCGTGGGAGCCGCCATGATTCGCCTTGACACCAGGGCCAAGGAGATGCGCATCGGAGGCAAGGTCTATAAAGAGGGCGATGTGGTGACCCTCAACGGATCCAAGGGACTTGTCTATGAAGGGGCTCTCAAGATGGTGGACGCCACGGAAAACCCCAGATTCAAAGCCTTTATGTCCATTGTGGATAAATACAGAACACTTGGAGTCCGCACCAATGCGGATAGCCCCCAGGACACCCGCGTCGCCCTGGAGTATGGCGCCGAAGGAATTGGGCTTTTCCGCACCGAGCATATGTTTTATGGAACAGACTCCGAAAAACCCCTTTTTCTCCTGCGCAAAATGATTCTCAGTGATACGGAGGATGAGCGCCGTCATGCCCTGGAAGAACTTTTCCCCTTTATGAAAAAGGACATCCGGGAAACCCTGGAAACCATGGACGGCATGCCCGTCACCATCCGCCTTCTGGATCCCCCCCTGCATGAGTTTGTTCCCCATGGGGAAGCGCACCAGAAAGAGCTGGCCCTGGCCCTTGGTATTGATGTGAGTGATGTGGCCAGGCGGGGGGCGGAGCTGCAGGAAAGCAATCCCATGATGGGGCATAGAGGCGTGCGTCTGGGGATCACCTACCCGGAAATTACTGAAATGCAGGTCCGGGCCATTCTGGAAGCTGCGGCCGAGCTGCTCCGTGAAGGAAAAAAACCACTGCCGGAAATTATGGTCCCTGTCACCTGTGATGTGAAGGAGCTGGTCATTGCCAAGGCCATCACAGACAAGGTTTATGGGGATGTTCTGAAAGCCTTCAACCTTACTGCCATTGACTACAAATATGGCACTATGATTGAAATTCCCAGAGCCGCCCTTCTGGCAAACAGGATGGCGGAGATTGCCGAGTTCTTCTCCTTTGGCACCAATGACCTCACCCAGATGACCTTTGGTTTCAGCCGGGATGATACCGGCGGTTTCATGTCCGAATATCTGGATTCCGGCATTCTTGAAGCCGACCCTTTCCAAACCATTGATCAGGATGGGGTGGGCCAGCTCATCCAGTATTCCGTTGAGCGAGGACGGAAAACCAGACCGGATCTGAAAATCGGGATCTGTGGCGAACAGGGTGGAGACCCTGCCTCCGTGGCGTTCTGTTACGCGAACGACCTCACCTATGTGAGCTGTTCTCCCTTCCGGATTCCCATCGCCCGCCTTTCCGCAGCCCAGGCGGCTCTGAGGGCGGCAAAATAAAAAAGGATTGCAGCCTTCGCATGAAGCGCTGCAACCCTTTGGTATTCCATTGAACCTTGCATGCGCTTTCCTGAAAAGGGGGCGCATGCTTTTTTCTATGTCCGCTTTCCCAGAATGAAACAAGGGACAAGATCAGGCTTTCGGCGGACTCATCAGGGCTTCCCCGTCCACCACCAGAACCCCTTCCTGATTGGTGCAGGTGGTTCTCAGGGTCACCCGATTCTTTTCAAGCACAAGGCCTGTAATCTCTGCCTTTGCTGTGATGGTATCTCCAATGCGCACGGGCGCAAGAAACTTCAGTTCCTGGCGCAGATAGATGGTACCTGGTCCCGGAAGTCGGGTGCCAAGGACCGTAGAAATAAAACCGGCACTCAGCATACCATGGGCGATGCGGGTTTTAAAAACCGTATCCTTGGCGTACTCCTCATTGATGTGAGCCGGGTTGAAATCACCCGTAATTCCTGCAAACTGGTAGACATCACTTTCGGAAACGGTTTTGGTGAATGTGGCGCTGTCTCCGATGGCCATCTGCTGAATGGTCAATCCTTTCATGCCTGCTCCTTATTTCTTATATTCAGCGGGAATCTTATGTTGTGATCCATTGCAGAACAGTATTCGCCTGGATCGGTTTCTGAGAGTACGGTTAAAAAAATACCCGCCCCCAACCGCTGCAAAAAACGACCACTCTTTGAAGATACAGCCCAAGCCTTTGAGGCGGTCTTTTCCCGCAAAGGCTTGGGGTTTTGGCATTTTTTAGATTTTTCCTGGGGATTTTGCGGCATAGGACTTTTTATCCGAAGCACCACGGCCTTTGCCCGCTGGGGAGGCATGGCTCTTTTTTTCTTTACGGATGCCCTCGGTCACCTCTTCAGGCCTGGACTGTTCCAGGGCTTCGGTAAGGGATGCGGTTTCTGCCGGAGCATCCCGCTCCAGGAGCCAGCGTGAAATGGTGGGGACAAATTCATTCTGGTATTTGGAGCTGACGTAAATTCCGATATGGCCCGTATCCAGGCAGAGGTCCTTTGTATCCTTGCTTGCTACCCTGCTTGTGATCTGTTCGCTGGCCGCCGGGGGAACCAAGTGGTCAAAGCGGGCATAAATGTTAAGAACGGGCATGGTGACATTCTGAAGGTTCACAAGGTGGGGGCCCACCTGCATCTTGTTTTGGATGAGAAGATTCTTTTTATAAAGGTCTTCGATGAACTGACGAAAGGTTTCTCCGGGCACATCCGGACTGTCATAAATCCAGCGTTCCATGCGGACAAAGTTCTCCACAAAGGCCTTATCCCCCAGATTCTGAAGGAAGGAGCGATATTTATCGATCATGAGGCGGGCGGGGTTGAGAAGCAGAAAACCAAAATTCATCAGGTCGCCCGGCATATTGCCATAGTTTTTCAAGATGGAATCTGCATCCAGGTCACGCATCCAGACATGGAGCAAGCCTTTGTCATGGTCAAAGCTTGTGGGCGTTACGGTGAGGACAAGATTTTTCACCTTTTCAGGATGAATGGCTGCGTAAATGGTACAAAAGGTACCGCCCATGCATATTCCCATGAGATTGAGACATGGGGCCTTTTCCCGTTCCCGGATAAAGTCCACCGCATCGTCCAGGTAGACATTCACATGATCGTCTATGGTGAGAAACTTGTCCTTCTGGGTCGGATAGCCCCAGTCCAGCATGTACACATCCATGCCATCGGCAAGGAATTTTTCGACCACACTGCGACCAGGTTGCAGATCCAGCATGGTTTCTCGGTTGATCAGGGCATAAACCACAAGGATGGGTGTTTTTCTGGGTGCCTTGTCCTTCGCCGTTGACCGATAGAACTTCAGCCGCACCCGGTCTTCCTGCCATACAATTTCGTAGGGTGTGCTTGCAATGTTGTCATCAAGGGCGCTGAGCAAAACATCACAGGCATCCTTGAGATAGGCTTGCGTCTTTTCCGTGTTGTTTTCAAGGTCTGTGAGAAATTTATCCGTCAGTTTACCCATATCCATATTTGTTATCCCCCGTTACTTGGTGCTGCCTGTTCCCGACAATGAGCGCCTGCACTGAAAACTTCAAGGTACCTTTCATCCGGCCTGTTCTTCAGGCCTGCGGGTGACGTGCCTTTTCCAGCTCCCGAATCCGCCGCTTCAATGCATAGATTTCTTTGTAAAGCTCATCCATTTCTGAGCGGGTCGGTATGGGAAAGGACTGGAGGGAATCTTCGATGATGGCATCCTTGGCGGACTTGAATTCTCCCATGGCTGCCAGTGTTTTTCCCAAAACGGATGTGTATTCCGGAGAACGGAAGAGTTCCATGTAGTGGGATTCCAGTTTCTGCAGCCAGAGCCTGTAATATTCTTCCTGGTCGTCGGGAATACGCCCTTCCGCCACCATTTTTTCCAGGTCCTTCTGCATCTGCAAAAAACTCTGTTCCATGGGAATATAGAGGAAGTGGAGCAGCTCAATGGCATTGCCATGGAAAAGACTGAAACGATCCAGGGCCGCCATCATCCGTTCCTGATACTCCCGGCCGAGACCTACCTGGGGAATATGGAAAATTTTACGGATTTCCTTTTCATAGATTTCCTGCCAGGCATGGAGAAGGTCACTTCCCGTTCCTGCGGAGTCCATGACTTCAAACACCTCGCCAAGTTTTTCCGTATTTTCCATAAAGCGTTTTTGGATGAAGTCGGTCTGCTTCTGGAAAACCTGCATGAAGCGGCCTACCGCCTCAAGCTGGGCAGACATATCTGCGGGGTCAAAACCCGATTCATTTTTTTTCTGCATACCATCACCCAGATTTTCCATAATTTTACGAAAGATATCCCAGTTTGCCGTCATGGTCTGCGCGACATTCTGCTGCATGGATTCCGCATGTTTTGGAAAGTTTTCCGAAGCTCCCCTGAGGGTTTCGGAAAAAGATCGCCAAAATTCACCTGTGGCCTGTGTCCATCCCTGAACCGCATTGGAAAAAAACGTTGATTCCTGATTTTTTGTCATTGAACCTCCTGTAAAGGTACGGGATCTGTTATGCATAATCTGTCAGCATCTGTCCGCTACCCTGATGCAACTTTCAAGCCTTGTGGATTTAAGCTGCTGTATGATAAAGATCAGCAAGAATTCTGGGCTGTCAAGGAAAACGCATTATTAAACGTCGGACAACCCCAGGCCAGTACATGGATAAGCCATATCCAACTGAAATTTATATGCAGAGATTGATCTTGGACAAAAAAGTTGGGTGGTTTGTCTGTAATGGTCAGGCAAGGAATCTGCCGGGCTTGCAAAAGGAGTAATTTGGAACTGAAGTCAGTAGGGTTGTGGAGGATGACCTGAAATGTCAACTGATTTTGTATCAATATCGTAAATAATCGGCAAGGTCTATAGGAAGTTTTCACAAAATGCTCGGGATTTTTTCCCGATGCTTCCTTGCAGTCTCAACTTTATGTATCATAAGTTGAAATGCTATGTATAAAAAATGAATATTCATATAGAATAACAACAACATGAAGCATGCATTGGTCGATCATGCACAAGATATGTGTTTGTCTCCGATTTTCCTACCTTGGTGTCCGTTTTCTTACCACCTTGTAAAGGTGCAACAAAAAACCCCGCTGATCTGGCGGTTCGGGTGAAACGATGCAATCAAGACCCCTTGCCATTTTGTCCGATATCCATGGGAACAGCGAAGCCCTTAGCCAGGTTTTCGCGGATATGGATGCCATGGGGATAGACCGGGCTGTCAGCCTGGGAGATAACATCGGCTATGGTCCCTGGCCCAATGAAGTGGTTCGCATGCTCCTTGCAAGAAAAATTCCTTCGGTCATGGGCAACCATGAGTCCGCTGTCTTGAAGGTATCTGAACAGAGGTGGTTCAATATCAGTGCGCGCCAAGCCATTGTGCAGACACGTCGACTGCTGGATGAAGCCACCCTCCGCAGCATCAGCGCCTATCCCTTGAGTCTTTCCATGGAAAACCTGCGCTTTGTCCACGGATGCCCGCCCGCGGACATCCGGACCTATCTTTTTCAGAAAGAAGAATCCGAGCTTCCAGGTCTTTTTCAGGTTTTCGGCGAAGCCATCTGCTTTGTGGGCCATACCCATGAGATTGGAGGCATTCTCTGGAATGGCAGCGAGATTGTGCGCAAAAGTCCTGGAAAAATTCCCTTTACTCTGGAAAAAGGGGTCCGTGCCATTATCAATTGCGGTAGCGTGGGCCAGCCGCGCGATGGGGATAACCGGGCAAAGTACGTTATTTATGTACCCGCATCCCGCTCGCTTTTTCTCCGTAAAGTGACCTATGACGTGGAGCGTACCGCTGCGGCCATCAGGCGGGTCGGACTTCCGGAAGTGTATGCCAGACGGCTTGGATGAGGAGACTATATCCGTGCGAAAAATCGGAAAATACCAGATAACCGGTGAACTGGGCAGGGGCGGCATGGGCAGGGTTTTCAAAGTCATGCATCCGGAAATTCCAAGGATTCTTGCGGTTAAGGCCTTTGCGCCTCATCCTTTTCTCATCTCCGCAGTGGGAAAGGAGGAGCTGCTTTTGATGTTCAGGGAAGAAGCATGCAAGATGGCAAGCCTTTCCCATCCGAACCTGGCTTCTGTCGAGGATTTTTCCTTTGCCCCGGAGCCCTATTATACCATGGCCTATCACCCCAGGAGCTTGGGCTTGCTCATGGGAGAAAAGGGGGATCCGGAAAGTCCATGCCGAAAACTGGATCCTGATTCCGCCATCCATTTCCTGCGCGAACTGCTCAATGCACTGCATTGTTTGCATTTTTACGGAATGATCCACAGGGATGTAAAACCCTGGAATCTTCTCCTCAACGATGCCGATACCCTGATTCTCGGAGATTTCGGCCTGAGCCGTCTGCGTCATGAAGTGACCCGGACACCGACAAATATTAAGGTCGGATCTCCGGGTTATGCGGCGCCGGAGCAGGAAAAAAACGCGGACAGCGCGGATGAACGATCGGATCTTTACAGCGCGGGGGTGGTGTTTTACCGCATGCTTACCGGACATTTTCCCGAAAAAAAAAGGATGGAAAAAGAGCTTCCTCAGCCTGTGGACCTCTGGATGTCATTTCTTGGGCCAGCCCTTGATTCTGACCCGGAAAAACGCCATGAAAACGCAAAAGGCATGCTTCGGGCCTTGGAAATCGTTGCTTCTGACTGGACCGAATTCAAGGAAAAAGAATGCCTTTTCTTCCCATTCAGGGGAAAGCCCTTGCAGGCCCCCGAAGGAATCATAGGGCTCCGGAACACACCTTTGCGGACCGGAGTGGTGGGAAACCCCGCGCTGAGTCTCGATGCGGATTCGCTGTTTTCTCCGGCCAGATCTTTTTTGAATCGTTTCATGGAAGCCTGTGACCCTGCGGTGGTACGTGATGAAACCACAGGCCTTCTTTGGGAAAAATCCGGAAGCCCCTTTCCTGTGAACAGGGCTGGGGCTGAAGACTGGATTCGGGCAGCCAATACAAGGGCCATGGGAGGAGAGAGGAACTGGAGATTCCCAACGGTTCCGGAACTCTTTTCACTGGTAGGGGATACGCCCGCAGATCGCCCCCGTTGCCAGCAATCCCCGATGGATCCACGCCAGGCATGGATCTGGAGTGCGGATACCCGCAGCCACATCAGCGCCTGGTTTGTGGATCTTGTTCGGGGTTTCACAGCACCCATGGACAGAGATGGGCGCTGTTTTACACGGGCGGTCTGCGGTCCCTCATCCTAACGGGGAATGACAAGCCGCTGGCCCGGATGGATGGGGTCGTTCTGGCGCATTTTATTGGCGCTGAGCAGAGCATCCAAGGATACGCCATGGTTTCTTGCAATGCTGTACAGGGTATCGCCTCGCTGTACCCGGTATTCCGAAACCGCACCGCCCTCTGTTGGGTGTGGAGTCGGGGATTTACGGGTTTTCAGGGCCGGATCCCCCTGGGATACAGCCGTGGATGGCGGTACCGCAGGAGAGGAGAGGGCCGCACTTTTTTCCACAGGCGCACGTGCCGCGGGAGCCGAAGCAGCGCCGGAAGAGCCCTGGAATCCGTCCAGCTTTTTGGACAGAGCCGCCATCTGCGCAGACATATCGGCATTGAGTTTCCGGATCGCAGCCACAAGCTCCGCCTGTCCTTCCTGTCCCCCCTCCCCGGTTTCAGCAAACATGCGCTGCATGCGCAGGGCTTCCACACTTGCAGCAAGCCTGTCCAGGCGTTCGGAAATTTGCGTAAGATCCAGAGAGGCCGGGTACCTCTGCTCGGGCACAGGATCGGCTTCTTTTCCCGGAAAAAACAGCAGAAACAGCACAAGAACCACTGCCAGTCCGGCTCCCAGCCAGACAAAGGGCATTTCTATGCTGCGGTGCCAGGGTCTTTTCCCTGGGGGGGGGCCAAAAGCCGGTTCTTCCGATGAGGAAGAATCCAGATTGGCGCGAATCCTTGGATCCATAAAACCTCCTTATGCATATTTTCCAGGGTTGGCATTGACCCCGTTTTCACAACGTGTAACCATGCCATTGGAAAATCGGAAAATCAAGTTGGGAGAACAATGAGATGAATGTCCTGACCCTCCGCCCTCTGTCTGTGATCCTTCTCATCCTTTGCATGCATGGTTCTGCATGGGCCTCCGGCGTTTTCACCAACAGCATTGGTATGCATTTTGTCTTGATTCCTCCGGGAACTTTTCAGATGGGAAGCCCTTCTTCTGAAAAAGGAAGGCAATGGGACGAAAAACAGCACACCGTAACCCTTACCCGCAGTTTTTATATCTCCACCACGGAGGTGACCCAGACCCAATGGTTTGATGTGATGGGAACCACACCTTCGGCCTCTTTCCGTTGCGGCGGAGATTGTCCTGTGGACAGCGTCTCCTGGAATGATATCCAGGAGTTCATCCGCCGTCTCAACACCATGGAACAGACCCGGAATTACCGCCTGCCGACGGAGGCGGAGTGGGAATATGCCTGCCGCGCAGGTAGCCAGACGGCTTTTTTTAATGGTCCCATACAGGAAACCACATGCACGCCGCTGGATCCTGTACTTAATGAGGTGGGCTGGTATTGCGGGAACTCGGGCTTACAAAATCCGGCTTATGACTTCAAGGTTCAACCCGTGGCGCGGAAAAAACCCAATGCCTTTGGCCTTTATGATACCCATGGCAATGTCATGGAGTGGTGTCTGGATGCCTGCGAAACCCGCTCCAGTTTCAGTCGCAGGGCCGGAGTGTTCACAGACACCTATGAAGAGGGAATTCGGGATCCGCTGTCCCGCCATGGAAGCCGCCGGGTGGTGCGGGGAGGATCCTTTCTTCAGAGTCCGGAGCACAGCCGCAGCGCCAATCGCAGCGCTTTTCATCCGGATGTCCGGCGAAGCTATATCGGCTTTCGGCTGGTACGCATGCCCTGAGAGATGGGAGAGGCGCTGGTTTTTACACCTGGGCAGGAAGCTTTGGGAAAAAACCCTGTTGTCTTCCAAAAACATCCACATGCTGCCAGAGCATCTGGCGGATTTCGGCTCTTTCCATAAAGAGTTCATGGCGCCCCTTGGGAAAAGAAACGCAAATGCCTCTGGGGAGAAAGGTGCAGGCTTTTCTATGATCTTTCGGCCTCACCACCTGATCCGCTTCGCCGGAAAGCATCAGTATGGGGGTGTCGAGTTTTTTTTTCTTCAGCTCCTGCCAGAGCTGATCCATGGAAAGGGAGGCTGCGTGCAGCCAGCCCAGGGTGGGAGCCCCCATCTGCATGGAGGGATGCTGGATAAGAAAATTCTGGAATCTGAAAAAATGTTCGGGATCTCCGGTGAGATTGTTTCCTTTGAAAGCCAGATCCGCACGAAAGGGGCCACCTGCCGGGATATAGCGGTCTTCAAGCCCCATGGCCCTGGCCCTCGTGCAGATTTTTCGCACAAGCCCGTAGGGCAGCGGCCAGGTATCAATGGAAAACATGGGAGATTCCAGAATGGCCGCGCATACCCCCTTTGCGCCGGAAAGAAGATGGCGCAGGGCAAGGTGGGATCCCATGGAATGGCCCATGAGCACAAGGCCGCCGGGTTGAAGGGGCGTAACCACAATCTGGAGGATCCGCTGCAGATCATCCAGGTAAAGGGCAAAGTCCGTCACATGCCCCTTGTGAGAATCCGGCAGCATCCGGCCGGAACCTCCCTGACCACGCCAATCCTTGCGCAGTACGGCCACTCCCCTTTCCAAAAGGGCCTTTTGCACCCGGTCATACTTGTCCAGGCATTCCGCCCGACCGGTAAGAAGAATGACGATGGGATCCCCGGCATGCCATTTTGGAGGAAAACCTATATGATAGCGCAGAGGCAGGCCATCACAGGCACCCAGAAATGCGGCTTCTTTCACCCATGCGATGGGTTCTTTATTCATGTTATGGCTCCGGATATTCTGACAACATGCGCGCCCGCCCATAAACCTTCCGGCCTTGCCTTTCAAAGAGACTGTGATACATTTGTCCGATAGATTTCCGTATAGTAATATTCCAAAGGACTGTCTCCTTAGGATGCAGCCTGCGGATTTTTATGGAACCTTTCACCCCTGAGGAGTTTTCATGGCAGAAAAACGCCATTCTCACACACACGTTGAAACCTACGAAGGCATTGGTGCCTTTGGTCTTGATCGTCGCTCGGATGAAGAAACCCTTGCCTTTCTCCTCCAGAAATTCTCCGACGACGCCTGTCTGCAAGCCCTTTTGCCCCGTTTTACGGATGAGGAAATGGAAGCCTTGCACGACCTCATCTACATAACCCTGAAGCGTCATTTTTCCGAGGATGAATACCACGCCCTTTTTCTGAAAGACAAGCATCATCACTGAATAAGGAAGTTTTATGTCCACATCTCTTCTGAATCGCTACGCGGAAGTGCTGCTCTGGGCCTTGGATACGGCCCGTAAGACTCCAATTTCCAAAGAGGATATGGTTCTGGTCCGCTACCATGCTCCCGCCCTCCCTTTGGCAGAGACACTTTTTGATAAACTGCTGGAAAGGGGCGCCCATCCCATTCCCCGCGTCGTTTTGTCGCCTGCCATGGAGGAAAGCTTCTATGGGAAGGGATCCGATGCTCAGATCGGCTTTCACGCGCCGGGTGAAAAGGAGTTTTTTTTGAGCTTGAACGGCAGCATCACCCTGCATGCGCCGGAATCCCTCACCCATCTGGCAAAAACAGATCCTTCGCGTATCGCCTACTTTGCCCGCAGTCGCAAGCCCTTCAAGGACATATTGGATGAACGGGATGCAAGGGGGCAGTTCGGATGGACCCTTTGCATCTATCCCACCGAGGAGTTGGCCCGCCAGGCGGGTCTTACCCTGGAAGCCTATGAAAAACAGGTGTTTAATGCCTGTTTTCTGGATATGGAAAATCCCGTGGAAAAATGGCAGAGCATCCTTGAAAAGGCCGATCGCTTGAAATCCTGGCTGAACAGTTTGGACGTGCAAAAGTTTCATATCGAGGCCAAAGGTTGCGACCTTCTCATCACGCCGGGAGATCAACGGAAATGGCTCGGGCTTTCCGGTCATAATATTCCGAGTTTTGAGCTTTTTATCTCTCCGGACTGGCGGGGGGTGGAAGGTACATTTTATGCGGATCAGATTTCTTTCCGGAGCGGACACAAGGTTTCTGGCGTACGTCTGGAGTTTGCCGGAGGAGAAGTGGTGCGGGCAAGGGCGGATGAGGGAGAAAAATTTTTACATCAGCAGCTGGCAACAGACACGGGAGCCCGGCGTGTGGGAGAATTCTCCCTGACGGATAAGCGTTTCTCGCGGATTAACTGCTTTATGGCCAATACACTTTTTGATGAAAACTACGGAGGGGAATGGGGAAACTGCCACATTGCCGTGGGTTCTGCCTATGCGGACAGTTTTACGGGAGATCTCAGCACCCTGGGGCCTGAGGAAAAGAAGGCTTTGGGCTTTAATGACTCGGCTCTGCATTGGGATTTGGTCAACACCCAACCCAAAACAGTGGATGCCCTCCTCCATTCGGGTAAACGCATTCGCATTTATGAAAATGGACTCTTCATGCATCCTTAAAATCCCGGACCAGGAGCTGCCCTGCTGGTAGCCCCTGGTGTGAACTGTAGGTTTTATCAGGATGTTCTGCAGAGCCTGTGGATGGTCTGGGCGTGCCACTTGCCTTTATTGGAAAAGGTTGGAACCTGATTTTTTTCAAGGTATTCCGCAATCTGATCATAGGTGGCACCCTCCTTGCGCATGGCGCGGATGCGTTGAACAATACTTTTTCTCTCCTCTGGAGAAACTTTTTTGGGTATGGGCATTGCCGCCTCTTCGCCATGGGCTTCCCTGGCAAGGTCGGGCAGGGGGCGGCTGGGCGTACGTTCGAGGAAGTCCTGGCACAGAGGGATGAGTTTTTCCAGCATGGCGACCTTGCGCTCTTCGGATTCCGCAAGCCGCTCCCTGGCATCCGCCATGCGCAGGGTGGCCTCTCCCATCCCTTGCAGCAAGCCCTGAATCCCCAGAAGAACGTCACCAATGCCCTGAAGAAGTTCGTCCGTCGTCTGGTAGGAGATTCTTTTCTGGGGCGTTTTGCGACGGTCCGGCCCTGTTCTGCGGTCCGGGTGGGGATAGGAAGAGTCGTAACTTCCCCTGGCGCTTCCCTGGGAACGATCTTTCTGGCCGGAGCGGAGATTTTTCAAAAATTCGTTCATGATTTTCTCCTTTATATAAAAGGATGGCGTCGGCGCAGGGCCTTGGGGAAAAGATAGCCATCGTGCAGAAAAAGGACAGACCTCCATCCTGAATAATCGGCGTCTGGCATTTTTTGCCCCGCAAAAGAGCAAAAATAAATTCTTAATGAAATCTGAAGGATTTAAAAAAATATACAGGATATAAATAGGAATTGTCAATTCCATATTTTTTCAGGTATAAAAAGCGGTTTTTGATTCTTCCGTCCAGAATCGCGCCCGGACATGAGGATTGAAAAGGCAGAACCTGGAAACCATGAGGAAAAATAACATTCTGATTTCAAAAATGTACGACCGTCTATCGGTGGAACCACACCACCACAGATGGATTCCAGTCTTGGTTTTCTTTCAGACTCCGCTCTTCTTTTTTTCCACACCTTACATCCCGCAAATGCGGGGAGGCTCTCAGGAATTTTATGTCATTTGAAACCTTACACTTGCGAAACATTGCCATCATCGCCCATGTTGACCACGGAAAGACCACTCTGGTGGACAGCATGTTTCGCCAAAGCGGCGTTTTTCGACCGGATCAGGAATTTGCGGACCGGATCATGGACAGCATGGACATTGAACGGGAGCGAGGCATTACCATTGCCGCCAAAAACTGCTCTGTCCGTTACGGAAATACAAAAATCAATATTCTGGATACTCCGGGCCATGCGGATTTTGGCGCTGAGGTGGAGCGTGCCCTTTCCATGGTTGATGGCGCCATCCTGCTGGTAGACGCCGCAGAGGGCCCCCTGCCCCAGACCCGCTTTGTCTTGAAAAAAACCTTTGAAGCCAATCTTCCCGTCATTGTGGCCATTAATAAGGTAGACCGTCACGATGCGCGTCCTGCGGAAGTTCTCAATGAAATCTATGACCTTTTCATTGATCTGGATGCCACCGAAGCCCAGATTGATTTTCCCTGCCTGTACACCATAGGACGGGACGGCCGCGCCGGTATGACGCCTGAGGGGTTGGGAGCGGATCTTACCCTTCTCTTTGATACCATCCTGGGCCATATTCCCCCTCCCAGAGTCAATCCCGGAGGTCCCTTTTCCCTTCTTGTTTCAGATATCGGATATTCGGATTATCTGGGTCGCTTGGCCATAGGTATGATCCGGAGCGGCAGCCTTAAAAGCCGCATGCCCATTGTACTTGCCAATGCTGATGAGGCGCTGCTCCCGTTCCGCCTCTCTTCGGTTCAGATCTATGAAGGTACTCAGCTCGTTCGCGTGGAAAGCGCGGATGCTGGTGAAATTGTGGTGGTTTCCGGAAACAATGATGTGGAAATCGGAGATACCCTCACCATCACGGAAACCCCACTGATCCAGGCCCGCATCCGCGTGGATGCGCCTACGGTGGCCATGCGTTTCACCACCAACAATTCTCCCCTGGCCGGACGTGAAGGCAGTCTTGTTCAGTCCCGCAAAATCCGCGAACGCCTGGAACGGGAAACCCAGCGGAATGTGGCCATACAGCTTGAAAATACGGATGACAAGGACACCTTTCTTGTCAAGGGTCGTGGAGAATTTCAGATGGCCATCCTCATTGAAACCATGCGCAGGGAAGGATTTGAGCTGTGCGTTGGAAGGCCTGAGGTGATTTTCCGGGAAGAAAAGGGGGTTAAAACCGAACCCATGGAAGAAGTTTTCATTGATTGTGATGAAACTTTCATGGGCGTTGTGACGGAAAAGATGTCCATCCGCAAAGGCCGCATGGAGTCTTTGGTGAACAACGGATCGGGTCGGGTGCGCATGCACTTCATTGCACCTTCCCGCGCCCTGATCGGATACAGGGACGAGTTTCTCACAGACACACGGGGGACTGGTATTCTTAATGCCCTTTTTGCCGGATATGAACCTTATCGCGGCGATTTCCCCTGCCGCTTTTCAGGATCCCTGGTGGCGGATCGTTCCGGAGTGGCTGTGGCCTATGCCCTCTTCCACCTGGAGCCCAGGGGAGAACTGTTTGTAACACCAGGAACCCAGGTCTATGCGGGAATGATCATAGGTGCCCACGCCAAGGCCAATGACCTGGATGTCAACCCCTGTAAAGAAAAGAAACTGACCAACATGCGGGCTTCAGGAAAAGACGATAATATTCTCTTACGGCCGGTCAAGCCCATGACTCTGGAATCCGCCCTCCAGTTTATCTCTGAAGATGAGTTGGTGGAGGTGACTCCCTTGAGTATTCGTCTTCGCAAAACCTATCTGAATTTTCAGGATCGTCAGAAACATAAAAAACAAAAAGACGTCTGAGCCATGGACTTTATGGTTTCACAATAAGGACAGACAAGGCCCAATCTTCAGAAATCTGCGTCAACGCACTTCAGACCCTCAGAAATCGTTGACGGATTTTGGAGATTGGGCTTTTTTTTTGTCACAAAAAGGCCTCTTTTGACCTGAGGCGTGTCTCAGGGGTAGTTTTCAGGGTTTTCCACATAAGCCTCAAAATTTTTTTCCGCAAGAAAGCGCGTGAGCATCAGATTCAAGGTCTCCGCTGGATCGGGTTTTTCTCCCCGCTCCCGGGCCAATTTCTTGGAATTTAGTACAACAGCAGCCAGGGTTTCCGCACTTACGGAAATATTGGCATGAATCATTACGGGTGCACTCACAAACAAACTCCTTATCCTCTGAATTTACCTTCCTTGTCCGATGAAAAAGAATTGCCTGGCAAAGAAGTCCGCTCAGTTCTTTTTTTGAAGGACCATCTGTCTGAGCGCATAAGCAAAGAAAGCGCTCTGATGTTTCCAGTCAAAACGTTTCACCCAGCATGCAAGCCCCTGGAATGATCTTCTTTGTTCCGGAAGGGAGGTGAGCAACCAGGCGAGACGTCCCTCCAAAGCTTCATCGTTTACATACAAAAGATCGTCATGAAAATCCACAGGCAGAATTTCCGGGTAGGAAAGCCTTCTGGGCAGCAGGGGAACACAGCCTGCTGCCATGGCTTCCACGATGGCCATTCCGAAGTTTTCCTGAATGGCTGTACTGACAGCGATATCTGCCTGCATGAGACGGCGTGCATAGGCCTCGCGTGTTGCAGGATAATCCCATCCCACAAGGCAGGTCTTAAGATCTGACATGCCCTGGACAAAAATATCCGGAATACGAAGGTTTCGGGCGCCGAGAAGCAGGAGACGAAACGGAATTTTTCTCTCTTGAAGCCTACGCAGGGCATCAAAAAAGACCTTGGGATTTTTATCATGTTCCCACCTGTGATTCCATACGATACAGGGGGGTTCCTGAGGCGGCGTCCTTTGCATGGGACTGAAAATAGCCAGATCGCAGCCCGGATAGAGAACCAGGCTTTTTTGCCGGATTCCTTCCAGGGTCCAGGTAAGCCGCGGTTTTGGAAAACGACTGAGAACCCTTTGTGCGCTTTCAAAAAAACGATCTTTATGGGATTGGGAGTTGAAGGCAAGGGCGTCCGCGGCAAGGGCGGAAGTGAGATCCGTTATGGCGGGATGGAGATCCGGCGTACTCAAAGGGGAAGGCGGGTAGTCAAACTGGTTTTCATGGAAATACAGAAAAATCGGGGGACAGGTCGGCCCTGCAAGTCCCTTGAATTCAGCCACGCCCAGCATATTGGTGGTAAATATCCCATCATAGGAGGCAAGATCCGGCAGTTCTTTGAGAAAATGCAGGGCAGCGGCGCGCATGTGCCATTTCCAGTGACGGGCGGGAAGGGTCCGCACGTCCATACTGTAAGGCAGGCAGGAAACCAAGCCATCAAGAAAGGCCTTATGGGATCCGCCGTAGTAGGCTTCCAGCATCAGAAAACGCATGCCGTTTTTTCCTTGTCTGATTTTCAGGTGGCCCCATGAAAGAAAAAAGGAAGTCAGGTCACGGGTTCTTGAGACCTTCTTCCCCTTTTCATTTGGTACCGAAGGGGAGACTCGAACTCCCATGCCCGCAGGCGCCAGATCCTAAGTCTGGTGTGTCTGCCAATTCCACCACTTCGGCAATGTATGCTGTCTTTACGGGATTTTCTTTAAGAGGTCAAGGCGCAAAAAAATCCCTTTGCACACCACAAAAAGTCCCTTCTCAATTGACTTTTATACGGTGATATTTTACAAAATTTCATCTGCACATTGGAAGATGCTTCGCTATTTTCATGGAACCCCTGTTCTTTTTCAAGGCCAACCCTCGAAAAAATGCTAAGGGTCAAAACAGATATTTTTTTTTAAGATCTTACCGTACTGCTTCAGACATCTTCTGGATATCAACCCAAGGATGGCATATCCCAGGCCCTGCTTTTCACTCGATGGTTTTATCAACGTTTTCAGATTCTAAGGAGGTTTTATGCTGCGCTCGAAAGTTTTGTTTTTCTGTCTTCTCGCCGCTTGCGCCCTGATTGTCACAGGCTGTGGCGGAACCACCGTGAAACGAGTGGATCCTTCCGAAGAAATCGCTCTGACCGACAAATGGAATGCCACGGATTCCAGACTGGTCTCCGAAGAAATGATCAATGATATGCTCTCTTTTCCATGGATCACAAGGTGGCAGGCTGGTAATCCCAGAAATCCCCAGCCCACGGTCATTGTCCTTGGAGTGCGCAACCGTTCCCACGAACACATTGCCGTGGATACCTTTGTCAATGATCTTCGTCGCGCCATGATCCGCTCCGGCAAGATTGATTTCGTTGCCGGAGGTGAGGAGCGCGCCGCCATTCGGGAGGAACGGGTGGACCAGGAATTCCAGGCCACCGCTGAAACCGCAGCTGCCCTGGCCCAGGAAACCGGCGCCAACTTCGCCCTTTCAGGCTCCATTGATTCCTTTGTGGATCAGGTGGATGGCCGCCGGGCCACCAGTTACCAGATTGACCTTCGGCTGATTGATATCACCACCAACCGGGAGGTCTGGTCCGGTCAGAAACGTATCCAGAAATTCCAGGAGCGAAGCCGTCTGAGATTCTGATAACATCCAGGACAGATCCCAAGGCATGGGAAGGATTTTTTTGCGTCAATCCGTCAGAACCCGGGGCGGATACGAAAAAAACCCTTCCCCATCTTGTACCCATAAGGAGTCCTTCCATGCGCAGACTTTTTCTGATTTTACTGATTCTCTGCCCCTTTCTTCTCACCGCCTGTATGGGAAAGGGCGGTTCCGTGCAGACCGGGCAACAGAACGCAACTTCAAGACCCCAGTGGACCACCTCCCCACCCCGGCAGGCGGGGTACGTGTTTGGTGTCGGTAGCGTGGAAACCTATGGCAATACCCGAACCGCCATACAGCGTGCCCAGGAAGCAGCCAAGGTCGACCTGCTTTCCCAGCTTCGCGTGACAGTAAGTGGAGAATTTCAGACAAGCATTCGCGTGGAAGGCGGAGACACTCAATTTGCCAGCATCCATAAAGTGGTGGAGCAGCAGACCCGCAGCCGTGTTCAGGAAATTGAGATGGCAGGCATTGAAATCCGGGAAACCTGGACCAATCCTGCGGAGACCGAGGTCTGGGCGCTGGCGAGGCTGAACCGGGCACAGGCGGAAAGTGAGTTGATTTTTTCCCTGGAAGACCTGGAAGACAAACTTCTCAGCCGTGGAACGGGCAGTGGCGACACCTTAAGTCGCATACGCCACATCATTCCCAGCCTGAGAGAGCTGGAAGAACGCCGCCACATTCAGCAGCAGATTGCTTTTCTTGCTGCGGGAAGCCGAATTCCGGACAGAGAAAAGGGGCAGCGTACCGACGCCCTGCAGGCGGAAATCCGTAAGCTCCTGGCAAGCCTCACCATACGGCTGGACGGTGAAAATGAGGATGCAAAGAAGATGCAGGGAATTATGGCCCAGACCCTCAACCACATGGGCTTTACCCTCCACGATCAGAGCCCGGATCTCATTATCCGCCTCAATCTCACCATGACCCCCGTTCACAGAAACCAACTTTTCCATGTGGTAAGTCAGGCCCAGGGGCAGGTAAAAACACCGGACGGCCGCACGCTGTATTCCCTGCGGGAGTCAGGCAGGTCTTCTTCGAGCGATCCCAGTGTGGCCCGGGATAAAGCCGTTGAAGACATGGCGCAGAAACTTGCTGATGCCCTGGCCCTGGGTCTGTTTGAGAACCTTTAGAATTTTTTTTGCTGGAAACCTGACCTGGCTTTAAAAAAAAGCCCGGCGCACAGATCGCCTCCATCCCAAATCCGGAGAAAGAGACCATGCCAAGGTGTATCAGACACGATTTACTGCGCTTTTTTCTTACGATCTTCCTGGTTTTTCTCATCAGTGGTTGTGCCACCTATTCCAAACAGATTGACCAGGCAACCCTTTCTTTCCGGGAAGGCGATTTTGTAACCGCAGAACAAAAGCTTCAGGAGGTCTTGTCTGCTGAAAGGAACAGTCTCCTGCGCAATATGGAGCTGGGGGTTCTTCGCCATGAGCAGGGAGATTATCTGGAAAGCAACCGCCTGCTGGAAGAGGCCTACCTCAAAGCCGAAGATCTTTATGGCGTCACCCTGCGGGAGTTGATGACACGGGCCAGCACCAATGCCACCATGCTGCCCTACAAGAGCGAAATCTTTGAAAAAATTTACATTCATTACTATAAAATGCTCAATTATATCCAGCTTGCAGAACAGGTGAGCGGAGAAGAAAGACGTCAGCTTCTCGATGGGGTGAGGATCGAGGGGCGCCGGGCTCAGATTCTCCTGGACGATCATCTGTTCCGTACAGGCAGCTATGAGGAGGCAGAAGAAGATAAGGCCAGACTTCTCAATCAGCTCATGGATCTTTTTGCCAAGCTCAATGGGGAAGTCATCAACCCCAGGGAGCTGACCTTTCGGGATAATGCTTTCCTCCACTATATGATGGGAGTCATGTATGAGCAGTATGGGGAACTGGACAACGCCCGTATCAGTTATGAACGCAGCGCCTCCATTTACGAGAAAGGCTATGTGCGGCAGTACGGTCTCTCTCCGGAAATGGTGGATCAGGTCAAATTTGATGCGGCCCGCATCCTGAAAACCCAAAAGGACACTCGCTGGCAGCGTGTTGCATCCACCATCACATCCCCCGAACTCAAACGCCAGCTGGAAGCCTATGTTCCTGGCAGGGATGGAAATCTTCTGGTCATTCAGGAGGTGGATCTCAGCGCACCCAAGGGTGAGCTCAACCTCCTCATGCGCCTTAATGCCGATACCAATGAGCTGCAGATCAGCCCCATCCTCATCGGAACCCCGGATGAAAGGGCTTATCAGCTCTCCTGGTTTTATTATTTGTATGCGCCTAAGGGAATTATCAATGCTGTGCAGCGTATCCACCAGGAAGGTTACTACAATCCCAATGAAATCCGACCTAAAACCATAGGGATTGGCCCCCTTCGCCCAACCATGGATAAAATCTCGGGTCTTGTGGACGCTCTCAAGCTGGGTATTCGCCTGGCTGTTCCCCTTTACTATTATGATGCAGCACCTTTTCAGAGCAGCCTGCTTGTGAATGGTAAACCTGCGGGTAACCTGATGGATGCGGACAGCATCGCAGGTCTGCAGATGGCCAACGCCCTGGTCCGGGCACAAAGTGAACTGACACAGGCCATGGCCGTGGAATCCTTACGCCTTACAACCTGCATTCTCACGGGAATGCCGCCCTATGCCTGCTCCCTTGCCGCAGCCTCCACTTCTATGGCGGATACCCGTTCCTGGCTCACCCTGCCCCATACCATCCGAATCCAGCGCCTTGTGCTTCCGCAAGGATCCTATCAGATCCGTCTTGTCAGTTACTCCAATGCCTTCAGACATGAACAGGCTTCAGACCTCACCCTGCAGGCCGGAGATCAGCAGATAGTGAGAAAGCGGAGCATGGCAGGCCCCAGGTAAAAAAGACTTGCGTGTTTTTCTTGCTCTTCTTGCAAAAAAGATCCTGAGGATATGGAAAAAACGTCCATATCCTCAGGATCTTTTGTCTGGAAAAACGCTGATGCCCTTGGGCCCTCATCCCCCATAGCGCACAAGTCGCCAATTTTTTTCTCCGCCCCACAGGGCGATGGCTGTAGCCATGAAAAGTCCTTTTTGTGTTTCTGAACAAACCGTCTCGAGGTGCAGTCTTTTTTCTTCGAGAACCCCTCTGGCAAGATCAAGAAGTGCTTCTGGGCCCACACATTCACAAGGTAAGGTTTTCGGAATCTGATCGTTCCCATGGGATATCAGCACAGAGGGGGGAATGCGCAAACTCGAAAGAAGAGCCAAGTACTCCGCATCGCCCCCTCCACTCTCCGGGCGAAAAAGGATGCGGGGAGGCACCTGTCGGTATTTGGGTGGCCGCCCCAGCTGACTGAATTGTTTTTTACGAACCCAGAGTCCTTCATCATTGTAAAGGCCTGTCAGAAAATCCGACATTGCAGTGAAATCCGTGCAAGGGTGAAAAAAACACCTGGCTTTTCGATACTTTTTAACCACCTGCTTTCGGTCCATTTCAAGAATGGACACCCAAAGTCCCCTTCCCTTTTCCTCCTGTATACCTGCAAGAAACACCTTTCACGTCCTCCCATAAGGCGAGGGGAAAGGCGTGCTCCTGACTGGCCTTTCCCCTTCCCCGCATCTTTCAATGAAAAAAAATTCTCCCAGCCCATGAAAAGTCCGCTTCTAAGCGATATTCATGGATGCCCGCAGGCGATCCATGAGCTGACGCTCAGGCTCCGGAAAATCCTCATCCGCGTGGGCAATCCGGTCTGCAATGGCCAGGGCCTCCTCCCTGTCTTTTTTCAGATGAATGAGTCTGGGCAGGGCATTCAGGGCCTCTTCTCTGTCGATCTGCAGGATGCGGGACTGTTCCACCACAAGCTTTCGGAAGGCATCGGGTTTCATGCGTCGCAATCTCGGATGCTCCATGATGATTTTCTGCGCCATGATCAATTCACTGTGATCCAGAATGGCATCCGCATTGATCATGGCCACCATGATGCGCACAAGGCCTTCTTTAAATCCTCCCTCCGCAACTTTGGAAAGCCAGAACTCCCGGTCCGATTGGCGTTGGGCTTCTTTGGCCAGCAGTTCAGCTTCGGGCTTCTTGCCGCGGATCAGGTTGTCAATGGCCGGAGCGAAAAAGAATTGCATGACAGAGGTGTCATACAAGGCCTTGAAAAGAAGTTCATCCCGTTTATCCCGCATATCACGGTAGGTATTGAGGCTGTCTTCGATCCCTGAGGCAAGATCTTTTTCTATCCTGGCAAAGAAGTTGGTTTCCCGGTCAATGGGCTTACGGTCTTTCAGAACCATGCGGGCCATGGTCTTAAAGGGCAGCATGAAGGGATTGAGATCTGAAAAGGCGTAACGCTGTACCCGCAGGGGATGGAGCTGTTTCAAGGCCTCGGCTGTGTAGCGATTGGATAGTTTCTGGACCAAGGGGCTCACAAAAACTTTGTAAAAATAATCATTGGCCTGGGAGAGGGTGGATACGGGGATGAAGGCAGCTTCATCCTCAACGCCGTCGTCATACTTAAGGATCTGTTCAACGCTTCGTTCTTCAAAGCGGACCTTGTAGTCATTCATCCAGGGCTTTGAGGGCTCTTCTTCAATGATCATCTCATAAAGGCCTGGTGCCAGATAAGGAATCATTTCCACGGATCCGATGATCTGGTTATGCTCCTTCTGGGCGACTTTACCGGATACAAAGATTCCCAGATGCCCGATGTCCTCATGTACAATGTAGATAATTACCTGTTTATGGCGTTTTAAATCCTCTGTGGTCTCGTATACCCGGGGAATCCAGTTCAGGGCCTGCTGGGGGGGGGTGATGTTATCTCCGCTGGAGGCAAAGATCACAATGGGATCCTCAAGTTTTTTCAGATCCAGGACCTGACCTTCCTGCAGCCAGAGTTTTCCCCTTTCCAGGCGGTTTCCCACAAAGAGGTTTTCCACGATGAAGTGGATTTCATCCCGGGTCAGCATGAAAAAACCGCCCCACCATTTTTCAAAATCAAGGAAACGATCTTCTTCCGTATCCACCTTGTCATAAACCGTGTAAAGCTTGGTCCAGTAGGTGTTGGCGGGATTCAGATTTTCAAAATTGGCAACCAGGTTGGCGCCATCAAAAAGGCCATTGCCAAGGTCGCTGAGAAGGGAGTTCATCCAGATCCCGCCCAGAAGCCCTCCCCTGTAGCGCATGGGATTGGCGCCCTCCACACCGGACCAGTAGGAAAGGGGGGAGCCGTTCAGTACCAGAGGACCTGAAATATCCGGTCGGTCCGCAGCCACAAGGGCCGCAGCCCAGCCCGCCTGACAGTTTCCGATGATGGCGGGTTTTTCCGTATCCGGATGTCTGCGGCGCACTTCCTCAAGAAAACGAACCTGGGCAGCCTGTACATCCGCCAGAGTCTGTCCCTTACATGGCTCTGTGTAAAAAAGCATGAAATAGACAGGGTGCCCGTTTTTCAGGGCCATACCAATTTCTGAATCCTGCTTGGAGCCTCCGATGCCAGGGCCATGACCTGCCCTGGGATCAATGATGACAATGGGTCTTTTGGGCAGCTCCCTCACCTTTGCCGAAGGTTGCACGGGATCTTCCCGTCTCTCCATTTCTTTGGAAAGGGCCGCTTGCTCAGGTGCGCGGCTGTCCAGAATCCGCACCAGAGAAAAATTCACAGGCCGCTCAAAGGTGCGGGCATCCATGATTTCCTCATACTTGAAAACAAGAACCGGAGGTTGTCCCTTTTCCAGATGTTCAAGGTACATGTTGCCGCGTTTACGTAAGATATCCCAGAACAGGATCTGCCTTTGCCACGTGTCCGTTGCGTAATCCACCAGCTCCCCTGTCAGAGAAGCGGCTTTAAAAAAATCATAGGCTGGCATATGCATGAATTTTCCTCTTTGTTGTCTTTATGCTATCCGTATGGAACAGATGATTTTGAAACCCTTGAAAAGATAAAACTGAAAAAAATTATAGGGCTTTTTTTTTGCGTTGCAACCATTTTAAAAATTCGGAACGGCCGAGCAGAAAAAAAACAGGCTTGCCATTGACAAGGGGCGGACGGAATGTTAATCCCCCCAAACATTGACCATTGGTCATAAAATGAATAAGGGTCATCATGCAAACCAAGCAACAGATGAAATCAAAGCAGACCGAAGAAGAACTCATGGCTGCGGCTGTCCAGGTTTTTGGTGAAAAGGGCTATGCTGCAGCGACCATTGCAGAGATCACCGAACGCGCCGGATACGCCAAGGGGAATTTCTACCGCTACTGGAAAAGCAAGGACGCCCTTTTCCTGGACATCATGCAGGCCAGACTGCACCAGCACCGGGAAGAACGCAAGGCCCGCCTGGATGCAGCTCAGGATGGCGAAAGCGCCCTTGAAGTTCTTGTGGACTTCCTCGAAGCCATGATCGGAGATGATGAATGGCCCAAAATCTTCCTTGAATTCACCGTGCAGGGATCCGGAGATCCGGAAGTCCGGGACCGGCTGAATACGGGGATATACAGGCTTTCCAGCGACCTGTTTGCGGAAATCCTTTCTCCCTATGCCACGGATTACGAAGGCCTCCGCAAGCTCGGGGCCCTGGTTACCGCACTTTTTGAGGGATATCTGATCCAGCGACGCATCGGCAGCAATGTATTGTCTCTGAGAGATCTGCGCAGGGCCATTCTCACGCTGGGGCGTCCCCTTTTTAACCCGTAGTTTGCCGCTCTGACAAAGGAGTTTTCATGTTGCCTCGCCTCTTTTTCCGTACCACGCTCACACTCAGCCTCATGCTGACGCCTGTCCTGGCCTTTGCCAACAGTGCGCTGGAAGCCTTCACCCCTGCCTTTAACCCTGAAAGTGCCCCATACCGCTGCATTGTATCCAACGTTTCCCATCCTGTGATTAAGGGGGTGTCGGCAGGTTTTGTGCTTCGGGATCGCATATGGGAAAAAAGCGAAGGCAAAATCTATGTGGACTTCAAGCCCCTCTCCCTCCTCGGAGGCGAAGTGGAAGTTCTCAACCTGCTGCAGATGGGGGCCATACAGGGCATGGGTGTCAGCTCCGTGGCCGCCACCAACCTTGGGCCGCGCTTTGGTCTTGTCAATCTTCCCTTTCTCGTGGACTCCTTTGAACAGCTGGAGCGCTTTGTCAACTCCGGTATTCTCTTTGAGCATTTTCTCAAAGCCATGGAACACCAGGGGATTGTCGGACTCGACATCACGGCTTACGGCAGTTACGGCTGGGCCAGCACTCAGCCCATCACCACCCTGGCCGAAGCCCGCACCGTACGTTTCCGCATCGCGGAAGCGGCTGTCAATCAGCTGATCTACCGGGAATGGGGCCTTCGTCCTGTGGTCATGCCCTGGCCCGATGTGCCTGTGGCCCTGAGACAGGGGGTCATCAATGCCCTCGACCATACGCCAACGGTCTGCAATATCACCAAAAAATTTGAGGTCGCCCGCCATTTCACCCAGATTAATTATGCCCAGGGACTTTTTATCTGGATTTTCAACCAGGCCTGGCTGAACAGTCTCCCCGAAGATTTACGGGGCCTTTTCATTGAAACCGTAAAGGAAGTAGCCGCAGAAATCCGGATACTGGCCAAGGCCCAGGAAGAAGAAGAAATTCAAAAAGCCAAGGATGCGGGCGTTCAGTTCCATACCTTGCCTGAACAGGAAATGGCGGAACTGAAAACCCGATCCGCCAAGGTTCATGAGCGATACAAAAACGAAATCAACCGTCTCCATCGCCACGACACCTACCGTCCCAAGGATTATCTGATGGAAGTGCAGAGTTTTCTGGGAGAAAAGCCTTGAAACGGGTCTGTTATCTCATCAAGCAATTTGAGGAGTGGACGCTTTTTGCCGCCGTCATGGCGGCTTTGCTGGGTCTTTTTGCCTCCGTTGTCCTGCGTTATGGTTTTCATATCACCTTTGCAGGCGCTGATGAGCTGGTCCGCAACACCATCATCTACACCACCTTTGTGGGGCTTTCCGTGGCCATACGCAAAGACAGACTGATCCGGGTGGATGCCCTGGCCCAGATCTTTCCGAGACTCCAGCGGCTTTTGTCCCTGATCAGCCTTTTTGCCGTTATGGTTTTCGCCCTGATGATGCTGCGTTTTGGCGGTGAGCTGATGCTCATGATGTACCGTACGGGGCAGGCCACCATTATCTGGAACATGCCCCTCTGGATCTTATATGGCATCCTCCCTCTGTCCGGTCTCCTGATGCTGATCCGCGCAGGGGAGCAGGCGCTGGCAGTATGGCAGGCTGAGGGAGCCCGGATCGAAGCCCGGAAAAAAACATGACCACACCGGATCTGATTCTTCTGCTCATCCTCATGGGCGCCATGGCCGCCTATATTCCCGTCTTCATCTGTCTCATTTTTGCCGCTCTGGGAGGCTTTCTCCTGTTTACGGAAATGCCTCTCTTGCTTGTGTTTCAGACCCTTTTACGAAGTCTTGATAATTTTGCCCTGGTGGTGGTGCTCTTTTTCATTCTTTGCGGCAATATTATGACATCCGGCAAAATTGTGGAAAAACTCATCCGCATTGCCCAGGCCTTTGTGGGTTTTCTTCCCGGAGGACTTGGCATGGCAGGTGTGGTGGCCTGCGCTTTTTTCGGAGCCATCTCCGGCTCCACGGTGGCCACGGTGGTGGCCATCGGTGGTTTCATGATTCCCGCCCTCAAAGCCCATGGTTATCCGGAAAGCTATGCTGCGGGCGTCATGACCACGGCCCCCAATCTCGGAGTGATCATACCGCCCAGCATCGGCATGATCCTCTACAGCATGATCAGCAATGTTTCCCTGGAAGGCCTGTTCCTCACAGGCTTTCTGCCCGGCATCCTCATTACCCTGGGAACCTGCCTGTATACGGCCTGGATCTTCCGGAACAACAAAGATCTACATGCCACCAGCATGGATAGCCGCGAAATGAAGGCGGCACTGAAAGACGGAATCTGGGCCATTCTGCTGCCTGTCATTATTTTCGGAGGCATTTTTTCCGGCATATTCACCGCCAATGAAGCGGCTGTGGTGGCATCGGCTTATGCCATGGTTGTGGAAATTTTCATTCATAAATCCATGGATCTCAGGCGTCTTAGGCGTGTGGTGGTGGATTCTGCAGTCACTTCCGCAAGCCTTCTGATCATTGTGGCGGGTGCTTCCGTATTCGGCCGTTACATGACCCTTCAAAATATTCCAGGCCGTATCACTGAAGCCGTTCTTTCTGGTATTACATCCCCTGAAATACTGCTCCTTGCCATGAACATTCTCCTCCTTTTTGTGGGGATGTTCATGGATATCATTTCAGCCACCCTCATCCTCGGTCCCGTTTTACTGCCCATCATCGCTCACTACGGCATTGATCCTTTGCATTTTGGGCTGATCCTCACCGTAAACCTGGCCCTGGGATACTGTACCCCGCCTGTGGGCGTCAGTCTTTTCATCGCAGGTTCCGTGGCGGACAGAAATCTGTTGTTCATGTCAAAGGCTGTGATGCCTTTTCTTGCCATACAGATTGTCGTCTTGGTTTTTCTCACCTATTTTCCCGCCGCCGTACTCTGGCTTCCCCGTGTTTTGGGGTATATCCCGTAGCGTCCTCGGGTGAACAAAAAAGCGGCCCTACCTTTTTAAAAAAGGGCAGGGCCGCTTGCAATTTAATTCTGTAAAACGCCTGTATTTGTAAAATTAAGGACAGGATGGTTCAGCAGCAGAAGAAGGGAATGGGAAAATGGGGCGCATCCCAGCGTCCATGCCGTGGGGAATATTCACGCAGCCCGGTCAGGGACTTTACCGTGTTCTGGGGAATGGCAAAAGAGGCATCAGAGGAATGGTGGGGCAAAAAGAAAGAGGGCGTCCACGGATGATGTCGGTTATAAAATATGGGAGCAGAAGCCGTTTTTGCTTTCATGATTACTTCCTGGTCCGTACATCGACCCTGTGAAAAAAGGGCTGTATGTTCGACCCCATTGACAAAACAAAAGCCGGACGGTTTTCATTAAACTCAAGTTTTTTGAAATCCACAAGAATCCCAAATGGGTGCACGCACCTCAACCCGAATTTTCCAAAACCGAATCCAGCTATGAAGAACCCCGAACCACATGTGCGGGGTATGGTACCGAAGGGGAGACTCGAACTCCCACGGATTTGCATCCACTAGACCCTGAACCTAGCGTGTCTACCAATTCCACCACTTCGGCGCATAACTATAAACGAAAATGTATTACCTTGTATCCGAACACTTGTCAATCTTTAACTGATGGTACCGAAGGGGAGACTCGAACTCCCACGGATTTGCATCCACTAGACCCTGAACCTAGCGTGTCTACCAATTCCACCACTTCGGCATTTTATTGAGATTTCAAGAGGTTTTATTAAAAATAAACCCTATTGACCTCAGCAACGCGACGATTTATATAGCCCTCAGTTTGTGGTGTCAAGAAGAAAAATTTAAGACCAGACCTGATAAAGGACAAAAGGGCCTCGGATTCATATCCGGAACCCTGGGAAGAGGACGCATTCCATCATGCAAGTCATTGAGCATATTTCACAAATTTTTCGACCCTATACCCGTGCGGTTGTCACCATCGGTAATTTTGACGGCGTTCACAAAGGCCATGTGGCCCTTTTTAAAATGGTCCGGGAAAAGGCGGACGCCATCCAGGGCGAAGCCGTAGCCATGACCTTTGATCCCCACCCCCTGGTGGTTCTGCGACCGGAGCGCCGCCCTCCCCTCATTACGCTGAAGGAACAGAAAATCGAGCTCATTGCTGCATCCGGACTCCTGGATGCCCTGCTGGTGCTTCCCTTTGACAGAAACTTCGCCCATATGTCCGCCAAGGATTTCATCCAGAATCTTCTTCTGGAAACCCTTGGGATGAAGGCCATTGTGGTGGGACCGGATTATGCCTTTGGCCGCAATCGGGAGGGAAGAATCTCCCTGCTCAGGGAAATGGGCGAATCCCTTGGTTTTGATGTCATGGTTCCGGATTGGGTCGCGCCGGACAACATGGAAGAACGGATCAGCAGCACACGTATCCGGGAGGTGGTGAGCCAGGGCGATATGGAAAGCGTTGTCCCCATGCTGGGACGTTTTTATCAGGTGCGGGGCGAGGTGGAGCCTGGGCGTAAGCGGGGAGGCAAACTTCTGGGATTCCCCACGGCCAATATCCGTCTTCAGGATGAACTCTGCCCTGCGACAGGGGTGTATGCGGTTACCGTGGAAAGCGACCTTGGCAGGCACTGTGGGGTCGCCAATATCGGATACAGCCCCACCTTTGGCGACAATCTTTTCACCGTCGAAGTTCATATTCTTGATTTTTCAGGTGATCTCTATGGAAAGAAAATCAGGGTGAATTTTATCAAACGCCTGAGAGGGGAAGAAAAGTTTTCCGGCATTGAAGCGCTCTCCGCCCAGATCCAAAAGGACATTCAAAACGCAAGAATGCTCTTTTGTGAGAAAGGACTGACAGAGATCCCATGAACAAGACACAGCGCCTGGGGCTTTTCTTTGCTCTTCCTCTGTCTCTGGGGGCTCTGTACCTGGCTTTCCGGCATGCGCCTTTAGGGGAGGTTCTGACCTATTTCCGGAATATCGCCTATGTATGGATTCTTCCCGCCGTTTTTTTCTGTGTCCTGGGTTTTGTTCTCAGAGCCTGGCGTTGGCAGAGTCTGTTGGCCCACACCCGCAAGGTTTCCTTTTTTCCGGTCTTTCACCCCATGATGATCGGGTTCATGCTCAACAGCATTCTGCCTGGCCGAGTGGGAGAAATTGTAAGGCCTGTGCTTTTTGCAAAAAAAGAATCCGTGCCTTTCCCCACCACCCTTTCCACCATTGCGGCGGAGCGCGTGCTGGATCTGGTTGTGCTTCTTACCCTGCTTGCTTTTGTCTTTGGTTTTATGGACATGGGAGGGGCAGGTGTACATGATTTCGGCGGATACCAGCTCAGCAGTCAGACCCTCCTCGCCATTGCCGGAAAAATGGCCTGGCTCTGCCTGATTCTCGTGCTGCTCATCGCCGGCCTCCAGATGTCCATCCTGAGGGAGGCAGGGAAAAAAATGCTCCGTGGTCTGGTTTATTATTTTCCAGGCCTCCCCTCCTCCTTCCGAACCTTTCTCCTGAGCCGCTTTGTTCCGATGATGGAAAAAATTCTGGATCAGGTTGCATCGGGTTTTGCAGGATTGCGCAGGCCCGCAAGGCTTTTTTACTGCCTTTTTCTCTCCCTTGCCATCTGGATGATGCAGGTACTGCCCTACTGGTTTCTCGCCAAAGCCAGCAGCGGCATTCCGGAGAATTTTCTTCATCTTATCGCGGTCATGGTGATTGTGAACTTTTTCATCGCCATTCCTTCGGTGCCCGGCTTCTGGGGGATATGGGAAGCTGGGGTTGTTTTTGGCTTGGCCCTGTTCGGAATCCGTGGTGCGGATGCAGCGGGCTATGCCCTGCTCAGTCATGTGGTGCTGATGTTCCCTGTGATTTTTGTGGGGCTCGGATCTGCCCTGCTGACCGGTTTTCAATTTTCAAGCGCCACCTCCAAAGTCCCTGACCTGCAATCAGAAAAAATTCGGGATATGTGATCCTGCCCATGGATTTGTCCGTAAGCCTTGAGGTTTTTCTTTTCATTTCCTTCCCATGGGCTATAATCAAAGGTTGTTCAGAGCTGCGCCCATCCCGGCTCCAATCCTGGATAAGGCCTTCCCAAGGGCTTTGGATCGGCAAACAGATACTTGTATGAAGACATCAAGGTTTAAAAAAGAGCGCCCTGGGGTTTGGGGCGCTGCACCCGTAAGCCTCCGAGGTTCAGGCGGGAATACGCATTTTAAAAGTCTTAACCGACATTTTTTTGATTTTCTGAGGCAATGCCTCCGGCATGCGCCGCTCCATTGCCTTTTAATGAAAGGTTTGCCATGGCCATACGCTCCATCCTTACCTATCCCGATCCTTTTTTAAAACAAAGCACCCTGCCGGTCACAGATTTCGGCCAGGCTCTTCAGGATCTTATCCAGGACATGGTGGATACCATGTATGAAGCGCCAGGGGTCGGTCTTGCAGCCAACCAGATCGGAGAACCCTTGAGCCTCATCGTTTATGACCCGGATGCGGATCCGGAAAAACGAGCCTTCAGGGTTCTTGCCAATCCAAGGCTCCTGGAAAGCGAAGGGAGTGCTGTTTCTGAAAACGAAGGCTGCCTCAGTGTTCCGGATTTCCGCGCCAACGTGAACCGCTTCACCCGTATCCGGGTGGAAGGCCAGAACGAGAAGGGCGAACCTCTGACCCTGGATCTTGAAGGTTTTGAGGCGGTGATTGTGCAGCATGAAATGGACCACCTTGCGGGCATTCTTTTCATTGATCGCATCAGCCCCTTAAAGCGCAGCCTCTATGCCAAACGTGTCGCCAAGCAGATCCGCAGGGAGATGGCCTGATGAGGATTGTTTTCATGGGAACCCCCGATTTTGCCCTGCCGCCCCTTCAAGCCCTTGTCCGCGCAGGTCATGAAATTGTGGCGGTGTACACCCAGCCGGATAAACCCCAGGGCCGAGGGAAAAAAATCCAGGCACCTCCGGTGAAGGAAGAAGCCCTTCTCCTGGGCCTGCCCGTCTTTCAGCCTTCCTCCATGAAGGGGGATGCGGTTTACCAAGAGCTTTTTGCACATCAGGCTGAGGTCTTTGTGGTGGTGGCCTATGGTCATATTCTCCCTGCCAGGCTTTTGGCCCTTCCCTCCCTGGGAGCCATCAATATCCATGCCTCTCTGCTCCCGAAATACAGGGGCGCTGCGCCCATCCAGTGGGCTGTGGCCCATGGGGAAAAAGAGACCGGTGTCACCACCATGATGATGGATGCGGGCATGGATACGGGCGACATTCTCCTTCAGAAAGTCCTTCCCATCGAAAAGCGGGATACAGCTTCGGATATCCATGACAGACTTTCCCTCCTTGGCGCGGATCTCATTGTGGAAACCCTGGATGCCCTTACAGAAAAGCGTATAAAACCCATTCCCCAGAACCCGGAAGAGGCCACCTATGCTCCCCTTCTGAAAAAAGAGGACGGTCGTATTCCCTGGCATCTGCCCGCCTCAGCCATCGATGCTCATGTCCGGGGAATGACCCCCTGGCCGGGAGCCTTCACGCAATTGGGCGACAGGGTTTTCAAAATTTTTGAGGTGCAGGCCATCGCTTCTCCGGAAAAGGCCTCTCCGGGCACCCTTCTCAAAGCCCCTCCCGCCACCCTGATGGTGGCCGCAGGAGAGGGCGCTGTCCTTGTGAACAGCCTGCAGGGGCCGTCTGGAAAACGTATGCCTGCGGCGGATTTTCTCCGGGGACGTCCTCTGCCACCAGGCGCTGTTTTTTCATAAAGGGCGTACAAAAACCCTCTTTTTACCCAGCTCAGAACCCGCATAAGGAACTTCATGCAAAGCGATGCCAGAAAAACCGCCCTTCAGATCCTGATCAAGATCCAGGCCCGCCGTCTGCCCCTGGACCTTGTCATCGAGGATTTTCAGACCACCATCAACGCCATGGATCCCAAGGACCGGCGTCTCATGAACGCCATCGTTTACGGTGTTCTGCGGTGGCGCAGCCGTCTGGATCGGGTGATTGCCGAAAGCTCCAGAACCCCCTTGCACAAAATTGAGCCGAAAATCCGGGATATCCTGCGCATTGCCATTTTCCAGCTCATCTACCTGGACAGGGTGCCTGAATCCGCTGCCATCCATACAGCCGTTGACCTTACCAAATTCATCAGCAGCACCCGTGGAGCCCCCGGTTTTGTCAACGGGGTGCTGCGGAATGTTCAGAAGGTCTGGCGGGATGTCTATGACCCCCCCGCGCATACGCCCCTGGTTCAGCGTCTGGCCTGGAAGCAGGCCATACCGGAATGGATGCTGGAACGCTGGTGCGCCCGTTTCGGTGAAGAAAAAACCGAAGCTCTTGCCCAGTCGGTAAACCGCATTCCCGCCATGACTCTTCGGGTGAACCGCCTGCGTACGGATCAGAAAAAGGTTCTGGAACTGCTTACGGACAAGGTGAGGGATATCCAGCCCAACCCCTGGGTGGAGGATGCCATCGACTTTTCCCATCCCGACGGAGCCATTGACCGTCTTCCTGGATTCCGGGACGGTTTTTTCCAGATTCAGGACGCCGCAGCCCAGCTTGTTACCCTCATGCTTGCCCCCCGCAGCGGAGAACGCGTTCTTGACGCCTGCGCAGGCTATGGGGGTAAAACCGGTCATATGGCCCAGCTCATGCAGAACAAGGGGGAGATTCTTGCCTCGGATCTCAGCGCGGCCAAACTGATGCGTCTTAGTCACGAAATGCAGCGACTGGGCATCACCCTGGTGAAAACCCAGGCAGCCGACCTTACCCATGAACAAAGCAGTCTGAACCTTGGCCGCTTTGACCGGATACTGCTGGATGCGCCCTGCTCGGGTATGGGAGTGATCCGCAGAAATCCGGACATCAAATGGAACCGGGAACCAGGCGGCTTCGGGCATTTTTCCCAGCGCCAGGCCCGCCTGCTCCATACCCTTTCGCTGCTTCTCAAACCAGGTGGTCTCATGGTTTATGCCGTGTGCTCCACGGAACCCGAAGAAACCACAGAGCTCATTGACCAGTTCCTTGCCGCCCATCCCGAAATGCAGCGGGAGGTTCCCGGCGCGCGCTTTCCCGATCAGGCCCGCAGCCTCATCACGGAAAAGGGCGAGTTCATGCCCTGGAAGGAAAGCTTTGAGCTGGATGGCTTTTTCGCCGTGGCTCTCCGAAAAACCGGAAGACGTAAGGTTATCGTATAAATGTCAGGCTCCACCAGGACATCCCGTATTCTCAAGCAGACCCTGATTTTTATCCTGGGACTTGCCCTTTTCTGCGGTCTCATGGGGTTTGCGGCCTACCTCAGCCTTGGTTTTGTCCTTGGAAAATCCAAGGAAATGACGGTTCCGGACCTCAGAGGCCGGGACATTGTGGATGTTCTTGAGCAGATGGAGACGGAAAACCTGGGCATCCGGGTGGCGGGCTTTGACTATTCGGACACCCTGGCCCAGAATCATGTGGTGCGTCAGGATCCGCCGCCGGGTCATGTTCTGAAAACCGGCCGGGAGATTCGGCTTTTCCTTTCCAGAGGGCCGCAGAAAATCCAGGTGCCAGAACTTCGGGGACTGCGCAGGGAAGAAGCCTTAAGCCATCTGGAAGCCAGAGTCTTCAAGGCAGGCCACAGCAGCCTCCTTTTTCACGACAGCATACCGGAAGGCCATGTCATTGCCTCGGATCCCGATGCGGCAAGCTGGTTTCCGGCGGGATCTTCCGTAAACCTCCTTCTCAGTGCGGGTAAACGTCCCCTGATCCTTCGCATGCCAGACCTTCAGGGCATGCATGCCGAAGATATGCTCAGCACCCTTGACAGGCTGAATCTCCGCATCAGCGAGCTGCGCAGCGCCAGCAACCCGGATTTTCCGCCCAACCGCGTCCTGGATCAGACCCCGCCTCCGGGTTCGCCCGTACTTGCCCATTCTGGTGTGGGGGTCATCATGAACCAGCCCCAGACGCCGCGTGACGCCCTGGACCTCATCCAGGGCATGCGTCTTGTGCGTTACAGGCTGCCCCATACCCTGATCCGTTCCCACATCCGCGGCAGTCTTACGGCCTGGGGTCTTACCTTTGATTTTGTGGATGACGTATTCGAGGGGAACCAGGAAGTTTTCCTCCTCATTCCAGGCTCCTCCGAAGCCCATGTCCGCATTGAGGAGAACGGGTTTCCCGTTTTTGAAGCAAGACTGCATCCCTTCACAGGAAAACCGGATATCCTGTACGCAGGAGGCCGGTACGGTTTTTCCCTTATGGCCCTTGACCCTTCCAATCTCCCCGAACCCCGGAACGCTCCAGATCGACCCCAAGAGGATACAAACCCATGAGAACCCTCATCGCCCCCTCCATTCTCTCTGCGGACTTCACCCGTCTGGGTGAAGAAATCCATGCTGTGGAAAACGCAGGTGCGGACTGGATTCACATTGATGTCATGGACGGTCGTTTTGTACCCAACATCAGTTATGGTCCCATCATTGTTGAAGCCGCCCGCAAAAGCACTTCCCTTCCCCTGGACGTGCATCTTATGATCGTGGAGCCGGACGCCCTCATCCCCGCCTTTGTCAAGGCCGGGGCGGACCTTATTTCCGTACATGCGGAAACCTGTCCGCACCTGCACAGAAGCCTTCAGCTCATTCGAAGCCTGGGGGCAAGACCTGGGGTTGCCCTCAATCCTGGGACACCGCCGGAGGTTCTCGATTGGGTGATGGAGGATGTGGATTTCATTCTGGTCATGACGGTGAATCCCGGATTCGGAGGCCAGAAGTTCATTCCCCAGTGCCTGGAAAAAATCGCCCGTATCCGGGAACGTATTGTCCGCAGCCGACGTCCCATCCATCTGCAGGTGGATGGCGGGGTGAACCCTGAAACCCTTAAAAGCGTTTCCCAGGCCGGAGCCGATGTCCTGGTGGCGGGTTCTGCCATTTTCAGCACCCCGGATTATGGCCGGACCATCTCGGAATTTCATGCAATCCTTGAAAGCGCCCATGGCAGGGAGTCCTGATGACGGAAAAAATTCTTGTGCTCAACGGTCCCAATCTCAACATGCTGGGGCAGCGGGAGCCGGAAATTTACGGCAAACTCACCCTGGATGGTATCAACGCAGTCCTTGTCCGCATGGCAGAAGAGCGGGGATTTTCCCTTGAAACCTTCCAGACCAACCATGAAGGAGCCATGGTGGATCGTATCCAGGGGGCCTTTGGCAAGGTGGACGGAGTCATTATCAATCCCGCAGCCTTCACTCACACCAGTGTGGCCATCCGGGACGCCCTTTTGCTTTTGCATGTACCCATCATTGAGGTCCACATCTCCAATATCCACAAACGCGAGGCCTTTCGCAGGCATTCCTATGTTTCGGACATCGCCACAGGCCAGATTGTGGGCCTTGGCGTGCGAGGGTACCTCCTCGCCCTGGAAGCCATGATGGCCCTCCTGCGGAAAAGGGACGATCTTCTGTGAAGCCGAGAAAAACCTTTGAGCGCCTTCCCGAAGAAAAAAAAGAGCGGGTACTGCACGCAGCCCTCCAGGAGTTTGCGGAAAAAGGCTACAGCGCTGCCAGCATCAACCGGATGGTGGAGAGGGCTGGCATTGCCAAAGGGTCCATTTTTCAGTACTTCGGGGATAAGGAAGGTCTTTTCGCCGCAGTTTTTCTCCACAGCCTGGATGCGGTGAAGGACACCCTGCGCAAGGTCCGGGACAGTTCTTCAGAGGTGGAAATCTTTTCCCGCCTTGCCCGGATTCTTGAAGCAGGATTGGCCTTCACCCGCAACCATCCGCTCATTTACAGGCTTTATACCCATCTGCTCATGGAACCAGATGTTCCTTTCAGGGATCTTTTCCTTACCCGGCTCCGGGAAGAAGGAAAGACCTTTCTTTCCGAACTGCTCCAGGCCGCAGCAAGACGGGGGGAAATCCGTCCGGATCTTCCTGAAGCTGAAACCCTCTTTCTTCTCGAAGCCCTCATGGATCGTTTCCTTCTCGCCTCGGTTCTTCCCTATCTTGGGGGCGGTTTCCTGGAAAATACGAGACCTGAAGAACGCATCCATGGTTTTATGGATATCCTGAAGCGGGGAATGGCCAGTGGAGAAGAAAGGGCATGAAACCTGTTCTTGTTCTTACCGCCGTTCCCCAGGAAGCGCGTCCCGTGGAAGCCTTTCTTCACAATCGGGAACGATTTCAGGTTTCAGGCCTTTCCCTTGTGCGGGGACTTCTGGGAAAAAATGTCGTCTGGGTTCTCACTTCCGGGGCCGGAGTCTCTAACACGGCGGCGCGTCTGGCCGTGGTGCTTGCCACAGTCCGTCCGGACTGGGTTCTGCAGGTGGGCTGTGGCGGTATGTATCCGGGAAGCGGCCTTGCCATGGGCGACCTTGCCCTGGCGACCGAAGAGCTGGACCTGCATACGGGCCTGGAATCTGCCTCCGTATACCCTTTTCCCCTGCCCTTTTCCCTTCTTGAAAACACCCCCTTAAGGCCAGGCCGCTATCTTGCAGAAAAAAATCTCCTCCAAAAGGCCATGGACCTTTTTCAGGAAAAAATCCCCCGCCCTCCTGTCTGCGGCCCCTTTGTCACGGTGAGTACTGTGACCACGAAGAAAAAAACAGCCTTTGCCATTGCAAGGGAAACCAGCGGCATTCTTGAAAACATGGAAGGGGCTGCCGCCTTTCACACCGCAGCCTTGTACGGGGTTCCCATTCTGGCGCTGCGGAGCGTCAGCAATCCCGTGGGAAGCCGAAAACAAGGGGACTGGGACCTTGAAACGGCTTTTATACGGGGAGGAGAAGGGGCAAGAATCCTGCTGGAAGCAGGGCTCAAGGGCTGAGATTTATGATGAAGTCTGTTTCCCCCTGAAAGACAAGGCGGATGTTCCAGGTGAGGAGGGCTTTCCTGCAGGCCCAGCGTGCCACTTCTGTCATGAGAACGAACCATGGCCAGGAAGGGGGAAGCATCAGGACAGGAAAAGCTGCCCTGATGCTCTGATTCTGCATTCAATCAATCGTTGTCCGCCAGGCGATGGTTTTCCAAATACCACTGGAAAACGGGGTTCGTGGATTTCTGAAAATCGTTGAAAAGGGATCCATCAAGAAACTTCACTCCCGTTGGAACCACGGCATCATCCAGGATATCCAGCAGTTCCTCATGAATGTCTGCTGCTTCCCGCCTGCCCCACCACAGCGCCGAGGATACGGCCCTGTCCTTGAACAGGTTCCTGGCGTCTGAGCGAAGCTGCCAGTTATACCGGAAAAGGGGCAGAAAGAGGTCCTGGTTCTGAATGGTGGCATCCAGGACAACCCCCGTGCGATCCATGAGATAGGTGCCACTGGTCTTGGAAAAGGCTTTCAGCAGCGCATCACCGGCCTCACCGTCCACAAGATCGATGGGCGGAAGGTCGGAAATAATTTCAATGTCTGCTCTGACAAGCGCCGGAATGAGCCTTTCAAAAAAAGCAGCGGCCTTGTCACGCAGAAGACCGCGCTCCTCAGCACTGAGTTCCAGGATTTTTCCGTCATGGGAGGTGATATTGTAAAAGGCGGGATCGTTCACAATGAGGTTAAAGTTCGTTTTCCATTGGGCTTCCCAGGTAGGGTCCACCACCCTGAACATATCGGTCAGGGTATTCCATCCATAGGGATTATCCCGAAGCCAGCGTTTCAGATCTTCTTCCACAACGGGCATCACATCCCGCCGCATCTGTTCTGCATCCACTTTTTTCAGATCCGGGTACCGTGTTTTCAAAGGACGGACATACAGCCCCTTTTCCGTAAAAGGCATCAAAAGCAGATGTTTTCCCCCAAGAAGGGATTCAGCCATTTCTTCCGGGGAAAGGTAAATGTCGCTGACCGCCGTTCCATCCAGAATTTCAAGCACCATATTCAGGTAAATCTGCATGGGTAATTTCTGGGGATCCAGCCTGTTGTGGAGTTCCGAAGAGACGTATTCGATGGGAGAGCTGCCATAGGCAAAACGGAGGCAGTCGATCAGATCCTCCGTGTCCGTATCCGTGCAGAAGGGGATATGTTTCTCCAGAGGCTCTCCCAGGTACAGATGGCGCATGGTGCTGATGTCATGGGGCAGGGCTTTCTTTTCCTCATGGTAGCGTCGGGTGTTCAGGGCGGATTCGTAATGCAGGTTGTAATCCATGATGCTGCTGGTGGGGATGACGGGCAGGTAGACCCCCTGATCCAGAAAAAGCTGGTACAGCGCTTCCCGCCTGTAGCCCTTTAAATCCGCGTTGAGATTGCCTGCGAAATTGTGGCGCAGGCCCAGGGTATGGCCCACCTCGTGGGTGACGGTCTCCTGGATTTCCGCCTGGGCGGCCCGAAGAAACATCTCATCCGTGGCATCGGATGCCAGAAGACGGGCGATGGCCGTCACCATTCTGTCCTCGGATTTAATGATGCAGACATGGGGGCTGTGGAAATTGGCAAGGGCGACATCCCTGTGGGTGGCCCTGCCCTTGGCCTGGGCTTGCTGATGGACAAAACGCCAGGCGTCCTTGCGGCTTTTCACGGACCACATGCTGCTCAAAAAAATCTGGCTGTGGAGAATCTCGCCCGTTCTCGGATCCGCCTGTATGTCTGCATAGGCAGAGCCCGCCGTATCAAAATCCAGCCACTGGATGATGTTCCGGTCCATATCCGGAGCGCTGACACCTTCCGGAGCCACGTCCACGGTAAAAATATCCTGTCCCAGGGCTGCATTCCAGTACAAGACTCCGTTTCGGACAGCCTCACGGAATTCTTCCGGCGTGTTGGCAGACATGGAGTAGGTGATGGGAGCCCTGTGGATGTTCCACTTCATGGCAAAGACTTCCGTCCCTCCCCCAGGCTTCAACTGGGGCATTACCTCAAAATACCCTGCATGACTGAACCCAGGCGAGGGCGTGGGTTCAAAAGTCGGGTCCGGCTGATAAGGAGAGATGTAGTAGTGCAGCTCCGCATGAATCACCTCAGCCTCATTTTCCACCTGAGCAGCCTGGTGTACGGCCAGACGGTTCTGACGCCTTACATCCGCACCTTTAAGAAAACAGTGACGCACCAAAGCGGTTTTAAAGGAAGACTTATAATTCTCCCCATCGGAATCCGAAGCATACATCTCCTCGGTCATGAAAATTTTCGACATGCCCGCATTGAAATCAAAGGTGATCCAGCCTTCTTCGTCCTTGAGAATGGGAAATTCCGCAAGAATCAGGGCAAAAGGCGTATCCGGTGTCACGGTGTGCCCCTTGGGAGACTCCAGCAGAAAAAGACTTGAACCCTTGCGCTGAAAGGTCACGATACGGCTTTTCAGACCCGTGAAATATCCCGCCTGATCCAGAATCACCCGGTTCCCCTGAAAGAGAAACTCCCGGTTCAGGGCTTCCTTTGCAATGGCAATGGTGACTTCACCGTCCTTTTCATGGGTGCGCAGGGAAACCCCGATCTCCGGATCCGCAGACTTGGCACCACTGCTGCTGCAGGAAGGAAGGAGCATGAGGAAAGCGAGTATCATCAGAAAAAAAAGTCCATATCCCTTCTTCTTCCGTTTCCCGGAGGCAGACCCGGAATTGGGAACTGCTGTGTTCACGTTCTTTTTCATTTTTCACCCCCAAAAAATCCATCACAGTCGCGTTCAGCAGAAATCTCCCTTGCCATGGACACAACGAAGACGCTGGAATTCCATCCTGAGCTTTCCATGTTTTCGGGAGTTCATAATGATAAATGCCATTTTATAAGCCCTGATCCATCCATCTATCAAGATCTTTTCGCCTTTCAAAGCGTCGGGCCCTGAAATGTCGGACCTCAGATCCACCCTGAGGTCGGCTTTTATGGTGGGATCAAGGCCTGAACCAAGGCATGAAAAAGATCATTGACAAACTGAGATCCGCGTGTTTATATCCGCCATGTTTCTATTGAAAGAAACAATAACACATAAGGAAAAACCATGAAAAGCATTCCTGCACCAAAAACTTCATCTCTTCTCTGGTGGTGGCCCCTCTCTTCCGGGCACACCACGGCATAGGCTTTTCACATTCGGCCCGTGGGTGTCTGAACACACACCCGCAAGGCCATGGATCATGCATAAGAATCCAAAAAAAAGGGGCTTGCGGGAATACCGCAGCCCTTTTTTTGTGCCTTAAAAACAAAAAAAGAAAAAAGAATCTGAATATACATTCTTCAAACACTTAAAAATATGAGGAAATTCCATGCTGCTTGACCGCTTCCCCGCAAAAAACCTGTTTCAGGAAAAAGCCAGAGAGGGCTGCAACGTCATTCCCCTCTGCGCCCGCATCCTTGCGGACAGTGAAACGCCCGTTTCCATGCTGAGGCGTTTCCACAATTCCCAGGATCCCATCTTTCTCTTTGAATCCGTGGAAGGCGGCGAGCGCTGGGCGCGGTACAGCTTCCTTGGCACAAGCTTTCGCTCCGAAATCCGGATTTACACGGACCGGGTGGAAAAACGCGGGCCCGGGGCCACGGAAATCCTCCCCCATGATGGCGATTTCACCCCTGCCCTGCGCGAGATTCTTTCCCGCTACAGGCTGGCCGAGCTTGCGGATCTTCCCCCCTTTCCCGGCGGGCTGGTGGGCTATCTTGCCTATGAGGCGGTGAGCTGCTTTGAGGCCATTCCCCACAGCCTTCCCGCCTCAAGGCCCTTAGGTGTCTTTCTCATTCCCGACACCCTCATGGTCTTTGACAACCACCGCCATACCCTAACCTGCATCTGTCTTGCCTTTCTTGAAGACGGAGCCAGTGCCGAGAGCGCCTACAGCACAGCGGAAGCCCGGCTGGAGGCCCTCCTTGAAACGGTCCGAAAACCCGCACCCGAAGAGCGGATCTTCCAGGGCCCGGCCCCGGTTCTTGAGCCCATGACCTCCCCGGAAGTTTTCCGCGACCGGGTGAAAAAGGTGAAAGAACACATTCTGGAGGGCGACATCATCCAGGCCGTGATTTCCCAGAGCTTTGAAGGCCCGGCCCCCGATGATCCCGTGGCCCTGTACCGGGCTGTCCGCTACACCAACCCCTCGCCCTACCTCTTTTTCCTCCGTGCAGGAGGCCAGACCCTGGTGGGCTCTTCTCCGGAAACCATGGTGCGCCTTGAAGACGGCCTTGCCACCTTAAGGCCCATCGCAGGCACCCGGCCCAGGGGCGCAAACCCTGCGGAAGACCGGCGCTTTGCGGATGATCTTTTAAAGGATGAAAAGGAAAAGGCGGAACACCTTATGCTGGTGGATCTCGGTCGCAACGATCTTGGCCGCATTGCCCGTACCGGTTCTGTTCAGGTGACCGACCTCATGATGGTGGAGCGTTACTCCCACGTCATGCATCTGGTGTCCAACATCACCGCCCAGATGAAGCCCGGCGTGGATGCCCTTGATCTTGTGGCCGCCACCTTCCCCGCAGGCACCCTTTCCGGTGCGCCCAAGATCCGGGCCATGGAAATCATCGCGGAAAATGAAGACCAGCCAAGGGATGCCTATGGTGGCGCTGTGGGGTATTTCAGCTTCAGCGGCAACATGGATCTGGCCATTGTCATCCGCACGGCCACCATCCGAGGGGAACGGCTCTGCATCCGGGCCGGTGCCGGGATTGTGGCGGATTCAGACCCGGAAACGGAAAGACAGGAAACCCTGAACAAGGCCAAGGCCCTTCAGACGGCCCTTGCCATGCTGGCGGGCCCCCAGACCCGCTGATCCGCCTGAATGAGGCGTAAAGAGGAAAAAACCATGCAAAGATCCCGCATTCTCATGATTGATAATTTCGATTCCTTCACCTTCAACCTGGTGCAGTATCTGGAGGAGCTGGGAGCCGAGGTGCTCACCTTCCGCAACAACCGCATCCGTCCCGATGAGGTGGCCGACTTAAACATTCAGGCCATGGTGATTTCCCCTGGCCCCGGACGGCCGGACGAGGCCGGTGTCTCCATGGAGATGATCCGCCGCTTTTCCGGAACTCTGCCCATTTTGGGTGTCTGCCTTGGCCATCAGAGCATCGCACGGGTCTTTGGTGCCGAGGTGGTTCATGCCAAACGGCTCATGCACGGCAAGGTTTCCGATGTCAGCGCAAACGGAAAAGGCCTTTTTACGGGCATCACCCGCCCCTTCAAAGCCATGCGCTACCATTCCCTTGCTGTCCGGGAGGAAAGCCTTCCTTCCTGCCTTGACGTGACGGCCCGCTCCGAAGACGGGGAAATCATGGGGCTTCGTCATCGGGAACACCCCACCGAAGGGATACAGTTTCATCCCGAATCCATCATGACGCCCATGGGCAAACGCCTGCTGCGCAATTTTCTGGATCAGGCCATAGCCGGAGAAAAGGAGTGAACCATGCTGTTTAAAAGCCTTCTTGAAAAACTCATCCGCCACGAAGACCTTACGGAAAGGGAATGCGGCGAGGCCCTGGACGCCATCTTCACCGGTGAAACCGATCCCGCCACGGTTGCGGGATTTCTGGCAGCCCTTGCGGTGAAGGGAGAAAGCGCCAGCGAACTTGCGGGAGCGGCCAGGGTGCTGCGGCGGAACATGCGGCGCATCCAGACCCCTGCCACCCTCACCGTGGATACCTGCGGCACCGGGGGCGACGGCGCGGACACCTTCAACATCTCCACCACAGCGGCCTTTGTGGTGGCGGGCTGCGGGGCTGTGGTGGCCAAGCACGGCAACCGCTCGGTTTCCAGCAAATGCGGCAGCGCCGATGTGCTGGAAACCCTGGGCGTGCGGCTCGACATCCCCGCAGAAGCGGTGGAGGAAGCCCTTTTCGAGATTGAGATCGGCTTTCTCTTTGCCCCAAACTTCCACGCCGCCGTACGCCACGCAGGGCCTGCACGAAAAGCCTTGGGCATCCGCACCCTGTTCAACGCCATCGGCCCCATGGCCAACCCCGCAGGAGCCGCCTGTCAGGTGATCGGCGTGTTCAAGCCCGATCTCACGGAAAGCATGGGCCAGGCCCTGCTGGATCTCGGAACCCGCAGGGCCTTTGTGGTGCATGGTCATGACGGACTCGATGAGATTTCCGTCTGTGCGGCCACACGGGTGACGGAAGTGGCGGACGCAAGGCTGAAAACCTATGATCTGTATCCGGAAATCTTTTTTGGGGAACCCGCAGATCCCGAAGACTTAAAAGGCGGGGACGCGGAAAGAAATGCGGCCATCACCCGCGCCATCCTTTCCGGTGAAAAGGGGGCAAAACGCAACATTGTCCTCATTAACAGCGCTGCCGCCCTGGTGGCCTGTGAAAAGGCCGAAGATATCAAGGAAGGTATCAGGCTTGCCGGAGAAGCCATTGATTCCGGTGCTGCCATGGCAAAGCTTGAAGCGCTCATCCGCTTCACACAGGAAGCGGCAAAGGGTCGCTGATATTCAAAAAAACCGTCTCCTGTCCTTCCCCTGCCCCGCCAGAAAGCGGGGCCTTTTTTTCTGATCAGCACCGTACTTCAGTTATCGTTCCCATGCTCCAGCGCAGGAAGGATAACTGAAATAAGGTGACTATCAGAAAAACATTTGACACGCTTGCCTGTCCTGAATACCCTCGAAAATTTCGATTCGGAAAAGCCTTTTTTCGCTTTTCCAGCCCGTTTCCCCCTCCTTACACACAGGCATTGAAACCTTCGCCTTCCTGCAATGGGGGTGGCAAAAACCCACTACCCTGAAAAACAGGAGCTGACAGGGACATGAAACAGGCCATGATGCAGGAACTGCTGACCGGAAAAACAGGGTTGCTCCATGGTGAACGGAAAGAGGAGACTAGCAAATGAAAGAGAGACCCCTGTCCCGGCTCCCCAGGAGCATGTTGAGATTCCTCAGTATTCAGGGCTTTAAATCCATCCATGAGGAGCGCATTGAACTCGGCCGGGTCACCTGTTTCATCGGTGCCAATGGTGTTGGCAAAAGCAATGTACTGGAGGCCATGGGCCTTCTCGGTGCCGCAGCAAACGGGGTGGTGGATGATGAAAGTCTCTTGCGCCGTGGGGTGCGTCCGGGTCTGCCCCGGCTGTATAAAAGCTCCTTTGCCTCGGAAAGAACGCCTGGCCACATCGGGCTTGGGCTGGAGGGTGAACAGGGGGAGGCTACCGGGTTTCCCTGCTGAACCCCCTGGAATCCCCGGAACCGGTCTGGTCTTTTAAAACCGAAAAACTGACGGACGGGCGCGAAGAAATTGTTTCTGATGGTGTCCGCAACAAAAAGAATCTGAACCCTAAAGCTGGCCTTGCAGCCCTGAAGCAGGTGGATCTGAATCCGGACAATGCGGCGGCCCGCCTCATGGGAAAATTACAATCCTATGCCATCTATTGTCCCAATACCCCCACCCTGCGGGGCATTGTTCCGGACATGCAGTCCCGCCAACCCGCAGGACTCAACGGGGGGCAACTGGCCGAGGGTTTTGCCCTGCTGCGCAGGCATCTGGAGTCAGGGGGGGAGGAAGGCCTTGCCATGCTGGATCAGGTGCTGGAACTGATCGACTGGGTGGACGATGTGCAGACCACCAGCCATGGGGCTTCCCTTGTGTCTTCCAAGGTTCCCAGAACCCGGCTGATGCTGAAATTCACCGACCGCTTCATGAACCGCTCCCGCAACGAACTTACAGCCTACGATGCAAGTGAAGGGGCTTTATATATTCTTTTTTCCGCTATCCTCTGCCTGCTGCCCCAGGCTCCGGCCATTTTTGCCATCGATAACCTGGATCAGGCCCTCAATCCCAGGCTTCTGGCGCGGATGACCGCACGTCTTTCGGGCTGGCTTCATCACAGCGGGCCGGATCGACAGCTTCTGTTCACGGTGCACAATCCTGCGGTGCTGGATGGCCTGGATCTGGATGACCCGGAAACCCGGCTCTTTGCCGTTGAGCGCACAAGTCATGGTCTGACACGGGTTCGTCGTATCCTGCCCGATTCCAGACTTCAGGCACTCCATGCCCAGTATCCCCTTTCACGGCTCTGGCTCATGGGGCATCTGGGAGCCGTCCCCAATGTCTGAACTGCACATCGCCCTTGTTGCGGAAGGGCCAACGGATAAGGAAATCATTGAAGCGGCCCTTGGTGCCGTACTGGAAAAATCCCGTCCCTTCATCCTGACCCTGATTCCGCCGGAACCGACACGCCCCTCCTTTGGAGGAGGCTGGGGTGGTGTGCTGAAGTGGTGCCATGACACCCGTCTCCGCCATACGGAAACCCTGGACGATGATCCCACCCTTTCCCTCTTTGACCTGGTCATCATTCATCTGGATGTGGATGTGGCGACATTTCGTTATGCAGATTGCGGACCAGAGGTTATGGATCTGGCACGGCAGATGGTATGGCATCCCCTTCCCTGCAATCAGCCCTGCCCCCCCTGTTCTCAGCACCGTGGAGCAGCTTGAAAATATGCTGGAAAGCTGGTTGGGAAGGGTGAAAAAGGGGAATAAAACCCTCCTGTGCATGCCTGCCCAATCCTCAGGAACCTGGCTTGCCGCAGCGATTCTTGAATCTGATTTTATCAAGCCTGTTGAGTTGCAAAAATATAGTTTTGAGGGTGTCCCAATGCTCTTTTTCCCTCACTTTCCTTAAAGACCTTAAAGTCCTTAACGACAATACTCACGACCGGCCTCTACGTCATAAAGGAGCAGGTAGGGCAGACACAATCTGCACCTGCGAATGAATTGTGCAGCCTCTGTTTTGTAGGGGCAGGCCCCTGTGCCTGCCCCTTGGGTGAGGGTTCCATAAAGAATATTCTCACCCAAGGAGAGAAAAACAGGAGACTGAATCTCACCATAAAAAAATGATCCTTGACAAGAGAAAGAACGCATGTTTATATCCCAAATGTTTCTATCAACAGAAACATAAAGATTCAAAAGGAAAGAACATGAAAAGCCTCGGCACACAAAAAATGCACAACTTTCTCTGGTGGTGGCCCTTCTCTTCCGGGCATACCACGGCATAGGCTTTTCTTCAGGCTGATGGGTGTCCGACACACACCCGCAGCCATGGATAAGAATCCGGTTTACAGATGGGGCTGCGGGAATACCGCAGCCCTTTTTTGTTATCCTTCTGTCCTAATTCTCCCAAGGAGTCCGCCCATGGCCGATACCATGACATCCATCCTGAAAAAGATCGTTGAAAAACGAAAACTTCGCATTGAGGACGCACAAAAAAAGCGGTCTGAAGCCCTTCTCTTTGGCATGCTTTCCCAAAGGCCCCTCCTCCGGAATTTCGGAGCTGGTCTGCACCAGAACGCCCAAAAACCCGCGGCCCTTATTGCGGAAATCAAGCGCAGATCTCCTTCCAAGGGAGACCTGAATCCGGATCTTGATCCTGCATCTTTTGCAAAAGCCTATGAAAAGGGCGGGGCTTCGGCCCTTTCCGTTCTCACGGAGCCCGATTTTTTCGGAGGCAGCCTTGAAGACATGGAGGCCGCACGGGCGGCAACCCTTCTTCCCGTACTGAGAAAGGATTTCATCTTTCACCCCTATCAGGTGCTGGAGTCAGCCGTCATGGGGGCAGATGCCATCCTTCTCATCGCAAGGATTCTCGACCGGCAGCTTCACAAAGAGCTGGCGGCTCTGGCTTCCGATCTCAGCCTTCAGGTGCTGCACGAAATCCACGGGGAAGAGGAAATTTCCCAGACCCTCGATGCCGGAGCCCGGTTTGTGGGCATCAACAACAGAGACCTTGCCACCTTTGAAACGGACATCCGCCTTGCCCCCCGCATGGCTTCCCTCCTGCCCCAGGGGGTGATTCCCGTGGCCCTTTCCGGCATCCGGGGGCCTGAGGACATCGCCGCCTCCAGACACCTTGGGGTGCACAGCTTTCTTGTGGGCGAAAGCCTTGTGTGCAGCCCTGATCCGGAAAAAGACCTGAAGGCCATGGTGGAAAGCGGGGGTCTCCCATGAGCTTCATCAAGATCTGCGGTCTCACCCGTCCGGACACGGCCCGTTTCTGCTCAGCACTTCGCGTGGATGCCATCGGCTGCGTCTTTTTCCCGAAAAGCCCGAGGCATCTTGATGTGAAGACGGCAAAACGCATCACGGATGCGGTTTCCCCGGACATCCTCACCGTGGCCGTGATGGTGAACCCGGATGCGGAAACGGCCATCCGCACCGCAAAAGAAGCCGGATGCCGGGCCATCCAGCTTCACGGCAGAGAAAGCCCCGAACTTGCGGCACGCCTCATGGAAGAAGGCTTTTTTCTCATCAAGGGGCTGTATCTGCATCAGGAGCCTTCCACAGCCTCCGCCTCCCGCTATCCCGCAGACCGCTTTCTTGTGGAAGCGTCCTCAGGTGTCATGCCCGGCGGTAATGCCAAAACCTGGGACTGGTCTGCGGCAAGGGATTTCTGCCAGAAATATCCGGCCCTGCTTGCGGGCGGACTCAGCCCCTTGAACGTCAGGGAGGCCCTCATGGCCGCAGGCCCCTTTGGGGTGGATGTCAGCTCCGGGGTGGAATCCGCCCCTGGCATCAAGGATCATGAAAAAATCAGGGCCTTTGTGGAAGCCGTCCGCAGCCTTGAAATCTGAAATCAGCTATCCGATTCACAGGAAACCCTTTCATTCATAAGGATAAAACCATGACAGCTTACCCGGATTTCACCGCCCTTCCCGATCCAGAGGGCCATTTTGGGCCCTTTGGGGGCCGTTATGTGGGCGAAACCCTCATGCCCGCCCTGCTGGAGCTGGAAAAAGCCTTTGAAGCCGTCCGCAGGGATAGCGATTTTCAGCGGGAACTTCTCAGCCTTCTTCAGGATTACGCAGGCCGTCCCACGGCCCTCTACCCCGCAGACCGCCTTTCGGACATGGCGGGCGGCGCACGGATCTTTCTCAAGCGGGAAGACCTCACCCACACCGGAGCCCACAAGATCAACAACACCCTGGGGCAGGTGCTGCTGGCCCACCGCATGGGAAAACGCCGGGTGATCGCGGAAACCGGAGCCGGTCAGCACGGTGTTGCCACGGCCACCTCCGCCGCCCGGTTCGGCATGGCCTGCACGGTTTTCATGGGAAAGGAAGACATCCGCCGTCAGGCTCCCAACGTGGCCCGCATGAAGCTTCTCGGTGCGGAGGTGGTTTCCGTTGACGAAGGAACCGCCACCCTGAAAGACGCCATGAACGCGGCCCTCCGTCACTGGACGGCCTGTGTGGAAGACACCTTCTATGTGATCGGTTCCGTGGCTGGCCCCCATCCCTATCCCCTCATGGTGCGGGAATTTCAGAAGGTGATCGGCGAAGAAGCCAAAGAGCAGTTTCTCCGGAAAACGGGAGCCCTCCCGGATCTTCTTGTGGCCGCAGTGGGCGGCGGCTCCAACGCCATGGGACTCTTCTTTCCCTTTCTCGATACGAAAGTGGAAATGCTGGGCGTGGAAGCCGCAGGCGAGGGCCTTGAAGGCCGCCATGCGGCCACCCTTCTGAAGGGCAGCATCGGCGTTCTCCATGGTTCCAAGTCCTACGTGCTTCAGGATGAGGACGGCCAGATTCTGGAGGCCCACAGTGTGTCCGCAGGGCTTGACTATCCCGGTGTGGGGCCGGAACACTCCCTCTTCAAGAACTGCGGGCGGGTGCGCTACACCGCCATCACGGATAGAGAAGCCCTTTCTGCCTTCAAGCTCCTCACCCTGACGGAAGGCATCCTTCCGGCCCTGGAATCCAGCCATGCCCTGGCCGCCGCCATCCTCGAAGCCCGGAAGCGTCCGGCAAGCCAGTGCATTCTCGTGAACCTTTCCGGAAGAGGCGACAAGGACATGGCCAATGCCACGGGCCATCCGGAATTTGAACGCATTGATCCCAAACTTCTTCTCAATGCATAAGGAAAAAACGCCATGAACCGCATACGCGCCATGTTTGAGCAGTGCAAGGCCCGGAATGAGGCCGCACTCATCGGCTTTGTCTCCGCAGGCGATCCGGACATCGACACCAGCCGCGCCCTTATCTTCTCCATGCTGGATGCGGGCCTGGATCTTCTGGAACTGGGGATTCCCTTTTCCGATCCCACGGCGGACGGGCCCGCCATCCAGCTTGCCTCCCAAAGGGCCCTCAAGGCCGGGATGCACGTCAGGGCCGCCCTGAAGATGGTAAAAGAGATCCGGGAACGCCACCCAACGCCCATCGTGCTTTTTTCCTACTTAAACCCCATTCTGGCCCATGGCCCGGAGAAATTCTGTAAGGATGCCGCAGAAGCCGGGGCCGACGGAGTGCTGGTGGTGGACATGCCCCTTGAGGAATCCCGGGAGCTTCTTCCCTTTCTTGAGGCTTCGGGGCTTGTTGCCATTCCCCTTGTGGCCCCCACCACACCGGAAGAAAGGATGCGGGAAATCTGCAAAAACGCCAAAGGTTTTGTCTATCTTGTGTCCATGACCGGTGTCACCGGCTCCGGCGGCCTTGATCCTGAAAAGGCGGGTGCCCTGGCCCGGAGGGTGCGGGCCTTGAGCCCTGTTCCCGTGGCCCTTGGCTTTGGCATCAGCGAGGCCTCCCAGGTGAAGGCTTTAGCTCCTGAAAGTGATGGCATTGTCATTGGCTCCGCCTTTGTCCGGGTAATCGGGGAGACGGCGGACAAAGAAAAAATCCCGGCCCTCCTTGGGGAGATGACGCGGGATTTCAAGGCAGCCTGCAAGCAAGGCCGATAAAAACAACATCTTCTCCGTAACAGAGGCCTGCATCCCGGTCTCTGTTTTTTTCATGCCCGTTTCCGCAGATGGAAAGGCTTTTTTCTAAAGGGCAGCCTCTGGGGTTGCCCAGGTTTTCATCCCGTCCTTGCCTTCTTTCAGTGCATTCTCCTCCATCGGCCACGGTCCTTGGCTCGGGTTGTCATGGACAGATCCTCACAAAAGACACTTTCCGGCTTCCCTGACCAGCATGTCCGTGAATGTCGTCAGGAGTGCGGAATCCAGATCCCAGCAATGCCAGTACAGGGGTACATCCATGGGCATATCCGGTACCACCTCCACCAAGGCTCCTGAACAACGCAGATCCCGGCTCTGGAGATCGGGAATCATGCCGCAGCCCAACCCGAGAAGGGCAAAGGTCTGAAAACTTGTGGCAGAAGGCACATAATGCAGTGGCGGGCTGGGGAAAAATCCCAGTACGGCACTGAAAAAACGATCCTGCAAACGATCCTTGCGATTGAAGATCAGAACAGGCCCCCCGAAATCTTTCAAGCCGGACACCCCCTGGGGCAGCCAGCGTTTCATATAAGCAGGCGAGGCCAGCATACGGTACCGCATGCTGCCCAGTGGATGGATGCGACAGCCCTGCAAACCTTTATCCCGGCTTGTGATACAGCCCATCACCTCCCCATCCTGGAGCAGACGGTGGGTCACATCCTGGTCATCGGTGAAAAGATCCAGGAGCACTTTTCCGGAAAGAAGGAAATTTTTCACAGCCCCAGGAAACCAGGTGATGAGGCTGTCCGCATTGAGTCCCACTTTGAGCGTCCTGAATCCCTCCGGTCCCTGGGGCAGGAGGGCGCTTTCTAAGTCTGCCTCCAGGCAGGCAACCTGGCGGTAATGCTTCAAAAGCCCCAGCCCCGCCACCGTGGCCCTGGGCGGGGTGCTCCGCACCAGCAGCACCTGCCCCACCTGGCTTTCGAGAAGTTTGATTCTCTGGGATACGGCGGACTGGGTGATACAAAGCGCCTGAGCCGCCCGCTCAAATCCTCCCTCCTCCAGCACCCTGGCCAGAGCTTCAAGGAGTTTATAATCCAGCATGGCACCTTCCCCCGTGCGTTCTTGGGTATGGGTTTTGTTTCTGATTCCAGCTTTTTTCCGCCTCGCTTTCCAAAAACATATAAGCAATTTTTATAAATTATAAAAATAATGAATTTTACTTTTAATTTTTTCCGTCTTATTTTGCTCCCGAATAAAACGCAACCCGGATTTCAAGGAACACGGCCATGCTGACCCCTGCATTGTATGGATTTTCTGTCTGTCTCGGTTTGATCATTGCCATTGGCGCCCAGAATGCGTTTATCCTGACCCAGGGCATCCGCAACAACAAACCGCTGCTCATCGCCCTCATTTGCATTCTTTGTGACAGCCTGCTCATTGGCATCGGCGTGGCAGGTTTGGGGAGCATCCTTGTATCCAGGCCGGATTTTATTCGCTGGGCTACCTGGGGAGGTGCCCTTTTTCTCATTTTGTACGGTTTCCGCGCCCTCCAATCCTCCATCCGTGGAGGGGCAAGCCTTGAAATACAAAGGGAAGAGGTCACCATCAAAACCCCTTCCCTCATTCTCGCCACCCTGGGTGTAACCTTCCTGAACCCCCACACTTATATGGACACCATTGTGCTGATGGGAGGGCTCTCTGCCCCTTACGCGGGAACGGAACGCTTTGGATTCTGGCTGGGTGCGGTCTGCGCCTCCACGCTCTGGTTTTTTTCCCTCACCCTTGGCGCCCGCTTCATGGCTCCCTGGTTTAAAAAGGCTTCGGCCTGGCGGATTCTGGATGCTGGGGTCTGCCTGATCATGTGGGGCATTGCCGCTGCCCTTGTGCAGCAGGCGAGAACACTCTGAGAGCGTTTGAATTTTTCACCTGCACCTTCCGACTAAGGGCCTGAGAACGCAGATCCCGCAGGCGAACTCCTGCGGCCTTGCCTGTGAGGCCATGATCTTCAGGAAGATGCACAGAAAGAATACACTGCAGGTCTTCCAGGGCCATGGGCAGAAAATCTTCCCCGTGATCCGCCCGGACCAGACGAAAAAGGGATTCCACAAGATCGGCACGCAAAAGGGCACAAAGCAGATCCACCCGGGTTCCCGGCCTCAACCTGTCATATATTCCGGCATGCATATGATGCCGGGCAGCCAGCACTCCGGCTTCCGTAAAGCGGCTGGAAAGCCGCAATCTCCGGGCAAACTCCCGCGCAAACACCTCCCCTGCCCTGTCATGTCCATGGTGGGAAGGCCATTTTTCAGGCGAGGTTGCAAGCTTGCCCAGATCATGGCAAAGCCCCATCCAGCCTAAAAGGGCTTTGCCGTGCAGGGTGTCCACAACAGCCATGAGGTGCTCAAAAAGGGAGCCTGTATGATAAGGAAAGGGGCCTGCGGGTACTTCGATGGCTTTTTTCATCTCAGGAAACCAAGGATCAAGGCACTGGGTTTGGGCAAGAAGTCTGAAAAAACGTGAGGGTTTGCAGCCCCCAAGGGCGCAGAGTACTTCCTTTGCCACCCGTTCCGGCGCAGGACGATGCAGAAAAGCGGCTGCCTGGGTCATGGCTTCCTTCAATTCAAGGGCAGGCTCAAATTCCGGAAAAAAGGCCGCAAACCGTCCGGCCCGCATGACCCGAAGGGGGTCATGCAGAAAATTTTCTTTGCGAACGGGTCGAAGGATTCCGGCTTCAAGATCTGCAAGGGCAAGGGGATGAGAAAAAAGAGTGCCATTTTCATCTTCCGCCAGGGCGTTGATGGTCAAATCCCTGCCCTCAAGATCCTCTTCAATGCTGGAAGCTTTGGAAAGCACATACTCATCCGCACCGATGCGGTAAACCGGGGTCTCCCTCCCCTGTCTGCGGGCTGCAGGAAAGGTTTTAAGAAAGGTCGCTTCATCCGCATTCAAAACCACAAAGTCCCTGTCCTTCACAGGGCGGCCCAGAAGTCTGTCCCGGACGGCTCCGCCCACCGCATAGATTTTCAGCATAATCTTTTCACCTGTCATGGGCTTGGATTTTCAAGGCACACAGGCCTTAATCTGTCACAAAGCTTAACATGGATGCCCTGAACGCCGACACTAGCTTCCAGAAACAAAAAAAGCGATCACCCCGTCTTACAACCACGGGATGATCGCTTGAATTTTTTCAAAAGTCTGGATTAACCCAGGGGTACGACCTTATCAGCTGCCGGTCCTTTTTGACCACTGACAATGTCAAACTGAACCCGCTGACCTTCCTGAAGGGTTTTGAACCCGCTGCTCTGGATGGCAGAAAAGTGAACAAACACATCCTGACCGGAATCCGTTGCAAGAAAACCAAAACCTTTCGCCTCGTTAAACCATTTTACAGTACCTTGAGCCAATTTCTTCTCCTTAACATCGTGTGTATCTAAAGTGGTGCATAAAAAATTTGAAAGCATGGACGCAATTACCATAATTGCTTGCTGCCCATGAAGCGCCATCAACCATGATGCACCTGATTGAGATTTATCTTTTAAAGTTTTGTTGAGCATCTGTCAATGATTCGTTTTCAGATAGTTTAAAAAAAATCTGAATCCCAAGCACTCCTTTGCGCATCCAAGGGCTTGTACCTGCCTTTGCGGTGAACCATTTTTTTTCTGGGGCTTGAGGCGGAAGCCATTTTATGCCAAAGACAGAAAGGCAAAGCAAGGTGCAGGCCCCGAATGCCGCAAATCGGGAACCGCACCGTTTTTTATGCAAAAAGACAGGTCAGATGTGTATCAACCGCCCAAAGGGGCAGGATATAAAGGCCGACAAGGCCTTGGAAGCGAGGAAAAACAACCATGAAAGTCGGGATCATTGGTCTGCCCCAGAGCGGAAAAAAAACCCTTTTCACCGTACTGACGGGCATTAAAATTCAGGAGGGCACCCAGCTTTCCAAGCCCCTTCCCGGAACTGCGGATATCCTGGACCCCCGGTTTGACCGTCTGGTGGCCCTGTATGAACCCAAAAAACAGCAGCCTGCACGCATTGATTTTGTCCTCCTGCCCAAGCTTGAAAAAGAGACCATTGCCAAGGGTCTTATTTTTCAGGACATTGCGGATATGGATGCCATCTGTCTTGTGGTGCGTGCCTTTGAGGATGAGGCCATCTTCCACGTGGACGGAGACGTGAATCCTGTGCGGGATGCGGAAAGAATCTGTGGAGAGCTTCTTCTTCACGACCAGATTTTTGTGGAAAAACGTCTGGAGCGCCTTGAACTCAGCCTGAAAAAAATCAAGGATGAAGACCAGAAAAAAGAATTTGCCCTCCTTCAGCGCATGCAGGCCCACCTGGAAGCAGAAAGTCCCCTGCGCCTTTTTGAAATGAGCGATGAAGAGGAAGCCCTGGTACGCAGCTATCCCCTCATCACCCGCAAGGAGATGCTGCTGGTACTCAATACCGGGGAAGATGCCATCGGCAACCCCGTGACCCCCCAGGCCCTGGAAGAACGCAGCCTCCGGGATCATATGCCCGTGATCCAGGTCTGCGCCGGAATGGAGGCGGAGATCGCCCTGCTTGAAGACCCCGAGGAAAAGGCCGCCTTTCTTCAGGATCTGGGCATACTCGAACCCGCTCTGGGGCTTTTGACCCGTACGGCCCTGAAGGCCCTGGGCCGCATCAGCTTTTTTACCGTAGGCAAAGACGAGGTCCGGCAGTGGCTGGTGCGTAAAGATGCACCTGCACCCAAGGCCGCAGGCGTGATCCATTCGGATCTGGAACGCGGCTTCATCCGTGCGGAAGTTATTAAATATGCGGAACTGATGGCTTTAGGAAACGAAGCCGAAGTGAAAAAGGCGGGTAAGCTCTACGTGAACGGCAAGGACTATCGGGTCGAAGACGGAGATATTCTCAATATCCGCTTCAAGGTCTGAACTTACAAAGCCATCAACCGCAGGCAGATCCCTGTGGTTGATGGCGCCATGCGGGTTATTCGTAAATTTTTTCTTCCAGAGCAAAAGCTTCCGCTGCATCATCTTCACAGTTCCGGGTAGTGGCGGAAGCTCTGTCCTCCATGTATTTTCTGTACCACTCGCTGGCAATGATGAGGCTCATGACTTCATTGGACCCTGTCCAGATGGAGGCCAGGCGCACATCCCTGAAAATCCGCTCCACGGGAAAGACATTGGTATACCCGATGCCCCCCATCACCTGCATGCTGTTGTGCACCACCTTCTGGCAGGATTCGGTGATGAACTTCTTGCTTTCGGAAACAAGCCTGCGGATTTCATTTTCCGGAACACCTGAATCCACAGCGCGACTGGTGGTGTAGGCCATACTCCGGCAGGCATCCAGAAGCATGGCCGCCTCCGCCACCTGAAAGCTCACCCCCTGAAACCGGGCAATTTCCTGGCCAAAGGCCTTGCGTCTTGTGGTATACCCCGTAGCCACTTCCAGAGCAGGTCTGGCCGCACCAATGGTCATGGCCGCAGTACCCAGCCTTTCCGGGATCATCATGGTGTTGAACACCGCATACCCGCCGTGCAGTTCTCCCACAATGTTTTCCCTCGGAACCACAACATCCCTGAATACAATGCGGGCTGCTCCCCCTCCCCGGCATCCCATGAGACCGTAGAGGTACTCCACCTCCACCCCGGCACTTCGATCCACAATGAAACAGGTCAGCGCCTTGTGGGATTTGACCTTGGGATCAAACTCCGTTCGCGCGTATACGAGAAAATAATCCGCCCCTTCTCCACCCACAATGAAACGCTTCTGGCCATTCAGAATGAAATGATCGCCCCTGTCTTCCGCCCTTGTGGTGGTGCCGAAAAAATCCGAACCGCCTCTCGGTTCTGTGAGGCATTCCGCCGCAAAAATTTCTCCTTTTAAGAGAGGCTTTACGTATTTTTCCTTCTGTGCATCCGTTCCATGACGGATGATGGCGTCACAGACCAGCTCCGCCCCCACCCCGAAGGTGCAGGCCATGATGTAACCGAGGGTTCCGATTTCTTCCATGACCATGACCGTACTGACCCAGTCAAGCCCACGCCCGCCCCACTCTTTGGGATAACGGCAGCCCATGAGGTTTCGCCTTCCCGCCTCCGCAAGAAAATCTTTGGGAAACTGCACCCTGTCCGCATCCATATCCAGAAGCAGCTGTCTTGGCACGGTTTTCACAAATTCCCGGACTTCCGTTCTCAAGGCCAGGGCTTCCGGGGAAAGCAAAAAATCATACATGGTGATCTCCTTTTGGGATGAAGGAAAAGGGTCAGGAATCCGGTGTCTGCATCGGGTTTTCCGGAACAGGCTTCCCGGAAGGGTCTGCCTCTTTTTCAAGGGACTGCAAGCGTTTTTCGAGAATTTTCTGAACGGCCAGAATATCCGCTTCAAGGAGGGCCAGCTCTTCTTTGGTGCGGGCTATCTCCTCAAGTTTTTTCCGGCCAAAGGCAAGACTTTTACGGATCTGCGTTTCCTCATGCATGGGACTGTCGGCATAGCCGATCATTTCCGCAATCTCCGCAAGGGAAAACCCGAAACGTTTACCCCGCAGAATCAGCTTGAGTCTTGCCTTGTGTCTGCGGGAGTAGAGTCGCTGGTTGCCTGCACTGCGTTCGGGTTGGATCAGCCCCTTTTCTTCATAAAATCGAATGGTGGAAGGACTGATCTCCAGCTCTGCCGCTAGTTCGGATATGGCATACATGGTTTTGGATTTCATTTTTAAGTCTCTTTAAAGTTAAAGTCAACTTTAATTATCAGGGCAGATATTCCCATATCCCCCAAGCAGGAACCCACGGCCCCTTTCTTCAGGGCATCAGAAGCTGACGCACAAGCCCCATGGTCTGGCGAGTGATGGCATGGGTCTTGTTTTTGTACAAAAAAGGTTCCCGCGCCATGACACTCTCGCCCACCCCATCCCCATAACTGACCACAGCGCCCAGGGAAAAAACCGGACCAAAAAATTTCGGATAAAAGGATAAAAGCTGTGAAGCCACCTCCGCATCCAGGGTTTTACGCACCTGATTCAGCAACAGATAAAAACGCAGAGCCGCCAGATCCTGGGAAAGCCTTGCAGCAGCCTCCGGATTTTCTGCGGCAAAGGCTGCAACAAGATCCGCAGGCTGTATGGAAACAGGGGCTTGGGTTCTAAGACAGGTCCGCGTCAGTTCCCGAAGCCGGGACTCACCCACATGGGCCTGGATTCTGCGGAGAAAAAGGGCATGAACAAAACGGAAAACATTCTCCACCGCTGTGGGTTCGGGCGTGGTCACGATCACTCCCCTTGAGGCGGCAAGAAAAAAATCCAGATTGTTTCTGCTGGACCCCGCCCCGAGATCAAGAAGGACAAATTCGTGGGAAAGACTGCGAATCCCCTGGATGATACGCTGGGTCCATGCAGCAGGCAGGTCTGCGGCATGTCCTGCGCTACCCTTGGCCGCAATCAGAAAAAGGCGGGGATAGATCGTTTCCAGAACACAGGCCTCAAGACTCGGAATACGGCCCCCAAGAAAATCCTGCATCCCTGGCCTGGATGTGGAAATACCGAAAAAAGAATGCAGATTGGCGGCCCCCAGATCCAGATCCACGAGAACCACACGCCTGCCTGTGGCTGCCAGCAGACTGCCGACAAGGGAAACCATGAAACTTTTCCCGCTGCCGCCCTTGCCACCCCCAAAGGCGATAATGTTTCCCATAGACCTTCCCTTTCTTGGATTGGCCTGTCTCGGCCAACCATTCGTCAAAGCCTCGATAAATCCCAAAACCCCGAACGTCCCACCACTGCCAGAACTTCATGCATTGACTGGCACCACCCGCAGCAGGCAGGTCTTTTTAAGCTGGACAAGCAGGGCCTCCAGTAAAATGGGAAGGGCTGTGTTTTCTTCCATGCGCTCAGGGGGAAGCCCTGCTTTTTCCGCACAGTCCGCCAAAAGCTCAGGATTGGGAGGCCAGAGATAATGCCCCATGATATAAACCGCCAGGGCCGAGTCCACCAGCATGGGAAGGCTTTCATCAAAACGGGCCAGAGCCACCTTATCCCTCAGGGGCAGACGCGCTTCAAGATCCTCGATCACAGAGGCAATATCCGGATAAGGGTTTTTTTCCGCGTCCGGAATCCGTGTTCTCAGCGCTTCCTGAAGACGCTCAGGTCGCGTGCGGAGAAGGCACATGGCAAAAAGTGCCTTGAGTACATCCCGGCATACAATCCTCTGGGCCTGAGGAACATCCCCGGAAATCTGAAGGCAGACGATCCCATTCTCATAAATCCAGTCCCGGGCACGGGCCGCAAGGGTATGCACGGCGTCCTCATCCGGCGGCAGACTGAGCCAGTGGCCTCCCTTTTCCCGGACAAGGCTGCGAAGTCTCGTAGCAAAGTCCGTATCCGGATCCTCGGTAAAAAACAAAAAACCATCGCCCCTCGTATCCATCCCCCAAGGGGATCGAAGCCCGGTTTCCCCAGAATCCATCCGGTCCGGCTCCAGGACCCGAAGGCCATAGATTCCGGCGATCTCCGCCACCATCCGGCTGAATCCATTGCTGTCACAACCAGGAACCACAGACTCAATCATCAGACGTCCTTTCAACAAGCCCGCACGGTAAGGCTTCGGGCCTGTCATGGCGTAGGTGTTGGCAGGGTGAAGCGCTGACGGGTGACAAATCCCCAAAACGGGTCTTCCACCAGTGCCTGTGCGTATCCTCCAGGAATGAGGCGATCAAGAACCCCTCGCCAGAACAGAACCGCATGGTCTGCCCCCTGAATCTGACGGATCTGCCATCTGCCTGGAAAAAGGGAAAAAACACCCTTGGCCAGAAAAAAGCCGCAGCCCATCCGTCTTCTCACAGGGAGGATATAAAACTCGGAGACATCTTGAATCTCTCCCAGACAGATCACCATAAACCCCAGGGGAATATCCCCTTCCATGAGCAGAAAACCCGGATGATTCTCATCCAGGGGCGTCTGCAGGGCATAGCGTCCCAGGTGATCAGGCATGCAGCCTGTGAGGGAGGAAAACTCCGCCTCATAGGCCTGGGAGAGATTTTCGTAGATGAGAAGATCCCGCATCCCTGCCATGGGCACAATCTGCCATTTCTCCCGACCTTCCTGCATACATCCTTCTCCGCTTCGCCCAAGGCTTCAGACCTGAATCGTCCTGACAATAAAATGCTTCCGCTGCAAAACCCCATGCATTATGCAAAATCCCAGGCGGCTTTGCAATAACAGGAGAAAAACCGCATCCGGCAATTGCCCCGGTTTTTTATCTGGGCTATGACGTTCATGCAGGTCATGGTGCGCAGGGTTTTTTGGGAAAATCCCCCTCACATCCCTTAAAATGACCCGACCTCGGCAAAGCACCCCGCCTGCAGCACGGAGAACGCCTGTATCCCATCTCATCTTGCACAAGGAGACAATGATTTGAGCCTTTCTTTTTCTTCCCGAATTGAAACTTTCCGCAGCCGCATGGCCGCCTTTGACGTGGACGCCATGATGGTACTGGTGGAGGAAAATCGACGTTATCTCAGCGGTTTTACGGGTGAAGACAACGGTTATGACGAATCCGCAGGGGCCCTTTTCATTACAAAGGACAAGCTCCTTCTTGCCACGGACTCCCGTTTTGTCTTTCAGGCGGAAGTTGAAGCACCGGATTATGAAGTTTACTGTTACAAAAAAGGACTTGCCGCAGAACTGCCGGAAATCCTTTCCCGGCTTTCCGCCCGAAGACTGGGCTTTGAACCTGCAAGACTTTCCGTGAAAGACCATGAGCGCATGACCGAATTCCTCGGTAAGGCGCAAGCTTCCCTTCAGCTAGCGCCCATCCATGACCTGGTGGAATCCCTGCGCGTCATCAAGGATGAAAACGAAATCCGTACCATGCGTGAAGCCCTGGGTATTACGGAAAAAGCCCTGCAAATGCTCCTTTCAGACCTGGTTCCGGGCATGAGCGAAAAAAAAGCCGCATGGCTTCTGGAGCAGAAACTGCGGGATCTGGGCGCAGAAGGTCTTTCCTTTCCCAGCATTGTGGCAGGGGGTGTCAATGCCGCCAAACCCCATGCCCATCCTTCGGAAAACCTCTTTACAGAAAAAGCCCCCGTTCTTTTTGACTGGGGTATCAAACTTCAGGGATACTGTTCAGACATTACCCGGACCTTTTTCCTTGGCAAGCCAGACACCCGTTTCATGCCCCTCTTTGATGTGGTGAAAACCGCCCAGCAGCGGGCGATCGCCGCCATCCGGGATGGTGTCAGCACCAAGGAAATTGATGCCCTGGCCCGGGACTACATCGCAGAAAAAGGGTATGGTGCCTTTTTCGGCCACGGCCTGGGGCATGGGGTGGGGCTTGCCATCCATGAAGCGCCACGGCTCGGCCCTCTGCAGGACATTCCCCTGAAAAGCGGCATGGTGGTCACCGTGGAACCGGGGATTTACCTTCCAGAATGGGGCGGAATCCGCCTTGAAAACATGGTGGTGGTCCGGGAGGAGGGACCGGAAATCCTCAATACCACCACAGTGGAAGACTTTCTCCCCCTGTGAGCGCCATGGATGCCATACCGGAACCCAAAACTCATCCCCTGCTGGATGCCTATCTTCAGCTCCTTCTTGTGGAAAAGGGGCTGGCAGAGCTCACCCTGAATGCCTATGCCGAAGATCTGGGACGTTTTTTTTCCTATCTTCACGCCCAGGGCCTTGAGGTCGAAGAGCTTGCGCCCATGGATCTTCTGGCCTATCTCGTATGCCTGGAAAAAGAAGGCCTGGCTCCCCGGAGCCGGGCCAGGCATCTGGTCAGCATCCGGGGCTTTTTCACCTTTCTTGCCCAGAACGAGGATCTGGAGAAGGATCCTTCCCGGGTGGTGCGCCTGCCCCATACAGGCCGCAAACTGCCCGATGTTCCTTCTGTGAAGGAAATGGAGGCCCTGCTGGCAGCACCGCCCTGGAATACGGCCCTGGGGCTTCGGGACAGGGCCATGCTGGAGCTGCTTTATGCCACAGGGCTCAGGGTCTCCGAGCTCATGGGCCTTAAAGTAACGGATCTGCGCATGGATGCTGGATTTTTACGCGTCCGGGGCAAAGGCAGCCGGGAAAGGGCGGTGCCCTTTCATATGAAAGCCCGGCAAAGTCTTGATCTCTATATCCGTGAGGGTCGACCCCGCATCCTGAAAACCCGGATGAGCGATTATCTTTTTGTGGGGGGATCGGGTAAACCCCTTACCCGTCAGGCCTTCTGGAAAAACCTGAAAACCCATACCCTGAGAGCAGGAATTGTGCGGCACATCACGCCCCACAGCCTGCGTCACGCCTTTGCCACCCACCTTCTGGAAGGCGGCGCGGATCTCAGGGTGGTGCAGGCCCTTTTGGGTCATGCGGATATTGCCACTACCCAGATTTACACCCACGTCAGCCGAAAAGGACTTAAGGACGTACATACCCGATTTCATCCAAGAAGCCGATAATCCTTATCTTCAGACGTTTTTTGAGGTTTTTCAGTTTTTTGAACAACTCAACGGTCATTTTTTCCCGTTTTTTCCTGGCCTGCGGGATCAAAAAGGTAACCCACGGATCGGATACTTTTAAAAAATGCCGGTTTCCTTGGATTTTTTTCAAAATACCGACGAAACCGCACAAGAAAATTGTCCACCGTTCGCGTGGTGACCGAAGGCTCATACCCCAAAACCCCTGTGAGGATGGCTTCCCGGCTCACGGGTTTTCCGGGATTTTCAGCAAAATAACGCAGCATACGCATCTCCTGATCCGTCAAAGTCACCTCTTCACCGGAAACCACCGCCACCCTGCGTTCCCAATCAATGCGGTTTTCCCCGAAAAGGTACTCGGAAACCCCGATCTTTTTTGTTCTTCCCCGCCGCAGCAGCCCTTCCATGCGCAACTCCAGCTCCTGCACATCAAAGGGCTTGGACATGTAATCATCACAGCCCCGCCGAAGTCCGGTTTTTCTGTCCTCCACCTCTCCTTTGGCGGAGAGGATCAACACGGGCAAATCCGGATCCACCCTGCGGATTTTTTCCAGCACACGGAGTCCATCCATGTCCGGCAGCATGCGATCCAGAATCACAAGATCAACGGCTTGCTGCTCCCACCTTTCAAGCCCTTCCTCACCGGAGGCCGCACAGAGAACCTCATACCCCGCCAGCCGTAAATTCAGGCGAATCCCCTCACGCAGGTGAGGTTCATCCTCGATGAGCAGAATCCGCTTTTTCATTTTTCCCTCCATATCGTATGGGCAGGGTGAGAATGAAGGTGCTGCCCTTACCCAGCCCCTCGCTTTCCGCCCGGATACGGCCTTTGTGCATGCGCGCCACATGGTCCACCAGATGCAGTCCAAGTCCTGTTCCAGGGGCCCTCCCCTGGGGATCCACCCTGTAAAATCTCTTGAAAATCCGCTTTAGATCCTTTTTTTCCAATCCAAATCCATTGTCTGAAAAACGCAGAATCGTGTGTTTTTTTACTTTTTCCAGCCGAACCTCCATGCAAGGCCGCACGCTTTCATTGTAGCGCAGGGCATTTTCCATAAGATTGGTAACCAGCATGGCAAAGAGGTCCGGATCCACATGGTGGAAAAACCCCTCCTCGGATGTACGAATGTGCAGTTCAAGGGCTTCAAAACGGGGATGTTCCCTATGGATGGCAAGAATTTTCTCTCCAAGATCCAGATTTTCCAGTGCAAGGGGACTCATGCCGCCCTCAATGCGGGCAAGATTTAAAATTCTCTGAATCTGATCGGAAAGCCGCTCCGTATCCAGCTTCATGTATCCAAGATACCGCAGACTGTCTTCCCTTGGCAGCTCATGCTTCAGGAAGGTATCCAGATAAAGACGGATGGAAGCCACCGGCGTTTTTAACTCATGGGTGAAACTCCGGATAAAACGGCGCTGCATGCGGTAAAGGGACATGGCCTTTCTGTAATAGAGATAAATGACGCTCAGCCCCACAAGAATAAGTCCCACCAGCACAGAAAGTGTGAATACCACGCTGAAGGTCTCCGGAGCCATGACCCGGTCTCCATCCAGATTCAGCGTGCGGGCCAGGTCCTGAAGCCCGGTTTTTACCTCCATGAACCAACGGATATAAAGATAAAAAGATATACCAAGAGCCGTAACGGAAACAAGCATCACCAGCATGGTGTTTTGCAGGCTTCGGCGCAGTCTCACAAAAAATTTCCTCCGAGTTCCTTCCGGCCATGGAGCGGCCTCAATCCATGGGGCAAAAAAATAGTTTGTACACTTCTTTTCTCGACAGCAGCTTGTATTTGTGACATATTTTTCATATATGAACACCAAAAATAAGGCTCTACCCTTTTTCAAACGGAAAGAAACCCCGTGGATCGAGTGCGAATCATTGAGGTAAAAGAAGATATCCTGGCCGACAATGAAGCCATGGCTGCGGAGCTTCGGGCGCGGTTAAAAGAAAAAAAAATTCTTATCAATCTCATGGCTTCGCCGGGTGCTGGAAAAACCACCCTTCTTCTCAAAAACCGCAGCAAGGCTTCCACAGGCTGTACGCAGGGTCAATCCAAAGGCCAAGATTCCCCCCCCCTTTCCTGACGCACAGAAGAAGGGCTGGATGCCTGGATGGACCTTCTTCAATCTTTCTGCCTGAAACGGTTCTTTATCCCGATCCATTTCTGGGATTTTTTAAAAAAATACTCATATAAGGAGAGAGGCCATGCACATACCTGACGCCATGATCACAGGTCCCATCTGTCCCCTCACCACAGCACTGGCAGCAGGGCTTGTGGGAGCCGCCGCCTTTGCCGCTGTCCGAAAAAAGGCCCCAATCCAGCCAGGCCGTTTTGCCGCTGTAACGGCCCTGATTTTTGTCCTGCAGATGCTCAATTACCCTATCAGCGGTGCCACCTCCGGTCATCTCATGGGCGGTGTGCTTGCCGCAGGTCTTCTGGGAATTCCTCTGGCCATTCTTTCCCTCACGCTTGTCCTTTTTGTCCAGGCCATATTTTTCGGAGACGGCGGTATCACCGTACTTGGGGCCAATATCCTGCTTATGGCTGGTATGGGCGCTGCCTCCGGCGGGCTCCTGTACCGTTTTCTCACTCCCCATTCCCAAAACACCCTGCAGCGCCACCTGGCCATGGCCTTTGCCGCCTGGGCTTCCGTTGTGAGCGCTGCGGCCCTCTGCGCCCTTTTTCTGGCTTCAGGATCAGAGGTCTCTTTTTTCCATGTTCTGGGCCCCATGCTCCAGGTGCATGGGCTCATCGGTCTTGGGGAGGCTCTTTTGACCCTGATGATGATGGCTGCGGTCAAAGCCTGGCCGAGGCTCATTCTCCCCATGGCGGGAGCCCTCTTTCTCACGCCCTTTGCTTCAGGTTACCCGGATGGCCTGGAGTTTGTCGCAGAACACTTTCAGCTTCCCGAGGGTATCGCCCTTTTCACAGCTCCCATGCCCGATTACAGCTTTCCTTTTCTTCCCGAAATGCTTTCCGTGATGGTCGCAGGCCTTGCGGGTATTCTGCTCTGTCAGATGCTGGGGGCCGCCATGGTCAGGGGGCTTGAAAAAATTCCCGCATCCCGTATGCAAAGGAGCTGAACCATGGAGAACGGAATCTATCGGCAGCTACAGCAGTACCTGCATCAGCTTCCCTGCGGTTTTCCCGAAGGGCCCAAGGGCACGGACATCGCCCTTTTAAAAACCATGTATACGCCCGAAGAGGCAGCCCTCTGTCTGAGGCTCACCCCCGAAGGCCAGACCGCAGAAGCCATTGCCCTCAGCCATGGTGGAAACGTGGATACCATCCGGCCCATGCTGGATGCCATGGCCACAAGGGGGCTTTTGTTCCGTATCCGCATCCAAGAGACCCCACATTATGTGCTCATGCCCTATGTGGTAGGCACCTTTGAGTTTCAGCTCAACCGCCTTTCCCCTGAGTACAACAAGGCCCACAACCGTTATATGATGGATGCCATGGGCATGGAGGTGTTTGGCGGAAAGACTTCCCAGTTTCGCATCCTGCCCGTGGAAGCCGCCCTTGAAGACACCCAGACCATCATGCCCCACGAGAAGATCAGGCGCTACATTGAGGAGGCCCGGCTCATTGCCGTGAGCGACTGCCTCTGCCGCAAAAAAGCCCAGGCCGAAGGCCGGGGCTGTGATCATACCTTAAAGGCCTGTCTCAGCCTCAACGAATTTGCAGAATTCTACCTTGAAGCGGGAATGCCCACGGAAATCATATCCAAGGAGGCTGCCCTGAAGCTCATGGAGGACTGCGAGAAGGAAGGACTTGTGGCCCATACCCAGAACGCAAAGGATGAAGTCTGTTATATCTGCAACTGCTGCGTCTGCTCCTGCGGTATTTTTTCTACGGTGGCGCGGTTCAATCTCCACAGCCAGATCGTTCGTGCTTCCTGGCAGTGCCGGATTGATCCTGAAGCCTGCACCGCCTGCGCTGCCTGTATGGAGCGCTGTATCTTCAATGCCCTTTCTCCGGGAGAAAACGGAAAGATGGAGGTCAGCAGGGGAAAATGTATGGGGTGCGGTCTGTGCAAAAGCGCCTGCCCATCGGAAGCCATTTCCCTTGTCCAGCGGGAAAAAAGATTTCAGCCCGATGTTCCGGCAGATCCCCAGGAGATGTATGACCGTATGCAGGCGGAAAAAAACCGCCCCCTGCGCATGCTTTCCATGAAAAGTCTTAAAGCCCGGGTATCCGGGCAGAAATGACCTCTTTCAACCTTTGGCTTCTTTGGTCCCTCACCGGACCCGAAGAAGCCAAAGGGGATGGTTTTTTAATCAAAAGAGGCGATTCACTTCCCCTTTTTCACCCTAACGCAGCTTCAGAGTCCATGCGCGCAAAGCATCCACAAGTTTTACCACCTGCTTCTGGAGGCGTTCATCCACAAGGTTTCCTTCCCCGTCAAACCCTCCGGCAAAGGCGTTGCAGAAGACCTCCGGCGTATTCAACACATGGAGGTTGAGAAACACGCACACCTGACGCAGGTGATACTGAGCCCTTGCTGTGCCCATCCCTCCGCCTGCTCCCATCATGGCCGCAGCCTTACCCGTGAGCAAAACATTTTCCGGTTCACGGGAAGCCCAGTCCAGGGCGTTTTTCAAGGCGGGCGCCATGGAATAGTTGTACTCGGGGCAAGCCATGAGCAGGGCTTGGGCACCTTTCAGTTCTTCAAAAAAACGCAGCACCGCCGCAGGTTTTTCTTTCAGGTCGCTGTTGTAAAAAGGAATCTCAGAGAGATCGGCGATGCGGATCTCCACACCTTTCGGTGCATGCTGCTGCGCATATCGCAGCAGTCCCATGTTGGTGGATTGTTTCCGAAGACTACCGCAAATGCCAAGTACCTGAATTTTTTCCATACCGGTCTCCTTTGCTGGTCCTGGTGGCTCAATGAGCCTGAAATGAGAAACAAACACCCATGCTTTTCAAACAAGACATGAGAAAACTACCATAAGATCGAAAAGATAAAAAGAAAGCCCTAAAAAATTTCACAGCCCATCATCTTGTCACCAAGTCTCTCCCAGCGCCCTTTCACATCCGGTGCTGCCAGAAAATCCGATAACCGTAATCCCGATAAAACGGAGTCTGAAGTCATGTACAGAATTTTCAAATCCGAAACAGAGAATTGTCTTCTTCTGAGAATGCGCGGGCTTGTCACCGAAGAGGAAGCAGTGAGACTTATTCAGGAGCTCACCAGCACTCTGAGAACCATGCGCAAAGGCTTTGGCCTTGCCGTTGATTTGAGGGAATACAGCCCTAAGGAAGGTGACAATGCAGACTTTATGGTCAAAAACGCCCTTCGGATCATGGCCATTAAAAAGCCCGCCGTGGTAGCCCGCATCGCCATTCCCCAGGTACTCAAACGCATGGACAGGGTGTACGCAGAAATGCAACTCCCTGTTACCTTCAAGGTAAAAAACGCCACCAGCATGGCGGAAATGGTCTCCATACTTGTGAGACACCGCCTGCAGATATCCCAGAGCCTGGGCAGATGGATACTGACGCTTCCCGAAGACATAGAAAAAAAATTACTGCAGAAAAATCTGTCCGCAAAAGACATGGCCCCATCTGAAACTGAAAATATCCTGCCAATCCCCCCTTTTATCCGTGGCTTTTCCATCAGCGGTAATCCCGTACGTCACGAACTTATCCGCATTGAAGTGGACACGGATGAAGAGCTTCACGATGAACCCTACACCTTTGAGTTTGGCTACCGTCGGCTGGCCTCCCCCAGTCTCTGGCAGCTCATGCCCAAAACGGAAAAAAATCATTCCAGAACCTGCAGGTTCAATGATGCAGGCAGATATGAAATCTGTGTACGGGTTAGTCAGCCACACAGTCCCACCAGCGAGCCCTTGCTGACGGAACTCCGTATCCCGCTTTTTATCTCGCCCGCCGCAGGTCAGGCAGGTTCGGAAAAAAAGATCCCACCATCCAGAACCGATTTTCTGATGCGGAACAACCGCTGTTTTTTACTACAAGACAGGGATGGAACCACGCCTTGTTTTATGAAAACCATCATCTACGAAGTCAATATGGACACGCAGACGGTGGTGGTATCCCAGCCATCTCCCCCTTTGAAAAGCCTTAAGGGCATTGATACCCTTGATCTCACAGCCACAGAGCACAATGATCCGGACCAGGGCCGACCCGGCATTCAGATTCTTTCCCTTGAGACCCTTTCCAGGTACATGCTTCCGGACGGTCAGGCGCAAGAAGCTCTGATGCTGCGCTTTACCCTTCCTGTTCAGCATACAGGCCTTCGCAATGAACGGCAGGCTTTTCGCTGTTGCTGCCTGCCCTATGCTCACCTGATGGCAGGAAAAATTCGCACAAAAGAGCTTACTTTTACCTCCAAGCATGATTTTCGTTTTTCCGACATTTCAATGACGGGCATCGGTCTTCGGTTTCCAGGTGAGCATGGCATGAAGCTGCCCGACACAGACAGCCGTTTTCTTCTGGAGTTTTTTTTCGAAGCTGTGGAAGGAACGCTTGCGGATATTCATATCAATGCCGAAATTCAGCTGGTGAGAAAAGAAACCGACCCATTAAGCGGCGAAATAACAGCGGGATTCTCCTTTTTAAAACTGGATGCAGATCAGGAAACCCTCCTTGCCCGCCACATCAATGCCCTTCAGCTTCTGGAGCGTCAGCGTATGCGTGAACAACCGAGCTGACCTTAAAACCTTCCCCGTCCCCCATCAACGCAAAAACGTGTGGAAAAGGTGGGGAACGGAAGATTCCAGCCTGAGTAGACGACCACAGGGAAGGCCACACTCCAGCTGATGGGCGTGAAGCATGAGCCTTGGCCATCCCTTCTGACTTTCTTTTTCGCCATAACGCAGGTCTCCCACAATGGGATGACCCATATGATAAAGATGAACCCGGATCTGATGCCGTCGTCCTGTCACAGGAAAGACCCGGATGAGGCTCAGGTTTTCCCCGGAAAGTTCCATTTCCCAATGGGTCAGACTCGGTTTTCCTCCCTCCCTGTCCACCCCCATGCGGCCCGATCCAAAAAGACGGATGGGCGCGTCCACAGATCCTTTTTTTTCCCTGATCCGGCCATGCACCAGAGCCTGGTAAGTCTTCTTGACCCTCCGATTTTCAAACTCAAGGCTGAGGTGACGGTGCATGGAGGCCGTTCTTGCAAAAAGCAGGATCCCACTGACTTCCTTATCCAGGCGATGCACCACAAAAAGCCGCTCTCCCCTTTCCTTTTCCAGTGCGTGCAAAAGGCAGGGCGTCGTCTCCCTGCGCTCGGGAATGACAGCTATACCTGCAGGTTTATCCACAGCCAAAACTTCCTCATTTTCAAATAGAACACACATGTTTTCAGCATCCTTTACTGGGGGGGCCTGGGTTTCAGGGGATGTCGGAATCCCAGGCGCCATCCGGAACATCTTTTTGCATCCAAAGTTCGTCGCCCGTATACCAAACAGGCCTCCAAGGTGCTAACGGGCTTCATTTTATAGGAATTTTCCTGAAGGCCTGAGAGAAAAAAAGGCCCGGTCACACCTTTTTTGGAAGCACAAACCACAAGGGACAAGGATTCTGCGCATTTCCAGCTGTTTGCACAGATCCGCCTTCTGATTCAAAAACCGCGTTCCCCGTTGACAAGCCCTTCTTCTCTGGTTAGTTCGCCATGGAATCTGCTTTTGTATCCGAAGGTTAGAAGCATTCAGGAAATCAGAATCCTTTTTCCCTGAACAATGGCGGGTTCTTCAGGAAAAAAACTTTTTACCGCGGCTCTTGAAAGATTTTTCCGGCCGCCCATGAAGTTTTTGAGGCGTATGCTTCCGCAGGGCTTGCATGCGCATACATGTGCATTGTCTTTACAGGATCAGAAAAGGAAAAAAAATGAAAAAGACCGTACGTATTCTGGTAATTGCCGCCGCATGCCTCTGCATGGCGTTTCCTGCACTTGCGGCAGAAAGATTCAATGGCAACGTGAATCTGCTGGTGGGCAGCAAGATCATGGACAACGATTGGGATCCTGCGGATGAGCAGGTCGGCTTTGGTCTCATGCTGGACATGGCGGGCAACCATTGGCCCGTACATCTGGTGGCCGATATCCTGGTGGCCAGCGGCGATGCCCGGGGCGTTTATCAGGCTTACAGTCCCAATCCCATGAAAATGGAGGTGGATACAGAAGAACTCCATCTGGGAATCCGTAAATACCTTGCCGTATCCGAAGCCATCACGCCCTATGCAGGTCTGGGACTTGCCGCCATCCGCGCCAACATGAGTCTTGAGGATAACGGCCTCCGTTTTTCCGATGATGATGTGGCCTATGGCTGGTGGGGTGGTCTGGGCGTGAAGTTCAAGGCTGTGGATGATCTCAGCCTTGGCGTGGATTTGCGTTATTCCAAGGCAGAAGCCACCCTGGCTGGTCGGGATATGGAAATCGGCGGATTCCGGGCAGGCATCTTCATGGGCCTCGGCTGGTAGAAAAAAAGGTCTGCAAGGGGGCTTCACCTTGCGTTTTTCCACCCAGACATCCCAGACTCAAAGAACGCAAGGCCGTCTGGCGCTTTGCGTTCTTTGAGTTGAGCCGTACACAAAAGCCCTCCAGCCCCACCCAGGCTTTCCGGAGAGCGCATAAAAATCTACTTTTCCTTTTTTTCCTCTTTTTCCGGGCTGAAAAATTCCATGAAAGGCCGGAAGGGTGAGATGCCCGTCATGGTTTTCTGGGCCATTCCCGAAAGATCCATCCCCAGATCCAGCATCCGGCGAAACTGCTCGTCAAAGGCGGATTTCTGGTGCAGGTAATTACCCAGAATCTGCTGAAGATACTTTTCAAAAAACTCACTCAGCACATTATCCCCATAGCGAATGATCAGGTGCAGCAGGGGAACCGGCAGAAGGGCATTTTTCTGACGCGCTTCTTCCAGAACAATCTGGGTGAGAATGAAAGCCGTGACATCTTCTTCCGTGTTCACATCCACCACATGAATCCCTTTGCCTTCCCGGATCAGAAGTCTTACCTCCGCCAGGGTCACATACTTGCTTTTTTCCGTATCGTACAAACGTCTGTTTGCATATTTTTTGATCAGTACCCGCTCTGTCATTCCCCCTCCCCATTCCATATTGCAACGCACAAAGAATACAAACTCTCCAACCTCCCCAAAAAACACAAGCCGTCTTTTAAAAAAGGATCTTCAGTCGGATAAGATCCCATCCATCTCTTATATTTGTCATTTTTTTCTTGACACAGCGCACAAAAAACTTACTATCTGACCAAGGTTGCATTGCAACATAAATATCAGACAACACGCAATCAGGAGAACATACCATGGAAACAAAAATCATTGCAAAACAAATCCTTGACTTCCAGAAGCAACTCATCAACAACGCCTACCTCACCACCACAGCTGTGCAGGAACATGGGGAAAAACTCACTCATCTGATCATCGATCCCATTCCCCAGATTCCCGAACAAACCAAAGGCCTGGTCAATGCGTGGCTGGCCAACGTGAAACAAGGACAGGAAAAAGTCAAAAAACTTCAGGACGAAACCTTTGCAAGACTGGAGCGCTTCATCCTGGAAACACCCTGATCACCCCAATTGGGAGGGTTTATGGATCCCCGTACATTCGCAATGGGTCTGCACCGTGAAAGCTTTAACTGGATGTGGTCTGTCATGGAATCCCTGCAACGTCAGAACGAAACCCTGGTCTGGAACTGGATCAATACATCCCCTGTTCCCATCGGCCATCGCACACGGAACCACACACAAAAATGGATGTCTCTTTTCCAGAAAAGCTGTGAAGACGCCAGAGATACGGGCCGTTCTCTCCTGGGACAACTGGAATCCCGCATCACACGATAAAAGGTCTTTGCCCTTCATCCTCTGAGCGTATGGTCTTTTTCAAAAACCCCTCCCCTGCATTCCAATACAAGGGGAGGGCCTGATAAGCTTCATATTTTCTTTTTTGGCCCGTATCGTCCCTGGGTTTCCGAGACTCCCCCGTTCACGGAAACCCAGAAAGACGGTACGGGCCCATCTGTTTTAAAAATCCCCGTGCCCTGCCTTTTCCCTCCCACATTTACAAGCCCGATAAAAGACGATATCGTAGCCCGAATACGGAACTCTTCGAAAAAGGCCTATAACCTTGATTTTTTTCTTATTTTGACTCCGGAGGACCCATGACTGCAAACGGGCCACCCCGTCACCCCGGTAAGCTTCCTTCTCATTTGGACATGGATCTTTATACGGAGTTTCTTTCCATGCAGCCTCCGGTTTTTACGGCCATGGAAGAGCACATACTGAAAATAGGGCGTGACGATCAGGCCCTCACCGAACTCCGCCGCGCCTTTCATACTCTCAAGGGTGAGGCGGGATTTTTTCGTCTGGAAGCTGTGGAAAACCTCTGTCACATGGCGGAAGACGCCCTGAGTCATGATATTTTCCCGGAAAACCTCATCGCCCTCCTTCTGGATATACAGGCCTGGCTCCGGAATGCCTTTGCCTGGTATGCGGGGAAATCCACCCCTGCCCCCCAGGATCCAGGTGATTTGCGCATGCGTCTTCTGGAAGAAACGGGAAAAGCCCAGGATCCCACCATTTCCACAAGAAAAAATCCGGATTCAAGGCCCCCACGTCAGGTCCGGGAAAACGTACTGGTCGAATCCGAACGTCTGGATCGCCTCATGGACACCATCGGGGAGCTGGTCATTGTGGAAACCATGGTACGCCAGTCTCCGGAGCTTGCCGCCATCGGGCCTTGCCGCCTCAGCGCCCACCTTTCCCAGCTCACAAAGCTTACACGGGAATTGCAGGGATTGGGGCTGGGGTTGCGCATGGTCCCCATCCGTCCCCTGTTCATGAAGATGGAACGGATGGTGCAAGAACTGGGACGCACCCTCGGTAAATCCGTCCTCTTCCAGTCCTTTGGTGAGGAGACGGAGCTGGATCGTTCCCTGGTGGAGCGTCTCCGGGACCCCCTCTTGCATCTGGTCCGAAACGCCATGGACCATGGTATTGAAGATCAGGAAACAAGACAGAAAAAGGGCAAGCCCGAGAAAGGTCTTTTACGCATTGAGGCCAGCCACAGGGGAGGAGATATTCATATCCGCATTCAGGATGATGGTCAGGGACTTGACGCGGACGCCATAGCCAGCAAGGCGAAAAAAAAAGGACTCCTTTCCCATGACAATGTCCTCAGCAAGGAGGAGATCCAAAGCCTCATCTTCACTTCCGGCTTTTCCACAGCCCCTGTTCTCACAGAAATATCCGGCCGAGGCCTGGGCCTTGACGTGGTGCGCGAACAGATTGTCGGACTTTCCGGAGAAATCCGCGTTGAGAGTCAGAAGGATGCGGGCGTTACCTTCCACATGCGCATCCCCATGACCGTTGCCATCATCGACGGCATTGTCTGCCGGTGCGGAAAAAGGCGCTACGTGCTTCCGACCCTCTGTGTACTCGGCAGCCTCGCCCTGTTGCCGGAGGCTCTGTGTATTCTGCCCTCAGGTATGACCCTGGCCCCTTTCCATGATCAGCTGATTCCCGCATCCCCCCTTGAAATTCTGCTGCAGAAAAAAGATCAGCCCACAAAGGAGGGCCGCCTCATGATTGTGATTGAATCCGATGGCAGCCGGGCCGGAATCCTTGTGGAAGAAATCCTGGGTAAGCAGCAGATTGTGGTCAAATCCCTGGGAGAAACCTTCCGGGGAATTCAGGGTATTTCCGGAGCCGCCATCATGCCTGATGGGGAGGTAGGGCTCATTCTGGACCCCCAGGCACTGATCCGCCAGGCCTTTCACCCGGATTCTCTTGCCGGGAAAAAGCACTGGACAGAAAGAAAGGAGCGGGGTAAGGCAGACGCAGGGACATAGATTCAAGTTTTCCCATACTCCAGGGTTTCCTCGGGTCGCCCAAAGATCAGACCGGAACACCCTCTGAAATCCGAACAAGACAAATGGCTTATTATTTAAGGAGTTTTCATGTCCAGCCTCCCTGTCATGGTCAATGGATTGCCCGGTAACGTGGCGTCCACTCTCATTCCCCATATCCTCAGAAATTGCGACATTCATCTCCTGCCTGCCTCCCTGACGGGGCCTGGCACGGAGGAAGGCACCCTGACCTGCCATGGCATGTCCTTTGACCTCATCAGGCCCAAAGACAGGGATGCCTGGATCCTCTCCGCACGCAGGCAGTATCCCGATCTCATATGCATTGACTACACCCACCCTTCAGCGGTGAATGCCAATGCCCGGTTCTATGCAGAAAACAAAATTCCCTTTGTCATGGGAACCACAGGTGGCGACAGGGAAGCGCTGATACAGACTGTTCAAAATTCTGAAACATGCGCGGTCATTGCCCCGAACATGGCCAAACAGATTGTCGGGTTTCAGGCCATGATGGCCTATGCCGCAGAAAATTTCCCCGGACTTTTTGAGGGCTACAGCCTGCGCATCGAGGAAAGCCATCAGGCGGGCAAGGCGGATACCTCCGGAACCGCCAGGGCCATGGTGGAGTATTTCAATGCTCTGGGGATTCCATTTCAGGTGGATTCCATAGAAATGGAAAGAGACCCTGAACGTCAGAAAACCCTCTGGGGAATTCCTGAAGATCACATCCAGGGCCATGCCTGGCATACCTATACCCTCCTCTCCCAGGACAAAACCGTCTCTTTCCGTTTCACCCACAATATTAACGGTCGTGAAATCTATGCCCAGGGTACCCTGGATGCGGTGCGTTTTCTTGCCCGTCATATCCGCAAAGGTGATTCTGGAAAGGTTTTCTCCATGATCGATGTTCTTAAGGATCCTGTTCCTGCGCCATGTCCCGCATCAGCATAAAAAGACGATTCAGACTGGGAGCCGCCGCCATCCTTTTTTTCTTCTGCATGGCGGCGGCACTCATGGAATATTCCTATCTCCGCCACGAGTACCTGGGGGTGCTGCGTGAAAAGACCACCCTTTTCATGGCTATGGCCCAGTCCAGTCGGGACTATGTCAAGGAAATCCTGCGCCCCCGCATGCAGCAGTATGTTGCCGATGACCGTTTTATCCTGGAAGCCATGAGCACTTCCTTTGTCTCCAGGGAAATCATGAATCGCCTGCACACCCATTTCCCCGAATTCACGTATAAACGCGCTGCCCTCAATCCCCGCAATCCCATCAATCTTGCCGATGCCTTTGAATCGGAAAAAATCCTCTGGTTTGGAAAAAATCAGGATCAGACGGAATGGAAAGGCGTTCTTCAGAAGTCCGGGCATTCCTTTTTTGTACACATGATACCTGTACGGGTGGAAAAGGAATGCCTGTCCTGCCACGGTTTTCCTGAAACCGCTCCGGACGATCTCTTAAAGATCTATGGACGCACGGCAAGCTTTCATTATGAGGTGGGCGATGTGGTGGCTGCGGAAAGTCTTTATATTCCCATGGACCTGACCCTTGCCCGCATACAGGAAAAGGCCTGGGCCATTTTTTTTGTGACTGCCCTTTCCCTTGTTTTCCTGCTTGTTTTCTTTTATCTGCTCTTTCACAGAACTGTTATCCTGAACCTAAGGGATATCCTCAACAGTTTCAGACAGATCCGTGATGAAACCCCGGATGAGGAGGAATCCCTGGGACCCGCAGAAAAAGCCGATGAGGCGGAACAGATCCAGGAACATCTCCTTCTTGTTGCAAAAAAATTAAAACGGGTTCACCAGGATCTTCAGAAAAGCGAGGCAAAATACAAAGAGCTTTTTGAAAATGCGCCGGAGGCCATCCTTGTCAGCAGAAACGGGATGCTCTTGGACATCAACAGAACAGGGCTCAGGCTCTTTGCCTTTGAAAACAAGGAGGAAGCCCTGGGCATTGAGTCCGTGTACCAGCTTTTCTGGGATGGGCAGGAGGCAGGAAGACTGTGGGATACCCTCAGAAAAAATCACCGCATCCAGGATCTTGAAATCCGCATTGTCAATCGCAAAGGGGAAAAACGGGATGTTCTCCTTTCCGCCCTGGCAAGGCCGAAAGATACGAGCCAGATCCCTGATTTTGAAGCCACTCTGCGGGATATCACGGAAAAAAAAGCCATGGACGCAGGCCTGGCCCAGGCAGACAAGCTCACTTCCATCGGGCAGCTTGCCGCAGGTGTTGCCCATGAAATCAACAACCCCCTGGGCGTTATTCAGCTCTACGCAGGCCTCATTGAAAAGGGCTGCTCCGGAAACCCCCAGATTCTCGAAGACATACGCATCATCCAGAAACACACCGATACCTGTAAACAGGTGGTGGAATCCCTGCTGGATTTTTCAAGAAACGCGCCGCCTCTGAAAAAACAGATGGACATGCATCAGGCCCTGGAAGAAATTCTGCAGGTGCTTTCAAGGGAGATGCAGAGCCAGAATCTCCGCCTCATCCGCAACCTTGCCCCTGACATGCCAAAAATCCTGGCAGACGCTCGGCAGATGAAACAGGTCTGGATGAATCTTCTTTTAAACGCCATCCAGGCCACAGAGCCCGGCGGGCACATTGAGGTCCGTTCCTTCACGGAAAAAGGGCAGGCCCTTTTCCAGGTGAAAGACACGGGCCATGGCATCTCCCAACGTAACCGCAACCGCATTTTTGAACCTTTTTTCACCACCCGCGCCGACAAGAAAGGCACGGGCCTGGGGCTTTCCGTGGTATACGGCATCATTTCCCACCACGGAGGAGAAATTTCCGTGAAAAGCAGCCCCGGCGAGGGCAGCACCTTCACCCTTTGTCTGCCCCTGGAGACCCCATCATGAATTCTGCCGATACTCTGCTTCTGGTGGATGACGAGTCTGACCTTCTCACAGGCCTTGCCCGCACCATCCTTGCGGAAATCCCCTGCGAGGTTCACACCGCCTCCAGTGCAGAGGCCGCCCTTTCCATTCTGAAGCAAGAGCCCATTGACCTCGTGGTGACGGATATCCGCATGCCAGGCATGGATGGACTCAGCCTGCTCAGAAAAATCCGGAAAAACGATCCCCTGGTCTCCGTGATTTTCATGACAGGCTACGGCACCATTGAAACCGCCGTTTCCGCCATCCGGGAAGGGGCCTATGACTTTATTCCCAAGCCCTTTAAAAACGAAACCCTCCTCCACACCATCCGGAAAGGGCTGGAGCGTAACCGCCTGGTTCGTGAAAATCAGAGGCTTGCCCGCATGGTCTGCCCCACCGTGCCTGGCCTTGTGGGACAATCCGCTCCCATGCGCCTTGTATCGGAAAAGATACGCATGCTGGCGCGTACGGATGTTACCGTACTGATCTCCGGAGAAACGGGAACGGGAAAGGAACTGGCCGCCCGCGCTCTGCACGAAACCAGCCCCAGACGAGGCGGGCCTATGATCACGGTCAATTGTCCGGCCATTCCCGAATCCATGCTGGAAAGTGAGCTTTTCGGATATACCAAAGGGGCCTTTACGGGTGCGGTGAAAGACAGGCAGGGTTATTTTGCCGCTGCAGAAGGAGGCACCCTTTTTCTGGATGAAATCGGGGATCTGCCCCTGGGCCTCCAGGCCAAGCTTCTGCGTGTACTCCAGGAAAAGGAAATTCACCCCCTGGGGAGCGACCAGGCCAGGCGTGTGGATGTGCGCATCCTTGCGGCCACGCATCAGAATCTTGAAAAAAAGGCAGAGGCCGGTACCTTCCGGGCCGACCTCTTCTATCGCCTCAACGTGGCAAGCCTGCGCATGCCTTCTCTGCGGGAAATCCGGGAAGATCTCCCCTTACTGGTGGACCATTTCCTGGAAAAAATTGCCTGTCATCTGCGCATGGAAAAAAAGCTGGCTTCCCCAGCCCTGCTCCGGGAGTTCATGGAAGCTCCCTGGCCCGGCAATGCCAGGGAGCTTGAAAACACCCTCATGGGGCTTTGCGCTCTTACGGAAAAAAAGGAGCTTGGGCCAAGATCTCCGGAATGCCCGCCCCCTCCCTGCCCGGAACCGGCCATCGAAGAGGTTCAGATACCGGACCTCAGCTTTCCCTATCAAGAAGCCAAAGAAAGGGTGATCGCCCGTTTTACGCAAAAATACCTCGACCATCTGTTGCGCAGCACAGCAGGGAACATTTCCCAGGCTGCGCGGGTTTCCGGAATTCAGCGACAGTCTCTCCAGAAAATCCTCCGCCGTCATCACATGGATGCGGAGCTCTACCGCTGATCTCTCTCGGTGAGTATCAGGGGCTAAAGACCGGCTCGGCCCCTTTTGTCCTGAAGGGCATTGAGCATGAGGGTGAGAGGCTTATCCGGAAAATCATCCATCCAGAGCGCATCCGGCCTACGACAGGGATCCGGTCCCGGAGACGCGGCCAGCCACCCGCTTTCCATGGTTTTCAGCGTCAGGAAAGCCAAAGACCCTACATCCACCACCTTTTTTTCCATCACCAGGGTCATCTTCCCCTTGCGCTCTTCCATGTGCATCAGGGCCGCCAGGGGAACCCCCATGGGTTCCCAGGCCTCAAAATCCTTTTCAAGATTGCGGATCACGGCCATCTGACCCGTTGCCCCTCCCGCTGCCAGGGCGAATACGGTGCGTCCGAGATTGTAGGTATAATCACAGTCAAAGGGCGTGGGATCACTGCCCCTGCCATCATAGCCATAGAAATGGGGCTGGATACGGAAATCCGGTTCTGACTTACGGAAAACCTTTACAATCGCCGGAGGCAAAGAGGCTCCTTCCGCCAGAAGTCCTGCCTTTTCAAGGGCATGGTTCAGGGTTTTAACGGAAATGATGGATTCTTTCACCAGAAGCGGCCCGCCTTCTTCCACATTCCGGAACAAGACAGGGGCAAAAACCATGGGGTCCAGTCCCTCACGCCGCAAAGTCTTCTCATACCAGGCCCGGTCAAGGCCCACCTTGTAGATGCCATCTCCCTTTAATTTTTTCAGGTAATCCTTCACAAGTCCCATGAGAATCTTGTCCGTTTCCACCTGGGAAAACTGGAAATTCCCATGGCTGTCCCGCTCCATGAGAAGACCTTCCTTGAAGAAATTGGGAATATCCTGAAAAAATTCATGATCTCTCTGGTTCCACACGGAAATAAGCCCTTTTTCCGCAGCTTCCCTCACCTTAAGTCGCAAAAATTCCACTTTGGAAGCAAGATCCGGAAAATCTTCATGAAAACCAGTATCATGCGTGTGGTTGTATTCCGCAATGAGGGTGGAAATTTTGATGATGAGCACCTGAATCTCGTTGATGAATTCCAAAAGCCCCTCAGGGATGACCAGTACCCCATAATTTTTTCCCGCAGCCGCCCTGCGTACAATGCCATCACAGACGATGCGGGAAAGGTGTCTTAAGGTCATGCCATAGGCCGTGTAGTCCCGCTCGCCCTTTTTCTCCGCAGCCCGGATCCTTTCCATATCCACAAAATCGGCAAGCTCCTCACCAATGAGGGTCAGGGTGGGATGGGTCTGCAAGGCCACTTCCAGGGCAAGGTGGCTGGCCACACGACCCATCACCTTGCAGATGTGCCAGTATTTCACATCACTGGCCGCGTCCGTGCAGAGATTGGCGATGTTTCTGGAAAAGGCCAGGGCTGCGGTGTGAAAACCAAAACTTACGGCGCAGAGGTTCTGGCCTTTGGCATCCTGCACCTGGATATCGCCATCAATGGTTTTGGGAACGCCAATGACCTGAATGCCGTCCTGCCTCAGGGCTTCCGCAAGGAAGGCGGCATTGGTATTGGAGTCATCGCCCCCCACAATCACAAGAGCATCAAGTCCCAGGGCTTTGCAGGTTTCCCTGGAAAGGCGCATTTTCTCCTTTGAATCGATCTTGGTTCTTCCGGTCTGGATCATGGAAAATCCTCCCAGATTACGGAAGGCATCCACCCGTTCTTTCACCATGGGCAGCACAGCCCCCTCAAGGATGCCCTCAGGCCCCATGAGGAACCCCAGGATCTCATTTTCCGGATTGGCCTCCTTGGCCGCATCAAAGAGACCTGCGATCACGTTATGCCCTCCGGGCGCAGGTCCTCCTGAAAAAACAATGGCGATTTTGCGTTTTTTCCGGAAACCGCTGGCTTCGGAACTCTGGGGAGGGGCCGCCACAACGCGCTGCACGGGGTTATGCACAATACCCGGAAGCTGCCGGATGGCTTCTTTGCTCAGATCAAAGGAAAAGGAAGGGTCCCTTTCAAGGATCGTTTCCTTCCCCTGCAACACATCGCATACCCGGGGGCTGTACCGCAACCGGGCCGTTTCTTCACGGCTTTTACCTTCCACAAGACGCTGAACTTCCGGGTTCTGCAGATATGCAAAGCTTGCCTCAAAAGTCATCTTATCCTCCATCCCTGGTTCCGTTGATGCTTACGGAATCTTTCAGAAAACACCACAAAAATCCCTTTTCTCCGATCCGAAGATCGTAAGGAAAGGGACTTTTTTTAAAAAAACAAAAACTCCAATGTTCAGCCTGAAACCACCCGGTTACGTCCACTGTTTTTGGCATCATACAAGGCTTTGTCCATGCGGGCAAAAACCATATCATAGCTCGTATCTTCCCTGCGCACCGTGGTCGTTCCCACACTGATGGTGATCTGCACCCTTTCTTCCTTGTGGTAAAAAGCGATGCTCTCCACAGCAAGGCGGATCTTTTCCCCTGCTTCCAGGGCTCCTGCGGAATCTGTCTGGGGCAGAACCACCACAAACTCCTCTCCTCCGAAGCGGGAGAGAAAATCACTTCCCCGCAGCAGGGGCTGAACCTTGGCGATAATGGCTTTCAGGCACTTATCCCCCACCGCGTGACCATAAAGATCATTGACCTTCTTGAAATGATCCACGTCAAACATGAGAAGGGAAAAAATGGTGCCATACCGTTTGAAGCGATCCATCTCTTCCGCCACATGGCGATCATAGGCCCTGCGGTTGTAGGCTCCGGTGAGGGGATCACGGAGAAGCTCCTCTTCAAGGACTCTTGATTTTTCATTGGCCTTGAGAATCTCATCCCGCATTTTAAAAATGCCCCATTGCATGGTCTTGTAACGAGCTTCGGATTCTTCTTTACGTTTTTCATCTTCCGAGTGTTTACGCGCCAGCACATCCTGGATGGTATTAAGCCTTGAAACCACTGCCTCCTTCAGCTCCGCCAATGTCTGGGAAAAATTGGCTCTGTGGTCCAGATCCCGGATATGCTGGGTAATGCTTGCTGAAAACGCCTTATTGGATTCCACATCTGCAGTCATCTGCTCCATGAAGGCGGAAAGCACGAGTTTTTCCATTTCCGCAAGACGGCCTGCTATTTCCCGTATCACTGCGGCTGCGGCCTCACGCTCATCCTGCATGGTGCCCACATAATCCGAGAGCAGATCAATGATATCCCTGCGGATGAGAAGAAAATCATCGAGACTCCCTGCTTCACGGAGGGATTCATTGATCTTCTGGATTCTTTTTGCAGAACCTGCATCCAGATTGAGACGCAGGTTGTCCATGATTTCCTGAAAGGATTCCCGCAAGGTCTGAAACAAAAAAGCCGTATCCGGCCGTCCTTCTCCGAACAGGCGACGGAGTATACCCTTTTTGGGACTCTTATCCTCCTCGCATGTGGCTGCCACACGGAAGGCCTGATCCTTTAAGTCGCCAAAGGCCTTTTCCAGAATGGGAAGGCCTGCGTTTTCCCTGACCAGTTTCCGGAAATGGTCACTGGCCGCATTGAGTTCAGAGTCACAGGCATTGCGCTGCATCTCAGCAAAAAGCAGCAGGGTTCTGCGGTAAAAACGATCCGATTCCTGGGCCTTTTCTTCCATGATTCCATACTCTTTAAGAAGGGAATCCTTTTGCTGGCGAAGACGCTCATACCGGCCTTTCAGTTCTTCCAGATCCTCTCCGGCTGAAGGAAAAATGGGGCTGAAGGCTTCAGGCTTCAGATTTTCCTGGTGCTTGAGCATTTCTGCAAGGGCATCGGCGCTCATGGCAATCTTTTTTTCCGCCATTTCCCGTAAAGCAGCGATGCAGGATCTGGAAACCAGTTTGAGAAGGGCTTGGTATTCTTTTGTTTCCATAGTTTTTTCTTTTTGGGGTTGAAGGGAAAACCTTTCCCTGAATCCAAAACAAACCCTGAAACCGTGCAAATGCATGTACACTTCCTTCTAGCGGATTTGAAGGAAAAGTTCCACGCAAAAGACTTTTTCATCCTGATCCTCAAGCAGGATGGGCAGGTATGAAACATTGGCTTTGAGTTTTTGGGAGGATCGATGGGATTTTCCCTTTCCTTATAAAAGTTTTCTTCACCTGATGTGGCTTATCTGTTACCTTAGCGCCTGAAATTCAAGGCGGTCTCCGCCTTCCCTCCTGCAACCCGAAAGCTTCGCAAAGGAAAACGGCTGAACGATGATTTCCGTTAAAAATATTTTTAAGACCTTCCATGTTCCCCACAAGGTGTATGCCCTTAAGGACATTTCCTGTGAAATTTCCCAGGGTGAGGTGGTGGTGATGATCGGGCCTTCGGGGTCCGGGAAAAGCACCTTTCTGCGTTGCCTGAACCAGTTGGAAAAGGCGGACAGCGGCCACATCGTCATCGATGGTATCGATATTCTCGATCCTGCCACCAACATCAACGCGGTCCGGGAAGAAGTGGGCATGGTCTTCCAGAGCTTCAACCTTTTTCCCCATAAAACCGTGCTGGAAAATATCCGCCTGGCCCAGGAGGTGGTCCGCAGACGTCCCAAGGAAGAGGCCATGGAAAGGGCATATAAGCTGCTGGACAAGGTAGGGATCCGGGATAAGGCCAATGTCTATCCCGAGCAACTTTCCGGTGGTCAGCAACAGCGCGTGGCCATAGCCAGGGCGCTGGCCATGGATCCCAAGGTTATGCTCTTTGACGAACCCACCTCCGCGCTGGATCCTGAAATGGTGGGGGAAGTTCTCGATGTCATGAAAACCCTGGCCCGGGAAGGGATGACCATGGTGGTGGTCACCCATGAAATGGGCTTTGCCCGTGAAGTGGCGGATCGGGTGATCTTCATGGACCTTGGGGAAATCCTTGAAGTGGGGACGCCGGAGCATTTTTTCAGGAATGCCCAGAATGACCGGGCGCGCCTTTTCCTCAGCCAGATCCTTTAACCCCCTTACTCTGCCCCTTTTATGGGGAAACACCACTTTAAGGAAATGTGCATGGTTTTCTCCCTTTTTGGCAAAAAAAAGACCGCTCAGGAGGAACAGAATCGGCAAAGCCAGACGCCTTCCCTCCCCCTTGAACCGGACCCTGCGCCCTCCTCTGAAGCCTTCTCTCCTGAGCAAACCCGCCAGCAGCCGGAAGAGGTGTCGCCAACCGAAAACGGCCTGGAAGGCCCGTCCGGTGCCAGGGCTTCCCGAGGCCTTTTTCTGCGTCTCAGACAAGGCCTTTCCAAAACCAGAGAAATTCTCACCACGGACGTGGATGACCTTCTCCTTGGCCGCAAACTGGATGAAAATCTTCTGGAAACCCTGGAAGAAAACCTCATCACCGCAGATCTCGGCGTGGAAAGCAGCCTTGCCATAGTGGATCGCATACGTTCCATCCGGGGGCGGGTACAGAGTGCTGGAGATCTTAAAAGAATTCTCAAAGAAGAAATTCTCCGGGAAATGGCCTGGGAGGCGGATTCTGAGTCCCCCGAACCCCATGTTCACACCTCTCCCCATGTCCTCCTGGTGGTGGGCGTCAATGGTGTGGGCAAAACCACCACCATCGGCAAACTCGCAGCCCTCCATGTCCGTGAGGGGAAAAAAGTGATCCTGGCCGCAGGCGATACCTTCCGCGCCGCAGCAGGGGAGCAGTTGGCCCTCTGGGCAGAGCGCAGCGGCGCAAGCCTGATCCGCCACAAGGACAACTCCGACCCCGCCTCCGTTGCCTATGACGCTCTGGATGCGGCCATTGCCCGTAAAGCCGACCTTGTCATTGTGGATACAGCGGGCAGGCTGCACAACAAAGTGAACCTCATGGAAGAGCTTAAAAAAATTCGGCGCACCCTGGAAAAACGCATGCCCGGCGCTCCCCATGAGACCCTGCTGGTCCTCGATGCCACAACAGGTCAGAATGCCCTGCGTCAGGCCGAGATCTTCCATGAAGCGGTGGGACTCACAGGCCTTGTCCTCACCAAACTGGATGGGACAGCCAAGGGCGGCATCGTTATTGCCGTACAAAAACACCTGGGACTTCCCATCCGCTTTATCGGTGTGGGCGAAGGCGTGGAAGATCTCCAGCCCTTTGACGCCCAGGCCTTTCTGGACGCCATGTTCTGAAAACACAAAAAACACTTCAACTTCGGTCTCCCCTCCTTTTGAAATTCCACCCCCGCCCCATGGGTTGGGGGTGTCTTGTTCTTTGCCTTTGTCGCACAATGAGACACCCCTTTGGCCAGGATGTGTAATATTTTGCTACACATCCTGACCGGACATTTCCCCTTCTCTCTGTAATATTAAAGACTTTAAGGATGGCACGTAATTTGCTGAAGTCTCCCTGCACAAAGGAGGCTCCCATGTCTGTCCACATCCTCATTGCAGAAGATGAAAATCATACGCGTCTGGGTCTTTCCCTCATTCTGCGCAAGGCGGGATACCGGGTAAGCCTTGCCGAAGACGGACTCGCCGCTCTGGCCCTGCTGCGGAAAGCAAAAACCGAAGGCCCTGCCATTGATCTCTTTCTCACGGACATCCAGATGCCAGGCCTCACCGGCCTTGAACTTCTCGACGCCATGGCCCGGGAAGGCATTTCCCTGCCCACCGCAGCCATCACAGGATACGGGGACAAGGACATGGTGGTCAGCCTCATGCGCCGGGGCTGCATGGATTATCTCGATAAGCCCTTCACACCGGATGAAGTGCAAAGGTGCATCGAAAACCTCTATAAACAACAGCAGAGCGCCCTTGAAAATGAGGATTCCGGACAGAATCGGGATGTGGAACGCCTGCGCCTGGATCTGGCCTCCCGTCAGAAGGAAATCCAGGAAGCCCGCAAAGCCCATGCAGCGCTCACCCGTGTTCCCAAGGCCCAGGGCCGGATCCGGCTTTCTTATATCAGCCATGCCTATGGAGAGATGGGGGGAGATTTTCTGGATTTCCGGGAACACGAAAAAGGTTGCGATCTCCTCCTTGCCGATGTGGCGGGCCATGACATGGCCTCCTCCTACCATACGGTAATGCTCAAGGCCTTTTTTGAGGACAGGCCGGAAAGGGAGGGTGCCTGCCTTTTCAGGGCGCTGAATACCCAGCTTCTGGCTTCGGCCAATGAGCGGATGATCAGTGCCCTCTTTTTACGCACGGATCTTCCCAACAGTCTTTTGCAGATCACAACAGCGGCCCATCCTGCGCCTCTGGTGATGGAAAGGCAGGGAAAACTTTATTTTCCGGAAGCCGCAGGGGACGGCATCGGCCTCTGGCCGGACGCCACCTTTGCCACCCACACCCACAGGCTCAATCCCGGAGACCGCATCCTGCTTTTTACCGATGGCATCTCCCAGGCCCGACGCATCCATGGCCCCACGGGCAAACGGGAAATTCTTGGGGAAAGGGGACTCATGACCCTGGCAAGGCAGCATCAGGAAAAAGACCTTGAAACCTTTCTTGCATGCCTCTGGGAAGACGTGATGGCCTTTTGCCGTCGCAAACCCGCAGATGACATGCTCATGGCCGCCATGGAAATTCCGGAAACCCTTTTAAAATAAAGATTGCGGTCAGTTCTGAGGCTTCTGAAAAGATCCAGAACGGTTCTGCACTAAAAAAAACGAATGGAAGCCATTGGCTTCAGAAAGGATGCGCCATGTTTGCCATCCAGGAAAAGGATCATGTGCTCCATTTTTCCATGGGTTCGGACATGCGACTTGTGGACCGTTTTGTGGCTCTGGCCAAGGAGTTCATGGAGCGCGAGGGCTGTCAGCATTTTTCAGAAATCATCATTGTGTTGCGGGAGCTGCTCATCAATGCCGTGGAGCATGGCAATGGCCGTAACCGGGAAAAACGGGTACAGGGCCGCCTGGAAGCCCTGGGGCATGATCGTTTCTGCATTGAGGTGCAAGACGAGGGCCTGGGGGTGGATCCCGAAACCCTGTCGTTCACCATGCCCGAAGATCCCTCCCAGGACCGCAGCCGGGGGTTTGCCCTTATCCACGCCTTTTCCGATGAAATCCGTTTTTCCCAGACGCCCTCCTCGGTCCGGGTCTGGGTTTCCGCTCCACTTCAGACCCATGCCACCTGCCGCATGCAAGGGGAGAGGGCCTGCATCCTTCCCGGAGGGGACATCACAGCAGCTTCCGCAGAAAACCTGCGCCGTTTACTTCTGAAAACCCTGGACCAGGGCATACGATCCTTCTGCCTCGACCTTTCCGCCACCTCAGACATCGATTCCATCGGCTTAAGCCTGCTCATTGGTTTTGCCCGTATGCTCCGGGAAAACGGTGGCGGCTCCCTGGAAATCCTCCATGCCCGCGAAGATCTGAAAACTCTCTTTCGCATGACCCGGCTGGATCGCATTTACACCCTTCTGCCGGATACAGCGGCCCAAGGAGGACAACCATGCTGAACGACAAGGCCATTCTGGATGAATTCGTCATGGAAGCCAGGGAACATCTCAGTGCTGTGGAAACGGATATCCTTGGCATGGAAGGGGCCTCCGTCCAGGAACAGAAAAACCTCGTGGACCGCCTGTTCCGGGCCGTTCATTCCATCAAGGGCAGTGCGGGTTTTCTTGGGCTCACGGCCATCGGCAGCCTCACCCACGCCATGGAGGCCCTCCTTTCCCTGGTGCGTTCCGGAGACATGAGGGTGGACAATGCCCTCGCCGATCTCCTCCTTTCCGGGGTGGATCATGTGCAGACCCTGCTGGATGATGTGGAAAACAGCAATGCGGTGGATGTCTCCGCCATACAGGGACGACTGGAGGCCCTGCTGGAAATCCGCCTTCCCGATGCCGCCCGCAGGGAGCGGGAGACTCCGGCCCTCCTCTGCACCCAGGAAAGCCTTCTGCCCTTTCCCGTTTCCGCCTATGTGCTGAACCGCATTGACAAGGCTAAAAACCTCTATCTTCTGCGTTACGATCTCGGATCCATGGAAAAAGAGGGAAAAAAACCCATGGCCGTCATCGCAGGCCTGCTGAGCGCAGGGGAAATTGTGGAGGCCGAACTTTCCCTGGAAACCTTTGACCTGCGCCGGGCCCTTCCCAGGGGGCCCTTAAGCTATCAGGTGCTGTACGCCAGTATTCTTGAAGAAGACCTCATTCCCATGGTGAGCGGCCTGGATCCCCAGGCCATTCTGCCCGTATCCAGAGACGAAGCCTGCGCCCTTCAGGTCAGCCCCCAGGAAAAAAAACAAGCCCTGGTCTGCCTTCCGGAAAAGAAAAAAGCGCCCTCCCAGGCCCCTTGCACTTCCGGAGAACCCACACCTCCCATGGCGTCCCCACCTCGCACGGATTTTCCGGAAAAAATTCCCCACATCCAGGACAAGAGCGGCAGCATCCGCATCCGTTTGGATATCCTTGACCGGCTCATGACCCTTGCGGGCGAACTGGTGCTGGTGCGCAATCAGCACCTTCTGGCGTCTGAGCTTTCCGCCAACCTTTCCCAGCGTCTGGATACGGTGACCACGGAATTGCAGCAGACCATCATGCGCACCCGCATGCAACCCATCGGCAATGTCTTTGCCAAACTGCCCCGCATGGTACGAGATCTCTCACACAAGCTTGAGAAATCCATTGATCTTGTCATGGAAGGCCAGGATGTGGAGTTGGACAAAAGCATTCTGGAAGCCCTGGCCGATCCCCTCACCCACCTGATCCGCAATGCCTGTGACCATGGCATTGAATCCCCTGAAGAACGCAGGGCGGTCGGCAAACCGGAAACCGGACGCATTCACATCGCAGCCAGACACGAGGCTGGTCAGATTATCCTGGTGCTCACCGATGACGGTCGGGGCATGGACACGGAAAAAATCCGCCAGAAAGCCCTGAAGATGGGTCTTAAAAGGGAAAATGAGATGGCGCTCATGTCCAAAGAGGAGCTCTGCCAACTCACCCTGCTTTCGGGCTTTTCCACGGCGGACCGGGTTTCGGAGGTTTCAGGCCGGGGGGTAGGAATGGATGTGGTGAAAACCGCCATTGAAACCTTGGGCGGAACCCTCAGCCTTTCCTCCCTGGAAGGGGAAGGCAGCCGCTTCCGCATTTCCCTGCCTCTGACCCTGGCCATCATTCCCTGTCTTACCGTGCGCGTGGGCGAGGACCGCTTCGCCATTCCCCAGGTGAATCTGGAGGAACTGGTGCGGCTTTATGATGGGGAAATCTCCACCCGCATTTCCTGCGTAGGTGCCCATGAGGTATGCAGGCTTCGGGAGAGCCTCCTGCCCATGGTGAGGCTGAAGGAGGTTCTCAAGAGACCCGAGCCTTTCACCGAAGCCATCCAGAGCCAGATTGCCCGCACGCCGAGAAAAAAGGAGGATGCAGGAAACAGTCTCACCTTTGCTGTGGTCAAGGTGGGCAGCCACCGTTTCGGCCTTGAAGTGGATGCGGTCATCGGTACTGAGGAAATTGTTGTGAAACCCATGCACCCGACTCTGAAGTCCCTTCCCCTGTATTCAGGAGCCACCATCATGGGAGATGGGGAGGTGGCGCTCATCCTGGACATCGAAGGCATTGCCCGGCACACCGCCGTTCCCCTTGCCGCCAGTGCGGAGACCGCAACACATAAACCCGTGACCACCCAGTCCGTACTTCTCACGGCCTCAGGCCCCCATGAGCAGTTTGCCATGGCCCTTCAGCTGGTGCGCAGGGTGGAAAAAATATCCAAAAAAGCCATTGAACGCATGGGAGATCGGGAGTTCATCAATCTTGACGGCGTTCCCACCCGCATCCTGAGACTTGAAAACATCCTGCCCGTCTCCCCTGCCCCAGACAGCGAGAGTTTTCATCTTCTGTTGCCCAAGTTCTCGGAAAAACCCTTTGGCATTCTGTTTTCAGAAATCCGGGATATTGTGGATATCCCTCTGGACCTTGCCACCAAAAACGTTCCAGGAAAGGGCATACTCGGCGCGGCCATCATCCACGACAGACTTTCCCTTTTCCTTGATCCCTTTGAACTCATTGAAAGTGCGGAGCCGGACTGGTTTGAGGACAAAAAGAAAAGGCAGGAGAAAAAACAAAGCCGGATTCTCCTTGCCGAAGATACGGTCTTTTTCACCCAGCTTGTGCGCAGTTATCTGGAATCCGACGGTCACAGGGTTCAGACCGTGGCCAATGGACGGGAAGCCCTCAGACGCCTCAGGGAAGATCCCTTTGATCTTCTGGTGAGCGATATTGAGATGCCGGAAATGAACGGATGGGAGCTGATCCGGGAAGTCCGCAAGGATGCCATGCTCAACCGCACCCGGGCCATTGCCCTCACAGCGCTGGCGACAGATGCGGATCGCGCCCGCACTCTGGCCGCAGGCTTTGATGCCTTTGAGGTGAAAATTGACCGGGAAACCCTGCGACGCAGGGTTTCGGAAATGCTTTCCCACAACCCCGATGATCACAGGATGGACGCATGATACCCCACAGCCAGCATTGCCGCCAGGTCTGCACCTTTGCCATCGGAGAAGAAACCTATGGCGTGGATATCCTGGATATCAAAGAAATTCATACGGAAAACCGTTTTACCCCCATCCACCATGCTCCGGCTTGCCTGCGGGGCTATGTCAACATCCGTGGTCAGATTCATCTCATTGTGGATCTCAGGGTGCTTTTGGGGCACAGTCCCTGTCACAATCTGGAGACAAGCCGCATTCTTCTCTTCAAACCCGAAGCAGGTGAGGCCTTCGGCGTACTTGTGGATCGCATCGGCGATGTCTGTCCTGCGCCGGAAAACAGAATCGAACCCATGGACAGCCCGTCTGGCCGCAACTTTAACCTTTCCGGGGATTCTGCCCTCCGCCGCCTGTCCACGGGGATCCTCAAAAATGAAAGGGAGCTTGTGACCCTGCTCTCCGGCCGCAGCATTTATCAGCACCTCGCAGGGCTTTTTTCCGAAGCCCGCACGGAATAAAAAAAATCAACACCCAAAAAGCGCCATGATGGGTTTTTCCAAAAGCCCTGACAATTTTTTTAAAAAAACAGAGCCCTGAAAGGGGCCTCAAAGGACCTAAAAGAAGGAGCAGAGCGTGAAACTCAACGATCTTGGCATTGCAAAAAAACTGGGACTAGGCTTTGGCAGCGTCTGCCTGGCCCTCCTTCTGCTCAGTGGCGCAAGCATGCGGGGCATGAACAACATCGGAAAAGACATGACGGTGATCGGGGAATACACCCTGCCCGTGGCCAATCTGGTTTCAGAACTTGAAAGTTCCACCCTCGCCGCCATTGTGGCCATGCAGAATTTCATCATGCACGAAAACCAGGGGGCGCTGGAGGAAGGCCGCAGACAGATTACCCTCTTTTACAAGACCCTGGACGCCCTCGCAGTTCTTCATATGCAGCATAAAGGAGAGAACACCACGGCAAATGCCGCAGGCCGTACCGCCATGGAACTTTTTTCCGCAAGCGTGGACCTCAGTGAAAGACAGATCATTGAAAACACAAGAAACCAGAGTATCTTTAACGCATCTGGCCAGGAGGTGACCGCAGCCTTTGTTCTGCTCCTCAACCATTATGAGGCTCTGCAGAAAAGGGCTCTGGAGTCCATGGCCGCAGCCAATGACATGAAGTATCTCATGGCCATGATGCGCCTTGCCCTCACGGCCAGCGCCCTCTTTGACAGTGAAGACAGCTTCAAGGACATGGTCCGTCACAACGACCGCATGACCGCCCTGGCCAGGGGCCTGAAGGAAATGGAAGGCAATGAGGCCCTGATCCGGGATTTGGCAGCCATTGAAGAGCTCAGCGCTCGCTACCGGGAAACCGCGGACGCCTGGCTTTTGGCCTTCCGTAAAAACCCTGGGGAAGCCAGAAGCGGAGTCCTGGCCCGTCAGCTTCTCCAGCAGGGCAATGCCATCACAGGCCATGTGGAAAGCTACCTTGCCGCCAAAACCCTCCTTGTGGATGAGGTTCTCCGGGAGGGAAGCATCGCCGAAGAACTGACCCGCCAGGTGGGGCATATGCGTGTTCTTGAAAAAACCTATATTCTGGATCGTAATGAGGAGCACAGGGGCCAGTGGCTGGCCAATTATGCAGACTTACACCAGAAGGTCCAGGAAGCCGACAAGCGCATCCATGAGCCCAAGGCCAGAGAGCAGCTCGGCCTGGTGCAGCGCAACCTCGGCCAGTACCGCCAGAATGCCAGCGCCTGGGTGCAGAACCGGCTTATACTGGAAAACGAAACCCTGCCGGAGCTGGAAAAACGGGGAGAAGTGATGCTCAAGCTCTCCCGGGATGCGGGGGAAAATGCCTGGAAGCACTTCTATGCCGCCACATCCAATGCCAGGGGTATCGTGAAACGGGCACTCTGGGGGATCTCCCTTGTCTCCTTCATCGGGCTTGCCTTTGCTCTTTTTGCGGGTTATGCCATCTCCCGCAGCATTTCAGCCCCTGTGCGCCGCCTGGTAAAAACCGCAGACGCCCTTGCCAAAGGGGATATGACCGGCAAAAGCAGGCTTACCCAGAACGATGAGATCGGGCAACTGGGTCAGGCCATGGACCGCTCCATGGAACAGCTGGCCGCCGTTGTCCAGGACGTTCAGGGCAATGCGGACACCTTAGCCGGTGCTGCGGAAGAGCTGTCCACCGTTTCCCAACAGCTGGCCTCAGGCTCCGAGGAAGTCACCACCCAGGCTTCCAATGTGGCCTCGGCCACGGAACAGATGAGCACCAACATCACCACCATGGCCTCGGCCACGGAAGAGATGAGCGTCAATATCCAGGGGATTTCCAGCACAGCCGAGCAGATGAGCAGCAACATGAAGGCGGTCACCCTCTCCATGGACGAATCCAGCCAGGGTATCCGCAGGATTTCCGACAATGCGGAAACCAACACCACCATTGCCCGGAAAGCCATGCACCTTGCGGGCAGCGCCACGGAAACCATGAATCTCCTTGGCAATGCGGCCAAGGAAATCGGCGATGTAACGGAAGTGATCAAGCGCATTGCCGAGCAGACCAACCTCCTTGCCCTGAACGCCACCATTGAGGCGGCCAGTGCCGGAGATGCAGGCCGCGGATTTGCCGTTGTAGCGAGCGAAATCAAAGCCCTGGCCAGCCAGAGCGCCACAGCTGCGGAAAACATTGCCGCCAAAATCCGGGGCGTTCAGGATACCACGGGAGAGGCGGTCAAAGGCATTGCCGATGTCTCACGCATCATATCAGATATATCGGAGCGGACCCTGCAGACCACCGAAGCGGTGAAAGCTCAGACCCGCATTGCGGAAACCATTTCCAGCAACATCGCCGAAGCCACCGCAGGCATTCAGCATATCGCCACAGGCATTGCCGAGGTGGCTCAGGGGGCCAATGACATGAGCCGCAACGCAGGAGAAGCCGCCCAGGCGGCGCGGGATATTGCCCGCAATATCCAGGGGGTGAGCGCCGCAGCCCAGGAGTCCAGCGCCGGAGCCCACCAGGTAAACGCTGCGGCAAACGATCTCAGTCGCCTTGCCGCATCCCTGCGTCACCACATGTCAGGCTTTAAGACGGCATAAATTCCGGATTCCCTGGCCGGGAACGGAATTAAAAAACGCTCCCGGTCAGAACCTTTTTTCCGTTTGCCGTTCCAGCAGCCTTGGGCATATACTCGGCCCTGCGCATGAAAAGGCCATGGCAGCCATTCTGCCTTTTTCATGCACAGGGCTGCCCCTTTCACCGTTTTTTCCCTTGCACCGGAGTATTCCCCATGCCAGCACCCATCACCGTACTCATCGTGGACGATTCCCGGATTTTCCGGAACGCCCTGGCACTGAGCCTTGGGGAAGAAGCAGACATTCAGGTGCTGGGATCTGTCCGAAACGGGAAAAAGGCCTTGGAATTTCTGAAAAACCAGCATGTGGATGTCATTACCCTGGATCTGGATATGCCGGAAATGGACGGCATGGAGACCCTGAAAGCCATCCGCCGCCTCAATGAGGAAAACCGGCAGGCACCTCCCATGGGTGTGCTTGTCATCAGCGGTCATGCGGGCAGTGCGGAGGACCTCAGGCGGGAAAGCCTTGCCGCAGGCGCCTTTGCCTATGTCCCCAAACCCATCGCCCTTGCCGGGGAGCTTCCCCTGGAACGACTGCGCAATGCCGTCGCACCTCGCATCCGTTCCTGGCCGCGTCAGCGCTGCCTCACGCCCGGCCCCCCTGCCCTTTCCCCTGCCTCCCCCCCTCCTTGTGCAGCCCATGCGGATCGTATGGATGTGATCCTCATCGGTGTTTCCACAGGTGGCCCCAAGGCCCTGCACAGGCTGATCCCCGAGCTCTGCCGCTTTTGCGATCTGCCCATCCTTGTGGTTCAGCACATGCCTCCGGAATTTACCCAGTCTTTGGCGGAAAGCCTTTCTACCCAATGCACCCACACCGTTGTGGAAGCAGAAGAAGGGATGGATATCACACCCAAAACCGTTTACATCGCACCCGGAGGCCGTCACATGCTGGTCCGCAAGCATGCTTCCCGCATCCGGATTCAGCTCAGTGACGGTCCACCTGAAAAGGGCTGCCGTCCTTCGGTGGACATCCTTTTCCGTTCCGCAGCCCCTGTATGGGAAAACCGTATTCTTGCCCTGATTCTCACAGGCATGGGCAGGGATGGCACCCAGGGAGCGGCAACCCTGAAACGCGCAGGGGCTACCATTTTTGTTCAGGATGAGGCCAGCAGTGTGGTCTGGGGGATGCCGGGCAGTGTGGTGGCCGCAGGGCTTTCCGATGCCATTTTTTCCCTGGACGCCATGGCCGGAGCCGTTCGTCAATTTCTCTCTTCCTGCGTCGGAGGCTGACAACTTTGGAACTTTCCCAGAATGTTTTTGACCAGCTTCGCACCTGGATACACGAAGCCTGCGGCATTTATCTGCATACGGGCAAGGAATACCTCATCCAGCAGAGGCTGGGAGCCATGGCTGCTGCGGAAGGTTGTCAGGATTTCAGTGCTTTTTTTCACAAACTCCGGAATACTCTGGACCCTGAATTCAAAAAAAGGGTGATTGCAGCCATCACCACCAATGAAACCTATTTTTTCCGGGATCAGCATCCCTTCGATACCTTTACCCAGACCCTTCTGCCCCGTTTTTCCCTGAAAATCAGGGAAAAAAAACAAAATGGTCAGCGCCCGGTCATCCGGATCTGGAGTGCGGGGGCCTCCACAGGGCAGGAAGCCTACAGCATTGCCATGCTGATCCATGAATACTGTGAAAAACCCACATCCGGCGGCCTCAGGATCCAGGATTTTGAAATCATCGGCACGGATATTTCCACCCCTGCCCTTGTCCGGGCCCGGACTGGCGAATACTCGGATCTTGAAATCAGCCGGGGCCTCTCCCCGGCAAGGCGAGATCGCTTTTTTACCCGTATCATGGAAAATCGCTGGCAACTTTCCCAGGGAATCCGTAAAATGGTGACCTTTCACCCCATGAACTTCATGGAGAATTTTTTAAGCTTGGGCTGCTTTGATATGATCCTATGCCGCAATGTGCTCATCTATTTTGATGAAGCCACCAAACGCCGCATTTTTGATTGCTTTGCCACCATGCTGGAGCCCGATGGCTGTCTGATCCTGGGGGGCAGTGAAAACATTTACGGAATCAGCACAGCCTTTCGCAGCAAAAGGGAAGGCATGACGCTCCTTTATGAGAAGCAGCCTTCCAAGGGCCCACTTCAGATATCCAGGGTCACATAAATTCTTTTGCCCTGCGTCCAGAAAACGAGAGCACCCATGACAGCCGATGCCGGTCCGGAAAATCCGCAGAGCCCTGAATATCTCAAGCAGCAACTGGCTGAAATAAAGATCCAACTGCAGCAGGAACGTAAAAAACGTCAGCGTCTTGAAGCCGGACGCCGTTTTAACGAGATGGTCAGCGACGCCCTGCTCGACGCCATCAGCGATGCCCTGCTGCTGGCAACCCCCGATGCCCGCATCCTGCGCATCAATCAGGCCATGCGCAGATGGTACAGTATTTCCGAAGACGCCCAGGCCGAAGGACGATTTCTCTGGGATCTGCTTCCCCAAGACCAGCAGACAAACCGGAAAAAACGCCTGGCCGCCGTTCTGGCCACAGGTTCTCCCCTGCATTACGAAGATCAGAACGGTTATCGGCACATGGCCATTTCCATATGGCCCGTCTTTGACCCTGAAAAAAAAATTGCCGCCCTTTTTGTACTGGGAAGGGACATCACGGCCCAGAAGGAAGCTGAAACCAAGGCCCGCCATCAGCAGGAACAACTCATCCAGGCAGCCAAGATGGTGGCTCTGGGTACCCTGGTTTCTGGTGTGGCCCATGAGATCAACAACCCCACCAACTTCATCATGCTCAATCTGCCGCTCATTGAAGACTCCTGGCATGCGGCCCGTCCCATTCTTGAGAGGCATTTTATCCGCGAAGGCGACTTTGATTTTGGTGGTCTCCCCTATTCGGAAATGAAAGACCACCTTCCAGGACTCTTTGACGGCATCCGGGAAGGCGGACGCCGCATTCGCAACATCGTGGAAGATCTCAAAAACTTTGCCCGCCAGGACACTCCGGATATCTCCCAGAAGGTGGATATCAACGCCGTTGTCCGGGGTGCCATCAGTCTTCTTGGCAATCTCATCCGGAAAAACGCTCCCCGTTTCCGGGTCCGTTATGATGAAAAAATTCCCCCCATCCGGGGCAATGCCCAGAAACTGGAGCAGACCGTCATCAATCTGGTACAAAACGCCTGTCAGGCCCTGACGGACCGGGACCAAGCCATCCGGGTGGTCACCTCCTACGACGAAGCCAGACGGGAAGTGCGGGTACGGGTACAGGATGAAGGCCGTGGCATTTCTCCCCAGGTGCTGCCCCATATTCAGGATCCCTTTTTCACCACGCGCAGGGATCAGGGCGGAACCGGCCTCGGACTTTCCATTTCCGCCACCATAGTCCGGGAACATGGGGGGCGCATGGAAATCGAAAGCGAGGAAGGTAAGGGAGCCACCTTCACCCTTTGTCTGCCCCTGCGGCCTCCGGCCCTGCGCAAGAAAATCCTGGTGGCAGACGATGAAAGGGGCACCCGGTCCATTCTCTGCGACATGCTCCGTGAAAATCCCCTCTTTGAAGTGCATGAGGCGGATTCCGGCATGGGCGCCTGCCTCAAGCTCGGGTCGCTCAAGCCCGATCTTCTGGTACTGGATCTGCACATGCCGGATATGGACGGCGTGGAAGTCTGCGAGTGGGTGCGTACCGAGCCGGACCTCAAGGATCTCAAGATCATGATGGTCACAGGATATCCGGGCAAAGCAGCCCTGGAACAGCTTGAAGCCCTGGGGGTTCCGGATGTGCTGACCAAACCCGTCTCCATGAAGGATCTCTGGCGCACGGCCCTGAAGCTTCTTGATTTTCCGGAAAAGGAAGCCCTGCCATGAACCCTGCCATTCTTGTGGTGGAAGACGAACTCCACAGCCGCAACGCCTGTCGTCTCATTCTCCGCAAGGCAGGTTTTGACACCGTACACCTTCTGGATCACGGTGATGCCGTTCTGCCCTTTCTTGCAGAGCATCCGGTTTCCTGCGTTCTGCTGGATCTGAGTCTTCCGGGCACAGACGGAGAAAGCCTGCTCCCCCGGATCATCGCCGAATTTCCGGAAATTCCCGTTCTCATACTCACAGGGGCCCACTTTGTGGAAACCGCCGTGCGCTGTATGCAAAAGGGAGCCTTTGATTTCATGACCAAGCCCGTGGAAAGGGAGCGGCTGCTGGTCGGAGTGAGAAAGGCTCTGGAGATCAAGGATATCGCGGACACCTCACGCCGCATGGCCGCGCCTGCGGGATGCAGTCTCAGGCAAGCCCCGTCTTTTGCGCCCATACAGACCCGAAGCCCCGCCATGATACGGATCTTTCACTACATGGAAGCCGTGGCCCCTTCTTCCCTGCCCGTACTCATCACAGGAGAAACGGGCACGGGCAAGGAACTGGTGGCCCGGGTGCTGCATACCCTTTCCGGCCGCAAGGGCCCCTTTGTGGGACTCAACATTGCAGGTCTTGATGAGACCCTTCTTTCCGATACCCTCTTTGGCCATGAAAAGGGCGCCTTTACCCAGGCAGATCGCCCCAGAAAAGGGCTTGTGGCCGAGGCCGCCCAGGGCACCCTGTTTCTCGATGAAATCGGCGATATGCCGCCCATGACCCAGGTGAAACTTCTTCGCTTCCTCCAGGAAGGGGAGTATCTCCCCATTGGCGCAGATCGTCCTCAAAGATCCACAGCGCGGATTCTTGCCGCCACCAACCGGGATCCAGCCAGCATGCGGGCGGGACAGGGATTTCGTAAAGATCTTTTTTTCCGCATTGCGCCCCATGCCATTCATCTGCCGCCCCTGCGGGAAAGAAAAGAGGATTTCTCTCTCCTGCTTTCCCACTTCACCACCCTTGCGGCCAAAACCATGGGGCTTCCCCTGCCCCGGATCGCCCCTCAGCTTGCCGAAGCCCTGTACGCCCATCCTTTTTCCGGCAATGTGAGGGAATTCCAGGGCATGGTTTTTGACGCCGTCAGTCGTTGTCACGATGGCCTGCTCACGCCCGCTCTCTTTTCCCTTGAACGTCACAATGTAAAAAAAGAAGAGACCTCGGAAAAAACGCATCCCCAAGCCTGTGAAAAGGCCCCAGACTTTCCAACTCTCGCCGAATCCGAAGCCCTGCACATCGCCGAAGCCCTGCGCATTGAAGGCGGCAACCAGACCCGGGCCGCGCTTCTTCTGGGTATTTCACGTCAGACCTTAAACCGGAAACTCCGCCAGGACCCCAGGCTCCGGATGTCCGGCTGAAAAAGGAGATAAGCCCCATGCGCCTGTCTTTTTTCCCAAAAAGCCTGGCTGTTGCTGTCTTATTTCTTCTTCTCCTTCTCGCGGGTTTTTTCTTCTGCTCCGACAGCCCAGAACCCCATCCCCACATATTGGGCTGGGTTCTGGAAAAACCGACCCCGCCCCTGCCCCCTCCCCCACTTCCGTCTCCTGAAACGGCCGTCCCCTCTCCGCCTGGGCCTTCTTTGCCCCTGGATCCTTCCCCAGAGCTTGTGCCTCAGGATCTGGCGTCTTCCCTCAGAGACTGCATCCGCACCTGCACTCAGGAAGCGTTGTTGCAGTTCATGGCAGAGCATAACATCGAGCTTTACATGCGATGGCGGGAAAACCGGGTGTCCACCGTTTTTGACAACATCATCCGCATCCGCCCCGAAACCGCCCTTTATCTCCTGCAAAGGGGGGATATTATTATGGCCCGGCACCCCCAGGCCCTCTCTTCTGCGGTCATCAGCGGAAACAAAGCGCTTGTGGAACTGCTGCTCGCCATGGGTGCGGATCCCAATGGACATGGGGCTGACGGCCCCTCTCCCTATCTGCTTTCCGTGGTTCTGGGCCAGGTGGCCATCATGGACCTCCTTGAGTCCCTGGGAAGTCGGAACGACCCGGTTTATAACAGGAAAAATGCCATGGACTGGGCCGCGCGTTCACCCAGAACCCGTGTCAGCAATCTCAGACGCCTGGTGGAGGACGGATTCACCATCGAATCCCACCATGTCGAAACCGCCGTACGGCACGGCAATCTCGGTGTCCTTGCTTTCATGCTCAAGCAAAGACCGGAGCTGAGGAACCTGAGGGATAAGGACATGGACATTCTGTCTTTGGCCATTCAATCCCGGCGTCCCCTCTCCATGATCCGCTACCTGCATCGGAGTGGAAGCGTCCTGAAGCCTGCCCACCTGGATCTGGCCCTTCAGGTTCAGCAGGAAGCACTGGCCAGTCCCAACTCCCATATCCGATCCCAGGCCGCACAGCTTGAGGCCATTATTCTTTATCTTCAGGAGGAAATACCCTGAATCCCTGCTGAAAAAACATCACGATTCCGTTTTTTTCAACACCGTACAAGGAGCCTTATGCAGCCCAGCCCATGGCACCACCAAAACCCTCAGGGACCGTGGTGGCAAACCCCCTTTCTCCGCCCTTTCTTTCTTGTGGTCTGCCTTGGCCTGGGAATCTGGGGCCTGTCTTTACGGCCTCCCGTTCTCGTTGCCGCCATGGCCTCAGCCCTCAGTGACACCTATTACACCTTTAATCCCAAAACCCCTCCGGACACCCTCCTTTTTGTGGACATCGACCATGAAAGCGTCAAAACCTTCGGACGCTGGCCCTGGTCCAGGGAGGTTCTGGCGGAAGGCCTTCTCGCCCTTTCCCAGGCCAGGGTGGTGGCGCTCGATATGATTTTTGCCGAATCCACGGAACCCCAAAAGGATGAGGCCCTCGCCCATGCCCTGGCTGAACTTCCCACCATTGGCGGCATCTTTCTGAACGGCCCCCGACTCTCCTCCCTGAATGAGGCCGTGTATCAGCATCTTCTCGACTCCTCCCTCATGCAGACCCAAGGTGCTGCCCTTGTGGAAAGTGATCGCCTGGAAGCCCCAGTGTCTCCCATCCGGGAGTCCATCCTTCTGCTTGCCGCCCTCAATACCCTGCCCGATGCGGATCAGCGTTTCCGTCACTACCCTCTGGCCTTCTGGGCAGGAGATCTGGCCCTCCCCAACCTTGGGGTGCAGATGGTGCGCATGGCCCGCCAGGAGGATCTTGTGTTCTCAGATAAGGGGGTTTTCCTGGGAAATCAGAAAATCCCTGCGGATTCAAGGGGATTTATCCGTCTTAATTTCTACAGACAGGACCACTATCCCTCCATGAGTTTTGCAAGACTCATGGACAAAGATTTTGATCCTTTTTCCCTTCGGGATAAAATCGTCATCGTGGGGGTGAGTGAAGCGGGGGTCAGTGATCTCAGGGCCACGCCCTCGGGGCAGTTCCCAGGGCCTCTCATGCATCTGACCGTTGTGGCCAACCTGGAAGATGGGTCCATACCCAGAGAAATTTCCGGGTGGACAATGGGGGGGGTTCTTCTTTTCTTCTCCCTTGTCTGGTGGCCCTGTCTTCGTCTGGATACGCCCTGGCGGCGTTTTACCCTGTACACGCTCTTTTTTGGCGGGCTTTATGGGGCTGGGCTTGGGGGATACCTCTACGGGGGGATCTGGCTGGAAATTTTTTATCCAGGCCTTCTGCTCATGCTGGCCGTTCTTACGGGGGAAGTCCACCTTTTCATGGAAAGCCGGGCCAACAGCCAGGCTTTGCGTTCCGCCTTTTCCAGCTACCTGGCTCCGGAAGTGGTGGAAATTCTCATCGAAAACCCCAGTAAACTGCGTCTGGGTGGTGAATCCAGGGAGCTGACCCTTCTTTTTACGGATCTGAGGGGCTTTACGGCGCGCTCGGAAACCATGGCTCCCGAAAACATGGTTCTTCTGCTCAATGCCTATTTCGAGCCCATGACCCGGGCGGTTTTCACTTACAAAGGTACACTCGATAAATACATTGGCGATGCCATCATGGCCATTTACAATGCGCCTCTGGAAGACGAAGATCATGCCTTCCATGCCTGCCTCACCGCCATTTCCATGCTGCGGGAGCTTGAAAGGTTCAATGCCGCCCATCCGGAACATCAGCCCCTTCAGATGGGAATCGGCATTAACACAGGACCTGCGGTGGTGGGTAACCTGGGTTCCTCCTTCCGCTTCAGCTACACAGCCATCGGAGATGCGGTCAATGTGGCGGCCCGTCTGGAAAGTGCCACCAAGGAAGTCAACCTTGAGCTGAAGGAAAGGGCGTCAGAAAAAAAAGAAGGCCTCGATATCTATGCGGACATTCTTCTGGGCGAGACCACCTGGCAGCGGGTGCAGGACCGCCTTCCCTGCACCCCTCTGCCGCCCCGTCCTCTGAAGGGAAAAAGCAGCTTTCTTGCCGTTTACGCCCTGCGATGGAAGGAGGTTCCTGAAAGTCTGCTGCAGGCTCACAAGGGACGATGAATCAAAAAAAGAAAAGATCCTCCGGGAAAACCGATTTACGGGTCTTGAAAGAAATCGTTCACAAAAATCACCTCACAGGCCCCATCCCCCACATCCTCACGGATGAGGGAGCTGATCCAGCGCCAGCCATCGCTGGCGTCCGCCCGGACAAGATAGCCGGAAAACCGCACAATATCCCCCTTGCGCGCGGCCAGCATGGCCCTTTCCACCCCACCCTCCCCAGGGATGAGGTGCATGTTGGCGCTGTGAATTTCAAGCGCCCTTCTTGGAATGGGAAGATGATCCGTTTTCCAGCGATACCAGCGGCCAGACTGGGAGATTTCAATTTTTTCAAGAACGGCCGAATCCGACATGGGACCCCACCCCAGGGCCAGATCCAGGGGAGAAAGCTCACTTTCCCGGCCTGTTCTGTAGCGTTTTCTTGATAACACCCGGGCCCGGATCTCAAAATGAGCGAGAGGCGTGAGGGTGTAGCCCCGGAACACAAAGGGCTGGGGCAGATCCTCTTTGTGCTGAACAGGGCTTTCAGCAACGATGACGCCAGGCGGCAGGGCGGCGCCGTTGCCATCGAAAAAAAGAACAAGCCCCAGTCCCAGAACCAGAGCCATCCACAGCATTGGTTTCATTCACTCCCCCTGCCCTCGCCTTTAAGCCAAAAAGGTCTTTTTTCGTTGGAATGGACAAAACGATCAGGCCTCACAGAACACCAACGGAGAAACCCCGTTCCACACAGACTCCCCGCCATCCAGATCCAGAAAACAGAGAGGAGGGGCTTTTTCAATGAAACCCATGGTTTCCATGCACTGGAAATAAAAGGCGAGACCCGCCAGATGGGAGGGGGGAAGTCCGTAATGCAGGCTGTCAAAATAGGCCTTTACCGTATCAGGGGCAAGCCCTTTTTCCTGCACAGCCCGGAGTCGGATAGCATCCATGGAGCGCTCTCCCCTGTCACGGGATTCCAGAAGCTGGACAACGGCCCGGCCCAGGGCTTCGGGACGGCTGGCAAACAGGGCGCGCCGGACGGCCCAGAGCCCGAACACAAAGGGATGGCCTGTGCTTGTCTTCCAAAGATCTGCAAGGTCATAGATAAAGGGAAAATTTTCAGACCAAAAGCCGGATAAGGCGGCGTCTCCGATGACAAGCCCTCCATCCATGTCATGGAGATCATCGGGCCTTCTTACCCGGCGGGTTTCAAAAGAACAGAACTGCCCCGCATCCTCCAGCAGAAACCGCAGAAGGTGGGCTGCGGATGCGGATTCCAGGCTCAGCCCCACCCGGCGGCCTCCCAGGGCCTCCAGGGGAAAGCGGCTGACCAGAAGCACACTCATCACCCGCCCGTCACATCCGATCCCCAGATCCGGCACCAGGAGCCAGTCCTTGTGGTGTCGGGCATAGGCAAAGGCGGAAATGGCGGAAATATCCAGCGCACCCTCCGCAAGAAGGGTGTTGAGAGCCGCAGGAGAACCCGCATGCAGGCGCAGGGTCTCGGGAACACCCTTCATATCAAAACCATGGTACACGGGCCAGACATTGAGATAATCAATGCGGCCCATACGAATGGGGAGGGTCATGAAAAAATCTCCAGAATCCGGTCTAAGGCCCTTAGGATCGCTCATATCCTGAAGTTGAACGCAGGGGGATCAGGACAAATGTCCAGTTAAAATGGCGGCTTGGGTTTTCCCATCTCCCGGACGGCCGTAAAAACAATCGCGCTCTGCAGGAGTAAAGCCTGCATCTTCGATGAGTCGTCTCAGCGTTCCCAGGGGAAGCCGGTAGGAAACCCCCGCCGCAGCTACTACGTTTTCCTCGATCATGGTACTGCCCATGTCATTGGCCCCGAAAAAAAGGGCAGTCTGAGCGATCTTGTCGCCCTGGGTCACCCAGGAAGCCTGGATATTGTCAAAATTATCCAGATAGATCCGGGAAAGTGCCAGAACCCGCAGGTATTCCGCAGCTGTGGTGGGGCGTATGCGGATACGGGTGTTTTCCGGCTGAAAGGTCCAGGGGATGAAGGCGGTAAACCCTGAGGTTCTTTCCTGCAGCGCGCGCAAACGATCCAGGTGGGTGAGGATATGACTGGGACGTTCCCCGTGGCCGAACATCATGGTGGCCGTGGTGCGCAGTCCCAGCCCGTGAGCCGTTTCCATCACCGAAAGCCATCGATCGGAAAGGCACTTTCCAGGGGAAACCGCAAGACGCACCGTATCCACAAGAATTTCCGCGCCGCCGCCGGGAATGGAATCCAGTCCTGCGACCACAAGGCGGGCAATGCATGCTTCATCGGAAATACCGGCCTTGTCCGCAAAAAAAGCGATTTCCGGTGGGGAATATCCATGAATATGGAGGCTGGGGAATCGTTCTTTCAGACGTTGAAGAAGGGCTTCATGCCAGGCCAGATCCAGATCCGGATGCATGCCGCCCTGCAGAAGAATCTGCCTTCCTCCCAGGGCAAAGGTTTCTTCAATTTTCTGAAAAAATTCCTCATCCTTAAGAATATACGCGCCGTTTTCCGCCCGATCCTTGTAAAAGGCACAGAACCGGCATCCGGAAACACAGACATTGGTGTAATTGATGTTGCGATCCACCACATAGGTGACCTCGCGGGAGTGACGCTGGCAACGGATGGCATGGGCTGCGGCTCCCAGATCCGGCAGATCCGCATGCCCCAGAAGATAAAGTCCCTCTTCCCGGGAAATACGCCCGCCGGAAACCGCCCTGTCCAGTATGGCCTCACAGCTTGTCATTGTACCTCCATGGATGCCATTTCTCCGTAAAAACTGTCCCGCTCCACAGGCAGCATCCCCGCCCTTTCAATGAGATGCTCCAACCCTTCCCGACTGAGGCCTTTGGGAGATGTGGCGCCTGCGGTATGGGTGATGCGCTCTTCCACAATGGTGCCATCCATATCGTCTGCCCCGAAAAACAAGGCGGTCTGGGCCAGTTTTTCGCCCAGCATCACCCAATAGGCCTTAATGTGATCAAAATTATCCAAAACCAGACGGGAAACAGCGATGGTGCGCAGGTCATCCACACCGGATGTGGGCGGCAGATGGGAAAGGGGCGTGTTGGCGGAATGAAAGGCCAGGGGAATGAAGGCGGAAAATCCACCCGTTCTGTCCTGAAGCTCCCGGAGCAAAAGCAGGTGCAAAACCCTTTCCTCCAGGGTTTCCAGGTGACCGTAGAGCATGGTGGCATTGGTGGGAATGCCCTGACCATGTACGGTCTCGATGATCTCCAACCAGCGGTCCTTGTTGATCTTACGGGGAAAAAGGGCTTTATGAATACGATCATTCAGCACCTCCGCTCCGCCGCCAGGCATCATGGCAAGGCCTGCTTTTTTAAGCCTTTCCACCACTTTTTCGATGGAAAGACCGGTGATGCCGGAAAGATAATCCAGCTCAACGGCGGTAAAGGCTTTGATGGTGGCCTCAGGCCTCAACTCCCGGATCAGGTGCAAGAGGCTCTCAAAATAGTCAAAATCCAGGGCTGGATTCAAGCCACCTACCATATGGATTTCTCGTATGGGTTCTCCCGCCCTGCAGGTGAGCTGGTTTCTCACATCCTCCAGGCTGAAGGTATATGCCCCAGGATCCCCTGCGTTTTTTGCGTAAGCGCAGAAAACACAACGGTTTCGACAGACATTGGAGTAATTGAGGTGCTGGTTATGGATGAAAAACGCCTTTCTGCCATGACGGCGCACCCGCGCTTCGTGGGCCAGAAGTCCGAGACCATTGAAGTCCGGGGTCTCGTACAGGGTCATGGCGTCTTGAAAATCAAGACGTTCACCGGAAAAATATTTGTGAGCAACGGCCTTAAGGCCCGGATCTGTGATACGCATGAAAACCTCCCCGGATTTCTGTGACCTTCCGGTCACGAAAGATTTTCCTTCATACGTCACTCCCGTCCCAAGGGCAAGCAAAAGAACATTTTCACTGAAAAACTGGAGGGATCCCCCTCAATGGGCTTTTTTCTGAAACTTTCTGTTTTTTTGAAGTCTCCAGGGACCTTACGGGGTTTTGCCAATTGATCGCATCCATTTTTTCTGTTACTTTGGCAGGCAAGATTCGACTGAATCCGCCGTACCCCAGAAAAACCCCTTTCGCCCTTCCGCCATTGGCTGCTTTTCTTAAAAAAAAATCCGGAGCCGGAAATGATTGATCTTGAGAAAATGAGTATCCTCATTGTGGATGATATGGACAATATGTGCCGGTCCATCCGCAGCATGCTGAAAATTCTCAATTACGGCAGCAACTTCCGTCTGGCCGGCAATGGTAAGGAAGCCTTGCAGATTCTGAGACAGTTTTCCGTGGACATGGCCATCATCGACTGGAATATGCCGGTGATGACAGGCATCGAGCTTCTTGACAACATACGGGAAGATAAAGAGCTCCGGGACATGCCCGTCATCATGATCACAGCGGAAGCCAACAGTGAGATCGTTGCAGAGGCCGCAGAATCAGACATCGACGCCTACCTCCTGAAACCCATTACCGTGAAATCCCTGGGCGCCAAGATCCAGAAAGTTGTGGATCGGGCCAACAATCCTCCCACTGCCTTACGCCTGCTCAAGGACGTGCGGAATCTCATCGAAAAAGAAAAATTTGATGAAGCCATCCCAGCCTGCCGCAAGGCCATAGAGGCGGATCCCACCTCTTCCCGCCCCATCCGCACCATGGGGGAAATTTTTTTCAGAAAAGGTGACATTGACACCGCAGAACGCTGGTTTGTCAAAGCCGCCCAGATGAACCATCTGGATGTGTTCTCCTTCCATCATCTGGGGGATATCTATCTGAAGCGCAACGACCTCGATAAAGCTTTCCGCTTTTATGAAAAAGCCATGAAAATCAGTCCGCGACACGTGGACAGAGCCATCAATTTCGGCAAGGTTCTTCTCCAGAAAGGCAGAGTTGACAAAGCCACCTCCGTATTTGAAAACGGCATCCGCCTTGCCGGCAACCCCACGGAGCTGAGGGAGGATGTGGCGCGTTCCTGCCTGGAAGCAGGTGCCTTTGACGCGGCCATTGCCCAGCTTGAAACCCTGCTCCGCCAGTTCCCCAAACGCCTGGATCTCATGAAAATGCTGGGTATGGCCCACCAGGATGCCAACCACCCGGAAGAAGCCCTGCCCTACCTTCTCAAGGCTGTGGAAAAGGAACCCGATGCCTTTGATGTGAATCTTCGCATTGCACGGATTTATGTTCACATGAAACAGACTTTCCGCGCCGAAGAAGTTCTGAAAAAACTCAGCCGCATGGATCCCGAACACCAGGAAGTCCGCCGCCTCATTGCCAAAAATATCTGATTCCGGAGCCTTTGCATGAACAAAGACCACAGCATCCTGGAAACCCTTGCTTCCATCACCGCAATTTCAAGGGATCCCGCACTTAATGATCAGGCCAAACTCCAGCGTCTTCTGGAAAGTCTCTGCCTGCTGATCAAAGCGGAAAAAGCCTCCATCATGCTCAAAAGGGGAAACCGTTTCCTTGAGGTGGTTGCCTCCACCCGCCCGGAAATCATCGGCATGCGCCAGGCCTTAAGCTGCGACACTCCTTCTTGCTGGGTGATCCGCAACAAAAAACCCCTTTACATGGATAAGTGTACCGGGAATCCCGGTGTCGCCTGCAAGGGAGGCTATCGGACCGATGCTTTTTTCCTTGCCCCCATTTTCAGCGCCAATCGGGTCATGGGCGTACTCTCCATGACAGACAAAGAAGGCGATGGTCTTTTTTCTCCCAAAGACCGGGAAACCATCCTCCTGCTTGCGGGCGTCATCATCAGTGCCATTGAGAATCAAACCCTGAACGAACGCCTCAAAAAACAGCGGCGACAGCTCGAGAAAAAAAATAAACAATTGCAGGAATATGAAAAAATCCGTCAGGAGTTTTTCAATCTCCTGGTGCATGATCTCAAGGCTCCCATTGCGGAGGTGGTGGCCAATCTCGACATCCTCTCCTATACAACAACGGAAGAAAACCTTGCCTTTGTGGAAGGCGCACAGTCCAGCTGCGAAATCATGTTCCGCATGGTTTCAAACCTTCTGGATATTACCCGCCTTGAAAACAAGATGCTGAAACTCATTCCCGAGCGCCTGGAAGCCACAGACCTTCTCCGGGAAGCCCTGTCCATGATCCATGGTCAGGCAAAAATCAAAAAAATCCGGATAGAAGGACCCCCTGAAAAGAATGTTCAACCCTGTTTTTTCATCGGAGACAGGGGCATTCTGCTCCGGGTTTTCCAGAATCTGCTTTCCAATGCCGTAGATCATTCCCCCGAAGGCGGTCTCATCTCCGCAGGCTATGAACAGACGGGATCCACCCTGCTTTTCCATATTGATGACAATGGGCCGGGCATTGATCCCCAAGACAGAGAAAAAATATTTGACAAATACGTGCAGGTCGGTGACAGAAAAGACGCCATCCAACGCCACTCCACAGGCTTAGGCTTAAGTTTCTGCCGCCTTGCCGTGGAAGCGCACAAAGGCCGTATTTTCGTGGAAAGCCGCAAGGTCGGCTCAGGCAGCAGTTTCCGTTTCACCCTGCCCTGCATACCGCCCGCCGGAGAGGCCTGATTCGCCCAGGGATTCTGGCTTCTCAATCTATTTTCTGCCCCTCCCCAGCCAGGGGATGGGGTTGCACACCGCATAAAAAACGCCCCTCCGAATTTTTATCGTCCGGAGGGGCTTGCTTTATTCCGCCACCCGTGCTTTGGGAGTATCGGTCTTGGGACGGGTTTTAGCTTCTCTTTATGGAAATAACCAGAAAGGACATCTTTATTGAACATGAAAATTCAGACCCATCAGAACATGGATACCCGGCTCTGTGGCATACCGGAGCGCATTGAAAACGGCATGGCCATCCTTTCCATGCCCACGCTGGATTGCATGGTCGCAGACGCCAGCGGTCTTGTGCATGGCGGCTTTCTTTTCGGACTGGCCGATCATGCCGCCATGCTGGCCGTCAATCATCCCAACGTCGTTTTAGGGGAAAGCTCCTGCCGGTTTCTCAAACCTGTTGTTCTGGGGGATACGGTGATGGCTGAGGCCAAAGTGATTCATAGTAAGGGAAAAAAATACGAGGTTGCAGTTTCCCTCCGTGTGGCGGCTAAAATCGTTTTTTCCGGAACCTTTATCTGCTTCACCCCTGAAAAGCATGTTCTTGCCAATGGCAGCAGCACCTGATCAGGCCTTACGCTTAACCCGCCGGACGATTTTACGTTTTTTCTTTTTCTTTCGCTGGTATTCCTCCGGGTTGATACGTGCATCCTGGCTGTAATCACAGGTCGCCCTGGGGCACTTCAGACCTTCTGCCCCCTCCTTGGTCATGAAGGCCACAAGAAAAGGGTTTCCGCAGGTGGGGCATGGATAATGGAAAGGCTGGGACCAGCTGATAAAATGGCAGGTGGATTGGGAGCAATCGTAAAAAACCTTGCCTTTTTCCGTCTGATTCACCTGGAGCTTTCCGGTTTTACACAAAGGACAGGTCAGAGCCAGGGCCTCCTCAAAGGCTGCAATGCGTGCCTCAATGTCCGCATCCCCCGCAGCACTTTCTTCTTCATCCCCTTCGTCTTCTTCGGCTTCGTCCTCTTCCCTTTGGGGAATGGGTGGAGCCGTTTTTACCTCTGCCTGTGGAATATCTTCCGGAACAGGACGTGGTGAGGCGGGAGCGAGAGCAGGATCAGAAACCTCCGGCGTTCTGGGAGGGGTGAAAGGCTCTTTTGGAACTTCAGGTTCAAAAGGCCCGACCTGGGATGGGCTTTTGGGAATTTCAGGCTCAAAAGGCTCGGCCTGGGATGGGCTTCTGGGAATTTCAGGCTCAAAAGGCTCGGCCTGGGATGGGCTTCTGGGAATTTCAGGCTCAAAAGGCTCGACCTGGGATGGGCTTTTGGGAATTTCAGGTTCAAAAGGCTCGACCTGGGATGGGCTTTTGGCAATTTCAGGTTCAAAAGGCTCGGCCTGGGATGGGCTTTTGGGAATTTCAGGCTCTGCAGAAGGTTCTCCGCCACCAAAAATTTCCCTCACCTGCATATCCTCAGACCGGAAAGCCCCCCGCTCACTGCGCATACGGCCCAATTTCTGCAAAACACTCCGATGCCACTCCGGAGAAACGTTTTTCCTCGTTTTGGTGACAAAGGTTCCTTTTTTTGAGCTGTCTTCCCGCTCCCTCGACAGTTCGGACACCTGTCCCGCCAGGGAGTGCATATTCAGTGTCTGAAGGAAAAAGCGTTTGGCATCATAGATGTCTTTGCGACCAGAGACCACTTCATCAATGGTCTGCACCATATAGGCAACCAGATTCATTCCCTGCATCCCTGGAAACAGGGTGTTCACCACCTGCAGCATCTTCTGGGCTGTAATCTCGGCCTTGAGTTCTCCCTGGGCATTTTCCGTTACCAGGGAAGAGGCAAGAAGGGGATCCAGGCCGGAGGCCATCCCCGCATCACTTCCCAGGCCAATGTCCCGGATATCAATCATGAAACTGGTTCGGGTATATCGCTCCGGCGGTGAGTCGGAAAACTGCCGGATTTCCTCTTCCCTTTCCGCAATTAAAACCAGAGAGGCGATGGTGGCAATATCCAGGGTCAGACCCGAAGGAAGGGCATCCAGATCAACAATTTTGCGGATATGATCCGCCAGAACCTCGTCAAAATGAGCACGGACAACGGTGAGGGCATCGGTGGAAGTCGACATGGCGGATCCTCATTTTCAGGAAAAATTCTTAACGATCAGTCTTCTTTCACCAAAGGAGCATGCTCTTCGGACATGCCGCTTTCATCGGCATTGATCTCTTCAACCATTTCCACAAGATCCGAAGCCATTGTCACAACGCGGGCAGTGGATTGGACCTCGGTTTCCTCTGCGCTTTCTTCCGTGCTTTCCTCTTCTTCGCTTCCGGATGCAGACAGAAAAATACACTCCCCTCTGCGGTCAAAAAGAATATCAAGGGTAATCTTCACATCAAAGGAAAGCTTGTAGGCAACCTTGCCTTCGTGCACCACAAGATCCCCTTCCCGAAAGGTCACATCATCCTGAAGACCGATTTTATGCTTGCTGCGTAACAGTTTTTCTATGGCCGCCCAGTCCAGTTCGGCAATGATGGTATCCATCAACTCCCGTTCGCTGCTTTGGATGACATCGGTATCACTGACTTTCACAGACTCACCTCTTTTTCTCGTTTCAGGGCCATCCGCTTTGTATGGGTGAACGGTTTTCCGAAAAGGTGCCACTCCCAAGGATTGCATGACTTGTGCATCGCAAGGCCATGGGGGATCAGATACGCCCCTTGCGGAAAAATTCTTCACCTCTGTGCCTTATCCAAAACGTCTTGCACCCACTGCGCAAGCATGTGGAAGGCAAGGGCTGCGGGTGACAAAAGATCTTTACAGAAAACCGGGCGTCCTGCGGCTTCCATCTCCTGCACCAAAGGATCCTCCGGTACGGGAAAAGGGGCCATCCGGGCCCGGAACAGCGCCAGAGCAGGTCCCGAAAAAATCTCAGACAAACGCTCCCTGCCCTGCACACGCACAGGCAAAAGTCCCAGAAGGGGCAGGGAAGCCTGCCTTTCCCGGCGCACCCATTCCAGAAGTCCCAGACTCGGACCCAGACGATCAAAGGCCGAAGCTTCCATCATCAGGGGCATTAAAACGCCATGGGCAAAAAAAAGCGCTGTGCGGGTGTGAAGGGACAAAGCCGAAGGGGTATCCCAGAAAAAAAGGGTTTCCGGAGGAAGCATGTTTTGGGCCATTTGCAACGCCTTGGCTGCATGGAGACAAAAACTTTCCCTTTCTTCAGCAAGGCCTTGGAGCCGCAGGTAAAAGAGCCCGGAAATCTCCCTGTCCGCAGCAAGGGCACTCCCTTTTATACAAAAAATATCTTCATGAACAAAGGCTTCATTTTTCCTGTCCGCAATCACCAGCGCAGGTTTTCCGCAAAGCACCCTTGCCGCAGCCAGGTTCCTCACCGTTGCGGTTTTCCCCGTCTCTCTGTTATGGTTAAGAACACAAAGAATTCGATGCATGGGGCAAGATAGCACAGAACCCGGCTTTGTAAAAACACCAAAATGCAGGACCCCGCATCCGGCAAGACCGACCCAATGAGAGCATTCTTTTTTTTGCGAGGCCGCCATGAAACTGACCTTATCCCTGAAGGGCATTGATCAAGCCCTTGAAAATCTGCCCTACCGTAACCCCAATACCCCCAAGTACCGCCTGATGCTGGCAATCCGTCAACACTTTAAAAGCGAGGAAGACCTGAGCCGCATCCAGGAGATTCCCATGGACGCCCTGATTCCCGGGATATGGGAAACCGGAGAGGATATCCAGATCATCCGCAGCCGAAGAAAAAATTTTGCCAGCCTGCGCACAGCCATCAATACCGATCTTAAGGAAATGATGGAGCAGGGCCTCAACCCCGAAGGGGTTATCATCAGTAAAAATAACACCTTTGAAATGGCTGACCTTATGCGGGAAAAGCTCCTGCAAACCGTATCCGGCATGGTCTCAGGCGAGGGTGGTCAGATGGCCATTTCAAGGCTTTATGAGCTGCTGGGACTGGTCAAAACCTTTCTCGATCGCATGGAAAAGGGACTGGACGATCCCGAAGGAAAGGAGCTTCAGGAACTCAAGCGACTGCTTGAAGGACTTGGGAATCCTTCGGAAGAAAAAGCCCTTGAAGAAAACCCCGAAAAAACCGCAGAAGAGGGCGATGGAAAGGACGAAGACCTCGAAACCCTGGAAATGGGCGAGGATGAGGAACTCGTGGAAGTCGATGACACCGATGGGGACACCGAAACCATTGAAATGGGCGAGGATGAGGAACTCGTGGAGGTCGATGACACCGATGAGGACACCGAAACCATTGAAATGGGCGAGGACGAGGAACTCGTCGAGGTCGATGACACCGATGGGGACACCGAAACCATTGAAATGGGCGAGGATGAGGAACTCGTCGAGGTCGATGACACCGATGAGGACATCGAAACCATTGAAATGGGCGAGGATGAGGAACTCGTCGAGGTCGATGACACCGATGGGGACATCGAAACCATTGAAATGGGCGAGGACGAGGAACTCGTCGAGGTCGATGACACCGATGGGGACACCGAAACCATTGAAATGGGCGAGGATGAGGAACTCGTCGAGGTCGATGACACCGATGGGGACACCGAAACCATTGAAATGGACGAGGATGAGGAACTCGTCGAGGTCGACGAGGCGGACGAAGAAATGACTTCAGACCCCCTGGATCCCGACTCCGAAGCAAGCGAGGGAGCGCTTGTGGAACTGGCAGAGGATGAAGAGCTCGTGGATGCCGAAGAAGATCTGGCGGAAATGGATGAGGAAAATGAAGAGCCAGTACTCGACCTTGTGGAAGATGAGGATGTGGAAGAAGTGGAGGTGGATGGAGAGCTGGATCCGGATCTTTTTGAGGAGCTGGTGGAACCGGAACCGCAAGAAGAGAGCGAGGAAGAACCCCAGGCTCCCGAACTGGGGTTGCCCTTTGGCAGTGATGAGGATTTCAGTGAATATGATCCTGAGGACATGCAGAAAAACCGCCTTCTTTCCGAACGCTTTGATGGATACCTGGGAGCCATGGAACGCTTCTACAACCAGTATCCCCTCATTGAAGGCAGAAGCTTTACCGTGGGCTCTCCCAATCCCGGCAAACTGGAGCGCAGAGAGCAAGAGCTGATTCTGAAGGATTTTTATATAGGCCGTTTTCCTGTTACCAACGCCCTTTTTGAAGTTTTTATTGAGCGTACGGGATACAGGACCACAGCGGAGAAAACAGGATACGGCACCGTTTTCCAACCCCGTTTCCGAAAAGTAAAAAATCCTGTCACCGGAGAGATCAAAGCCCTGTGGCAGGCGGAAACAGCCAGCAAACGGATTGAAGGGGCCGCCTGGTTTGCCCCCGAAGGTCCGGGGTCCAATATCCATGGCAAACGCAACCATCCTGTGGTGCAGGTCAGCCTTGAAGACGCAAGACGTTTTGCCGCATGGATCGGAAAACGCCTGCCTTCGGAAGACGAATGGGAAGCTGCGGCAAGAACTCCAAAGGCTCTGCCCTATCCCTGGGGAGAAACCTGGGAGGCCGAAGCCGCCAATGTAGAGGCCACGGGCATGGGAGAAACCACGGCCGTGGATACCTTTACCAAAGGGAAAAATGCCTATTCCCTCATGGACCTTGTGGGCAATGTCCTGGAATGGACACAGACCCCCATGGAGGGCATCAGCCCCAAGGGGTCGCACCTTCCTTTTTTTGTGGCCAAGGGCGGAAGCTTCATCACCGCAGGCGAACCCAGACTCTGGACGCGCTACCCCTTACGACCGGACTTCACGGCCAATATTCTGGGTTTTCGCTGCCTGGTGGATTAAGGTTTTTTCATGGACCGCCAGGAAAAAGATCCTGCTGAAAATACGGTGTGCTGGGTAAAGAATAAAAAAACAGGCTTCCCCCAGAACCCAGGTTCTGGAGGAAGCCCTTTTTCATGGCGCAGATTCTGCGATTTATCCCAAAATGGCCTTCAGATCCTCATCTGGCGTGGCGGCAATGGGCCGAATACCGAATTTTTCCACCAGAACGCCCAGCACGTTTTCCGTGATAAAGGCAGGCAGCGAGGGTCCAAGGCGGATATCCTTGATGCCCAGGTGGAGCAGGGTGAGCAGGATGGCCACAGCCTTCTGCTCATACCAGGAGAGGATCATGGAAAGGGGCAGATCATTCACTCCGCAGTCAAAGGCATTGGCCAGAGCCACGGCAATCTTTATGGCAGAATAGGCATCGTTGCACTGTCCGATGTCCAGAAGACGGGGCAGATCACCAATTTTTCCAAGGTCTTTGTCAAAGAAACGGAACTTACCACAGGCCAGGGTCAGAACCATGCAGTCTGAAGGAATTTTCTCCACAAGTTCCGTGTAGTAGTTCCGGCCGGGCTTGGCACCGTCACAGCCGCCCACAAGGAAAAAGTGGCGGATGGCTCCGGATTTCACCGCATCCACCACGGTGCCGGCCACGGAAAGCACGGTGTTGCGGGCAAAGCCTGTGAGCACTTCCTTACCCTGTACATCTTCCGTAAAGCCCTGAAGGGCCAGGGCCTTTTCAATCACAGGGGTGAAATCCTTATCCGCAATGTGCCGCACGCCGGGAAACCCCACAAGCCCTGTGGTAAAAAGATTGTTCTGATATGAGGGCTTGGGCTTCTGAATACAGTTGGTGGTCATGAGAATGGCACCGGGGAAGGCGTCAAACTCCTTGGCCTGATTCTGCCAGGCCGTGCCGTAATGCCCGTAGAAGTGCGCGTATTGTTTTAAGCCCGGATATGCATGACAGGGCAGCATCTCCCCATGGGTATAGACAAAGATCCCCTTGCCTTCGGTCTGCTTCAGCAAAAGCTCCAGATCCTTTAAATCATGGCCGGAAACCAGGATGGCCTTGCCCTTCTTCTGCCCTAAGGGTACGGCGGTGGGAACGGGATGGCCATAGGTTCCCGTATTGGCCGCATCAAGAAGTTCCATAGCCCGCAGGTTCACTTCCCCGCATTTTAAGGCCAGACCCAGAAGTTCATCCACGGAAAGATCCGGGTTGAGGGTAGCCGCCATGGCCTCGTGAATAAAGGCATAAACCGCATCATCTTCCTGCCCGAGGATGGCCGCATGATCTGCGTAGGCCGCAACCCCCTTGAGGCCATACACGATGATCTGCTTGATGGAACGCAGATCCGGATTTTTATCCGGCCCGTCAAGAAGCCCCACGGTCTCGCCCAGGGCGGTCATGGAAGCCAGATCCTGGGCCTTCATGGGCAGGGTGGGCAGGATTTTAAAATCGCCGCCATTGCCCGTGAGCTTTGCCACAAGCTTCTGGATCCAGGAACTGTCGTTGCCCGGAATTTTTCCACCTGCGTCCTTCACCCTGGCTTCCAGGGCTTTTTTCAGACGCTCACATTCCAAAATGAGATTTTCAAAGCGCTTTTCATCAAAATCCACGTTGGTCAGGGTGGAAAAAATGGCCTCCGCCGTATACCGGTTGATCCTGGGATCCACCACCCCCACCTTGCGGCCTTCCACAGCCACCTGGGAAAGTCCTTTCACAGCATGCATGAGCAGATCCTGCAAAGCTGCCACTTCCGCGGTTTTTCCGCATACGCCAATCTTGTCACATCCCACACCCTTGGCCGCCTGCTCGCACTGGTTACAAAACATGGTATCCTCCTTGATTTCAAGATCCGTTTTTTATCTTTCGTATGAAAAGGAACTTCCGTCATCGTTGGACCGAACCTACCCTTTTCACCGGGACCTTTCCTTGATCTGCGTCAAGAAGGTATTTTTTTAAAATTTAAAAAGAAAATCCCAACAGGGTGTAAAACTGGTTTTCCCCAAGATCCGAATCCAGCCCTCTGGCATAACCCAGGATCAGAGGCGCGACAATGCGGTAACCCAGAACCAGTTCCATCCGCAACTCCAACCCTGCCCCGGTGAGCTGACGCATACTTTCCCCTTCCTCCCACGCACTACCCGAATCCACAAAGACCCCAGCGGAGATATCTCCCAGGCCGAGAGGCATCAAAGACAGGTTACGCTCCATCCGGTAAAGCCAGGGATAAAAGGTCAGACGTTGGGCGGCATAGACATTCCCCCACTGCACAGACCTGGGATACCCCCGGAGTGTGGCCTCATCCCGGCCGAAAAGACGGCCCTCCTCCCAGATACGCACCCCTCCCATATGAAAAGGGCGTCCCTCTTTGTCCGCATAGCCCCCTGCCAGCCGGGCTTCCAGGGTGGAGCGCCCCGGAAGATCCCAGGTTTTCCGGATCTGGCCCTGAACCACAGGCCCCTTGTAATCTCCTGGCAGCAGATCATGGGATTCCACAACCAGGTCCGCGTACATTCCCCAGCCCACGCCCGGCGTTTCCAGATAGAACTCCTCATCCTGGAAGGTAATCCCCAGACCCACAAGATTTGTGTTCACATCCCTTAGCCGCATACCAGGCCAGGCTCGGATCCATGTATCCCTTTCATGCACCATCCCTGCGTGTACGGCCACGCGGTTTTCCAGAAAATACAGAGCATGGTTTCTCTGCAGGGTGGCCCGATCCTTTTGCTGTCTTAAGTCCAGGCTTTCTCCATTCCATGAAAACCGAGAAAACCCGTGGCTTCGTTCCAGCATCAAAGACCAGCGGTTATCACAGACATAGGTGAACCGCCCGTTGGCCAGATCGTTTTTCACATCCCAGGTGGCCTGGAGGGTATATGCATGACGGCCCAGTGCATCGCTGCCGCTGGTCAGAAAACCCAGTTGGCTTGTGTCATCATCAAAAAGCCAGACCGGAAACCAGTAGCGGGGTCTGAGGCTGGACCAGGGAGTGTAGGCTTTTTCCTCCCTCCCTTTCACAGGTTCTTGAAAAACAAGGGGATAGTCCCGCAAGCCCATCCGGAAATCCCTTGAAAAAGTTTTTAAGACCTTAGGATGCTGGATCTGAATCAGGCGATATCCCTGGGCCGTATAGGTCTGAAACATCAACCCCTGGCGTCCCGCCCAACGGGGCCTGAAAGCGCCTCCTGGGGTCTGGGTCCACTGTTCCGTTGCCCCGGTTCGAGGGTCCAGAACATGGATCTCGTACCGTCCATCGTAATCCGCGCTGAAAAGGATACGCCCGTCCGGAAGAAAGGAGGGCTCGTTTTCCATGGCCAGGGTCTGGGTGAGGGGTTGCCAGGTCAGGGTTCTCAGATCAAGAATTTCAAGATTCCATCCCTGCCCAGCTCGCTTCACGGATGCCACCACCTGCAACCCTTCCGGATCCGGATCCAGGGCTCCCAGTACACATCCCGACTCTCCGCGCCACAACAGGCGGTTTTTCCCTTCAAGGTCCACAAGGTGCAGCTCACTCCGACCGGAAACCTGACGCACTGCCAGCAGCTGCCTGCCTCCCGCAAGCCAGCGTACACGATGAAAACGCATCCCATGGGTCAGTCGCTTCCAGCCTTCGGATGGGGTATGGAGAAAGATATCGTGGAACATTCTGCCGTCCGGCCTGGACACGAGTCGGGATGCGGCAAGGCGGCCGTCTTCAGCAACACTGAGATCCCGTAGAGGCCGGACCCGCATCCAGGCCTTCACTCCATCGCCGCCATAGTGCAGAAGTTCTCGGCGATCCTGTCCGTTGTCCTTCACCAGAAAAAAATCATCCTCCCTTGCAGCCGCCACCTGCAAAAAAAGATTTCCTGAGGGTAAAATCCTATGGTCCCGGGCCTCGGCAGAAACCGCCTCTTCACCAAAACGGATCTCCATGGCTTTCCGGAAATCCTGCCAGAGTCCGGAGAAGCTTTTTCCGAAAACCCGGCGCGCCTGCGCCTGGAGCGTAAAAAAAGGAATGAGCTCCCCGCTCTGACGATGGAGAAACGCAACAACAGCCTCCTCCCCGTATTCCGAAACCAGATACTCCACAAAAAATGCCCCATACAGATAGGCCTTACCCAGGGGCCACTTTCTGAGGTCCGTCACCACTTCCTGCATGTCCTTCCAATGGCCTTCTTCCACTTCAAGGCGCATCATTGCCGCATAGTGGCTGCCCTGAAGACGGCCATACCCCGCCTTGCTGTCCGTTTCAAGGTACACAGCCACCCCTTCCAGAAGAAAGGTCGGCGTGAGGGCATGGGGAAAAAGCAGGGGGAAACGCCCAAGAATCCTGCGGCCCATGCTCACAACGCCCTGCCCCAGCTCCATGTGCAGAATATGGGCGTACTCATGGCGGATGAGGATGTGCATCCACTCATCGTAATGTTCCAGACTTCCCGCATCTTCAGGATTCGGAACAAAAAGCCGGATCTGGGCAAAGGGAAGGGGGGTCGCCCACCCATTGGCAAAATCCGTCTCATCGCTTAAGACCATATGCACCGGACCCTGGGGCGCTGATCTAAACCACAAAAGTAATTCCTCACGGACACCTTCGGCAATGCTCAGGCAGCGCAAGGCCATCTCCTGCAAGCCTTCTTGAAAATGAATCTCAAAATGCTCACTGCTCAGGGTGCGCCATCCTCCCCCCCAGGCCACGGGCTGGGCATACCCTGAGACAGGAAGCAGCAGAAGCCAGAAAACGCTCAGATACAGAAAAAAAATGCCATACCCCATGTTCAGGATTCTTCCCATTTCCCCTCCCCTTGCATCAGAATATATGGCCTGAAAATTCTCTCATCTTACCCATCCGCCGTGCTTTTAAGTTTCAGAGGCTTTCGGGCTTTTTTTCCACGCTGAAGGCTTCTTTGCAAAAACCAAGGCTCACCCGGTCTCCGGGGAGTATGCCGGATGCCGCAAGTCTTTCCCTTGAAATCCGCACATAAAGGGGCAGCCCCATGTCCACAAGAACGGTCATCTTTCCCCTTTCTGCGCTGATTCTCAGAACCCTGCCAGGAAAAAGAGAGGTTTCAGGTTCAAAGCCAGAGGGCTTACGGGAAAAAAGGTTTATTTTCTCCGGATGAATCCAGAGACGCGCAGGACCGCACAGGTCTGTATGAACGGCAATCTCCACTCCTTCTTCCGTAAGAAAAAAGTGTCTTTCCCCCCGCTGCACCAGCGTTCCTGAAAAAATATTTTCATGAGATTCCATAATCTTAGAACCATGAGACAGAAAAATCTGCTCATCCGCAAGAAGCAGGGCTTCCAGTCGTCTGTGGGTGGAAAAAATGATGGAAATCCCCCTTTCCTTACGGATTTTAAGAATGAGAGCTTCAATGCGCCGGGCGTTTTCCACATCCACACTGGCCGTGGGTTCGTCAAAAAGCAGCACTTCTGGCTGGCAGGCCAAGGCCCTTGCCAGGGCCACCCGCTGAACTTCGCCTCCGGAAAGATAAAGGGCCGGTCGTGGTCCAAACTCTCCCATCCCCACAAGCTCCAGGGATTCTTCGGCGATTTTTTTCTGGGCAGAAAAAGAAAGGCCCCGCATCTTCGGGCCATAAGAGACGTTTTTCAAAACCGTATCCGTAAAGAGAATGGGGTGCTGTTCCACCAGCACCACCCTGCGTCGCAGGGGGGTGAGGGCTTTTTCTTTCCAATCCACCGCTTTTCCCCTGAAAAAAACCCTCCCATGGGCAGGAGGGCTGAGGAAAGCCAGGATGTGCAAAAGGGTGGTTTTGCCGGAACCATTGGGGCCCAGGAGGGCATAGCTTTTATTTTCTTCAAGCTCCAGTTTCTCCAGATCCAGCACCCTGCGGCCTCCGAGGATCTGCTGCACGCCCTCAAGGGAATATAGATTCATACGCGCTCCCCATAACGGCCCTGGGCCAGCTGAAGCAAAATGTTCATACCCAGGCTGACCAGAAGCAACACAAGGCCTAAGGCCACAGCCAGAACAAATTCTCCCTTGTTATGCTCCAGGGCCATGGCTGTGGTCATGGTGCGGGTGAAGCCCTTGATGTTACCGCCGAGCATCATGGCAATGCCGATTTCCGCTATGGCCCGGCCAAAGGCGGCAATCACCGCAGCGAGAATGCCGAAACGGGCTTCCCGCAACACGGCAAGAGATGCAAAAAAGGCCGTTGCCCCCAGGGTGAGGGCCGTGCGACGGTAACGGAGATCAATGCGGCTCACTGCGGTGAGGGTGAGGGAAATCACCCAGGGCAGAATCAGAATCACCTGCCCGATGATGATGGCTTTGGGGGTATAGAGCCAGCCGAGAAACCCGAGACTTCCGCTTCGGGATAAAAAGGCATAGGCAAAAAGCCCGATCACCACCGTGGGCAGGGCCAGCAAGGTATTAACCAGAGTGATGACCGCCCGTTTGCCTTTGAAGGATGCCACCGCAAGGCCAAACCCCGCAGGAACTCCGAGGATGGCGGCAAAGAGTGTGGCAAAAAAACTTACGTACAGGGAGAGCCAGATAATGGCGTAAAGCTTTTGATCCATAGACAGGATCATTGAAAGGGCTTCTGCAAGGCTCTGGCTGAAAAATTCCATGGTTTACGCATCCTTACAAAGGCAGTCCGGGTTTTTATTCCTTCCGGGCGTCGGGAAAAAAGAGGGGGTTCCCATGGAGCTGGTAGGCGCCGATCACCTGCTGGCCCCGTTCGGAAACCAGCCAGCGGGCAAAGGTATCCGCCAGGTCAAAGCGCACATGGGAGTGTTTTTGTGGATTCACAGGAATGACGCCATAGGGATTTTTCAGAAGCTCATCCCCTTCATACACAATTTCAAGGGTATAGCCGTCTTTGCGGCCATATTTGTACTGAAGGTAGGTACCCCGGTCGCTGAGCACGTAGCCGTTTTTTTCCTGAGCAAAAACAAGGGCTTCCCCCATGCCCTGGCCGATGGAAAAATACCAGCCCCCTCCCTTTTCAGGCTCATGGGACGCATTCAGGGCAAGTCCGGATGCCATCCAGAGTTCCTTTTCCCGTGCATGGGTGCCGCTGTCATCTCCCCTGGAAACAAAGGGAAGGCGGGATTCGGCAATGGCCTTCATGGCTTCTGCAATGCTGGCGGCATTTTTACAGATTGTATCCCCTTTCGGGCCCACCAGGATGAAATCATTGTACATTACGGCATAGCGTTTTGTACCGTACCCTTCTTCCACAAACTTTTTTTCCCGCTTGAGGTCATGGACAAAGAGGATGTCCGCATTGCCGTCCATGCCGTCTTTCAGGGCAGCTCCCGTGCCTTTGGCCATAACCCGCACCGCGATGCCCGTATCCTTTGTGAACTCCGGGAGCAGCACATCAAGAAGCCCTGAAGCCTGGGTGCTGGTGGTGGTGCTCATGGTGATCACCTTCTCTGTGGCGAAGGCGGGAAGGGTAAAAAGGAAAGCTGCTAGCGCAAAACATCCGAAAAGCCTCTTTTTCATGATCTTTTCCTTTTTTAAGGTTTCAAAGGGAAGAAATGCTTCCTCCCGGCCATTCATGGATTGTTTTTTTCACAACGCAGCAAGGCCCCCGTCCAGAGATCCTGGACCAGCCTCGGAAAAAGGGAAGAAAAATCCACCTGAAGATGCCTCAAGCCCCTTGCGGCCAGAATATCCTTTGCCATTCCAGCAGGTTCGGCCATCTGCCAGAGTCCGATCATGGTGGAAAAGCTGCCAATGAGAAGCTCAAGGATCTCGGCTTGCCTGAGGCCTGGAAAAACGCCTGCCATGGCAGAGACGCTTTTTTCCATACGCAGGTTGAGATACTCCTTGAAATCCACCACCGCTTCATAGTCCCCACAGCCTTCGAGGATCAGGTTGTAACGGCTCCCCAGGCGCACCAACAGGGAATCCATGGCTGCATTGCAGAGAAGACCCGGAATGGCCTCCGCACCCTGCCCCTTTTCAAGGGCAAAATCCAGGGCGTCAAAAACGCGGCCCAGGGTCTCCTGCAGGAGGGCAAGATCCAGGGTTTCACGGTTTTTGAAATAAAGATAGAAGGTTCCCTTGGCCAGCCCCGCAGCAGCGGCAATCTCTGCAATGGGAACGGAAAGCTCCTGCCCATCTCCGTAAAGGTGCCTCGCCGTATCCAGGATGGTCTGACGCCGTTCGGCCTTGGCCGCGTCATTCATCGCGCGTTTTTTCAAAATCCTGACCCCGCAGAGTTAGACCATTGACAAGTGACTTTGAGTCATTTATTAACTGACTTAACGTCATTTATATTCCCAGGGAGGCCCCATGTCAAACCCAGAGTCCATTTCCCATATCATAGCAAAACAGCGTTTTTTCTTTGGCCAGGGAAGTACGCTCACCCTTCAGTCCAGAAAAAAAAGACTTGAAGCCCTGGATCAGGCCATCACACGACATGAAAAGACGATTTTCGACGCCCTGGCCCTGGACCTTGGCAAATCACCGGAAGAAGCCCTGCTCACAGAAATCCGGGAGGTGAAAAAAGAAATCAGATTTACCCTGAAGCATCTTTCTTCATGGATGAAAAGCCGCTCTGTGCCAACCCCCATTACTCTTTTTGGCTCAAAAAGCCGCATCCAGCCCCAGCCCTTAGGAACGGTGCTCATCATCGCACCCTGGAATTATCCCTTCAATCTTTCCCTGATGCCCCTCATTCCTGCCCTTGCTGCCGGAAATACGGTGATTATGAAGCCATCGGAGATGGCTCCTGCCACATCTGCCATCCTTGCAAAGATCATTTCGGATGCTTTTTTGCCTGAAGAAGTGGCCCTTGTGGAAGGCGGCATTCCGGAAACAACAGAGCTGCTCTCCCAGGCCTTTGACCATATTTTTTTCACCGGCGGAGAAGCCGTGGGCCGCATTGTCATGGAAGCGGCTACCCGCCACCTCACCCCTGTTACCCTGGAGCTTGGGGGTAAAAGCCCGGCCCTTGTGGCCGCCGACGCCCATGTGGAGCTTGCGGCAAAGCGCATCGTGTGGGGAAAATTCATGAATGCAGGCCAGACCTGCGTGGCCCCGGATTATGTGCTGGTGGAAGAAGGCATTCTGCCCCAATTCATCAAAGCCTTAAAAAAATACATTGCAGCTTTTTACGGTGAAACTCCTGGCAAAAGCCCCTTTTATGGTCGTATCATCAGCGAAAGGCATTTTGACCGGCTTCTGGCCCTCCTTGAAAATCAGCATATTCTTGTCGGCGGAATCTTTGACAGAAAAGAGCGTTTCCTTGCGCCCACAGTACTTGGGGATGTATCTGCTGAAAGTCCTGTGATGCAGGAAGAAATTTTCGGCCCCATCCTGCCCCTTATCCCTGTTTCTGACATGGAAAGCGCCATCCGCTTTGTACAGAACCGCCCCAAGCCCCTGGCCCTCTATGTTTTCACCGAAGACAGGGCATTTTGCGAAAAGGTGCTGCGGGAAACCACCTCAGGCGGGGCCTGTGTCAACGATACCCTGGTGCATCTGTCTTCCCACCATCTGCCCTTCGGAGGTGTGGGCCCAAGCGGCATGGGAGCCTACCACGGCAAAGAGGGATTCAGAACCTTCTCCCACTACAAAAGCATTGTCAAGACCAGCACAAGGCTGGATCTTCCCCTGCGCTACCCTCCCTATCCCAGGTGGTTCCGTCACCTCATGAACCGCATATGAAAAAACTCCCCATCCACAGCATTTTTTAAGGCATGGAATCTTTCCGTGAAAAAAAACGCAGGTGGCCCTCCCTGAAGGGGATGCCATTGGGGCACCCCTCTTCCCCCAAAAAACAAGAAAATGGGGAAAAAAATCAGGGACAAGGCAAGGGACTGAAAATAAAAGCTGCATCACTGGGGATCGGTAAAGATCCGGGGATGGGGAATATTTCTTTGCGGATGTTTGGGAGAGAAAATGTGGTCTGTACGCCTTGAAGCAGGGGCCAGGGCAGTTCGGCCCGCGCCCTTTCTGTGCGCCCGGATCCTGGGGGCTCAGGCACCCTTCATCAGTTCCGGGGCAATGATGGGATGCAAGCTGATTTCTTCGCCTGTGCCTTCAGGGTTTTCAAAGAAAACCTGCGAATGTAGCTGCATCTTCTGCAGAGTTCTTCGGAAAGCCTGTAGTTGGCAAAATTCTTCTGAATCTCCAGCGCACGCTTGCTGCGGAGGATCTCAGAGAGCGTTTCCGTAAACGCACTGCCAAGATTCATCTCCCCTTCGGCGTCGAGACAGCATGGCGTCACAACTCCGTTGGAGAGAACCGCGATCTGATTTTTTAAGCCATAACAGAATCCTTCAAGGCCTATGACCGGATCCTGCATGGAAGGCCAGCGGAATTCCGTATCAAAATGCAGATAGGTTCTTCCCGCAAGCCTGAAACTTTTTTTCTGCTTCACATCCACTTTTCGGATCTGAAAACCGTATCGGGATTCCAGCTCGGCCAGGATGCCCTCATGGGGGATTCCCATATTCGGATCCAGATCCCACAGACGAAAATTAATATAAAGATCAGGCCTTTTCATTGCAGCTTTCTGGGCAAAGGCCAAAATGGCATCCCGCTTATCGGAATCATTTTCCATGCCATTGGCAAGAAGGGCGTGCAGGGAAAAATTGATCTGGGCCACACAAGGAGAGAGCAAGGCCTCCTCCCTGCCTTCAAGGAGGAGACCATTGCTTGTGATTTCAAACCGCGCGGCCATGGCCTCGCCCAGGCGGATGAACTCCGCAAAAAGCGGGTGAAGGAGGGGCTCGCCTTTCACATGCAAAAGAATCCTTTCCGCAAGCCCCCTGGCTTCCCTCAGCACCTTTTCAAAGTCCCTCATTTCAACAAAACAAGGTTTTCTCTGTGTGCTGGGACAAAAGGCGCAGGAAAGATTACAGACATTGGTGATTTCAAAAAACAGCTTTTTCAGCATGCTTTTGGCAAAACCCTTCTGTGCTTTCCAGAAATCACATGAGCGTTGAAACGAAAAAAATGCCCTTGCTGCCATTCACCGCAAAAATTTTCCTGTTGCCAGGGTTTTTGCCCTACCGGGGCTGACCCTTCGGTCGCCCGGATCTGGAGGGGGGCCTTCTGCCTTTGGCGGGGGGTGTGGGTTTTCCTGTCTGGGATCCGGCTCTGCCACCCGGACCTTTGTAACCAGACGCAGCCTTTTCACCGCCTGTTTTCGGCTTGGTCCTGGACGCCGCTCGTCTGGCCACAAGCTCAAGGATTTCCCGATCCGCCTTCTTTTCACTGGCAGGATCTCCGGGACGGAGCATCACATAGGCGGGTACGGCGCTGTCTTCGGTATACCCCGCCACCTTTTCCACGGTAATTTTCTGACCCAGAAGTTTTTCGATGGATCGCAGATGCACCCTGTCTTCCCCACTCACCAGGGACACGGCAATGCCCTTCACCCCGGCACGACCCGTACGGCCGATACGGTGCACATAGTCTTCCGGAATTCCAGGCATGTCATAGTTCACCACATAGGGCAGGTGGGCAATATCCAGGCCCCTTGCCGCCACATCCGTTGCCACGAGAACACGGATTTCATCCTTTTTGAAGGCTTCAAGGGTGCGCGTGCGTACGGACTGGCTCTTGTTTCCATGCAAAGCCGCCGCACGGATCCCCTGGGCCGCAAGCTTTTCCGTCAGCTTGTTGGCCCCATGCTTGGTTTTGGAAAACACCAGCACGCGTTTCCAATCCCCATCATCCATCAGATGAACAAGCAGTGCGCGTTTGTTTTCCTTATGCACAAGGTGTACCTTCTGCTCAACGGAGTCCGCCGCACTGTTGTCCGGACTCACCTCAACGGACTGGGGATTTTTCAGCATTTTCGCCGCAAGATCCCGGATCTCACGGGTGTAGGTGGCGGAAAAAAGCATGGTCCTGCGTGCTTCGGGCAGCAAAAGGAGAATCTCGGAAATGGCTTTGCTGAATCCCATATCCAGCATCCTGTCCGCCTCATCAAAAACCAGAAACTCAATCTGGGACAAATTCAGATAACGCTGACCCGCAAGGTCAAGAAGGCGTCCTGGTGTGGCCACAAGAATATCCACACCACGCTTCAGACGGTCCACCTGGGGCTGAAGTCCCACGCCGCCATAAACCACGGTGCATCCCATGGAAACCTTGCGTGCATAGCCTTGTACGCATTCACCGACCTGAAGGGCCAGCTCCCGGGTAGGGGCCAGAACCAGGGCTCTGGGATGACGCCCCTTTCTGCGCTGTCCGCTTAAAATATCCACCATGGGAAGGGCAAAGGCATCTGTCTTTCCTGTTCCGGTCTGGGCGCGGGCCAGCACATCCCGCCCGCCAAGGATGAAGGGAATAACCTGGGTCTGGATGGGCGTGGGCGTGATATAGCCCTTTTCCTTCACGGCTTTCAGCAGTTCAGCCCGAAGGCCGAGTTTATCAAATGACATGGAGTAATCCTGCGTGCTCTTTTTCATGTTGTACGTTGAAGCTTACCGACTCCAGAAGATTGCTCCCAGGCCGAATGGAAACTGCATCCGAGCTATAGTCTAATTTCATCCGGATGTCCCCATATTTCCATTCCTTTCACCCGGCTAAGCCCATATCAGGGAGAATCCCCCCGCAAAAGCCGCACCTGTTCTTCCAGCGCCTCGGCCGTGGCTTCCCCGGAGGAAAGGGGCGGACCGACCACCAGTCCCACCCTGGACCAGAAACGGCCCTTGAACTTCATCGCTCCCCTCCCCTCATGACTGAAAAAAGAACCCCAGAGCCCCTGAAGCGCCATGGGAATCACAGGCACAGGCGTTTCTGCAAGGATGCGTTCTATCCCCGGCCTGAAAGGATTCATCTCTCCGTTGCGGGTGAGACGGCCTTCGGGAAAAATGCAAATCAGGTTCCCCTCTTTCAGCTCCGCCGCCACACTGGCAAAGGCTTTTTCAAACACAAGGGGATCCTCCTTGAAGCTGCAGATGGGAATGGTGCGGGCGGCGCGGAAAAGGCCATTCAGCCCTGGCAAATCATAAATGGCCTTTTCCATGACAAAGCGCACAGGCCGTCTGCATGCACCCGCAATAAGAAGGGCATCCACATAACTCACATGGTTGGCCACCAGCACTGCAGGACCTTCCTCGGGAATCTGATCGAGGTTTTCACTGCGCACCCGGTACATGGAATGGGTAAGAAGATACACCACAAAACGCAGCAGAAATTCCGGAACCTGGGCATAGACATAAAGGGCCACCACCGCGTTCATCAGGGCCAGAACCAGAAAATAGTGGGGTATGCTCAGATCAAAGACCGCAAGGAAGAGAATACCAGCCAGGGCGCTGGCTACCATAAAAAGGGCATTAAAGATGTTATTGGCCGCAATGATCCGCGCCCTTTGCCCAGGCTCCGCCCTTTTTTGCAAAAGGGCGTAAAGGGGAACAATGAAAAGACCACCGGACACACCGATGAGGGTCAGGGCCAGCAGCACGGCCATGCCATGGGGCTGGGCCCAGAAGGCGGTGAAACTCAGAAGTTCTCCATCGCTGGCTATGGGACTGACGCTGTAAAGGAAAAGGCCTGAAAGGGTGATCCCCAGAGATCCCATGGGCACAATGCCCAGTTCCACCCGGTCTCCGGAAAGGCGTTCGCAGAGCATGGAACCTGCGCCAACGCCCACGGAAAAGGCCACCAGGAGGGCCGTAACCACGGTATTGTCCCCCATGAGGACAGTTTTGGTGAAATTGGGAAACTGGGTGAGATAGCTGGCTCCGAGGAACCAGAACCAGCTGATGGCCATAATGGAGAGATAAAGGGTACGGTTTGCGTAACTGAGGCGGATGATGCCTAAGGTCTGGGACCAGGGGGCAAAACGAAAGGTTTCCGCAGATGCCATCTTTCCCACAAGGGGAATCAAACGGCTGGCGAGATAGCCCAGAAAGGCAAAGAGTACCAGAACGACACCGATCCACAGAGGCGCACGGGGGATCCCCACCAGAAGCCCGCCAAGGATGGTGCCCATGAGAATGGCAAGAAAGGTGCCCATCTCCACCCAGGCGTTTCCCGCAAGAAGCTCCTCGTCTCTCAGCAGCTGGGGCAGCACCGCATACTTGACCGGCCCGAAAAAGGCGGACTGCGTCCCCATGAGAAACAAGAGCCCCAGCAAAAACAGATATTGTTCCGTGTAAAAGGCAAGGGCCGCCAAAACCATAAGAAGGATTTCCGTGATTTTCAATGCCCGGATCAGTCGGGTTTTGCAGATGGCGTCCGCAAGACTGCCCGCGGTGGCAGAAAAGAGCAGAAAGGGAAGAATGAAAAGGCCTGCGGCCAGATTCATGGTGAAATTGGTATCCCAGGGTAAAGCCGAAGCTACACTGAAGGCAAGGAGCAGCATCAGGGCGTTCTTAAACACATTGTCATTGAACGCGCCGCTGGCCTGGGTGAGAAAAAAGGGCAGAAAACGCCTGCTCAGGATAATCCTACCGGCTGTCATCGTAGGTGTCCTTCTTCGGTGATTTTAAGGTTATGCCATAAGGAAAATATGAAGGCGGAATTTACCTTATCTCCTTCAGGCCCCATCTTCATGGTCTATGTACGCCATGGTCAGGGCCCAAGACAAGGCTGCCTGAAAAAAAAGGTGGGAGATCCGAATCCAAGATGCTAAAAATCAAAAAAAAAGCATCACCCACCGTCGTGCTGATTAAAACCCTTCGGACCATAAGCCACCAAATTTTTAATGGAAAGGACACCGTGCTGAAAGTCCACCTTTTTTTCAGGATCCTTAGCCCTCTCCTTTTTTTTCTCATCTGGCCCTCATCCTCTCCCGCTACCACGGATCCGGAAACCATTGCACTCGACCCCGTGATTGTTTCCGCAAGGGGCCATGAAAGTCTCATCTCCCGAACGCCGGGCGGCACGGCCCTGGTGGATGCGGAGGAAATCTTCCGAGTCCAACCCATCAGTCTTTCCCATGCCCTTCAGGGCGTTGCAGGGGTCCAGACTGCGCCCGATTCCCCCTGGGGGTCCGCCATCAGTATCCGGGGTCTTGGGAGAAACCGGGTACTTCTTCTCATCGACGGATGTCGGGTGAATACGGCAACGGACATCAATGCCCAGTTCGGCCTGCTGGATCCCGGAGAGGTTGAACGCATGGAAGTACTCAAAGGCCCGGTCAGCGCCTTGTACGGATCCGGCTCCATCGGCGGGGTGGTCCATGTAATCACCCAGAAGGGAGAGTTTTCCCCAACACCCACCAACCACCTCAGCCTCAGCACTCGCTACGCCACCAATCCCCAGGGATACGCCCTCCATACCCGTGTGGTCCGGAATACCCCCCAATACTGGGTGTATGCCTCATCCAGCCAGCGGGATGCCGCGAGCTACCAGGACGGAGAAGGCCAGACCATCCCCAACAGCCAGTTTCAGGACCAAGGTCTCAACCTCAAGGCAGGTTACAGGTGGAATGCCCTCCACCAGACCCGGATGCAGTACCAGTTCCATGAAGGCCGGGAAATCGGCATTCCCGGAAGAGGCGAAGCCTCGCTGCCTGCGGCTGCGGACGTCACCTACCCGAAAACCCACCGCATGCTCATGGATCTCTCCCACGGCTTTACGCCCGAAGGGGGTCTTTTAAAACGATCCGATCTCACGCTTTTTTACCAGAGGATAGACCGAAAGGTGCGCATCGACAAGCTGCCGAACGCCACGGGCATGAACGAGATTCTTCCTTCTGCTCTTCATGAAACTCTGGGCCTCAAATGGATCCATGCCTTTGAAAGGGAAAATCATGCCTTTACCGCAGGTCTTGATGCCTGGGATTGGACCTATGAAGGCAAAAGGATCAGAAGATTTCTCAACGGAACCCAGGCCATTGACCAGCCTCTTGCCGATGCCCGGCAATTTTCCGGTGGAGTTTTCGCAGAACACCAATGGGCCTTCAACCCCGTCCTTTCCCTCAATCTGGGCGGACGCCTCGATGGTATCCATGCGGAAAGCAAGGCCCACTACGCCTGGGTAGAACCGCCTTCACCGGAAACTCCCAATCCTCTGAAACGAAACTCCCGAAGCTTTCACACCACAAGTTGGGATCTGCACGCAGGCCTTACCTGGACCCCCATCCCCGCCTGGTCCCTCACCCTCCTGGCCGCATCCAGTTATCGCGCGCCGGATCTCATGGAGCGTTTCAAGTATCTCAACATGGGCACCTACGAGGTGTATGGAACGCCGGACCTTGATCCCGAACGATCCCTCTTCCTTGAAGCCGGGCTGCACTATGGGGCAAGGGATTTTCGGGCCAGTATCAATACCTATGCCAACCAGATCCATGATCTCATTGTGGAGCATCCGGTTTCGGACACAAGGTATGAAATGCGTAATGTGCAGCAGGCCCGCATCCACGGCGCAGAGATGAACCTGGAATGGCGCTTTGTTCCTTCCTGGAAAACCTACGCCTCCCTTGCCTGGACCCAAGGCAGAAACAAGACCGAAAATGAGGATCTTGCCCGGATACCTCCCCTCAATGGCCTGGTGGGTCTCGCCCGCAGCCAGACCCTGGGACTCAACGGCGAGCTGGATCTCGTCTGGGCGGAGCGCCAAACCCGCACCGGACCCGAAGAAAGGGAAACACCGGGCTGGTTCACCCTCAACACACGCCTGGCATGGCGTTTTCGTCTTGCGGACAGCCTTCAGGAAGTTTCCCTTGCCGTGCACAACCTTCTTGATGCAGCATACAGAAATCATCTTGCCACAGGCCGCAAGCCTGCGGAAAGAAACGAGGCGGGAAGAAACCTCATGGTCAGCTACAGAATGGAGTGGTAATGCCGAAAAGGGCGCACATGCGAACGCTTCTCATTTTCTTATCCGCGCTCATGGCGGCCTCCGCAACCTGGATGCTTTTCCGTGAAAGTCCAGACCAGGGCCTCCTTTTCGGTACCAATCCGGATCTGCCCACCCTCACCCTGTACACCACAGGTCTCGCCACAACGGCCCAGATGCCCTTCTGGACGGGAATCCAGAGTGGCGAGATCCTCCGAAAATGCAATATCCGCGTCCATGTATGGAAAAACACCGATGATCTGCGGGGGCTGCTCCTTGCCGGAAAGGGTGATCTCTGGCTGGGCCATACGGAGGGCTTCGCCCAGGCCCATGCCCTGAACGCGCCCGTGCAGATGCTCCTTGTCAGCGGATGGCGCAAGTTCTACCTCATTTCCAGAAATCCCACCCTACACGCTCTGGCCGATCTTTCCGATCATGAATTGGCCCATGCACCTCCGGGCTCCCCCGGCGTCTCCGTACTGAAAGCCCTGCTGACAAAAGAAGAAGCAAACATCCGTTTTCGCGGCCTTGAACCCAGACAACTGGCCCTCATGCTCCTTGAAGGAAAAATTGACTCAGCCCTTGTACCCGAGCCCCTGCTCACCTCCCTTCTTCTGAAGGATCCGAACCTTTTCATTATCGCAAATCTTGAGGACATCTATGGCGAACGCACACAGGGCCCCCGTCGCATGCCCCTTGCCGGCATGGCCGTCAACCGCCATACTGCGGTCAGACACCCGGAGATCATTGCCCATATTCTCGCTGTGGTGGAAGCCGAGGGAAAAGGTCTGAGGGAAGACCCCCTGGCCGGTGTGGATGCCCTGCCCGAAGCTTTTTCCGCCTTTATACCCAAGGAAATGGTCCGCGCTTCCCTGGTCCGGGATCTCGTGCATGTGGAAAGCGCCTGGGCCGCACGGGAAGAAGTCCTGCGCTACCTGAATATCCTCATGCCCGGATGGGCCCAGGGTCCGGCCGCCTGGGATACTTTTTTCTGGAAATCCACCGGAGAGAAGGGATAAGCCATCCATGATTTCCCTTTTCTTTTCCATCACCCTTCTCCTTGGCCTCTGGAGCCTTGCCACATTTTTTCTGGGAAGCCTTCTGGTGCCCTCTCCCCAGGCCACACTGAGAAGTCTTGGCTCCATGCTTTTTCAGCTCAGTGTGTGGGAAAACATGATCCTCACCCTGGGTCGTGGTTTTTCTGCCATTGTCTTCACCTTCATCCTCGCCCTTTTCACGGGCATTGCCGCAGGTCTTTCCCGCAAAACCATGGCCCTGCTTGCTCCCATGGCAGCGGTGCTTCAGGCCACGCCCCCGATTTTATGGATCACACTCCTCATGGTCTGGGTGGGAACGGGCAATGCCATCCCCATCCTCGTGGTCATGGCCTCCCTTTTTCCACCTCTTTTTTTCACCATCGCCCAGAGCACGGCCAGCCTGGATCCACGGCTCTTTGTGATAGCCCGAACCTACCGCGTCACACGAGGTCGCATGCTCAAAGAACTGGTTCTGCCGGGAATTTATCCTTACATTCTTGCGGGACTCTCCCATGCCCTGGGAAGCTGCTGGAAAGTGACAGCGGTGGCGGAGTTTCTCGGAAGCTCCGAGGGCATCGGCGCGCAAATCTACTGGTCTTACCGCATGCTGGATATGCCTCGTCTTTTTTCATGGGCCCTGATTCTTGTGGGATTCGGACTTGTCATTGAATCCGGCCTCATCCGTCCCCTGCGCCAGGCCGCAGCCCGTAACAGGGGAAGCCATGCTTGAATTTTCCCATGTATCCAAAGCTTTTCATGGAAAAACCGTACTTCGCGATGTGAACTTTACCCTTCAAAAGGCGGAAATGCTCTGTCTGGCCGGGCCTTCGGGCATGGGGAAAAGCACGCTGCTGGAAATCGCCGCAGGCATCCTCAGGCCTGACAGTGGTTTCTGCAGACGTCACACCCTGAACATGGCTTGTCTTTTACAGGACACGCCCCTGCTTCCCTGGCGCAGCGCCCTTCAGAATATGGATTTTTTCCTGTCTGCTCGTTTTTCTGAAAAAAAAAGAAGGCAAAAAGCTCTGCTCTGGCTGGAAAACATGGGACTTGGGGCATCCCTTGCCCAAAAACCCGCAGAGATGAGCGGCGGTATGAAACGCCGTCTCGCCCTGGCCTGCGCCCTGGCCGCAGAGCCCGATCTTCTCCTTCTGGATGAGCCCTTTGCCTTTCTGGATGCGGTCTGGCAGCATCGCATCGCTGATTTTATCGCAGAGATCCATCGCACACAGAAAACCACCCTGCTCATGGTCAGTCATGGGGTGGATGTCCTCCGAAGCATGGATATCCGTATCCTTGACATCACCTCTTCTCCTGTCATCCTTTCCCTGGATGGCACTTTCCTGTGACCCCTTATCTTTGCAATCCGCATTTTTTTATTGAACCCTCCGTCCATTCACAGTAGGGTTTTCCTTGAAAAATACGGCCCCAAAGCCACGCATTACCCGTCAAATCCAGATCAACCCCCTGTTTTTTCATACCAAAGTTTTGCAGCACCCGACCCTGTAACCCGATGCACCCCTTGCCGTAAACACTGTTTCACAAACGAAACCGGAGACAAGGATCTATGGAAATCCAGCAGGAATTCACCCTATCCGATGAGCTCATCACCTTCATCGATGCCTGGAAGGAAAAGCGGGGCAATCTCATCATGATTCTCCACCGCATCCAGCAGGAATTCGGCTTTGTTCCCAGGCAGGTCGCCATTGAGCTGAGCCGCCGCATTGATGTCCCCTTAGCAAAAATCTACGGGGTTCTCACCTTCTACCACTACTTCAAGCAGAAAAAACCCGGCCGCCATACCCTTTCCGTCTGCACGGGCACGGCCTGCTACCTGAAAGGTGCCCATGGGGTGATTCAGGAAGTTGAAAACCTTCTCGGAGTAGGGATCAAGGAAAGCACCGATGACGGGGAATTTTCCGTGGAAGCCGTACGCTGCATCGGCTGCTGCGGCCTTTCTCCGGTCATGACCATAGACGAGGAGGTCTTTGGCGGTGTCAAACCCGACGACCTTGCGGAAATCATCTCCCGCTACCATGGAAAATCCTGAAAAACGCTGGCACCATGAAAAATTCACGCCCATCAGGGATCAAAGGAGAGAGCATATGGCACCAAACCGCCTGGAAGAGCTGAACAGACTGCGCGAAGAAAAAAGCATGGAACTCCACGACCCCAAAGGGAATGACGGCGAGATTGAAATCCGCATCGGCATGGGCAGCAGCGGCATTGCCTCCGGTGCGCGGGACATTCTGCGGGTGCTGAACGACACCCTGAAGGACAGAGGCATCACCAAAGCCCTCATCCGCCAGACCGGCTCCTTAGGCCTTGACTATGCGGAACCCACGGTGGAGGTGAGAATGCATGGCATGCCGGACACCATTTACGGCAGGGTAACGCCGGAAGTGGCCCAGCAGATCGTTGACCGGCATATCCTCGGCAGAGAGCTGGTCTGCGGCCATGTCTTCGACCGTCCGGCCCCGGACATGGTAAAGGAGCCCAACCATGCCCTATAAAAATTTCTGCCTGGTTTGCAGCGGCAACCAGTGCGAATCCGGAAAGTCCGATGAGATTTACAGGGAGCTGAAAAGGCTCGTCATGGATCGCAGGGTCAGCCAGGAAGTCCAGATCGTCAAAACCGGATGTTTTGGCTTCTGCAGCAAAGGCCCCATCGTCAAAGTGCTTCCCGATGAAACCTTTTACGTGGAGGTGGATGCGGAAGGGGCGAGAGCCATCATGGATGAACACATCCTCGGCGGCAAAGAAGTGCAGCGCCTCATGCTCAAGGGAGAAGAACACAAAAAACCCTCCCGCTTTTACCAGAAGCAGGTACGCATTGCCTTAAGAAACTGCGGGGTCATCAACCCCGGTGAAATCAGCGAATATATCGGCCGGGACGGGTATGCGGCCTTGAGCATGGCCCTTTTTGAAATGACTCCCCTGGAGGTCATTGAGGAGCTGAAAAAATCCGGGCTCCGGGGCCGGGGCGGAGCCGGGTTCCCCACCTGGCAGAAGTGGAAATTCACCCATGATGTGAAGGATAAGACAGACGAGGTCTTCATCGTCTGCAATGCCGATGAGGGCGACCCCGGTGCCTACATGGACCGCTCCATCCTGGAAGGCGACCCCCAGTCCATTCTGGAAGCCATGGCCATCGCCGGTTATGCCTGCGGCTCCCGCATGGGGTACATCTATATCCGTGCCGAATATCCCCTGGCCATCGAGCGTCTTTACACGGCCATGGATCAGGCCCGGGAGCACGGGCTTCTTGGGAAAAACATCCTGGACAGCGGTTTTGATTTTGACATTGAAATCCGTCTTGGCGCAGGGGCCTTTGTCTGCGGTGAGGAAACGGCCCTCATCGCTTCCATCGAGGGCGAACGCGGCATGCCGAGGCCACGCCCTCCCTTCCCCGCAACGCGGGGGCTCTGGGGAAAACCCACGGTGATCAACAACGTGGAAACCCTGGCCAGCATCCCCAAGATCATCCTCAGGGGGGGAGACTGGTTTGCCAAAATCGGTACGGAAAAATCCAAGGGAACCAAGGTTTTTGCCCTTACGGGCAAAATCAGCAACTCCGGTCTTGTGGAAGTGCCCATGGGCACCACCTTAAGGGAGATCATCTTTGACATCGGCGGCGGCATTCCCGGCGGCAAGGCCTTCAAGGCCGTGCAGACCGGCGGGCCTTCCGGCGGGGTGATCACGGCGGAACATCTGGACACACCCATCGACTACGAAAACCTCGTGGCCCTTGGCTCCATGATGGGTTCCGGCGGCATGATCGTCATGGATGAGGACGACTGCATTGTGGATGTCACCAAATTCTATCTCGATTTCTCTGTAGATGAATCCTGTGGAAAATGCGCCCCCTGCCGCATCGGCGGCCGCAAGATGTACAATATCCTCGATAAGATCACAAAGGGCCAGGGCACCCTGGAAGATATCCAGCACCTCAAGGCCCTGGCCGTTCCCATGCAGAAGGCTTCCCTCTGCGGCTTAGGCCAGGCGGCTCCCAACCCCGTTCTCTCCACCCTGCGGTATTTTGAGGCGGAATATCTGGCCCATATCGAAGACAAACGCTGTCCTGCGGGGGTCTGCAAGGCCCTTGTCACCTACACCATCAACCCGGATCTCTGCATCGGATGCACGGTCTGCTCCCGAAAATGCCCCAACAACTGCATCACAGGAAAACGCAAGAAGCCCCATGTCATTGATCAGGAATGCTGCATCAAGTGCGGCATCTGCTATGAGGGCTGCAAATTTGGCGCTGTGGAGATCGCGTGAAAGCCCGAACCAGAAAATGAAGGAGCGGACAGGTGCAGAAAATACAGATCAAAATCAACAATATTCCCATGGAAGTTGCCCCTGGCATTTCCGTACTGGCAGCGGCCAGACAGGCGGGGATTCACATTCCCACCCTCTGCGCCCATCCTGACCTCACCCCCTGGGGCGCCTGCGGTCTCTGTGTCGTCAAGGTGGAGGGCATGCCCAAGCTTCCCAGAGCCTGCGTTACGGAAGTCAGTGCCAATGCCAGCTACATCACCCACGACCCGGAACTGAACAAGATCCGGCGCACCATCGTGGAAATGATCCTTTCCAACCATCCCAACGACTGCCTCACCTGCGGGCGCAGCGGCAGCTGCGAGCTTCAGACCCTTGCGGCCAACTTCAGTATCCGGGAAGTGCCCTTTCAGTCCAATGTACCGGAACTGCCAAAGGATGAATCCACCCTTTCCATTGTTCTCGATCCCAGAAAATGCATCAAATGCGGACGCTGCGTCCTTGTCTGTCAGGAGCTCCAGGATGTCTGGGCCCTGGAGTTCATCGGCAGGGGCGACCACACGGAGATGATGCCCGCAGGCGGGGCCCTGCTCAGTGAAAGCCCCTGCATCAAGTGCGGCCAGTGCAGCGCCCACTGTCCCGTGGGAGCCATCTATGAACGGGATGACACGAAAAAGCTTCTCGATGCCATCCTCAACCCCGAACTCCACGTTGCCGTCCAGATTGCCCCCGCCGTGCGGGTCGCCATCGGAGAGGCCTTCGGCCTGCCGCCCGGCACCATCACCACGGGCAAAATTTATGGGGCTCTGCGCCGCCTCGGGGTCAATGCCATCTTTGACACCAACTTCTCCGCAGACCTCACCATCATGGAAGAAGGCACGGAATTCATCGAACGCCTCACCCAGAACGGCATTCTCCCCCTCATCACCTCCTGCTGCCCCAGCTGGGTGGATTATATGGAAAAGTACTGTGCGGACATGATCCCCCACTTTTCCACGGCCAAATCGCCCATGATGATGCAGGGAGCCCTCACCAAAACCTATTACGCCGAGAAAAAGGGCATCCCCAGAGAAAAGATCTTCTCTGCGGCCATCATGCCCTGCACCAGCAAGAAATTTGAAATCGTCCGGGACAAGGACATGTACGCCTCAGGCCAGCAGGATGTGGATCTGGTACTCACCACCCGTGAGCTGGCCCGACTCATCAAGCAGTCGGGGATTGATTTTCTCGCCCTTCCCGATGATGAGTCCGCCGACTCTCCCATCGGTGCCTACACCGGAGCCGGAACCATTTTCGGAGCCACGGGCGGGGTCATGGAAGCAGCCCTGCGCACGGGGTATTTTCTTGTGACGGGAGAGGAATACGAAAAAATCACCTTTGAGGAAGTCAGAGGCATGGAGGGCATCCGCACCGCAAGCCTTTCCATCAAAGGAAAAGAGCTGCGGGTGGCCATCGCCCACGGCATTGCCAATGTGCGGGATCTGCTCAATGAAATCCGTACGGCAAGGGAAGAAGGCAAAGAACCGCCCTACCATTTCGTGGAGGTCATGGCCTGCCGGGGCGGGTGCATTGCCGGTGGCGGACAGCCCTACAACACCACGGATGCCGTTCGCAACGCCCGCATTGCCGGGATGTACGCCGATGACGCAAAATCTGAAATCCGCTGCTCCCACCAGAACCCCTTCATCGAGGAGGTGTACCGGGAGTTTCTGGAAAAACCCGGCAGCCACAAGGCCCATGTTCTGCTGCATACCCACTACCATCCAAGGCCCCTGTACACGCGCTGAAAGGGTTTTTTGCTTTTAAGTTGAGGATAAAAAAGGGGATTCCGGAGCGCCATCCGGGGCTGGAATCCCCTCTCATTTTCAAACAGGGATTGAATGGGGGCGTTTTTAAATTCTTCCGGCTTGCTACAGGGATTTTTTTGGGGAAAGCGCCCACACAGGAGATTTTTCATAATCCAGATCAGGTTCCCCTGAATATCTGAGGATATGCTTTCGTGTCTCATCCCTGAGCCTCATTATCTTGTCCCACTGATTTTCTTCCCCTCCCCCTTCAATGGCTCTGCCGATACAGACATGGACCGCTCCCTTCCTGACAAACCATGAATCCGCCCGGAGTATGGATCTGGCTCCCTTGATGGAAACCGGAACCACGGGCAATCCTGTATCCACGGAAGTCATGAAAGCCCCCATGTGAAAGGGAAGGAGTCCAGGCATTCTCGTGAAAGTGCCTTCAGGGAAAAAAAGCAGGGGAATCGCTTTATCTATGGATTTTACAATCCGCTTTGTGTCTTCCACACCCTTTTGCACATCAAAACGCTCCACATATTCAACACCGATCCTGTCCAGAAACAGTCTGGCGATACTGTTTTTCCTGAGTTCGGCCTTTGCCACAAAACACGCTCTCCGGGGAAGAACGGATACCAGAATGAGGCTGTCAATATAGCTCGAATGGTTTGCAGCAATGATGTATCCAGCCATATTCTCTAGGTTTTCAATACCCTGCACAGATACCCCAATGCCTGTGACCCGGCAAAGAAACCTTGACATCCTGCGGAGAAATCCCCAGCGCAGATCCGGACCGGGCAGAATCAGGGTAACTCCCCAGGAAAAGGTGGCAATCAGGGAAAAACAGAGCCAACAGTATGATGAGTACACATTCTTTGACACGGATTTAAGACTGCGCCTCAGTGCTGTCATCATGCCTGAAAACAGAAGTCTGCCCAGGGCCATGGGGTCAATCCCCTTAGTCCGGCTCATAGCTCCTTGTTCGTAAAGCTCCCTGTTGGCAGACCGCCTGATTTTTCCGCTTGAGGTCTTGAGTATGCATCCAGGCGGCACAAGGGCCACATCATCCGGGGGAAGGCCGAGCAGATCGATGGTGACTGAACTGATTTCAGATTGAAGGTTTTCCAGTTTATCTTCAGAGGTCTCCCTGGTTTCGGCCAGAACAATCAACCGTTCAGCACCCGACTGGCGATCCATACTGCCGAACACTGCAACATTTCCTGTTCTGATACCCTTAATCCTTCCAACGGCGGCCTCAAGCTCCTGGGGATAGATATTGCGCCCTGCGCGGATGATCATATCCTTGCTTCGGCCCGTGATATACACATCCCCTTCCGCAATATAGGCAAGATCGCCGGAGTCAAGCCACTCCCCCTGCATGAGACGTGCGGTATGCTCCGCATTCCTGAAATATCCCCTGCACGCCGATGGCCCGCGAAACTGCAGCCTGCCCTCATGCCTTTCAGAAACCTCTCTGCCCTTTGCATCCACAATGCGTATTTCATGGCCAGCCAGAGGACGGCCACAGGCCATAAAACGGATTGTGCCGGAATCTGACTCTGCCTCAGAGACAGGGATTGCGGTTCTGTTCCGTATGAAAGGATCCCGCAGTATCCTGTCCACCAGAGGACCCCGTCCCGGTGGCGGGAACGCCAGGCCAACGGAACTTTCAGCAAGTCCGTAAACAGGCGCAAAAGCTTCTCTTCTGAAATGATAGGAAGCAAATCTGGAGCAAAACCTTTCTGCGGTATCGGGGTTGACGGGTTCGGCTCCGTTAAAGGCAAGTCGCCATGAGCTTAAATCAAGGCCTTCAAGATCGGATTCTTCGGTTCTTGTGGCCATCAGTTCATAGGCAAAATTAGGTGCTGCGGAAAGGGTGCCCCTGTATCGGTGGATTGCCCAGAGCCAACGGCCAGGTTTTGTCAGAAAGGTAACAGGAGACATGATGACAGCCGTAATACCGAAATAAAGGCTGCCAAGCCAGGCCCCTATCAGGCCCATATCATGGTAAAGGGGCAGCCAGCTCACAAAGATATCTGAAGAACGGATCTTGATGGCTTCGCCCATGGCCCGGATGTTGGAAAGCAGGTTCTCATGGGTGACAACAACCCCCTTGGGGTCTCCCGTACTGCCTGAGGTGTACTGCAGAAGGGCAATGTCCCTCGCTGAGATGGCAGGAGCCGTGTAGGTCCCCTTCGAAGATTTCAGATCTTCGACCGTAACGATTTCCTTCAGAGTTTCCACCTGGGATTTCAGCAGTCTTGCCACGATTCTGGCTTCGGGCATGGTGATGAGTACGAGAGCTCCGCAGTTTCTCAGGATGTCGCTGTGCCGTTTCAGATGATCTTCAATCTGGGTTTTTCTGAAAGGAGGGTAGATGGGCACAGGAACCGCTCCGACCATCACCACGCCGAAAAATGCGGTGAAATAATCCTCGTCAGAGGCCAGCATCAATACCACCCTGTCGCCAGGCAGCACACCACGCAACTGAAGTCCTGCCGCAAGAACTTCGGCCTTTTGCCTCAGTTCTCCGTAAGTGATGATTTGATCTTCACCCTCATCGCTGTAAAGACGTATATGCGGTCTCTCGGCATGGGCATGAACATGCCAGTTCAGCACATCGAGCAGGCTCAGGGCGCCGTGGGGGTAGGAAAAGGATGCCTCGGGGTTGATCTTTATGATGTCATGAAATACAGCGGCTTCTTTCTTTTCCGAACGATCTGAATGGTCTGCAATGGCATGCAGAAGATCCCGTGGCGTCTCTGCTTCAACAAAAACCCTTTCGGGCAGAACGCTTCCGAACGTCTTCTCAATTCTTGACAGAAGCTCCACCCGTCCAAGGCTGTCGAGGCCAAAATCCTTGTCAAGGCTGCTGTCAAGGCCAGCGTGACGTACGGAAGCCAGATTCGGATGGAGTTCGGATGCAAGCCGTCTTATCATATCAAGAAGAATTCCTGCACTTTCAACCGGGTTTTCCCTATGAATTCCATTATCTTTCTGCATGGTGACTCTCCTTTCAGATATGAAAACACCCCAGACGCTTACGCGTTTTCGAGTGTTTTTTATCCCGGTCTTGAAAGTGCCAGAAAAGGGAGCGAAACCTTTAAAGAGGTGAGGATGCAGGGATGCAGATTTTGGTCAAACCTTGTTTTTTTATGATTGGACTGTTTAATATCAATAACTTGTATTTTTAGGGCCAATGCACTTTACAAGGTTCTTCTAAAGTTAAGCCACAACAAAAAAAATACAAGATTTTTCTCCCGACGGTGCTTCTCAACAACCCGAAAGGATCAGACACTAAGAATCCTCCGCCGCTACTTCCACCTTGGCGGAAAGCACCACCACAGAGCCGCCACTGCCAGGGCAAACACCGTGTAAACACCGATAAAGACCCAGGGCTCCGCCTCCCAGAAAAGAAGGGCCTGCAGCCAATGCTCAATAAAGCTGCCTTTATATGGGGTCTCTTCTGCCTTTGACCTGAGCCACATCTCCAGCGTGGTAAGCGGACAGACCATCCCAAACCATGCTTCGACCGCCACAAATGCGATGGTTGCCAGATGAACAAGCCTGAACCAAAGCCTGTTGACCCACTGCCACTTCAGCAGATTGCCAATCAGAACCAGCACCACCGCCCCTACGACGAAAAGCACAATGGCAACATGCAGCGTCAGTACGGCATCGGCCAGCAACTGGAAAGACAAGGCATTACTCATCCCAGCCACCTCTCAATTCGTATAAAATCAAATTGCTGCGACCCTGCGCGCGGGCTACTTCCTTGTGACGGGAAAGGAATACGAGAAGATCTCCTTTTAAGGAAGTCAGAGGCATGGCGGGCATCCGCTCCGTCCCCCTTACCATCAAGGGCAAGGAGCTGCGGGTATCCATCGCCCACGACAGTGCCAATGCGCGGGATCTGCTCAATGAAATCCGCAAGGCAAAGGAAAAAGGTCTGGAGCCGTCCTACCATTTCGTGGTGGTCATGGCCTACGGTAAAATTGGATTCAAGGTAAGCCGCAACGAAAAAAATACAAGACTTCCGGAAGGAAAAAAACAATGGGGGCGAGAACCGGGGAGAAAAATTGGGGGAGGAGAAACCATTCCGGGGGATTGAAAGGGAGGAATTTCCTGTGCCAGGGCCGTGTACAGAAAATCCCCCCTTCTTTTTTCCTTTTTCAGGCCTGAAAAGCAGCAATTTGCTCATACATGGTCAACTCTGGGCCTTCTGCAAGGTTGGGAGCCAGCCATTTGAAGGCCTCCTGCACATGGGCCATGCTGCTGTGACGCTGAAAAGCCGCCTTGTCCCTATACTTCTCATACACGAAAAAAAGTCCCGGGGTTTTCATGTCCCTGTGCAGAACATAGCTTAAAATCCCCTCTTCCGTTCCGGCCATTTCCACAAGATGCAGCAACCTTTCTTCAGCTTCCCTGGCAACTTCCGGTCTCACCTTGATTTTTGCCGTCACAATCATGCCCACTTCCTTTCCTTCAAAAAAGTGTCCGGATTTTTCCCACGTACGAGGTACGGAAGACCAATCTGACACAGATCCCTTTCCGCTACCAGAACCTCAGGCCAGCATGCCACCGTCACAGACCAGGCAGGTGCCGGTGGTATAGGAAGAAGCCTCAGAAACAAGATAGAGGGCAGCCCCTGCCATTTCCGACGGGGCAGCAATACGTTTTAAGGGAATCATGGAAATCACAGCCTTGCTGATGGCCTCGTTTTCCGTGATGGCGCTCGAAAATTTGGTTTCCGTCATGCCGGGCAAAAGGGCATTCACCCGGATATTGAAAGGTGCCAGTTCCTTGGCAAAGGCCAGCGTCATGGAAATCAGGGCCGCCTTGGTGACAGAATAAATCCCCTGCATCTGGGCAGGGCGGACACCGTTTACGGAAGACACATTCACAATGGCCCCGCCCAGGCCCTTTTCCTTCATCATCTTGGCAGCCCGCTGGGTCATGAAAAAGGGACCTTTGAGGTTTACGTCATGGGTTTTTTCCCAGGCCCAGGGTTCCGCCTGAAGCATCTCTCCGAAGTAGGGGTTGGCTGCGGCGTTGTTCACCAGAATGTCCAGTCTGCCGTGTTTTTTTTCCACCGCATCCATGAGTTGCTGGATCTGCTCAATTTCGCCCATGTTGCAGGCCATGGCCTCGGCACTGCCGCCCTTTGCACGGATTTTTTCCACCACAGCCTCAAGACCATCGAGCTTACGACTCACAAGGATGCAGTGGGCCCCGTATTCGGCAAAGGTGAGCGCCATGCTTTCCCCGATCCCCCGGCTGGCTCCGGTGATGAGGGCAATCTTATTTTCAAGGGAAAAAAGGCTCATTTTCTGTTTCCTTCTTTGGTTTCTGTTCCCGTTCTTTCTTCATCCATACCATCAATCACCGCATGGATGGCGTGACTCTGGTTTTCCACAAAAACCCGGACCATGGCGTCCGCATTGATGGACCCCTTGCCTGTTTCTTGTTTTTTTTCCGTTTCATGGGATGGTGTGTGGGGCAATGCCCCCATGGTCTTGTCGCTATCCATATTGCCTCCTCTTCAGGCAGGTGAAATGCCGCATTCCCAAAGCACAAAGCCCAAGGAGATGCGGCCCGTCCAGCCCAAAACCATCAGGCCTTGGACATCCCCGCAAGGCGTCTCACCACATCTTTTCTCTCTTTGAGATTGTACTGGGTGGTGATGGCAATCTGCTCCATGATGGGAGAGCCCCCCCCATGAACGCTTGCATAGTTCAGGCAGCCTGCCATGGAAGAGACCGTCATGTCGCTGAAGTAGAGCCAGAAGCGGATCTGGTCTTCCACGGGAATTTTTGTGTTCCGCTTCAGGTATTTTTCCAGATAGGGCTTCAGCTCCTCATTCACCAGATCCTGCTCATAGGGGAAGGTGGCCGGTACCCCGCCTGCGATGTCGCAAAGCATTTCCTGCTCATGGAAGACCGCTTCTCCGGTGAGACACCGGCCCACGTTGCAATAGATGGAATTGGGCACATAAGCGCCGGGGCCGAAGGGAACGGGGCCGAAACCCGGAATGTTCACCTCGGGCTTGGCCAGAGCGGATGCGGTATAGCCTGCGGCATAGCCAAGCTCTGCAATCTGGATGATGCTGGCCAGCTTTTCCTTCACATGGGGGGTCTTTTCAATGCCGTTCACCTCCGCAGCCAGCGCGGCAAGGCCCATGGTGATGTCCCCGATGGCGGGCTTGCATCCGGAATAGCTGTGTCTGTGGAAGAGGGCGAAGAGAAGGGCGCAGAGTCCACCATGCTGGTGCTCCCCACAGAGAAAGACCCGATCCCAGGGAACAAAAACTTTATCAAAGATCACATAGGAGTCCGCAGCACCGAAGTCAAAGCCGCGCTTGAAATGGGTACGGCTGCGCATGTTGTGGGGATGAACCACCTGGGTGATGCCATCGGCATCCGAAGGGATGGCAAAGGCCACCGCATAATCCTTTTCGTCTTCAGTAAGGGCGCGGGTGGGTACCACCATGATCTCATCGGCAACGGAGGCCTGGGTGATGTGCACCTTGCAGCCCGTGACCACGATGCCCTCACTGTTTCTTTCCACCACATGGAGGTACTGATCCGGATCGGGCTGCTGGGAAGGCCGCAGCATGCGCTCTCCCTTCACGTCCGTCTGGGCGCAGGCCACCACCAGATCCTTTTTCTGGAAATTATCCAGCCATTTCAAAAAATTTTCGTGATACCGGGTCTTGCCGCCATTGGCCTTGTCCGCCTCATAGGAGATGATGTTCACCGCATTGCTGGCATCCGCTCCCATGCAGCGACCGATGCAGTAGCCCACTTCCCGGCAGAGCATGCGGGTCATGTCCTGCTTTTTGTGCAGATCTTCTGTGCTCTGGTGGATATGACAGAAACGGTTGATGGTTTCTCCGCTCAAGTGAGAAACCGCGGTGCAGAGGTGGGCTTTTTCAGGGTCACGGGCCACTTCAAAGGTGTGCCCGAGAACCCCCAGGGTCATTTCCAGCTCCTTATGATCCCGGCTGATTCTTTCCCCCTTGTAAAAGATATTCTTTTTGAGCTTCATCAGGTCGCTGATGTACTGTTCTTTTGTTCTCATGGCGATCTCCTTATGGAATGGGATGGAAAAGAGGCTTCACCCCCTGGATGGGATGAAAGGAAGCTGCTTTCTTTTCTTCCTCATTTTGCGAGGACCATGCCAGCATGAAAAAGCCATATAACTATTTGATAATAAATATAAAAAATAAATACATTGAAAAAAAACATAAAAAAAGGTCTTTATATCGTCCCTATGGTCGATATAAAGACCTCCAGCCAGCGTCCTCTGTTCAGCTCAGGGCAAGGGCTCTCCTTTCACCGAGAACAAGATGCGCTTTTTATGCGGGCTTAGCCCATGGCTTCACCCCTCTTCTTCCGCTTTTTCAGCCGGGGATTGGGGCCGCTGCGGCGGTGTAAGCCCGAATTCATGGCGCAGCTCCGGGTATTGCAGAATAAACTCTTCAAGGCTGTCCTTACTGGACGCCACAATGATATTGCGCACTTCAATTTCATGAAGGCGGTTATCAAAATAGGGATTCAACATCTGTCTCAGATGAAGCCGCAGAGCTTTTACCCGGTCAAAGGAATTGATTTCCCGGTATTCAAGGCTTGAAAGATAAAAAAGAATGGTTTCCCGAACTTCCGGATGTAAGGGCGGTGGCGGAGGAATCATTTCCGGATTCGGGATGAATTCATCCAGGGTCAGAATAAACTCCAGATCAAGGCACAAGAAGCGCTGGCGTTCGAGAATTCTTGACCGCGCCACATTCACAATGAGAGGCGGCATGCGCACCGCCTGATGAGCCACAACCTCCCCTTCCGTGGGCCTTTGGGCCCGGATCTTGGACCACTCCCAGGTTCTCCCGCTCTCCTGCTGCAACACAAGGGTGCGGGCGTCCAGGGAGACAATGTCAAAGGACTGCATGGACCCTGCGGGCCACATGCCTGCTTCGTCCGCCGTTTCCACGGAAAAAATCAGACGGTTTCCCGATTCCATCTGCCAGCGGCCCGTGCTTTTTCCCCGTTTTTCCACAATCCGGGTATGCCGACCCTCCACCCTGTCATCGGACTGCCAGGTTCCGTTGTTTCTTAAGGTGAGAATGGTATGCATATTCATCTGGGAAAAACGCCAACTGCCAAGAAGGAGCAGACGGGATTCATCCTTTTGCTTTCCGCCGCAGGAATAAAGGGAAAAAAGACATAAAAATATGCAGATCCAGCCTCCCATTCTCATGGGTCATCCTTCCTTTTTTTCCCATCCAGGGCTTCGGTCTCCTCGCAGATGCAGTCATAGGCATCACACACCGTGCACACATAAATCTTTTCTGCCTTTTTCCTGGAACGCATGCGATAAAAATGGATCCACAGAAAAATCAGCGCTGAAAGGAAAAAAAACCACATCATCGTTGTCCACCTCCTGGAAAAAGCGATACGGTCGCCGTGCCGGGAAAAGCAATCACACGGCATTCTTCCTTGTTGTTCACGGGTACTTTAATGCCAAAACAGCGACAAGACAGCCAGTGTCCCTCGCAGCGGGGACATATTTCAAGAAAACACCCCACATGGTGAAAGCCCGTGGGCAGAACCCCGCAGCAAGGACAGCGGGACGGAATGCCGTCTTCTTCAAACACCGTTTTTTTTCGGGGCTGCCAGGGTCGTGGGCGGTAGAAGACCCCATCGATGCGAATGCGGGTTTCCAAACAACTTGGGGCTGCATCACAACGACCGCAGAGGCTACAGATTTCCAAGGCTTTTCCTCCCTGATTTTTTAAAAAATTCTATCCCAGGGAAAAAAGAAAGGCAAGGCAGGGAAAAGGAGAAAACAAAAAAGGAGGGCAGGATGGTCTCCTGCTCTCCCTTTTGCGTCTTTGGCTACAGCTTATCAGTGTCCGGTGCTGCAGGAGCCACTGCAGGATCCGCATCCCGAGCTTCCAAAATCAATGCTGGAATCAATCTTGAATCCCGCAGAGCTGAAATCAATTTTCACAGGAGCCGCTTGCTTGAGAAAATCGGCTTCTGCAACAAAGGTATGACCGCCAATGGTAAAAACTTCATCTTTGCTGTTCGGCTCATCCAGAGCCAGGGCCAGAGAAGGCCCGGCTCAGCCGCCCGAGTGGACAAAAAGCCTGAGGGGCATGACCTGCCGCCCTTCAAAATAGACATTGATCTGCTCAATGGCAGCAGGAGTCACTTCGATCATAAAACCTCCTTTAACAACGGCGTAACCGGCAAACATCCAGGATAAAAAGAAATTCCCCTAAAAAATCATAAACCGGCGCTAAAAATATGTCCGAGCATTCATTTTGTCAATGCAATTACACCGATGGATCGAAAAAATCCATCCTTCTTACCCCCTAGAGCCAAAAGCCCCCTGCAGGTTACTCACCGTCTTTTTTTTCTGCTTCCCCCCGATTGGCCACCAGCGTGTCACAGATTTCCTTTTTCACAAAATAACGATTCAGCGCCACGGCCAGCTCCTCCTGGGTGGGGGCCGTTCCGCAAAGGGCTTTCACAAAACCCGCAACCCCTTCCAGGGCTTTTTTCAGATCCGGATGCAGGTTTGAAAAATCGGTCATGGCTTTTCCTTTATGCAAGGCGTTGTGCTGCAAAACGCCGCCATGCACCCATGAAGGCCATGGCGGAGTCGAAAATGTTTTTTTATGTCACAGGCGAAGATTCAAAGATAAGAGGCCCGCCCTCGGAACTGAGTCCAGGTCGCACCCCAATCCGGCTGCCTTCAGCGATTTCCCCTTTGAGAATCTTCACAGCCAGGGGATTTTCCAGAAGCTGCTGAATGGCTCGCTTGAGCGGCCTTGCCCCATACACCGGGCTGTATCCGCGTTCCGCCAGAAAATCCAGGGCTTCCTTGCTCAAGGCAAGGGTTACCCTCTTTTCCTGAAGCCGGGCTTCGAGACGCTTCATCTGAAGGGTCACAATGCTGCGGATCTGCTCCGGTTTCAGAGCTTCAAAAATGATGGTCTCGTCAATGCGGTTTAAAAACTCAGGCTTGAAGGTGGCCCGCAACGCCGCTTCCACAGCCTCCTCCATCTCGCTCCGCCTGCCCTCTCCCATTTCCTGAATCATGCGGCTGCCCACATTGGAAGTCATAATGATGAGGGTATTCCGAAAATCCACGGTGCGACCCTGACCGTCGGTGAGACGGCCATCGTCGAGCACCTGAAGCAGCACGTTGAACACATCGGGATGGGCCTTTTCGATCTCATCAAAAAGCAGCACGCTGTAGGGCCGTCTCCGCACCGCTTCGGTGAGATACCCGCCCTCCTCATAGCCCACATACCCCGGAGGCGCTCCGATAAGCCTTGCCACGGAGTGCTTTTCCATGAATTCACTCATGTCGATGCGCACCATGGCCTGCTCCGTATCAAAGAGAAAGGCTGCCAGTGCCTTGGCAAGCTCGGTCTTGCCCACGCCCGTAGGTCCCATGAAGATGAAGCTGCCCAAGGGGCGATTGGGGTCCTGCAGGCCGGATCTGGCCCTGCGCACGGCATTGGAAACCGCCTCCACCGCCCGGTTCTGGCCCACCACCCGCTGGGCCAGAACCTCTTCAAGGCGCAGAAGTTTTTCCCGCTCCCCTTCCATCATGCGGGCCACGGGAATGCCCGTCCAGCGGGACACCACTTCGGCAATGTCTTCGGCCTCCACCTCTTCCCGCAGCATGCGCTGCTCCCTCTGAAGTTCAGAAAGAGCGGCCCTCGCAGCCTCAAAGTCCTTCTGCAACTCCAGCATGAGGCCATACCGGATTTCCGCCACACGTCCAAGATCGCCCCTGCGCTGGGCCTGCTCCTCCTCAATGCCCAGCTGCTCCATTTTCTCCTTGATCTCCCGGATGCGGGCGATGGTGTCCTTTTCATTCTGCCAGCGTCCCCGCTGTTCCTGAACTTCCTCCTTCAGACCGGCAAGTTCCGCCTCAAGCTTTTCAAGCCTTGAAGCCGAGGCTGCGTCACTTTCCTTGCGTAAGGCCTCCCGCTCAATTTCAAGCTGGGTCATGCGGCGCTGCAGCTCATCAATGCTGGCGGGCATGGAGTCAATCTCCATGCGGATTTTGGAAGCGCATTCATCCATGAGGTCAATGGCCTTGTCCGGCAGAAAACGGTCTGCGATGTAACGATCCGACAGGGTGGCCGCAGCCACAAGGGCCGAATCCTTGATGCGCACCCCATGATGCACCTCGTATTTTTCCTTAAGCCCCCGCAGGATGGAGATGGTGTCCTCCACGCTGGGCTCCTGGGCCAGAACGGGCTGAAAACGCCGCTCCAGGGCCGCGTCCTTTTCAATATATTTTCTGTACTCATTGAGGGTGGTAGCGCCTACGCAGCGCAGAAGCCCCCGGGCCAGGGCGGGCTTCAGCATGTTGGACGCATCCATGGAGCCTTCCGCCGCACCGGCCCCCACCAGGGTATGCAGCTCGTCGATGAAGAGGATAACCCCGCCTTCGGCCTTTTCCACTTCTTTCAGAACCGCCTTCAGCCTGTCCTCAAACTCGCCCCTGTACTTGGCTCCGGCAATGAGCGCCCCCATATCCAGCGCCATGAGTCGCTTGTTTTTCAGGGATTCGGCCACATCCCCTTCCACGATACGGCGGGCAAGACCTTCCACAATGGCCGTTTTCCCAACCCCCGGCTCACCGATGAGCACGGGATTGTTTTTGGTTCTCCGGGAAAGCACCTGCACCACCCGCCGGATTTCCTCATCCCGGCCGATCACAGGATCGAGCTTGCCCGCCCGGGCCAGATCCGTGAGATCCCGCGCATACTTCTCAAGGGCCTGGTACTTGTCTTCGGGATTGGGGTCGGTTACCCGGTCGTTGCCCCGGATGGTCTGGAGGGTTTCAAGGATACTCTCCCTTGAAATACCAAATCCTCTGAAGAGCTTCTGGATATTTTCCCTTTCATCGCAAAGGGCCAGAAGGAGGTGTTCCACGCTCACATACTGATCCTTCATGGTGCTCGCCTCTTTCAGGGCCGCTTCCAGTACCCCGTAAAGGCTGCGAGAGGGTCCCCTTTCTCCAACCGCTCCCGTGACTTTGGGAGATTTCCGGAGAAGATCCGTAACCCCATGGCGGAAGGCTTCGAGGGGCAGGCCGATTTTGCGGAATATGGCCATGGCAATGCCGTTTTCATCCTGAAGCATGGCTTCAAGAAGGTGGACGGGCTCCATCTGGGGATGGCTGTGTTTTTCAGCTATGTGGATCGCTTCCTGGAGAAGCTCCTGGCTTTTCAGGGTGAATTTATCCAAACGCATGGCGTCTCCTTTTTGGATGAAATCCTGACGGATGGTTTCAGACCCTTTTTAAAAAAAATCCGGGCCGGTTTCCCTGAAATCATAAGCATGGGGGAAGGGCTGTCAAATGAGCGGTCTGGATTTTGCATAGACTTTGCCCATGAAATTTCCCCAAATTCCCTTTCCCAGAAAATCATGGAAAAAGGGGACCGAAGTCCCCTCCCGGATTCCATTTCTGCTTTTTTATGCCTCTTCAGCCTGCCCATTCTCTCACAGAAAACACCTATCCGCAGCGGCTGCAAAAACCCGGTTTCTCCCGCTTTTTTTGGCCGCGTAAAGGGCTTCATCCGCTGCCATGCAGAGGCTTTCCAGATCATCATGGGAGGCAAAACTGGCTACCCCGCAACTGAAAGAGCAGGAAAAGGTAAGCTCCCCCACTTTAAAGCAGATGGCGGCAAAGCTTTCCCTGAGCTGCTCAAGGAGGCGGCTGGCCTCTTCCAGGGAACAATCCTGAAGAATGACGGCAAATTCTTCTCCGCCATAGCGACCGATCACATCACTTTTCCGAAGCCTTTGTTTCAGAAGACGGGAAACCGCCACCAGCACCTGATCCCCCACAGGATGGCCATAGGTGTCATTCACCTTCTTGAAATGGTCAATGTCGATCATGGCAAAGCAGAGATTTTCCCCTTTGCGGCGGGCATGCTCCATCTGGACAATGAGATGCTCCCGGATGGCGCTGTGATTGTAAAGCCCGGTCATGCTGTCTTTCACCATAAAGGAACGGATGAGCTTCATTCTTTCCGCACGCACGGATACGGCAGATACCAGATGGCCCGGCTGGATGGGCTTGATCAGAAACTCATCCCCTCCCATCCTGCGAGCGTCAAACTGAAGGTTGGTGTCTCTTTCCTTGGACAAGAAGATGATGGGGATGCTGAGATAGGCATCCATCTGGCGGATGGCCCCCGCCAACTCCATGCCATTGCATCCTGGCATATACACATCCATGAGAATCAGATCCGGCGTGAATTCCGAAAGCAGGGCAAGGGCCTGCATGGGATCCGTCAACACGCGGGTTTCCATGCCCGCCTCCCGGAGGATGATGCTGTACAATTCCGCAAGATGGGGATCGTCCTCCACAATCATGACCCTGTAAGGCTCCGGCTCCGTGTCTGCGGTCATATCCTGCAGCATGGAGCAGAGGGTCAGAGGATTGACCGGCTTTACCAGATAAGCGCTGGAACCTGTACGCACAGCCGCCAGGCGGGCCTTGAGATCCGCCTGGATGGAAATGAAAATGACAGGAATATGACTGTGCTGACTTTCCCGAATCTGACGGATGATCTCCGCCCCTCCCGTATCCCTGTCATGGTGAATCATGTCCATGACGATGGCGTCCGGCGGATGCTCAAAAACCGCCTGACGGAAGGTTTCGAGATCCTCAAAGGCCTTGACCCGGAAACCAAAACAGGTGATCTGCGTGGCCATGCCGGAACACTGGATGGGATCATCCTCACAGAGGTAGACGGTCTTCTGATTTTCCGATGAAGCAAGCATTTCCGTCATCGCCAGGTCCATGGGAGAAAAGCATTCCGGAGCCGCCACAGCAAGCTCCCGGATTTCTTTTTCTACGGCAGCCAGACAGTCTTTTATCCGCCCTTCCCAATCTTCAGAGATGGCCTTGTCCTCCATAAGACTCTTGGCAAGGCGTTCTCCCGCATCCGCCGCACGGGCCAGACGATGCAACCCAAAGGAAGCCGCGGTTCCTTTAAGGCGATGCAGCTCCCGATGCAGGGCTTCGGCCTTTCCCTCCCCTTGTTCATCCCGTGTTCCCAGTATGCTGCGGATGGTTTCAAGCTGCTGGGGAAGCTGCTGGGTGAAGGTTTCTTTCAGTCTGCGGAAACGCTCGGATGCGGACAGGTTCATGGCATCTCCCCTTTTGTGCGGTTTGTGACGAGAAGGTCTGCCACCACCCTGAAAAGGGTTTCCTGAAACCCCCCATCCTTGGCCACAATGGCCGCAATGGCGGGATGCTTTGCCCGCAGCGCAGTTACGTCATCGGCGGTGAGCAGCACGAAGGGCTGAAAAAAACCATGCTCGCGCAGGGCCTCAAGCAATTGCACGCCGTTGATAAAGGGCATGTGCATGTCCGAAACGACCACCGCGATCCCGGAATCCGTTGCCACCTTTTCCAGAGCGTCCATGCCCCCTTCCGCCACAACCACATCCAATCCGCCCTCTTCAAGGGCCATCGCCGCAAGCTCTGCGGAAAACATGTCGTCGTCCACCACAAGCACCCGTACGCCATTGCCAGCCATCATCTTCTCCTTGTATCCATGCAGGAGCCTGGTCTCTTCTCCCAGGCTTTCCATTTTTTTCTCAGCCCCAAGCTCAGCCGCCGATCAGACTGCGGATGGTTTCCAGGAGATTGGACTGATCAAAGGCCTGCTTCACAATATAGGCGTCCGCCCCGGCTCGGATGCCCCTTTTCCTGTCGCTCTCCTTTTCAAGGGAGGTGACCACAATAATGGGTACGGCCAGATAACGCGGATCCGACCTCAGCTTTTCCGTCAGGGAAAAGCCGTCAAGCCTTGGCATTTCAATGTCCGTTATCACAAGATCATACAAGGTGTCCCTGGTTTTTTCAAAGGCTTCCAGCCCGTCTTCCGCCGTCTCCACCCTGTAGCCATAGGCTTCCAGAATGCTCTTTTCCAGCTCCCGGGTGTTGATGGAATCGTCCACCACCAGAATCAGACTGCTTGTCATTTCCGCATGCGTCTGGGATTCCACGGAGACTTCACCGGCAAGCCGGAGTATTTCCGGAATATGCAGCACGCTGACCACCCGTTCTCCCTGAATGACGCCTCCTGTCACAATCCGCACTCGACTGAGAAATCCTGGCAGAGGTTTAACCACCATCTCCTCCTGGTCCGTTACGTCATCCACCAGCAATCCCAGCTGATTTTCTCCGTCCCGGACCACCACCAGCGCGCCCCCGCCCGGAGAGCTGTGTTTTTCATCCAACCTCAGGAGTCTTGCGAGGTTTTCCACAGGTACAATCTGCTCCCGCAGACGCATGGCCTTTTTGCCCACAATCTCAATGAGATCCTCCTTGGTGACCCTGTGCATTTCCACAATGGCCGTGGCAGGAATGGCAAAGGGCAGGCCTCCGGCCTCAACAATAAAAAGCGGGAAAACCGCCAGATTCAACGGCAGATGCACAAAAATGGAAGTTCCCTCCCCCCTTTGCGTCTCAAGGGTGATGGAGCCCCGCAGTTCATGGACGATGTTCTGACGCACCACATCCATTCCCACCCCCCTTCCGGAAATATCCGTGATAATGGGGCTGGTGCTGAATCCGGGCAGAAAAATGAGGTTGTGGATTTCCGCCCTGGACATGGAGGCCAGGGTCTGTTCATCAAAAATCCTTCTCGTAAGGGCTTTGGCGCGGATCTTTTCCGTATCGAGACCCCTTCCGTCATCCCGCAGCACAAGGGTCACTCCTCCTTTGTCATAAAAGGCCGCAAGGGAAATGAGTCCCTTGGGTGCTTTACCCAGAGCCCTTCTTTCCTCCGGATCTTCCAGGCCATGATCCAGGGAATTGCGGATCATGTGCAAAAGAGAATCCCCGATTCTTTCCCCGATCTTCCTGTCAAGCTCCGTCTCTCCACCCGTGACCACAAAATCCGCATCTTTTCCGGCATCTTCGGCGAGATCCCGGAATGTTCTCCGCAAGGGCTCGAATACCGTGGAAAGCGGAGTCATGCGCAGTTTCAGCGTGGCCTCCTGGAGCGAACCCATGAGGGTAGTCTGCATCCTCAAACAATCCGTCAGGGTCTGGGCTGCCTGACGCATCTCCACCATGGCCACATCCAGGCCCTGAAGAACCCTCCTCGCGGACTCCGTTTCCTCGGTTCTTTTTCCATACAAGGCGCTCACTCCCTCCACAGCTCCGGAAAGTGTCCGCAACCTTTTCTGAACAAAGGATGTACTCAGGCGCAGACGACCCTGTTCTGCAACCACCTCGCCCATAAGCCGCACCAGATCGTCGAGTTTGCCCGTATTCACACGCAAAGAACCTGTAACCGGAGCCTGGAAAAAAAAACCTGGCTGTCCGGCAGAGGAAACCGGCAAAACAGCTTTAGAATCTACGGCTGCGGGCTTCTCCTTTTCCTGGGCATTTTCTCCGGACAGGGAAGCCATCTCCCTTTTCAGGGCCTGGCAGAGTTCCACAGGCAGGCCAGACGCATGCTCACCGGTTTCCGTCTCTGCAATCATAGAAACAAGGGCGTCCACGCTTTTTAAAAGCAGTCCGAAGGAGCTGCGGTTCAACCGGATTCTGCCAGCCCTGGCCGCATCCAGAAGATCTTCCATGCCATGGGCCAGTTCGCCAATCCCCGTAAGCTTCATCATTCTGGCCGAACCCTTGATGGTATGGGCGGAACGAAAAAGCGCGTTCAGGGTTCCGGTGTCGTCCGGAGAAGTCTCAAGACTGAGAATGCCCTGGGTGAGCGTTGCGCAATGTTCCCTGGCCTCAGCAGCAAACCTTGCCAGAAATCTGGATCTGTCGATGACCATCAGCGCTCACTTTCTTTCAAAAGATCGAGCTTATGCCTGCATACCGCCTGAAACTGCTCCGCATGGAAACGTAAAGGGAAATACAGGTCCCCCACTTCTCCGGGATTTCCCTTTGCGATCAGTTGCAGAGCCGTCCCATAGGCCGCAAGCGCCCGTTTTTTCTCTCCCATCCGGTTCATAAGCTCCGCAAGGTAAAAATGGGCAGGCCAGCATCGGGCGTCATGGTACAGAACCTCCCTGAAATACCCCAGCGCCTCCACCTGCTCTCCGGCCTGATAGGCAATCAGTCCCCGCATGAGACGGGCGGTCAGACAGCCCGCATCCTGGCTCAGGGCCACATCGCAGGCCATCCTGGCCTCCTGGAGGCATCCCATGTTGAGGCGTATGCTGGCCACCAAGGTATGGGCGTGGATGAAGGCGGGATCCTTTTCCAGAAGCCCTTTCAGGATAAAAAGGGCCTGATCCGGGCAATGATCACGCACCTTTTCCAGGGCTTCATCAAAAAGAATGCGGACGTCTTCTTCCCTGCGCAGGGCAAAGGAAGGGGCAAAGGTTTTACGAGCCGTTTTTTCAGGGGGGCTTCGCTTCAGAAGTGGCCTGGGAGAGATATCCAACTCCCGTCTTTTTACCCGCCGGTCCACAGGCGTGATGTCCGGCAGCTTGCGGTAGACAAAAAGGCCTTCCATCTCCATCAGCGAAAGAACGCCCAGGTTGTGGTGCAGGGTTTCTGTGGCACTCACGACCAGGTATCCACCCGCACGGAGACAGCCCGCCAATCGCATGAAAACTTCTTTTTGTACGGAGGCTGCAAAATAGATGGACACATTCCGGTAAAAAAGGATGTCCGTGTCCCGCATAAAATCCGGATACAGGCTCGTGCGGAGATTGACGGTCTGAAAGGAAACCATGCTGCGGATTTCATCCCGCAATCTGTACTGTCCCGGGTCTACGGACTCAAAATAGCGGTGGAGCCTTTCTTTGTCCATGCCACGGAAGGAATGTTTTCCGTAAACGCCTCGAAGGGCCCTTCGGATGGCGGAATCATCAATGTCAATTCCTGCAACCTCAAAATATTTCAGACTTTCCGGTCCATAGTGTTCATGGAGCAGGATGGCGATGGAGTAGGGCTCTTCTCCCGTGGAGCAGCCCGCGCTGAGAATCCGGATCCGGCCTCCCCGCCGTCCGGTCATGAGATCGGGGATGAGACGGTTCAACATGAGGCTGAGGTAGCTCGATTCCCTGAAAAAATACGTCTCATTGATGGTGAGGTGCTCCACCAGCCGACTTCTTTCTTCCGCATCCCGCTCTAAAAGCTGAAGATAGCCAAGAACCGAGTCCGTCTTCAGGGCATGCATCCGGTTTCTGAGACCCACAGGCAGAGACTCTTCCCTGCCAGCCCCCAGGGAAAAACCAAACTCCTTGAGAATCAGCCTTCTGAAGGGTTCCAGCTCGGTTTCTGACATTTCCTGGGGTCTGTTCACCATCCCTTGCCCCTGTTTTTTTGCGCAAGATGCAGAAGAAAAGCCGTGATCCCTCCCGGAGAAAACACCTTCTGCACCACACCCCGCTGGATGGCCAGGCCGTTCATCCCGAAAATCACCGAGCTTTCCTCACTCTGGGCCAGGGTCAGGCCACCTTCTTCCTGAATGCAAGCCAGACCCGCCACCCCATCATCCCCCATGCCGCTGAGAATAACGCCCACCGCAGCCGCGCCAAAGGATTCAGCCACAGATTCCAGCAGCCTGTCGCAGCAGGGATGGTAGCGGGATTCCCTCTCTTCCTGGAGACGGAGGCTCCCCTCTGGGCTGACCCGCATGCGGCATTCCGCAGGGTTCAGATACACATGCCCTGGCTTCAGTATCTCTCCGTTCGCTGCGGGCAGAACACGCAGGGACGTGCAGGAGTCCAGCCACTGGGCCATCCCTTCCGTAAAGCCCAGAGCCACATGCTGGGCCACCACAATGGGAATGGGAAAATCCGCAGGCAGACCGGAAAAAATGGCGCTCAGCGCCTGGGGACCTCCTGTGGACGAAGCCATGGCAATGATGCGCACCGGCCCTTTTTTTTCCTTCCATTCCCCTCGTTTCAGTTTTTCCATCTCGGATCCGGGTTTCTCCGGCTTTCGCATGGCGATCTGGTGTACCGCCACATCCACATCCGCCAGCATCTTGATCCTGCGGATGAGCCTGGCTCCATCCTCCAGATCCATATCCGATTTTTCGAACACGTCCAGAGCCCCTCTGGAAACCGCGCTGAAAGCCGTGCGCACGCCGGAAAGCGAGGTCAGGGCCAGAATGGGGAGGGGCTCCTTTTCCATGATTTTCCCAATGGCTTCCAGACCATCCAGCACGGGCATGGCAATATCCATGGTGATGAGATCCGGCTTCAGACTGAAAGCCTTGTTCACCGCCTCAAGGCCGTCCTGTGCTTCTCCGATCACCATCAGGCCAGGATCAGAGGCAAGGATGGCCCCGATCCTGTGCCGCATGAAAGCGCTGTCATCCACCACCAGAATCCGGATTTTCCGCCCCTTTTTTTCCATCAGCGGGAACTCCCGGAACCCCTGGCCTCACTTGCGGCCTCCCCAAGCCGGAATCTGCCCAAAAGTCCTTTGAGCTTTTCTGCCATGGTGGTCAGCTCCTCGGCCACGCGACTGGATTCCTGGGCCGAAGCCGTCGCATCCCTGGCGCCCTGGTTGATGTCTTTGATGGCAATGAGAATCTGACTGCTGGCAATCTGCTGCTGTTGGGTGGAAAGGGAAATCTGACGGGCTGAATCCGCACACTCCTCCACCCCGTTCACCACCTCCATGAGCATACCCACGGTCTCCACCGAGGCCCTGTGACCTTCCTGCATCATACCCGAGGTCTTTTCCGAAGACATGACCAGCCGGTTCACGGAATCGAGAATCTCGGTGATGCGGCCTTCGATCTCCGCTGTGGACGCCACCACATTATCCGCCAGCCTGCGGATTTCCACAGCCACCACGCCAAAGCGCTTACCCATTTCCCCCGCACTGGCCGCCTCCAGGGCGGCGTTGAAGGCAATGAGCTTGGTCTGGTTGGCAATGTCATTGATGATTTCCATGATCTTGGTGATCTCCTTGGATTTTTTCCCTAAGGAAACAATCTCGTGGAGATTGGCCTGCATGTCCTGATTGATGGTGTCAATTTTTCCCGTGAGAAGATCCACTTCCCCGGCCCCATGGCGGGTGTCCGACAAAGTCTGGTTTGTTCGCGTCACCACACTCTGGCTGTGCTGGGCAATCTGACTGGCTGAAGACGAAAGTTCCTCAATGGAAGAGGTGATTTCCGCCACGGAACTCGCCAGTTGGGCACCGAGGCTGGATTGCTGGTGCATGTTGGAGGAAATGCCCCCCGCGTGCATGTGAAGCGATCCTGTCACTTCGGAAACCATGCGGATATTCTCCCGCAACTTTCCGATCAGATTATTGAAATGCTCCCCGAGCTCTCCCACCTCATCCTTTGATAAAACAGGAACCGAAAGGGTCAGGTCATTGTCAAAGCCCCGCATTATCCGGGTCAGGGTTTGTATGGGCCTCACCAGAACCCGGTGGACAAAAAAAGAAGCCATCAGCATCAGGAGGAAGACCGCGCCAGTCGTGATCCACAGCTGAAGGAGCAGGGTCTGGATCACTTGCTTATGGATAACCGCCTTTTCCCTGGCCACAGCCGCATCAATGTCATCCATGTAAAACCCTGTGGCCACCACCCACTTATGGGTGGGCACAGCCTTGCCAAAGGAGGTTTTCGGTCTCATGCCCTCCTCACCTGGAATTTGCCAGAGGTAATCCAGAAAACCCTCTCCCCTTTCCCGACAGATGCGGGTGAGTTCATAAATGATTCTTAAGCCAGTGGGGTCCCTTTCCTCGGTCTGATCCTTTCCCACCACCTCTTTTTCCGGATGCACCTGCATGACATTGTTATAATCATGGATCCACAGATATCCTCGATCTCCGTAGCGAAGGGCGGCAACGGCTTTTTTTGCCTCCTCCACGGGCAGCACTTCGATGATCTCCACGGCCATTTCCACAAATTCCTTCATCTGCCGTTTTCTTTCCGAAAGCAGGGTTTCCCTGTAGGCTTCGGCCTGAGCGGCCTCTCTGCGTACGGTGCTCAGGGCGGAAATGAGTCCGATGGCCATGGCCGTCAGAACAGTGCATACGACAATCAGGCCCAGTGCTTTTTTCTGCAATGTCACTTTCATGGTAATCCCTTTTGTTCATGTGCCTATGAATCCATGACAGTCCTTCTGCCCAAGAACTCTCGCAAAATCGAGCAGAATGTATAAGCGTCCATTCCTTAAAAAAACGCCCCACACTCCCCTTAGGAGAACGCAGGGTTCAAGCCAGTCGGGAAAGGGACGAATCCTGCTTAAAGACGCATCCACCACATCTTCCATACCTTCTATGGGCACAGAATACGGCTTTTCTCCCGTGGTATGGAGAAAAAGCCCTGTATTCTCCCTTTTCACATCCTGCGCCAGGGTCCAGGGAAGCCCCGGCAAAATCCGCTCCGGATCCCACGGTTCGTGTGCGCTTCGCAGAACCTGGAAAGCAGGAACCCCGTAATAAAGCCCCTGGGCTCTGAAGAGGAGCAAGGCCACCGTCAGGCCGTCCATATCCGGCACCCCCCCTTCATGGCGTGACTCGAGCCACCAGTTTTTCCACATCCAGCAGGGCAAGGGCCTCACCCGAAAATTCAACGGTTCCTGACACAAGCTCACGCAGAACGCCGGAAAGACTGGAAAGGGGGGGGCCCACACGGGTCAGGGGAATATCCACCACATCCACCACCTCGTCCACAAGCATCGCCGCCCGGAATCTTCCCTTCTGCACCATCGCGATCAATCCCTTGGGATGCGGCCGCTTTTCACTTCCCAGAAGCCGCCCGAGATCAATGGCCGCCTCAATCTCTCCGCGTACATTGACCAGCCCCGGTATATATGTGGGCAAAAAAGGCACTGGATGGATTTCCCTGCCCTGGAGAATCTCCTTCACGTCCTTTCCGTGCAGGGCATAGCGCTGCCCCCCCACAGCAAGGACCACCATTTTGACCTGATCCTCCTCCACATCCACCACATTCCGGGTTTTAAGGGATTTTCTGACTTCCGTGAGAATCCTGTCCGGACTCAAAAAATTTTTTCCATCCTGCTCCATACCACCACATTCCATAAAAAAATGCTTGTTTTTAAAAAGCAAAACTGGCAAGCCACATGGGTTCAGGGACCAAGGCTTTTCCTGTCTGTTTTCATACCACACGCACGACCTATTATGGGGAATCTTTATGCTCAGCGACTTTATGGACCATGTGGTGGCAAGGGGCGCAGAAGCCCTACTGCCCCACAACCTTTCCGATACCTGGCTGGAACTCATTTACAGGGCTTCAGCCCGTTTTCTCCGCCACCTGGCCCAGGCCCCGCGCACGGAGGAAGCAAGCCCGCTGGATCTTTTCGAAGACCTGGATGGCTCCATCTTTCTTGCTGCCATCACTGAAATTCTTCAGTCCCGCTACGATTATCCTGCCTATTTCCAGATTGAAGCGCTACCCGAAGAAGTGCTTTTTGAAAGCATTGCCTGCTACGCCATGTATGCGGCCCTGGAGGATATTTTCCGAAAACACGGCCTTGTCTACCCCCATCCCGATGCGGACACCCTCCTTGAACCCCAGGTGCTCAGGGAGATCGAGTCCGAAACCCCCCGCCTTTCACAACTTCTTCATGAAATTTTCAGCGGTTCAGGGGAAGGGGAATCATGAGTTTTTCCAAGCCTGTGACAGCCATGATCCCCTCTCATCCACTGCTGATCACCGCACGGTTACGTCCCGCCGCCTTGGCGGCATACATGGCCTGATCGGCTTTTTTCGCAAGCTCCATGAGGCTTTGGCCGTGATCCGGATAAAGGGCAAGGCCGATGCTGGCGGAAACCTCCAGTCTGTGCCCTTCAATGTCAAAGGGTTGGGCAATGGCTTCACGGATTTTTTCCGCCACCTTTTCTCCGTCCTCCGGACTTTGGATTTCAGGCAGAAGAATCACAAATTCATCTCCTCCGATGCGGGCTGCGGTGTCCGAGTTCCGAAGAAGTCTCCGAATTCGGTCCGCCACTGCCCTGAGGAGCTCATCGCCTACGCCATGACCCAGTTGATCGTTTACGGGCTTGAAACGATCCAGATCAAGAAACATCAGACACACAGGCCGCAGGCTTCTCCGGGCTCTGCTCAGGGCCATGCGGACCCGATCCTCAAAAAGGGTGCGGTTGGGAAGTCCTGTGAGAGGATCGTGGAGGGCCATGCAGGTGATGTGCGCCTCCATTTTCTTACGTTCCGTGATATCCGTTTCCGTTCCCCGGAACCCCACCACCTCCCCTTGGTCATTGCGTATGGGTACGCCGTTACCCAGCACCCAGAGAAGACGGCCCTGCCGGGTGATCACCCGTTTTTCCCGATCTTCCAGCTCCCGGCCTTGGGCCATCAGCTCTTCAGCAAATTTTTTCTGAAGATCCTGATCTTCCGGAGGACAGAGTTCATGATAGTGCATACGGCCCACCATCTCCTCCGCCCCGTACCCGATTATCCCCTTCACCGCAGCACTCACAAAGGTATACACCCCACGCCTGTCCACCTCCCAGGCGTAAGTCCGGCTTTTTTCCGCAAGTTGGTCATAACGGCGCTGGCTTTCCTGGAGAAGCAGCTCCATACGCTTTCTGTCCGAGATGTCCATGATCAGGCCTTCGATGGCTTCAGGGAAACCGTTATCCCCGAAAATCACCATCCCCTGCTCCCACACCCACTTACGCTCGCCTGAGGCGGTGAGAATCTCGTACTCCAGTTCCACGGAGCTGCGATTTTTCACGCCTTCCATCCATTTTTGCCTTGCAAGTGTGCGGTATTCCGAAGCCATAATCTCGTTAAAGGCAATCTTTGCGTTATGGATCAGATCCCCAGGCGCATACCCCGTCAGGCCGAGACAGCCATCTGATACAAATTCCATGGTCCAGTTTTCATCATAGCGACAGCGATAGGCCATACCGGGCAGGTTACTGAGGAGCACGGACTTACTCCGCTCACTCTCCCTCAGGAGGTCAGCCACCTGCTTTCTCTCCGTGATATCCGTTGCTATACCCAGTACGCCCGGACGATCCCATTCTCCATAGGGATACGGAACCCTGCTGATCTGAAACCATCGTATGGATCCGTCCTTAAGCCTTACGGACTCTTCGGCAATCACGTTTGGTTTTCCGGTCTCCATGACCCTCAGGTCTGCTTTGCGCCAGCTTTGCACCTGGTCGGAATCCATACCATAATCAAACTCTGTCTTTCCCACTACGGCATCCGCCCTGCATCCCAAGACCTGGGCCAGGGTCTGGTTCACCACAAGAAAACGGCCTTCCCGATCTTTGGCAAAAACATACCCTGGCATCACATCGATCATCTGGCGCAGCTGCTGTTCCGCCAGCCTCGTCTGTTCCGCCATGTCCATGGTCCGTGCGGTTTCCACAGCCAACCTGCGATTCAGGCGCTTGAGTTGAAAACCCCAGATAAAACCCGCAACCAGAAGAAGACCCAGGCCGCCCACCACCTGAAACAAAAGCCCATAGTCCACCCTGTACCCCACTCTGATGGAAATGTGACGATTGACAGCATCCTCCACCTCCTGAGGCGTGAGGGTCACGACCCCTTTATTGAGAATATCCCGAAGCTCCGGCTTTTCCCGCGTCACTCCCACCCGCAGTCGGTTGGCGTATGCAGGAATCTCGCCTGCAATTTTGAGATTAAACCACCCTTCCTTCCGGATGGTGTAAGCCGCCATGGTCAGGGAGCGCAAGGTCATATCCGCCCTGCCTTCTTCCACCATCCGGAAGGTATCCGTTTCCGTCGGAACCGTCAGGATTTTGAGATTGGGATAGTCGCGCCGCACCCTTTCCTCCATGCTGGTGCCTTCCGGGAGTACAAGGGTTTTGCCCTTCAGGGCTGCGGCATTGGCGATATAATCATGTTCCACACGGGTCACAAAAACATTGGGATTGATAAAGTAAGGCTCTGTGAAGACAAGCCAGGCGTCACGATCAGGAGTCTGGTTGAGAAAGGGCAGAATGTCACACTTCCCCTCCCTGGAAAAGGCCAGACTCTCATCCCAGTTCCGTGTGGGTACAAGCTGCAATTTCACCCCAGAACGCTCGGCAATGAGCCTGATCAGGTCAGCGGCAATCCCCACAAACTCCCCATCTTCGGTGAGTCGCTCATAGGGCTCCCAATCCGGATCCACACACATGGTCACAGGCCCCAGTTCCTGAAGTTGGGCAAGCTCGGCTTCCGCCCATACCGGATTTTTTGCCAGAGCCGGAATCTGTCCGGACATGCATATCAGAAAAAAAAGGATGCAAAAATTCCTATGCAGGCTTCTCAGCATGGGCGCTCACTTTCCGCATGGCAGAAAAATTCCCGACCGCCATGAAAAAACACCGCAGCGGACAAGGCCATGGAAGGATCAGAAAAACAGGAAGGCTACGTGCGAGAATATGCCATGCCCCCGGCACTTTATCAATAAGGAAGCCTTCCCTTCCCACCGGGAAAACAAAAGCGGATGAAAGCTCCGGAAGGTCTGGATCTTTCATCCGCTTTTCATACAACACGGTTCATCTTCCCATCCGAAATCCGCCCTGGATTTCCTCATCCGCAGTTTTTCAGGGGAATACCAAGATCACGAAGAAGCCTTTGTGTTGGAACACCGTTTTCATCATAGGCCCGCAAGTCATAGTAGCGATCCAGCATTTTCTTTAAGGGCACGGTGCGTTCTTTTTTGTCCCCCCTGCGGCTTTCCCTCAAGAGGCGCTCGGGCAGGGTATCGTCCTTGCGGGAAATACCCATGCGGGTATTCATGTAGCGTTCCAGAACATGTATACGCTCTCCGGCCTTTAAAATATCGGAGGAAGAGAGGCGTTCTCCGGTGATGGAAGTCCAGAGATGGGTATAGGCACTGAAATCCATGAGGGCGATGGCGAGTTTGGGCACAAAGCGCATGAGGATGGCCAGCATGAAATCCGGGGTGTATTTGGAAAGGGGCGGTTCCAGGGTATAGGCAAACATGGTGAACTGACAACTTTGCAGGGCATTGATCACACAGGTGAGGTTTTCAAAAAAAATGACAAACTCCGCCTTGGCCTGGGTGGAATGGCGGTCGAGAAGACCAAAATACACCTCAAGGGCCACAAGATAGGCGGAAAGGTGGCAGGCTCCCCGGTTGGCCACGGCATAGGCCAACCCTTGCCCCATACTTCCCCTTGGATCATAGGCGGCCATCTCAAGACCCTTCACCTGCATGGCAAAGGCTTCTCCGCCGTAACGACTGGCAAGGTAACGGCAGCCTTTGGCCATTTCCGCACCCAAACCTTCATTTTTTACCATGGAAATCAGGGCCTCGCTCACCCCTTCAGCAGAACCAAAACGCAGGGGACTTTCCACAAGACCCTTTTCCGAAGCCTCCATCACCCAGGCAAGCGTACCGCCAGCGCTGATGGTATCCATGCCCAGATCTGAACAGATCCGGTTCCATTCCGCATTTTTTTCCCGGTCAAAAATGCCGAGATTGGTGCCAAGAAGGACGGTGGTTTCAAATTCGGGAACGGGCATCCGTTTTCCCCCATAGCTACCCGAATGACCACAGAGGATGGTGCAGGGCTTGCAGGTATGGAAACGGGTATCGTGCAGATCCTTTGTCATTTCCCCCGACATTTCAAAGGCCCTGTCATGGCGGCCTGCCCGAAAATTTTCCACAGGCAGGATGTTGGCCTCGTTGTTGGGATTGAGATTCATGTTGGTGCCGTAGTTACGAAGCCCCACGGAGCTGGTCTCGTTGCGCTGGATATAGGCGTTGCCCCGCTTTTTCGCCCTTTCAAAGGCTTTGGCATTTTTGGGCACAATTTTATACACCCCGCCTTTGGCCACAATGGCCTTGACCTTTTTGGCTCCCAGAACGGCTCCCATGCCGCCCCTGCCCAGAAAACGATGGCCCGAAGCCACATTGGCAAAGGCCACAAGGTTTTCTCCCGCAGGCCCGATGACCAGTGCCGCCTCCTTGCCGCTGGCAAGGGCCTTCTGGCTTTCCTGGGTATCCATGCCCCAGAAGGGCTGGCCGTCCTCAAAAACCACCCCCTCCTCATCCAGCCGGAGGATGACGGGAGTCGGCGAAGCGCCCTTAAGAAGCAGGCCATCCCAGCCTGCGGTTTTAAGCTGCATGCCAAAGGGTCCGCCACAGGAGGAGCTGGTCATAATGCCCGTCAGAGGCGAGCGGGTCACGGCATGAAACCTTCCCGAACAGGGCGCTCCAGTACCCATAAGTACACCGGGCATGAGGGCGATGATATTCTCCGGCCCAAGAGGCTCGGCATTGAGGGGCATGCGGTCATACACCAGCTTCAGGCCTAAGCCCTTGGCCCCCAGCCACTGCCTGCGTTCTTCCCCTGAAACCGTATAAATGGAAAAACTACGGGTGGTAAGATCCACCTCCAGCACCCGGTTGGATGTTCCTGAAATTTCCTTCATAGCCTTACAGTCCCCCCTCCTTCTTGCATTGCAATGTGAACAGATCCAATGAGACGAAGCGCCCGTGTGCCATCAGAAGGCTTTTTTCAGAACCGCCTTGGCGTCTTCCATATCCATCTCCTTGGGATTCATCATCAAAGCGCCATCATTGATGGCCTTGAGGGCAATTTCTCCCAGTTGATCCTCACGAGCTCCGGCGTCCTTTAAGCGCATGGGAAGTCCCGCCTTGCTTTCCAGATCCTTTTGCAAGGTGTTGAGGGACTCAAGGAGGCGTTCCGGTCTGGACTTGGGCGGGGTGGCCGCATAAATTTCCGCACCGCCTAAGGGAAGAAGAAGCTCACCAATGATCTCTGCCCGTTCGGGAAGATTATAGGCCAGTCCGTGGGGCAGAAAGATGCCCATGGCCACCCCATGGGGAATGTGGCAGACGGCCCCTGCCGCATGACCCAGGGCATGCACCATGCCCACCATGGAGTTGGAGAAGGCCGCACCCGCCATACAGGAGGCATTGGCCAGGGCCAGCCGTGCAGTGGCATTTTTGCCGTCTTCCACGGCAACGGGCAGATAGCGGCTGATGAGGGAGATGGCCGCCGTGGCATGGGCGTCACTTAAGGGGTTTTTCTGCAGACAGGTGTAAGCCTCCATGGCGTGGCTCAAGGCATCCATGCCCGTGGCTGCCGTGATTTTTGCGGGCATGGTGAGGGTCATTCGGGGGTCGATGAGGGCAAGATTGGGAAGAAGGTGGCGGGAAACAAAAGCCATTTTCACATTTCTTTTTGTATCCGCAATGACCGCTACCAGGGTTACTTCCGAGCCTGTGCCTGCGGTGGTGGGCACCACCACAAGGGGCTTTAAGGGTCCAGTGAGGCGATCTGCCCCCATATAGTCCTTGAGATCTCCCTTGTCGTGGGACACCACGATATTGACGCCCTTGGCGGTGTCAATGGGGGATCCCCCGCCCACGGCCACAAGACCATCGCATCCGTTGGCCCGATACACTTCGGCAATGGCATTCACCACATCCACGGAAGAATCCGGAGGCACATCCTCATAAATGGCACCGATGGTCATACCGGAACTGCCAAAGGCTTCCTGCACGATCCGAATGAGGCCTGCACCCACCACCCCTTTATCTGTGACAATGAGAGGACGGGTAACTCCCATCTGAGAGAGCTCATAAGGAAGGTTGTCCAGGGCCTTGTGGCCGGAAACGATTTTTACGGGATTATAAAATTCAAAATAGGACGGCAGCATGGCGGCAACTCCTCAAAGGGTTTGGAAGGTAAGGGTCAGGGCAGGACATCCTACAGGCCGAAGGGAATGCCCAGGGTATAGATATAAAGTCTCCGCCTTATGGGCCGCAGCACAGGGGGCATGCGTTTGACCAGAGGGCGGCAGATGAAGGCGGGATAAAGATAGGCCAGCAGGCGGTCGAGGCAGCGCACAAAGGACATGGACCTTGCCACATCCCCCACAAGGCTGAGGCGGTTTTCCGCAAAGGCCTGGGCGGCCCCCATCTGCGGGGTCAGAACGAGAAAGGCACTTTCAATATTTTTAAAGCGGATAATGAGATCAGCATCTTCTTTTGCCCATCCCGCATAACAAACCCGACCGTCCACTTTCTTAAGCATCATGGAAGGCCCCTTAGGGAGGATGCACATGGCAAGGATGAAACCCTCTTCCCATTCCGCCACTTCCCTGCGGATGCCCGCATCCAGCTTTGCTGCGGACTGAAAGGCCCTGCCCAGCACAAAAAAGACCACCTGGGCCACCAGTTCCTTGAACCATTTCCGGCCGGGCGTGACAGGATCATATTTTTTCTGCATGTCTTTCCTCCTTAAGCGTGATGGGAACCGGACAGACGGAACCGTTTCCCGTAATGCGTCTGTTCCTCAGGAGCGGGAACCTGAGGTAAAAAAAGGCCGATTGAGGGCAATCAGGGCTTCGATCAGTACGGAAAAGTCCATGCGCTGCTCCCGCACCAGTTCCTGGATGACGCAGCCATCAATGATGGCAATAATGAGTTTCGCAATGTCAGAGGCGGCCCTGTGATCGGGGAAAAGGGTGATGAGGGCCGCAGCAAGCATCTCCTCCCAGCGGGCATAGGTCTCGGCAATTTTCTCCCGGAGCTCGGGGTTTCCTGCCACCGCCTCCCGCACAAGGTGCAGGTGCAGCCTGCCCCTGTCCCTTGCCTCCAGAAGCGAGGTCATGAGCAGGGCAAAAAGGCGATCCGGGCTTTCCCGCATGCGCTCCAGAAGCTGAAGAAGCTCCCTTGTGATGGTCTCCATGTGGGCTTCGGTGATGGCAAAGATCAGGTCGTTTTTGGAGGCAAAATGGTAGTGAAGGGTGCCCTTGCTCACCCCGGCCTCCTTTGCGATGTCCGAAAGGGAAGCCTTGTCCACGCCCTTGTCGAGAAAAAGGTGGGTGGCAGCCGCAAGAATCCCCTCGCGGGCCAGTCCTTTGGGCCTATCCGAAATGCGCATTGTTTTTCCCCTGCCATGGTGTCGCTCGGCCGACCGGCCGAATCATTGTTCCGCAGTTATGCATGAAAACGAGAACCCTGTCAAGACGATTCAATGCGCAAAAAAATGACGCATCCCATATCAAAAAATGCCCTGGGCAAAGTCTTCCATCTCAGACAACCAACAAGAGGGCATGACACTGAAAAAGTAGCGGATATAAAGATTTTATCCATAAAAAATCCGGATTCCCCCTTGCGGTGAAAACCCGGATATGCATTTTCTTCTTTTCTTAAAAAACGGTCTAAAACTCGTTGGATAAGGCCTTATATCCTTTGACAAGTTCCATGTTGGCGCAGACCACGGATTCGGAAAATTCAGAATCCGTCGCCCGCACCTTGGGAATCTCATCCAGTCTGGACTGAGGTCCGAGATGGGTAGTGGAAGGCACATAAAAGCCCGGCGGCAGATCACAGCCATCCAGAACAGAGTTATGCCGGACCACACAACCATCGCCGATCCTGCAATTGAAGACCACGGTATTGAAACCAATGAAAACCTTATCTCCGATGGTGCAGGGACCATGGATGATGGAACGGTGGGCAATGGACGTGGATTCTCCGATCGTCACTGCAGCCCCCGCCTTGGAGTGAATCACCACCCCATCCTGAATATTCGAGTTGGCCCGGATAAGAATGGGCGCAAGCTTGCCCTCTCCATCCGTCTCATCGGCCCGGATCACCGCATAGGGCCCCACAAAAACATTGGCTTCAATGATCACCTTGCCACAGATAATGGCCGTTTTGTCCACATAGGCATCCGGATGGATGACGGGCATATCGCCATTGGGATTTCTACGGATCATGGAATTTTCTCTCCTGGTTTCGGGTTCACACCGCAATCGGATCTGACGCAGACACAGTCAGCGCCTTCAGCAGGATTGCATATCACACTTTCCCTTGGTCCAAAAAGCCCCAGCCTGATAGGAGCTGCGCACAAAGGGAGCGCTGGCCACGGCCTCAAAGCCGAGGCCAAGGGCCTTCTTTTTCCAGGACTCAAAGGTCTCGGGAGGAATGAAACGTGCCACAGGGAGATGGGCCGGGGAGGGCTGGAGGTACTGGCCCAGGGTAAGCATGCGGCATCCGGCCTTTCTCAGGTCCTTCAGGGTTTCAAGAATTTCTTCTTCTGTCTCACCCAGCCCCAGCATGATCCCGGATTTGGGAGGAATACCCGCAGCATGGACCGCCACGCGGGAAAGAAGGGTGAGGGATCTCTCATAGATCGCTTCCGGCCGGACCACCGGATAAAGGCGCCTGACGGTTTCAAGGTTGTGGTTGAGCACATCCGGCCCGGCCGCCAGAACCGCATCCAAGGCTTGCTCAGACCCCATGAAATCCGGAATCAGCACTTCAATGCCTGCCTGGGGCAGTTTACGCCGAACCGCACGGATGGTTTCACAGAAAAAAGATGCCCCCCCGTCTTCCAGATCATCCCGGGTGACAGAGGTGAGTACCACATAGGCAAGGTTCAGGGCTGCGGCGGCCTCCGCCACGCGCAGGGGCTCTTCCGGGTCAGGCGGAAAGACAGAACCCGATCCGATATTACAGAAACGGCAATGACGGGTACAGGTTTCCCCTAAGAGCAGAAAGGTGGCCGTCGCTTTACTGAAACACTCAAACTGATTGGGGCAGTGGGCTGCTTCACAGACCGTATGGAGCCCTCCCTGCTTCAGAAGGTGCTGCACACGACCATACACAGGCCCCTTCGGAAGACTCCTGCGAAGCCAGGCGGGTTTGCGCACTCCTTGATCTTTCTTCCCATCACAAACGCCTCCCTGAGCAGAGACACCATGATCCCGACTTTCCATACCGCTTCTATCCTTCTATCTGTCTGTATTTAAATAAAAAAACACCAGTCATGGGGATTAAGGGAGCGCATACGTCCATGGTCCCTTTTTCAACAGGCCCCACTTCATGAAAAAAGAGCCATGCCCTCGTTTTTAATTTACAGCAGTCCCCAAAATCAACTTGAAGGCATCGCCCTTGAATCCACCCCTGTGAACAGATGCAACAGAGCCTGAAAAAGGCTCACAAAACCCACATGGATACAGCGAGCAGGACGACTTCCAACAGGCCAGGGGACTTCCCGGTCTTTTTTATAACCGGGCCTTTCCTGTGACCGCATCCATGAAAATCCTGAATACGCGGGTCTTACCATGACTGGCCGTGATATATTTCACACCTTCTTCAAGGTGATCTGGGGCATATTTATGCACAAGAGCTTCAAGGGCCTGGCGTTTTTCTTCGTCAAAAACCTCCATGATCCCGCCGGATACAATGACGCTCTCGTACCGTGTACTGAATTTTGGCGGCAGCACTTCCGTACGTCCCACCACGCAGAAGGACACTTGGGGAACCCCGGTGAGATTATCGATCTTATGCCCTTCCAGGGCGCAATGAAAATAGATCCCATTCCCGATAACAGAGAAATTCAGGGGAACCCCATAGGGCTCTCCTTTGGATCCTACTGTGGACAAAACCCCGTATTCCGCCCTATTCAGGAGGCAAAGAGCATCTGCCTCCTGCATCTGCCTGTCCGATCTTCGCATTCTGTGCATAATGTTTCCTTCTGTTCTTATTTTCCAACGGCTTCCACGCAGGATGTCCTGTAGCTCTCTTCCTTTGTGTCCAACCCAATCTTGAACTTTGTGTAGTATCCTACGTTATAATCCGAAACCCCGAATGCCTTGCTGCAGGCCTGTACCGCCTCATCAGAGACCACGCAGAATTTTTTCCCCTGAGCCTCTTCATAGCCTGTCAGGACAGCCACATTGCCAAGATAACGCTGGGAATTGCTCTGGCAGTCATAGCATTTCACCACCACAGATCCGACGGCCTTGCAATTCTCCGCGTCGATTTTCGTGGTTGCCAGGGCCAATGCAGGAAGCATCAGTGTGAGAAAACAGATCAGAAGGGTGCAGGCGGACCGAAACATATGATTTCTCCTTTTAAAAAATTTTGGTATGGACTGCCTTTCAGACATCACTTTTTTATGTTGCAAATGAAATGCCATTCATCAAACCCTTCAGGATCAAGCCTTCCTGCACTGCCTCAGTGCAGCCCGCATACTCCAGCATACGATCAGAACCGCCCCCCACAGCCAGACATACCCCCTGCGTGCAAAGACCGTCGAAACATCAGGACAAAAAAGTATTTCCCGTGTGACCCAGGCCGTATCATGGGGGCTCAGAGTTCCCTCCACAATCTCCCCTGTGGCCCGCACATGGGCACCCCCACCGGAATTGCTGCTTCGAACGAGGGGCCGACGAAATTCCACAGCCCGGAAAACCGCCATGCCCAGATGCTTCTTTTCCGCCCTGGAGCTGAAAAACCAGCCATCATTGGAAAGCTCCACCAGAAGATCGGCCCCCAGATCCACGCCTTCCCGGACAAGCTCTGGAAAGCCACTTTCAAAGCAGATCAGGGGCTGAACCGAAAAATCCCCCACACGGACAAGGCCGGGGCTCTCGCCTCTTGAGAGCCAGAGCTTTGCGCCTGACTCTTCAGCCTCTTCCGGAAAAAAATAAGAGTAGAGGCTTGTTTCTGAAAAAGGAACCGGGATCCTTTTTCTGTAAACCAGAGCGCATTCCTTCCCAGGATCCAAAACAAAAACAGCACTGTACCGGGCTTTTATTTTTTCTTCCACAATGCTGCGATCATGGGCATCCACCCTGTGGATCACGGGAGCATCAGGTGCCGGGATGTCCTCTCTGCCATGCAACAGAGCAGGAATAAGGAGATGTTCGAGTTTCCCCTTAAGTCCGCTCTTTTCAAATTCTTCCGAACGGCAGTCCATGCGCGGAAGCTCCGGAAAAAGAAGGAGATCCGCATCCCGGACAAGATCCGGATTTCGGGTCAGGGCCTCAAGACAAAGGGTCTCATCGGTTTTAAAATTCACAATATTCTTACGATCCCAGCGGACGGGAACGTTGGGCTGCACCGAGGCCACACGGAGGCTCCGTCCCACGGTTTCCCGCTCGTCTCCCTTCAGCAGGGCAATGCGCCAGGCCCCGTATCCCAGAATCAAAACCAATAGAATGGAAAGGGAAATAAGACTCTGTGCAAAATCTTTGAGCTTACGCTGCCTGATCCCGGAAAATATGTCCACAACCAGACCATTGGCAAAGATCAGACAGAAGCAGACCAGAAGCTCTCCGCCAAGATCGGCAATCTGGATGAATCCCGGCCAGAAGGCGGCTGCCACCGCCCAGGACACCGGAAAAAGAACGGGACGCAGATAAATCAAAAGGGTCAGAAGGCTGGCGCAGAACAGGGGGCCTGCCGGAGTCCCCTTGCGGTTCATCCAGCCACAGAGAGCCCCGAACAGGGCAAAGGGAATCCCCTGGTACAGCCAGATTCCCGCCAGGGAAAACAAAGACTGCCAGAAAGGAAGATTCATCAGGCTTTCCATGGCATGCAGCAGCCAGAAGGTACCAAAAGCCCAGCTCAGGGTGCCAAAGATCCAGCCCGCCATCAGCCCCTTGAGGACTCCCGTTTTCCCGCCATGGTTCAGCATATGGATAAGGGGCGCAAGCAGAATACAGGCCAGCCAGGGAGCCTTTTCCAGTGGAGAGAAGAGACCAAGCACCAGGGCAGCGGTCAGAAGAGATCCCCAGGAACACCAGCTCTTCCGGCATTCCACAGGCAAATAACGCTGCCCCATCCCAACCTCCTTCCCTTTATGTCCCATGGCCATGCCTGAAAGCTCAGGCCAAATGGTGATTTTAACTGCACATCACATCGTCTGTATGCGCAGGCGCTGCACCATTACCATCTGTGCCTATGAATGCCGGAAATCAGAAAAAATCGCCAACTTCATGGACAGGACTGCCCATAAAGTTGGCGGGTCTTTCAGACGAAAAGTAAAGTAGAAATGCCAATCGTGCTGCACACAAATGCGGTTTAACCTGAGATGCGGCCCATGGGCTTCACCCCTCCCCTTCGCCCCAGGCCGAACCCCACACGGTAAAGATCCGGCATATTGATACGTCCGTCCTTCATCTTTTCAAAAATACCCAGACGTACAAGGTCTTCCATGATTCCCGGCCATCCCCGCTCCATATGCTGAGGAGGAAGCCTTGTTTGCATGAGCATGGAGTAATCCCCGGTAAAAAACTGAGCCCAGCGTTCTTCGATCACAGAAAATTCGCATGGCACCGTAAGGCCTGCCAAAGGCTCAAGCAGGATTTTCACCCAGGGGTATTCTTCCCCTATCTCTCCAATCCGGATTTCCGAGGCCTTCTGCACACCCCGTTTGATGCTTTCATAGTGAAGCGCATGGGGATGACCCGGATATTTTTCCAGAGAATCTTCTGCGGCAGCCCGGATGGCCGCCAGAAAGGATCGGGGAGAGGTCTGCCCCCTGCCATCGGCCAGATGGCTGACCGACCAGACATAAGGAACGCCACGCCGCCTGTCCTTTCCCATCCAGGCACCCGCCAGGGCCTCGAACAGACGGCGCTGCTTCTGACCGTCCAGCTTTGCCTCATCTTCAAGGAACCACAACCCCTCCTGCTGCCGGGCCTGTCTGCCCATAATCCCGTCATACACCCTGCGCAGCACCTCGCCATCTTCCCCGGAGGCATTGCACAGCAACTGCCAGAGCAGACCATGCAGGTCATGGGGCTGCCATGTAAGCTCTGATTTTGTGGCCAGCAGCTTTGAGGCATCGGGAAAATCCGTTACCGTACGGCCGAACTGATCTTCACGGAGAAACACCTTGGCATGGATGGCCTGAAAGGGCTTCAGCCACAAAACGATCCGCAGCAGGTCTCGGACAATGTCATCCATGGTCTGCCAGTCATTGCTGGTACGATCAAGGGCATCGAACACAAGAAATCCCTTAAGCCCTTTTTCCTGAAGCGTCCCATTCAGTTTTTCCACGCATTTCGCCAGCGCTTCCGGATTTGACCGAACCCAGTCCACCGTACCGGCCAATCCTTAACAGGAATATCTTCTCCGGTGATTTCCGCCGCCCAGCGCAGAACAACAGCCTGCCAGATCCTGTAGG